>CXWL01001916.1_pt1 | contig 103893 bp, 66 predicted proteins | sample 590931 | NCBI WGS metagenome assembly CXWL01 (sample SAMEA3498368, study PRJEB10139) | groundwater metagenome | biome: water well; material: biofilm material | place: Germany | collected 2015-04-27 | reverse complement strand
GCGCTGCCGCGCGATTCACGGTGCGGCAGCCGGGCCATGAAGGTCGAGCCGGCGCCTTTTTCACTGATGAGTTCGATGTCGCCGCCGTGGCGGCGGACGATTTCGCGGGCGGTGAAGAGTCCGATTCCGGTTCCGGTGATGTTCTGGATTGCCGGGTCGCTGCCCCGCTGAAACTTCTCGAAGACGCGGGTCTGGTCTCTGGCCGAAATTCCCAGGCCGTTGTCTTTCACGGTAATCACCACCGAGTCCGCCGACACCTGGCAGCCCACCACCACGTTGCCGCCGGGCGGGGTATATTTGATGGCGTTGCCCAGCAGGTTGTTCACCACCACCGCCAGCTTGTCCCGATCGCCCTGGATCGTTTCCAGCTTGGCGGGCAGCACCAGCTGTACGTCAATGGTTTTTTCCTCGGCCAGCCCGCGTACGTCGCGCACACCCTCGGTCAGCAGCGTCCGCAGGTCCACGTTGTCGGTGCGGAGTTCAATCGAGCCGACCTCCAATTGCGAAACACTGAGGATGTCTTCGATCAGGCGCGAAAGCCGGCGCGTCTCCTTGGTGATGACGTTGTAGCATTCGCTGATGACCTGGGGATCCTCGAACATCCCGCTGGAAAGCGTTTCCGTGTACGCCCGGATGTTGGTCAGCGGTGTGCGGAATTCGTGCGTCACCTGGGCGATGAACTCCTCCCGCGCCTTTTCCGCCCGCAGTTGCTGGCTGACGTCGCGAATCACCACCAGGCATTCCCCGGTGTGACGCGGACCCTGCATGGGCAGCAGCCAGACGCGATAAGAACTTTGATCCCCTTGCGCGGCGTCACCCACTTCCATCAATTCGACGCGCGATTCGAAGCGTCCCTCCGGCTGAAGCGATGCTCGAATCAGGTCGAGTATCTTCGCGCCCGCTCCATCCGCCTTGGCCTCATTCAACAAGGGCCGCCTGCCATCCTGAGGCTTCCAGCCCATCAGGCGGCACGCGGTGGAATTGAGGTAGTCCAGACGCGATTCGTCCACGATGTGGATGATGCCGTCGGGAAGGGCGTGCAAGGCGTCGGCCAGCGCTCCGCCGCCGGAGCGCTGCAAAACTCGCGTGAGTTCTTCGTCGGCCTTTTTTTCGCGCGACGACTGGAGCAGGCCCTGGGTCATGTCCACGAGCTGATTCCACGACTGGGTGACGGAATCCTGTTCGTCTCCAATCCGCAGGGCGCCGATCTCCTGCTCGAGCCGGTCGCGATGGGATTCAAGGCGATGGGCGATGCGAGATACGCCGCGCAGTTGCTCGCGCAAACACCGATACGTCAGAAACAGTGCCCCCAGCACCATCAGCACGATGCCCAGCGTTGCCGCACGAGGCAACCAATGGTGGGTGGTTCCTGGAACGCGCAGAAAGACCGCCTCTATTGATATGGGCTCCGCGCCGCCGCCATTCGCTGCGGGGCTGGCTGCTGCTGAGACCTTCTCTTCAGGCTCATGAAGCGTTGGGGCATGGGTCTGGCGGGCCGCACGGACATTGATCGGAGCGCGCACCATCCACGTTCGTTCCTGCCCGGTTTCCTGGGGGAGGACAAAGGTCTCCATTCCGAATAGTCCCTCGACCGCCTCGCCTGGAACGGAGCTAACGCGGCCCGACTCACTCGCGTCCGTGGAGCAAGCCACTCTTCGATCAGTGCCAACAACGACTCGAACCGTTTTCGCCGAAATGTTCACGGCAAATTCTTTGAGGATGCGCCCGTAGCTCGACCAGCGGGCGACATTCGAAGTGTCCGTGTCCATGGCCCCAAGGCGGTCGGCCAACAACTTCACCGAGTACGCGGAATTCTGATGGAACTGCGCGGCGGATTCGATTCGAGTGGCCGAAAGCGCATACTGGCCAACGGTCATCAAACCCACGAAATTGATCAAGACCACCGAAAGCCCGAACCAGCGCGGGACCTCTTCGGCCGTCAAAAACCGCCGGCAAGATGTAAGGAAATTTTTCACTCCAACTCCGTTTCCATTGATGCACAGACTCCAATCTTTATCGTTTGCGGCGGCGTCAGCCTTCACTAGGTACGGTGGGGCGGTCTTCGACCGATATTTCGGGTCGCGCGACGCGCCACGTTCGCGCGGCTTGCTCGAGCGACGTTATCGGAGTAGCGTGGGAAGGGATTAGGGTATGGGGCTAGTGTTCCCACACGTCCATTCTTGCGGGTCCGAGGTGTGCCACTGCTCTGCGAGCAGTGGTCCAGCCTTGGAAAACGCACCCGCAGAATTTGTTGTGTCGGTCCACTAGGGTCTAGTGGTTAGATGCTCTTCGCCCAAATCCGATCTCGTTCATCATGCAAGACGTAAACCCTATCCCCTATCCCCTATCCCCTGAATTCCGTCGCTACTCGCGCCAGATGCTGTACGACAAGGTCGGCGTTGCGGGCCAGGAAAGACTGGCCAGGTCTCGTGTTGTGCTTTTCGGATGCGGTGCGTTGGGAACGGTGCTCGCCAACACATTGGTACGATCCGGCGTGGGTTTTTTGCGAATCTGCGACCGGGATTTCATCGAGTACGACAACTTGCAGCGGCAGGTGCTCTTCGACGAGTCAGACATCTCCGCCAATCTCCCCAAGGCCCAGGCCGCCGCCAACAAACTCCGCATCATCAATTCAGAAGTGGTCGTGGAGCCTCACGTCGTCGATGTGAATCCCACCAACATCGTCGAGCTTGCACGGGATGCCGACTTGCTGCTCGACGGCACCGACAACTTCGAAACTCGTTTCCTGATCAACGACCTTGCGGTGCAGTCGCGCCGCCCGTGGATTTACGGGGCGGTGATCGGCGCGACGGGATTATGTATGACTATCGTCCCCGGAAAAACGCCGTGTCTGCGCTGTGTGTTTGAGGAAGCCCCTCCGCCGGAAATGAACCCCACCTGCGACACGGCCGGCGTGCTCGGACCGGCGGTGAGCGTGGTGGCCAGCTTGCAGGCCGTCGAAGCCATGAAGCTGCTCATGGACCGCACCGACGAAATCAATCCCCATCTCGTTCATCTCGATGTGTGGACGGGACGCATGATGAATATGAATGTGCAATCCGCGCGCGAGGCGGGCACTTGCCCATGCTGCGTTCGCGGCGAGTTCAGCTTTCTGGAAGGCAGGCACGCAGGCGCCACCACCACGCTTTGCGGGCGCGACGCGGTCCAGGTCAGTGCTCCGCAGCGACGCGGGTCCGTTCAGGCGAACATGGATTTCTCCGCCATCGCCGCAAAACTGGCCGGAGTCGCCACCACTCCGATTCGGCACAATCCCTATATGCTCCGCGTGAAAATCGATCAATACGAAGTGACCCTATTCCCCGACGCCCGCGCCATCATCAAAGGCACCAGCGACCCCGCCAAGGCCCGCTCTCTCTACGCCAAATACTTCGGGGCTTAGTTCCTTTCGTGGCTGCCATTCGCATGAAACTTTTGATGACGTATTCGGGTTTATAGCCTGTTTCAATTTTCTTGCTCATTGGTTTCAGTCCGCATCTTTATGCCAGTTTCCTTGCTTTCTTCAGGGCCCTTGAGGTAGAATAAGGCTGCGCACGTCTCGACAGGAGCTGAAGGAGATAGGCCATGTCATGCATCATTCGGATTCGCACGCGGACAATCGTCATCGTAGTCGGACTTGCGCTGTGTGGTTTGCATGCCCGCACCGAGGCAGCCACCAAGGTCGCGGTGATCGACGACGGGATCGATTCGACCGGGTCGGTATGGTGCTCGTTCCTGAACGACAACGGATATGAATGCACCTTGTTTCCGCCGAGCGGGCCGACTACTTCGCTGGATACATTTGCCGTAGTGATCGATATGTCCGGTCAGTGGACGGATAGCAACCATCTCTTGGCGGATGTCATGGCTTCGGGAAGAGGAGTGATCACCTGGGGCCGTGCACCGGCGGTGCTTGGGATCGATACAGACCCGATCGTTCAAGCATGGATTGGGGCCAATGTGGACAGTTTTGGAAGCGAATTTGTAAAAACAACGGCAGTTGATTCCATCCTGGGTAACCTGGTTCCGGGAACAATAATCGGTAATTCCGGAAAGTTCGGAGCCTGGGCGCTTGACGATACATCGGGGCACGACGACGCCAAGGTCTTGGCGCGTCATAACTCAGGAACCAGTACGATTGCCATTCTTCGAAATCGCTGGACCGGACAATCGGTGTACTTAAGTAATCCATTCATCTTGGATGATGTTCAGGCGCAAATCCTTTTCCGCGCGATCGACGAGCTCTCCGTACGGACGATTCCCACGACAACGACTTGGGGCTTGATCGTTTTGGCGATGTCAATGGTAACGGGCGGTTCGATCTTACTCAGACGCAAGTTCAGCCCCGGCCGGGTGGCCCACCCATCGCGCCAGCGATGGATGGGGGCGCGATGATTGCTCGGTCGGTCGGCCAGACGTTTGGCATGTCAGTACCGCGACTGCTAAGGAGCGGTGTTGGCAACGATTAGCCGTTGGGGGGCATCGCCTTTTCGAATGTGGGGCATCACGCAATCCTCCGTTTCGCCAATCACTTTAATTCACTCCCCGATTTCGCTCTTCAACCGCAATCTGCGCGCGCCCCGCATGTTGTATTAGATGTACTGTGGCGGACGGTCCGCGCGCAGAACGGAGACTTGCCATGCATCGGCTATCCATATTAGAAAACCCCGCACCAGACACCCGGAACCTTTGTCCCGACTCCAGGCATTTCGAAAATAAAAAATTGTCAGAACAAAGCCGTTTGAAAGACCCACTTTACCACCACGCTTGATTCTTGACCCTTGTCGAGCGCTCCGTATGGTAGGCAGTGATGAAAACAACCACTGGCAAAGGCATTTCGCTGGTCACGGGCGCGACCGGCTTGCTGGGCAGCCACATCGCCGAGCAACTCCACCAACGAGGCCAGCCCGTCCGTGTCCTTTGCCGCGCCGGAAGCGACACGACGTTCCTTCGCACCATCGGCGCGGAAATTCTTACCGGGGACATCACGGACCCGAATGCCGTCGGCCGCGCGTGCCAGGGCGTTGACACTGTTTACCACGCCGCCGCCCGCGTAGGCGACTGGGGACCCTGGGCCGATTTTGTGCGAACCACGATCGACGCCACCCAACACCTGGTAAACGCCGCATCAATGAACGGCGTTCGCCGGTTCCTGCACATCAGTTCCATCAGCGTGTATGGCCACGTCGATGGTGAAGGGAAAATCTTCGACGAATCCGCCCCGCTCGGTTCAAACGTGCACCGCTGGAGCTATTACACGCGGACAAAAATCGAGGCCGAGCGGCTGGTATGGCGCGCCCATCAGGCCGGCCTCATCGCCGCCACCGTCATCCGCCCCAGTTGGCTTTACGGACCGCGCGACCGCGCCACGCTGCCAAGGCTCATCGACTCTCTCCGCAAAGGGAGATTGAAAATCATCGGTGACGGCAGCAACCGCCTCAACGTCGTTCATGCCGGTAACGTCGCCGAAGCTGCCATCATGGCCGCGCAGAGTGACCGCGCCGTCGGCGAAGCCTACAACTGCTGCCACGACGGCGTGCTTACGCAACGTCAATACTTCGATGCGATCGCCGATTCGCTCGGTGCGCCGCGCGTCACGAAGTCCGCCCCCTACTCGCTCGCTTACAACGCGGCGTTCCTGATGGAGTGCTACGGCCACCTGTTCCGAACCAAAAAACCGCCGCTGGCCACTCGTTACGCGATCTGGCTCATGGGCCGCCGCTGCTTTTTCGAATGTCAAAAATTGAGGGACCACCTGGGCTGGTCCTCCTCGGTCACTTACCACGAAGGAATTCCGGCTGCGGTACGCGATTATCAGCGTCGTGCCAACCCGGATTAATTACCCAATCCTCCCCCTTTAACCTGCGCACGAATTGCTCCGCCAACGACTCCGTGCCGTCAGCCCATCAAACCGATATTAGCGTCTGGTCAACATCCTATGGACCAGGCGACAAACCGAAGACAGGAGAAAAACATGCAAGCGACACAACAGGGAGGACTCGCCGGAAAGGCTCGGTCCAATCGACATCGCAACCGCGTTCAGCGCATGCGGGCACAGCAGATGCTCGAAGAGTATTACGATGCGGATGACAACGAAATCGAGGGCCGTCCCATTCCCTTGCGAGGCCGGGCGGAATTTCTGCCCACCATCGATAGTTGGTCGCAGGAGGACGCCGCCTTCGAAACAGGGAATCAGCTCGAACTCACCCTGCAAGCGGCCACCGACGCCGGCGAAAAACAATCGAGCGAGGTTGTGGAATTGCAGCTTCAGATCGCAAAAGAGGCGAGCGAGCTTGCCGAGAAAGCCGCGTCCGAATCAGTGACGCCACCGATGGTCAAAATCATTCCTGCACCGTATTGGGCTCGCCCGCGGGCGACCTTCCAGCCGCAAGGCAAGCGGGTCGTAAATGGCTCCTTCGACTTCAAGCGCTTCGTATATGGTTGCGCCTTGGGAACGGCCGCCGCGGCCGCCATCCTGCTCGTGGTCAGCACCGTAGTTCATTAGCACGACATCGAAACTTCGGCGTGAAACCCCTCTCCCCATAAGGGAGAGGGGCAGGGGTGAGGGTAAGAACGCACAAATGCAGTGCAGTCACGACCCTGCCGCGAACCACTCCGAGAACATCCGCCCAAGCAGTTCCACCGGAAGCCCCACCACGTTGGTAAAGCTCCCTTCGATCCTCTCCACGAACTTGTCGCCGCAATCCTGAATACCATAGGCCCCGGCCTTGCCCTTCCACTCGCCGGTGTCCAGATATTCTTCGATCTCCAAATCCGACAATCGTCGCATGCGCACCTGGGTCACGTCATGCCGCACCATCGACCTCCCTGTTTGCGCGTCGAGCAAGGCGAGCGCAGTAATAACCTGATGCGTCGTGCCGGCCAGCGACCGGAGGATTTGCCCAGCATGCGCCCGATCCGCGGGCTTGCCTATCGCGCGATGGCCGAGGGTGGCGATGGTGTCGCCTGCGAGGATGAGGCCTCCTTGCACCCGCCGCGCTACGCCTTGAGCCTTTTGCAGGCTGACCCGCTCCGCCCATTGCGCAGCATCATCGTGCGCCTCCGGCACGGGCGGCTCGTCCTCTGGCGCTGGCACGATCTCAAACGATAATCCAAAGTCTTGAAGCAACTGGGCCCGGCGCGGGCTCGCCGACGCAAGGATCAATCGAGATCCTTGGAGTTTTTGCAGCAACCGTTCCGTTTGACTACCCCTCTCCCTCTCAGGGAGAGGGGCAGGGGTGAGGGTCGAATCGTTCGTTCTGTATTGTGCCACCGATTGGCACTTTTCCATGACCCGCAGAAAGTTTGCTCCCAGCACTTTGACAAGATCCGTTTCGCCGTGCCCGCGACGCAGTAGCTCCGCCGTCAGATGCGGCAGCTTCGAGCAGTCCTCCATCCCGCGCGGCACGGCGCTGACGCCATCGAAATCCGTTCCAATCCCCACGTGCTCCGGCCCAACCAGCGCAATCGCATGGTCGAAGTGATCGGCCAGTACCGAAAGCGGTGTCACGTGTCCGGCGTACGGGCTTGCTTCAAACCCGCCGCGCGTAGACCAGTATTGCAAGACCCGCGTGTCAATCGGCGGAAACGTCGGATCGACAAAGGCGGCCGCAAAGTTGATCTGCACCACGCCACCGGTCTTCGCGATCGCCTTGATCATCTCATCTGAAAGATTGCGACGATGCGGCGACACGGCCCGGCACGAAGAGTGCGAAGCAATCACCGGCGCAGTCGAGATTTCGATGACATCCCGAAACGTGTCGTCGCTCACGTGCGACACATCCACCATCATGCCCAGGCGATTCAGCTCGCGCACCACGTCGCGCCCGAAGCCCGTCAGTCCGCCGTGCAGCGGGGACAAACTCTCGTGTACGCCCGAAGAATCCGCCCAGGATGTGTGAAAGGCGTGCGTCAGCGTCAGATACACCGCCCCGCGCCGGTGGTACTCTCGCAGAACCTCGAGCGAATCATCGATCAGGTATCCGCCTTCGATCCCGATCAACACTGCGATTCGGGATAAATCCTTTGCCCGGTGAACGTCCTTCGCTGTTCGCGCGGCAAGCAAGGTCTCAGCGTTGCGTTTCACCGCGAACTCAATCGCATCCAGTTGGGTCCGCGCCGCCTTGGGCCCTTCGCCTGCCGCCATAGGCCCCGGCGCATAAACTGCGAGAACAAGCGCCCCGACACCTCCCGCACGCAAGCGGGGGGTATCCACGTGCCCGTCGTCGTGGAGCGCGGAAAAATCCCAATCCGGCTGCATGAGCCGCATGGTCGTATCACAGTGACTATCCACCACGAGGGATTTCGCGTGCAAAGCCCTCGCCGCCTCTACCCATTTGGATGGATCAGTACTCATGGGAGAAATCATAATCGGGCAGGCAAATTTTGCTGCGCGATGGCTGGGAAGCGGAAATCTCGACATGCCTAACCCATTGCCTGCCAGTGTTGTTACTCCCTCACCCTCGCGAGGATTAGGCTGGGGTGAGGGGCAAACGCCATGATTCCGGCCTCCGAATGGTCATTTGAGCCGCCCGATAAATAACAAAGGTCTCAGGTCTTATCGCTCGATAAACATCAGCGCCGCGGCGTTTGTTCGCGCCGGAAGGGTTCGATCCGGAAAGTCCATGGTCCGCGAGGCCGGCAAGGAGTCATCGAAATGTCCAATAAGAATCGTTCTCGTATCCTGGTAGCTGTCATCCCCGCAATGCTCGCTTTTACGAACATTGCCTGTCACGGTCCTGACCACGATCAGACCGCCAACCAGTTGCACCAGTCCCACATGGACCGTGCGAAAGCCAACTACGGGCGGCACCTGGACGACATGGCGGACAACGCCATTCTCCAGGACATGAGCCTGGCGGACTTCCATTTTGTCTCCCACTCCGGCGAAATCAGCGGGACCGGCGCCGACCGCCTCAACCGCATGGCCCACTTGCTGAACACCTACGGCGGTACGGTTCACTACCAAACCGATCTTGCCGACGCCGATCTGGTTAACAAGCGGCTGGCCCATGTGAAGGAGTATCTCACGGTGGCCGGCTGCAACATGGACCGCGTGCAGGTAAAGACCGGTCTCTCCGGCGGGCGTGGCATTCCCGCTCGCAAAGCGATCGAGATCGAAGCCAAAGGTACGGTCAATCCAACTGCGAGCACAGGGTTTGCGGCCCCCGCGACGGCTACTGGACGATAGGGAGGAGCACATGATGCAACGAATGAATCGAGTCATCTGGATCGCGATCGCCATGCTCATGGTGAGCGGATGCGCCAGCCATCGCGAGCAGCGCGGTTACGCCCGCCACCCCGAGCTGAAGTCAGGCAAGTCTGCACGTGGCTCGAGCCGGCAGCAAAACGCTCCGGAACCGCCGCGTATTCTGCCTGAGACGAACTATGCCGCGGGCCGCATTTTCGAGCAGCAGGGCTCGCCCGAAAAAGCGATCGAGCAATATCGCAAGGCTGTTGCGGTCAACCATGACTACACCGCCGCCTATGCCCGACTCGGCTTGATGCTCAGCGTCACCGGCCAACATGAAGAATCCGTCGCCGCGTTCACCAGAGCCGTGGAACTCAAGCCGGGCAGCGCCGTACTGCGAAACAACCTTGGCTTCGAACTGCTATATGTGGAGCGTTGGGATGAGGCCGAGCGGCACCTCCGCGAAGCGGCACGACTCGATTCCAGGCTCGCACAAGCACACATTAATCTGGGACTCCTCCTAGGCCGCACGCAGCGCGACGAACAGGCCGTCGAGAGCTTCCGAAAGGTGCTGCCCGAGCCGGACGCTTACTACAATCTCGGCTTGCTGCAACGGGCGCAAGGCCGCCACCCCCAGGCCGCGGAATCGTTCCGCCATGTGTTGACCATCAATCCGGAATTCACCGCGGCACAGCGACAACTCGTCCAGGTGGAACGAAAAATCGCTGCGGATGACGCCGCAACTGCGACGGCTGCCGCGAACACCGCAACCGTGCCGGACAATGTCACTTTGGACACCAGACCGGTCATCGAAGTGGCCGATCGCCCCGCTTCATCCCCAATTGTTTCTGCACCGTTTGTCGATCTCGGATCGTTGATTAGCGAACTGTTCCCCGAGTCGATGACCGAAGAGACTCGCCCTGTGGCTACGCAGTCGATTTCAATTACCCCTGAGCCGGTGACTGTCGAGATACGGCAAGAGGCCACCCCGGATACCATTTCGACCGCCACGCCCATGGCCGACACGGCAACCGTAACGGTCAATCCGGTCGAATCCGTCAAGGAAGACGAAGTGCCCTGTGCGGAGCCATCAGATCAGGCGATCCCCACACCTACGACGATCACACAAGCGGCACAGCCGGTTCGCTGGGATCTGACGCTGGACGACATGGCCCGCGCCCTGAACATCGCCGACAATCAGCAGCGTTGCCTCGAAGAACTCCAGATGATCGTCATGCAGCCTGGCCCGGTTATTTCGTCCCAGGACGCTATGGAAGATTCCATCATGGGACCTCCTGCGCCGGTAAGCGACGAAATCGTCGTCATACTGGGAGCCAGTGAAACGCGGGACCGACTGCCCGAGTCGGAGCCTATGGCCTTGACTTCTTCGATCAGCCCCCAGGGTCTGCAAAACTTGAAGGCGATGGACGACATGGATGTTTCGCTCCAAGTTATTCGCAACGAAATGCAATGCCAAAAAGAGTACGGCGCCAGCAATGCGGAATCCACCAATCCTCAGGCATTCGACCATGAGCTACCCGTCGAATTCACCCCGATTGACGCGCGAACGACGGATCCGAACCAGCGAACACAGCGTTGGCAAATGGAGTTCGAGGCCCTGGACAACATGCTGGCAGTGGTTCGAAATGAAAGCGTTTGCGCCCAGGACACCATCGTTGCGCAAAACCGTCCCGTGACGCACGCGGACGAAAGAGCACTCGATCAGCTTATCCCGGGCTATTATTACGGGCCTGCGTTGTATGCGCCACCCACTACCACTCCGCGCCGCGTCCGCCGAGGAGGATAAGGACGCCAACAGCAACCCTTACCGGGCCGTGATATCTTTCACCCCGCCTCGATGCCCCCAAAGGCATCGCCTTTCCCGCCGGCTTCTAATCATCGCAAAAAAAGAGGCCCGGTGGGGTGTACCGGGCCTTGGGGGAACCGACCCATGGGGGGACGGGTCGGTAAGTGGACTATTACAGTTCAGCAATGTCTCAGATATCGGGCGTTCCGGCAAGAAAAATCCGATAAAAAAAGAAGCGTCCCCAATTGCCTCTTTTACCCTGCTCCGCGTTTTTGGTGACAATTTTTGCGCGTTTCCGCCTTGCTGTTCCCGCAACGGCTAAATCAGTACAATGCACACTCCGTTTGCTCGATCAACACGAGGTCGTAGGACGCCACGATGTTACGCTGCCAGGATTGCGAATTTTACCGGCAGAACCCCGACGGCTCCTCCCGTCTGACCTGCGATCCCTTCTCCACCATTCGAGAACCTGAATGCCTGTTCAAACTGCAACTGGTTCAACTCAGCACGATGACGAGGTCTCACCAGGCCACCCTGGAGATGTACCAGCGATTCGCTCCCCTTCAAGAAAAGATGTTCCGTCACATGGAACGTGAAATCGACGAGACCGAAGCCGCCGATCAGTGGAAGTTGGGGTTCGACGAAGAAGACGAAGACCAAATCGGTTAGATATTAGGGACAGTCACCTATTTAAGTCGCTTTGAAATAGGTGACTGTCCCTAATATCCGTCATTATCGGCTCTGGCGGGATCGTCAGACCTATCGTAGAGACGGGCGCGAATCGTGCCTATCATTCCACAGATTGGCGGGCGGCTTGCTCGGCGAGGGGATCGCGATGACTCGATCGGTGGTTTACAACTTCTTTCGACGCAAAACCCGGATCATCTTCCTGATCCTGGCCTTCTACGCGGCTCTCTGTTGATCCTGGTGCTCAAACGAATTGAGCTTCGCGCTGCGACATTTTTCCAGCGGCCAACCACTCGCTCCAACGCGCTGAGAATCTGCAAATCCTTTTCCCCCGATGCACGAGCGCGAATGTGCTTGAGCGCCTCCGCCCCGTTTTGCTCCCACGGCGCATTCGCATTGGACAGTTCCGCATCGAACGCACGCACCAACCGTATGATCCGCGCCCCAATGGGAATCTCGTACAAATGCGCCGTGTCCGCCGACGCACCGGTGGCCGCATCGCCATCCGCAACTTGCGTGATGAGCAGCGGGACGGCGCCTCGAAGCACTTCGGTCAACGAATGAACCAGATCGGCGCCCAGGAAGGTGTGCTTGCCGGAGAGACCGGGGTGCCCCTCCAGAGTATCCACGGCGCGACTGAGAATCTTTGTGGTGACTTCCACGTTTTCGAGATCCCACAACAGCGCTCCAACCCGGACATCGTCCACATGCTGCTGTGAAAGTCGCAACTCGTCGGCCACCAACTGCGCGATTTCGGCGGTGCGAATGGACCGAGCCTTCACCCGCGGGTTGCCGCTTTGCAGATACTTTGACAGGACTTCGACCACGCCCACATAGGCGTCGTGAAGTTCGCTCACCTTGGCGGCGCGCTCGTCGCACAGCGTGCCCACCAGAATCGCCGTCAGTCCCAGTACGGACGCCCAAACCGCCAGGGCAAGGCCAAGCGTAAAGGGCGAAACAAAGGACGAGAATCCGCTGGTTTCGAGCGTCGTTGCGATCGTCACCACGAGCGCCGTGAACAGCGCCAACACCCCCGCATGGTTCCGGCCCAGGTAGTACCCGCTCAACACGATGGGCAGAAAGAACAGGTTGAGGGCGGTCATCTTGTACCCGCCCATGCGAAGCATGAGGTAGGTCATGCCGATCACGACGATGACAAGCATCACCTCCAGGGCGGTTCGTTCGCTCCGGACCGCGATCTTGCTGGTCTGCACGGGGTCGCCTTTGATACCGGTCCATTGCATCACATCGATCATCGGAAATTCCTATAGGCTGCCTTTGGTATTCGAGCTGGTGGCTCCAGCGGTCGCCAGCGTCCGGTAGGAATCACGCTCGCGGACGCTCTCGCCGGTTGATTCCTGAGGCTCCTGGAAAAGCTGCGTGATCCGGTCACCGCACCTCTCGCGGATGTCGCGAAACCGGTTGGCCAACGTAAGCCATATCTCCACGATCCGGGGGTCAAACTGCGTGCCCGATCCTCCACGAATGGTCGAAACGCATTGGTCGTGAGGATGAGGCTCTTTATAAACGCGTCGAGAGGACAAGGCATCATACACATCCGCCAGCGCCACGATCCGCGCCGCCAGCGGAATCTGCTCGCCGCGCAGCCCATCGGGATAACCGCATCCGTTCCACCATTCGTGGTGCGCGAACGCGATTTCGCGAGCCATGTGCAGGAAATTCGAACGGCCCAAACGCCTTTCGATCTCCGACAGGCACTCTCCGCCGATGCGCGAATGATCTTCCATCGCGGTCCGTTCCGAGGCCGTTAATTTCCCCGGTTTGAGCAGAATCTTGTCCTCCAAACCGACCTTTCCGATGTCGTGAAGCACGGCGCTGATCCCAATCAACCGCACAAAAGACGGCGTCACCACGTCCTTAAATTCGGGGTGGCTCATGAGCGCCGTGGCCAGCGTGGTCGCATACATCGAAATGCGATCCAGGTGGTCGCCTGTCTCCGGATCGCGAGATTCCGTGAGCTTGGCGAGTCCGAAGATCACCGCGTCTCGCGTACGAACCAGATTCTGCTGTTGCCGCAGCGCTCCCATCATGGCCTTGGAACGCTCATGATCGATCTTGTCGCAAAACCTACCCGTTACCACGTAGGCACAGATTCCCATCAGCGCCGCGGTCCAGACCAACGTAATCGTCGAAACCCCGGCGAGGCCCGAAAGGACCGCCGCAATATCCTTTTCCAGCGCGGCCTCGCTGCGATGCACGACGAGAAATCCCTCGTCGTTGCCCAGGGGATGCGCGACTCCGAAGTGTCGCCCGTCCGCAAGCGAAAACGCACCGACCACGCCGGTAGCCGAAAGTTGCTGCTCATCCCCGCCGGCCAGCCAACGTAACGATTGGCCGATCTCGGCCAACGGTACGGGTCCATCCTCGGTAGAGGCCACGACCTTCCACGATCCGTCAACGAGCAGGGTGCTCCAGCCGACTCCCCCCTTGCTTGCACCCTGATGTTGCGTAGCCTCGATCAGTTCCCTCGTCTTCGCATGGCTTGGGAGGTGCGGGGCCAGCAAGGAGCCTTGCTCGGCCATGGACACAACGTCTTTCTTCCACAAGGCTTCACGGGTGGTCCAGCCAATGCAGAAATGCTGCAACCAGACGCCGGCCGCAAAACAGCCCGTCTGCATCAACAATAGCAAACCGACAAACCCAGTTCGCCTGCTCAAACGAATCCTCCCAACCGCGTTATTTAAACGAACAGGTGGCGCGCAAAAGACGCCCTGCCGGCTCTGAAAAAAGGTCGGATGGATTCGTGAGAGACTTAACGTGTCTTAAGGGCAGATGGCCATTTTGGCGACGAAGTCACTGGAGACCGTCTTTCTCGGACTTGCGCCAGTCCGCAAACCGGCGGATCACCGTCTCAGCCCGATTTTGGATGGCGTCGAAGCGGCCCGACGAAAGATCGGATGGCTCGAACAACCAGCGGGTAAAGCCCACGCCGGCGCAGCCCGCACGAAGATAATCAAGGAAGTTCTCGATCGTGATCCCGTTGGTGGGATAGATTCGCAAATGCGGCAAGGGCCCCCGAACTGCCTGCACAAACTCGACGCCACCCGCGGGAGCCGGAAAGAGCTTGACGAAATCGGCGCCCAGTCGATGAGCCTGTTCAAGCTCGGTCGGTGTGGAACCACCCGGAATGCAAGCCATGTTCTGGCGACCGGCCTCCGCGACGACTTCCGGATCGCAGATTGGCGAGACGACAAAATGTGCACCGGCCGCTTTGGCCTCGCGAACCTGGTCCACCGTCAGCACCGTCCCCGCACCAACCACCAGGTTTTTGTTGTTCACAAACTCGCCGATCAGCGCCAAGGCGCCCGGCGTGGTGAGCGTGAATTCGACGATTCGGAAGCCGCCGTCCACAGCGGCCTGCATGGCTTTGCGGGCGACTTCTCTTTCGTGGGTCCGAATGATGGCACTGAGCCGCTCACGAGAGATGGACTCGGCTGTTGTTTTTCGGCCAGCGGCTATCAAAACGAACCCCCCTCCTTCAAACGGTACTTTGCAAGCGGTCAGGAAGAATCGTGCTTGGCAGCCGCATATTCGTCAAGGGCTTGAATTCTGTTCAAATGAGGTGAATCTTGAGGCCGTCGCTCTCTAAAACAGAGCCGCAACCATAAGGGAGCGGATAGATTTGCATTCAAATCGCGGACTTCATGGCCGGAATCACCTTGGAACGGCACGTCCCAATACGACCCCGTTCAAAGTGACCATGCCGTTTCGAGCCGCCGTGTGCATCGTGAGCTTCTTACGCTAAAATAATGGATCGATAGAATCGATTGAGAGCCGGCGGCAAAAAGGCAAAAGTACCAACTGGAGTTTTTGAAAATGCGTAAAGTCGTTCCGCTTGTCATAGCAATCGCGGTGGTTACTTTTGCCGCTTGCAGAGGCCTTTTTTGGAAATCCGCGCCCGTTCCAACGCCGACTCAGCCGACGAAAGTCGCGTCAACTGATCATCCTCCCGCCAAGCCAGTCCACTCAGACACATCCACGCCAGTCGTTCCGCGTCCCTCGGACCCGGCCGTTGCCGCCGTGATGGATGAGATGCTAACCGCATGGGCCAAAGTTCCCGCCGTTTTCGCGGCAGTGGAGACGAGTATGCCCAATGCCGCCGGGCATAAAGGCAAGACCCTGGGCAACGGCAAATACTGGTTGCAAAAAAAGGACGGCAAGGTACTCATTCATTTCGATTTGCGCAATAAGCTCATCATCAAGCAGGAAGACACAGCCACCCTGACCACCGGTGAGATTCTCATCACGACAATCGATGGTGAACACCTGTACAGCTTCGTCAATCAGCCCGGCCACAAGGAAGCCGTCAAGAAGAAACTTGACTACAACGACGTTCTCCAGATCGCAGGCCCTTATCTTTTCCGCGACCTGGTGAGCAACAACAAACTCACACTCCTTCCGGAAGAAATGAGGGACAATCACGCAACCAAGGTCATGAAGGCTGTGCCCAACGACGGCTCCTGGGAGACCATACATTATTTCGACAAGGCGACAGGGATTCGGCTGGAAATGACCGAGTTGGATGCACAGGGCCAGACGACCCTGCAAATCAAATTATCCGAAATCGACACAAATCCCACCATCGGCGAAGACCAATTCAAGTATATGGCGATCGAGGGTGTCACTTTGGAAGACAAATCCAATTCGCCATAGCGCGTTTCGTCATGACGTGGACATGGTACGCAAAAGCGCCAGAAATTCCGTGAAGTTCGACACGTGAAGAGCCTTCGCCCGATGGTCCTCCGGGCCTAGTTTGCGGGCGATATCCGCGAGAATTTCGATCTGCGCGCCGTCGTCGTGCTGCGGCGTCAGCACGAGAAAAATCAGGCGCGCCGGCTCGCCATCGGGTGCGTCGAAGTCCACCCCTTCGTGCGAAATTCCCACTGCCACGACGGGCGCCTTCAATCCCATCAGCCGCGCATGGGGCACGGCAATCCGGCTGCCCAGGCCTGTCGCACTTTGCATTTCGCGATCCCAAACCGCCGCGTCCACCGCTTCACCATCCAGTCCGGCAGAGGTGGCGGCGGCGAGGGCCAGCTCACGCACCGCTTCGCGACGTGTTCCGGCGGCCAGCGAACTAAAAAATGCTCTGGCCGAGATGAACTGATCGAGCCGGCGAGGATTCCGAAGGCGTAACAACCGTCGCATCGCCGGACCGCTCGCAAGCGAGGTGATCAAAGCCATCACCACCAATGCGACAAACACTCTCTGCCGAATGACGCCATACTCCAACGCCAGCAACCCCAGAATGATCTCCATCGCTCCACGAGCATTCATGGCAAACCCGATGGCCCAGGCCTCGCGCCGGTCGATTCCACCCAGGCGGGCGCCGTATCCGCAACCCAGGACTTTCCCCGCAAAAGCAACCAAAACCACGCACCCCGTCAGAACGGGGTCAAAGTGCTCGACGAAGTTCAGCCGCAACCCAACGCTGGCAAAAAAAAGCGGCGCAAACAGGAAGGACACAAACTGATGAAGAATGGTGCGCGTCTGCTCGCGAAGGTGCGACGAATCGCCGATGGCCACACCGGCCAGAAACGCACCGAACACCGCGTGAACCCCGATCCACTCGGTGAAGGCCGCACAGGCCAGCGCCACCGCAAGGGCAAAACTCAGCACGCCGCCGGGCCAGCCGGTGTGCGCCTGAATCCACGGCAGGATCCGGTGAATCACCCACCGGCCTCCCGTCAGCATGAATCCGACAAAAAGAAGCGTCGCCGCGATCGTAAAGGTCACGCCGCTGCCGACGGATCCACCGCCAAGCAATCCCAGAATCAACGCAAATACGATCCAGCCAACCAGGTCATTGACCACGGCTGCGGCAATCACCAGCATGCCCAGGTCGCTGCGGTACAAATTGAGGTCCATCAGCGTCCGAGCTATCACCGGAAGGGCCGAGATGGACAGTGCCGTGGCGAGAAACAGTGCAAAAATAAGCCCGTCGGCCCCTTCCTCGCGGCCAAATACCCCAGGCATCAGGCCGCCGCCAAGAATTCCCAGCGCGAAGGGCACGGAAACTCCTGCGACACTCACGTAAATCGCCGCCTTCCCCTGCCGCCAGATGCTGGACAGGTCCACTTCCATCCCGGCCACCAGCAGGAAGAGTGCAATCGCGACCGTGACAAATCCCTTGAGTACGAGCATCGCCGGCCCTTGGGCGGGGAAGATGGCTCCCATGACGCCGGGCATGAGCTGTCCGAGGAGTGTCGGCCCCAGAATGACACCGGCCAGCAGTTCGCCGAACACCGCAGGCTGGTTCAGCTTGCGCGCGATCTCCCCGCAAACTCTGGCCATGGTGAGGAGGACGCAAAGCGAAAGGAAGATCGTAATGATGTCGGAGTGGGAAAGTTGAGTCACGGGGGAATGGTAGAGTTCCAGGATCAAAGTTCAAAGCGGAGGCAAGAAGGCAACGAGGCATTGGGTCGGATTACCTTGCTCCGCTGGAGCCGTAGGTAGCGGCGATGCGCCGCCGGTCGCTCGCGCTCGGGGTTCGGATTAGACTTCGGCGGTGAAAATCGACTTGCATACGCACATGTTGCCGGAGCGCTGGCCGGACCTTGTTGAACGGTACGGATACGAGGGGTTCGTGCGGCTGGAGCATCATGCATCGTGCCGGGCGAGGATGATGGTCGGCGACAAGTTCTTTCGAGAGATCGAGGACAACTGCTGGTCGGCGGAGCGGCGCATCGACGAGTGCGATCAATTCGGCGTGAGGATGCAGGTCCTCTCCACCGTCCCGGTCATGTTCAGCTACTGGGCAAAGCAGGAAGACGCGCACGATCTTTCGCGAATGCTCAACGACCACCTGGCCGGAGTGGTGCACGGGCACCCATCGCGCTTTGCGGCGCTGGCCACGCTGCCGATGCAGTCGCCCGACCTGGCCGTGCGCGAACTGGAACGCTGCGTGAAGATGTTGCACATGCCTGGCGTCCAGATCGGCTCGCATGTCAACGGAAAGAATCTCGATGACCCCGGAGTTTTTGCAGTGCTCGAAGCGGCACAGGAACTTGGGGCCGCCGTGTTCGTGCATCCGTGGGATATGCTCGCCAAGGAGCGAATGAGCAAGTACTGGCTGGGGTGGCTGGTGGGCATGCCTGCGGAGACGGCGCTGGCAATTTGCTCGGTGATTTTCGGCGGCGTGCTGGACCGGCTGCCGCGATTGCGAATCGGATTCGCTCACGGCGGCGGTGCATTTCCCGGCACGATCGGGCGCATCGAGGCGGGCTATGAATCGCGGCCAGACCTTTGCGGCCAACATTGCAAGGCGAGTCCCCGATCCTACCTTGGCCGCTTCTACGTCGATTCGCTCACTCACGATGCGGGCGTGCTGAGCCATCTGATCCAACTCGTGGGTGCGAATCGCGTAGCACTAGGGACCGACTACCCCTTTCCACTCGGCGAGCAGCGGCCCGGCGAGTTGATTGAGTCGATGGCCGACTTCTCGACCGACGTGAAAAACCAGCTGCTGTATCGGACTGCCCAGGAATTTCTCGGTGCGGGGCTTCGACTTGCGCCGAGTCAAACGGGCAGTGACGAGTGATGAGCCGCAGCAACAACGCTGAGGAAGGGCCCTCTGGCTGATGGATGTTGACTTGCCTCTGTTAGCGTGAGCGGTTATTACACGATGCATGCCGCGGAGCCCGGAACTTCAGGTCATTGTATTTACGGATACCTATTTCGAGACCAACGGGGTCGGATCGTATTACCGCACCGTGCTCGAATGGTGCCGTCGGACCGAGGGCATCCGAGCGATTGTGATCTGCCCCACAGGCCCGGACGGTAAGGGCGGGCAAGTCGGTGACGACGTGGTCTCCGTACGCCCAACGTTTCCGTTCCGCAATCCCGTTTACAGCCAACTGACGATGGGATACTTCCCCCAGGCCAAGCTGTGCAAAATCGTTCAGGGTATCAGCGGTCCAAAGGTGATTCATGTGGCGACCTCGGGAGCTCTCGGAGTCGCGGGCGCCCGGGTGGCGCGGCGGCTTGGGCTGCCGCTCGTCGGCTGCTACCACACGGACCTTCAACGTTACGGTCGGCTGTACGGCCAGAGCCTTTTAGGCCGCCCGGGGGCATGGCTGGGGGGATGGATTACGCGGGTCTGCGACAAACTGGCCTACGCCCGATGCGAAGCACTGTCCGTTCCAAGCGCATCTGCCGCGGAAAGCACGAAGAGTTTCTTCCCTGGAACGGCAGAGGTCATTCCCCACCCCATCGACGTCAACTGGTTTCGGCCAGGTTCTTCACGGGTTGGAAGTTTCCGTGACAAGTATCTTACAAAAGGCAAGATCCTTGCGGCGATAGTCGGGCGAGTCGCAAAGGAGAAGAATCTGGACCTCATTTGTGAGCTGCTGGGTAACGACGAGCGGATTGACACGGTGTTCGTCGGGGACGGTCCTTATGCTCCCGCGCTGATCCAGAAATGGGGGGCACGAGTCACGGGATTCCTCCATGGCGCGGAGCTGTTAGAGGCCTATCAACAGTCGGATTTGTTCATCCAGCTTTCAACGACCGAAACGTTCGGCCTCTCGCTGGCAGAGGCATTATCTTGCGGGCTGCCGGCGGTGGTGGTCCGGTCTCGCGGGTTTGTCGAAAACCTCGGAGCGGGTCATGGGGTCGAAATCCTCGACCACGACGAGCTGCCAACGCTGGGCGACCGATGTGTGGCGCTGACCTCCGACCGTAAGCGCTACCAGGAAAGTTCGCGCCGCGCCCGCGACCTGGGGTTGCGATGTGCAGCCGACGCGGTTCTCCCCAGGTTTCGCGCATTTCACGAGGCGGTCGCTCGCTAACGGTTCGGCCAACCAACAAACCCGCTTCACGCGCCCCGCGAAGTCGTCAACCGGTCCATGCCCCATCGTCCTTGCCGGTGGAACGCTCATCTTCGAGAAGCCCGCGTTGCTGATTCCGATTTCCGCTCAACAGGACCAACTTCGTCAATCATCTCGAATCGGCAATGAAATCCGTTGAAACGGTTCCCATAATTCTGCCGACAATCGATGACCCCCACACGCTGGATTCTGGGCGCTTCGTGAATTCCGCACTTCGCAACCACTGATATGGGACTGCGAACATCTCTCCTGCACGGCTGGTTTCCGAGAGCCGATAGATCAACCGTGCGCTGCACGGACTGCGTACGGCAGGAACAACGATCGGTACGAAAAGGGGTGCGATTCATGCGAACCAGTCAAGCAATTCTCATGTCGGTGTTGAGCGGTGGATTGATTCTATCGAACGTCGGTTGCGGCAACCGAAGCGGGGCCGTTCCGGAAAGCGTGACCATCGAACTGCCGGATGGAACAACGACCTCCGTCACGCTTGGCGCGGGCGTGCCCTCGCTGGCAGCCTCGGCATGGGCATTCTACGTCACGGGCCAATTGGAATCCTCGACGGCCCAGAGTCTGCCGTTCCTTGTCATTACCTTCGGCCCGAATGGCGAACTGACCCGCTTCGATGACAACACGCTGTCACCGGAGATTTTCGGTGACACAATTTATTTCGACGGAGAGAATCACAGCACGAATCAGCAAGGGCTCAGCTACACCGCAGGCACCTATGGAGCCGAGACCAGCGATGCCAGCGGGTTTAGCTTCCTTGGCAAGCTCACCGCCTTTGCCGCCGGATTCACCGCCGCAAACGCGACGATTACTGCGACGGGCACATTTGACGCGGACGATCCCGAAACGATGACGGGAGAACTCACGTTCTCGGTTCGCGCGACGGTGGACTTCATTCCGAATGCGAACATCGATCAGGGCTACAGCTTTATCGCCCATCGAGTGACCGAGTAGGGCTGACGCAGGGTTGCGACGCATTTGACGCCCGGCGCGGAAAATCTGTATACTCGCGCCGCAGTCTGGAATTGTCGTTGCATGGTCCCGCTCCCAGCCCCTTCTCGGCGTCGAGCGTCTTCGAAATCGAGCACGAACGCGGATGTCTTTACTTCCCACTGGCGCAGCCTTCGACAGCGATCAAAGTTCCCTCCTGGCGGCCGTCCGTGAATTCGCCCAGCACGAGTTGTTCCCTCTCGACCGAAAATGGGACCTCGGTGAATCCTCGGTCGCGGAGGCTCTGCCAAAACTATCCGAGATGGGTCTGCTCAACCTGCTCATCACGCCGGAGGCCGGCGGCCTGGGGTGCTGCTACCGAACCTACGCCGCAATCATCCACGAGATAGCATTCTGGTCGCCGTCCACGGCCGTCACCGTGTCGGTGCACAACATGGTCGGGCGAATTGTGCAGCAGTTCGTGAATGAGCCGTTTCGGACGGAATGGCTTTCTCATTGGGGCACACCGCAAAGCTTCGGGGCGTTTTGCGTTTCCGAGGCCGGGGCGGGCAGCGACGCCCGTAGCATTCGCACCACCGTCCACGAAACGGCCGAAGGCTTCCGCATCAACGGCGAAAAAATGTGGGTGACCAACGGCCTGAGCGCCGGTTGGTTCTTCGTCCTTGCGAAATTGGAAGGCGCTCCGGAAGACAGGAGCTATTGCACGTTTCTCGTGCGCGGCGATTCGAAGGGACTCACCCGCGACAAAATTCACGGAAAAATGGGCATTCGCGGAAGCGAGACGGCCGTCCTTCATTTTCAGGATGTGCTCGTGCCTCGCGAGCATCAAGTCGGCGGGGAAGGCAAGGGACTCCTGGTATGCCTGTCCACGTTGAACGGCGGACGAATCAGCATTGCCGCGCAGGCCACCGGCATCGGCGAAGCGTGCCTGTCCGAGATGGTCAGCTACGCCGGGCAGCGCGAGCAGTTCGGCCAGCCCATCGGCCGGTTTCAGGCCGTGGGCAACATGATCGCCGACAGCGTCGTTGATTTGGAGGCCGCAAAGAGCCTGATCTGGCGGGCGGCCACCACCGTCGATGCCGACCACACCAACCGGGCCGCGAGCGCCATGGCCAAGCTCTTCGCCTCCGAAGCCGCCAACCGAATCGCCTACCGGGCCGTTCAAGTCCACGGCGGTACCGGGTATGTCCACGAGTGCCGCGTCGAGCAGCTTTTCCGCGACGCCCGCATCACCTCCATCTACGAAGGCACCAGCGAAATCCAGCGCATCGTCCTCGCCCGCGAACTGGCGAAATAGATGAGGCAACGGGGCATCAAGGCAACGAGGCAAGGAGGGCAAGCAGAAAGCGGAAAACCCGGGATCGGGGACGGGTGCTGGGCGCAGGGGTTCGGGAGAAAAGATGGCGGGAAGGCGGGACGAAGGCTGCACAAAGGGTGGGACGAAGGCGCGGGAACCGTGTTTGGAGCGTGGAAACGCGGTTTTGCGTAAAGACGTGCTGACAAATCGCTTTGTTCTGACAGTTTTCATTTTTGCCATGCGGCCCCTTTCCGCTTTTCCCCGCCCCTTCCCCCTCGAACTCTTGACCCCTTGGACTCTTTCACGTTGAACCCGCCACCCACCACGCACATTCCATAACATACGCGGCGCGCGCATTTTGTTGGAAATCAGCAATCACCCAAATCCGAGCCCCAAGCGCCAGGGGGGCGGTTGTCATAGCAGGCGCGGGCCGCCCGTCGCTTGCGCTCCGGGTTCGGAACGAGTCATCGTCGCACTACATCATCACGTCGACATATCACATTATCGTAAACCTGCCCTCTTCCTAACGGTCGTGGCTCTGTTTGGGTCGCACGAACATCCGGCGCGCCGGGATCGCGCTCTGCGAACACCGCCTCGTTACCACGTCGTTACGCTCGCAATACGGATATTAGATGTATCAAATCGTGGGGCCGAATGAGCCGCTAGAAGGGGTTTGGCCGTTCCGCTAGGATCGGTTATCTGGGGCAAGGGGTGAAAAGCCCGGCCTGCCATGCAATCGGCGGTGGGCTGATACCATTAATTCAGTGCATTCGATCGATTCAACGATGACCAGGTTGACGCGTAGCGTGATGATTTTTTTCTCGAAATGGAGCGTTTCGCGCGTGAGGTTCTGCGACCCCTTCAGGGTTGCAGATGTTATGCGGTCGCATTCCGGGGGTCGCGCTGCGCTTGACCCCCGGCTACTATCGTTGACCCCTTGCGGGGTCATTGGTCTTCGAACTGTGACCATTTCCGGGGTCGTTCGTTTTCGAGATGCGACCATTTCCGGGGTCGTTCGATTTCGAGCTGCGATCTCTTGCGGGGTCTCCCGGCTGCGAACTCTGGGCTTTCCCCGGGTCGTTTCGCTTCTGACTTTCCTTGTTCTTACTCTTCTTGCTCATTCACCACAGGCGCTCGCGCAGCAGGAAGAGCCGGAGGCTGGAGCTTTGATCCAGACGCAGCGGTGGTTGTACCACTCCGGTCCGCAGGTCGGCATGCCACTTCTCATCGAGACTTCGCCCCCGATCGCCAATCTGTTGATGCGGGCGGAGGAAGGGATTCAGCGGCGCGATTGGAAGCTGGCCATCGACTCGCTTCAGCGGGTCATCGAGGATCGAACCGGCACCTTGGTGCCGCGTGAGGATGGCGCCAATGAGGGTGGATTGGTGTTTGAGTCCGCAAGGCGCTGGGCGCTTCGACGACTCGCAACGATGCCCGCGGAAGGAATGCTCGCTTATCGCGTGCTCTACGACGGCAAGGCCAAGGGACTGTTCGAGCGGGCCAAGTCCGCCTCCGACGGGGCGGCCATGCGGGCGGTTGCGGATCGGTTCCTGCTCACCCGATATGGGGATGATGCTGCGGACTGGTCTGCGTCGCTGGCCGTCGACGAAGGCCGCTTCGGCGAAGCCGTAACTCGGCTAAGCGATATCCTCACCTATGTGCCGGATCATGACATTCCCCCCGAACGCATTTTCACCAAGCTCTATGCGTCCTACCTGTTTATGGGCTTTCCGCAGGATGCGGCGCAGGCATTGGATTCCTATCGTCAGCGCATCGCGCAATCAGGAAATGCCGATGATCGTTCGTCGAACATAATCGAAGTCCTGAGCGAAGACTGGGCCGAGCAGGCTCAGCGATGCGTTGCAGAGGCGGAAGAGGTGGGCGAATCGCTGCCTCGCCGCATGGGCCCGCGGCTGAATCCATCGTTGGCGGGCCCTGTTCCGTGGGGATATGAGCTAACCGGCACCTCCGCTGAATTGTGGCGGCGCATCGTTGATTTTCACCCGGGTGACCCAGCCCCCATTCCACGGATGGATCTTGTGGGCAATGGTCAGCAGTTATTTGTTCGCACACCGGGCGGCTGCATCGCCTTGGACATGGAGGATTTGGCTCTTGTCTGGCAGGCTGCCGCGGCGTCGCTTCCGCGTGCGTCCCAAGTCGAGGACTCGCGTCGCGGCCTCACGCCGGCGACGGCTGCGCGCCCCAGCGGTCCGTATGTTGAAGATACGACCAACCAGATATCGCTGGCGCACGGATTGGTGTTCACGATCGAGCGGCAGGGCGCCGGCGAATTTCTCGATCGCGACGAAGTGCAGGCCGGCGGCGTTCTTTTTGTGCGACCGGGTCCCCGGACCTTGCGCCAGGTGAGCGGTACGCGCCTCACGGCGTACGACAGCCAGACCGGCGACATCCGCTGGCAGCGAGGTCGAACCGACGACGCCAATGACGTTCTGGCGAGCGTGCGTTTTCTGTCGACGCCGATCGCGGTCAACGATCAGCTTTGGGTTCCCTGTCTGCAGGGATCGGACTTGCACGTGGCAGCACTCCGACCGGCGGATGGGGCGCTGTTGAAACAAGTGCTCATTGGATCGGTTCGTGAGCCGGCGCAGGACCGTGGGCAGATTCCGCAGCGAGAGCCGGTCGCGCCGCTGGCCCTGGAGGAAGGGATCGTTTATGTGCCCACCGGCGTGGGGGCGGTGTCCGCCATCGATGTTGCCGGCATGCAGGTGAGGTGGACGTTTGTCTACGATTCTCATTCCGGCGGGCGGAGCCGGGCAGACGTGCCCGCTGCCTGGATCGCCAGTCCACCGATTGTGGAAAGCGGACTGGTGGTTGTTACTGCGACGGACTACGAAGAAGTTTTGGGAATCGATGCGGCCACTGGAGCGCATCGCTGGACCGCCTCGGTGGACGGATGTTCTTATCCCATCGCGGCCCATCGCGGCAAGGTCTGGCTCGGCGGGCAGAGAATTGTCGCCTTAAGCCTGGCGGACGGACGCGAACTGTGGAACAGCAAACTTGCAGACACTCCCACGGGCAAGGCGGCGTTGTGTGGAGATCAAATTCACGTGCCGGTTTCGACCGGTTTGATCACGCTGGATGCGCAGACCGGCAACCCTCTCGCGGTTCAGGAGCTTCCCGCTTCGCAGGCCCCCCTGGGAAACATCGCATGCGTGGGATCCTCGCTGTACAGCCTGGAACCATCTTCCGTGCGAAAGTTTCCCGACCTGGGTCGCATGCATGAGACGGCGATCCAACAACTCCAGGTCGATCCGACCAATATCGCCGCCACCATCCGGCTTGCGTGGTCCGAATTGCTCCGTGGACAGCCGCGCGCCGCGTTCGAGGCAGTGCGGAGTGTGTCGGATGAGCCTGGCATCGGGCTTCGGGCGCGAATGAGCCTGGCCCGTGTGAAGATCGAATCGTTGTTGGCCGTCGCACAGCGGGCGCAGTCGCCGCAGGAGTCGCTCCGCCTTCTGCAATCGGAAAGCTCCGCCGACTTGACGCCCGTACTGCGGCTGCGGTTTGCGACCGCCATTGCCGATCAACTCGGCACGCTGGGGCGGAGCGAAGAGGCGTACAGGGCGTTCATGGCATTGGCTCTGAGCGCTGATGCGGCCGAATTGAGTCAGGCCGACGACGGCGTCCGTGTGGCCTCACGATTGGCTCTTCGAGCCAGAATCGAAAAGCTGAGAGATCAACTGGACGCGGCAACAAGCAAGCAACTTGCCGCGGAGTCAGGAAACCTCGTGGCCGAACTGGCGGCCGCAGTAGGCACGGACGCAGGCCGAGGGGCGGAGCTTTTTGCCCTGGCACAGGTTTACGAAGGAACCGATGTCGCGCAGATCGCTTTGCTTGGCCTGGCTGAAGCCCAATTGAAATCGCGCGAGTATGAACAGGCAGAGCAGAGTCTGATGCAATGCGCACGAGAGTCGGCGGACCCAAAGCTGACGATGGAGGCGCATACGCGACTCGCGACCATGTACCTGGAGTCGGAGCAATCCTCGGTCGGTCTGATCGCCCACAGCCTGGAACTGCTGGAGTCACACATCGACTCGAACCGTATCGCGCAGATCCAACAGGGTGCGGGTCGCCAATCGACTTTGCCGGAGGCCGACGTAGATGAGATTGTCGCCAGATTACGCGCCGCCCTGACCGACGAGCGCCAAGCGCTCGGTCTTTCGGCCATGTACGCCGAACCGGGGGTGGAACGCGCTGGAATGTCGCTCTCGGGCGGCCTTGCCTGGACCTACGAGGCGCCCGCAGAAGCGGAACCGGTGCGAACCGTTGCCTTTGAGAAGCGACTCCCGCCGGCCTTGGCGGACCGGGTCATGCTTCTGGGCCGCGATGGATTTCTCGCATGTATCGGCGTGGAGCAAAAGGAACTGCTATGGCGGACCAAACTCAGAATGCCCGGCGGGTTCGACCAGGGCAACGACGCGGGAACGCGGAGTCAGAGCATCATCCGATACGGCGTCGTGGACGGTCAGACCGTGATCTTGAATGGGCCTGACGGCATCTTCGCGGTCGGGGCGCTGACCGGTCGATTGTTATGGGCGCGTCCCTTCGACCGTGCCGTGATGGACCTGGCAGGTTCCGCGGATCGAGATCGAGTCATGGCGGCAGGAAACGGTTTGGTGGCGGCCTCGCCGCGCGACGGGTATCTCACCGTGATGCGCGTCGCGGACGGTTCCACGGTGTGGGAGCGCGATCTACGCGGGGAGTCGCCGGCACGCATTTGGATGGAAGGCGACGCCGTGGTTTTTGCGGACGCCGACATGAAACGCGCACACCTTCTGGGGCGTAGCGATGGCCGCCTGATCTCGCGCATTCTGATGCGTCAGCCTGATCCGGAGCACGAGCGCGTAACATTGGTCCTTTCGGATGGAATGCTCTATGGTCCAGACCGCCTGGCCGGCAGCGAAAGCGTAGCGGCTTTCGATGTGTCCAACGGCGTGCGAAAATGGCGGGTCGAAGTCGGGAAGCCGATCGTCTCGCTCTTCGAACCCAAGCCGGGTTATTTGGGGGTCGGGCTTCTCGGAGGCGACGTAAAGATTTTGAATGAACGGTCCGGCGACGTGGTTCTGGAACGCAGCGACCCCAGCGTACGGGCGGTGAATGCCGGCGTAATGTGGGCCGGCACGTTGATTCTGCGGAGCACGGCCCTTCGCGGGCCCAGGCAGTCGATTGAGCTGGCCGCATTCGACATTGCCACGGGCAAAGAGGAGTGGCGGCGCAAGGACGTTTCCTCTCTCGGCTCCGGCGAGGAAGGGTTGGAGGTCATCAGCGGCGTGATCCCCGCCATCGTCGAAAAAACGAAAGCGGAACCAAACGCAAAACAGCAAGGTGCAATGAGGATCGCGACGTCCGCAACGCTCATTGATGTGCGGACGGGAGCAGACGCGGGTACGCCCACGGAACTCGCGGGCTCCGGACAGGGAGCGTCGTTCAACGGCGAGATGGTGCTCTGGCCGGGCATCCTGACCATCGGCAGTACGAAAGGCATTCAGGCAATGCGTGTAGAATTGACGGCCCTGCCGGAAAGGGGATTTTGATGGCGTCTGCTCACCGCGTGTACGTCCTGGCAGCATTACTTGCGGTCACGGCTGCCTTTCGCACTTCGATTCTTTTAGCGCAGGTCGAACCGACGAAGGCCCCCACTTCAAAATCGCAGCCTTCGATGCACGGGCCGCTACCCAAACACATGACACCTGAAGCGCGAGAAGCCATCGAGCGCGGGCTGGCCTACCTCGCGAAGACGCAGGATCGGCAGGGGTCGTGGTCCAATCGCGGCAACTATGGCGCCTACCCGGTGGCGATGACGGCGCTGGCCGGGCTCGCTCTGCTCATGGACGGAAACACGACCACGCAGGGGCGATATGCGCCGCAGGTGGATCGCGCGGCTAATTTCATTTTGCGGTCGGTGCAACCCAATGGGATGATCGCCGGAGGTCGCGAAGAGGCGCGCCCCATGTACGGCCACGGGTTTTCCATGCTGTTCCTGAGTCAGCTATACGGAATGACGGAGGACGACGTGCGCTCGACGCAGATCAAGGAAGTGCTGGAGCGCGGGGTGGTGCTCACGGGCCGGGCGCAGAGCGAACCGGGCGGTTGGATTTATACGCCCGACGGCGGCGGCGACGAAGGATCGGTGACCATCACGCAGGTGCAGGCGCTTCGATCGTGTCGCACGGCGGGGGTGGCCGTGCCCAAGGACATCATTGATCGGGCGATGAAATACCTGGTGGATTCGCAGAACAGCGACGGCGGCATCCGCTACTCGCTGCGGCAGCGCGGCGGCGGATCGCGCGCCCCGATCACCGGGGCGGCGGTGCTCTGCTGGTACAATGCCGGCGAATACAACAACCCTTTCGCGAAGAAGGCGATGGAGTATTCGAAGGACAAGATCAAGCCCGGCGCCACGCAGGGCGGGCACGACTATTATGCGCATTTTTATTTCGCCCAGGCGCTGTACGTGGGATCGGACCCGTACTGGGATGAGTACTTTCCCAAGCGGCGGGATTACCTTTTGTCGCAGCAGCAACCGGAGGGGTTCTGGCTTGGCGATGGGGTCGGCGACATTTATGGAACAGCGGTTGCATTGGTGATGTTGCAACTTCCGTACAACCTGCTGCCCATCATGCAACAGTGAGTGGTTTTATAGGAAAACGAGGGTCTCGACCCTCACCCCTGCCCCTCTCCCCGAGAGGGAGAGGGGTCTGTATCGCGGCGATTTGGCTGCATGCGAGTCAACGATGAATGGACTGCAAAAGGACTGATTGATGAACGATAAACTGAAGGAAGTGGCGGCAGCCGGCGGCGAGTCGGACGTGCAGGCCGTTGGTGAGCTGCATCGCGTGCATGGGCGTCTTCGCAAGGAACTGGCCAAGGTCATCGTCGGCCAGGACGAAGTATTGGATCAGTTGCTCATCGCACTGTTCGCCGGCGGACACTGCATGTTGGAGGGCGTGCCGGGACTGGCCAAGACGTTGATGATTTCGACGCTGGCTCGAAGTCTCAGCCTGTCGTTCAACCGCATTCAGTTCACACCGGATTTGATGCCCTCGGACATCACCGGCACCGAGGTCATTCAGGAAGATCGGGCGACCGGAAAACGGGCGTTTGAATTTCTGAAGGGGCCGATCTTTGCCAACGTGATTCTGGCCGACGAGATCAACCGCACTCCGCCCAAGACGCAGGCGGCACTGCTCGAAGCGATGCAGGAGCGGCACGTAACCGCGGGCGGGGAACGGCACGATCTGGCGCCGCCGTTTTTCGTGCTGGCCACGCAAAACCCGATTGAGCAGGAGGGTACGTATCCTCTGCCGGAGGCGCAACAGGATCGCTTCTTGTTCAAGGTGATGATTGGCTATCCGTCGTATGAAGACGAGTATGCCGTCGCGGAGCGCACCACCGGCGTGGCCGATCCGGAAATCGAGCGGGTCGTGTCGGGAGTCGAAATTCTTCGTTTTCAACAAATCGTTCGGCGCGTTCCCGCTGCGCCGGATGTGATCCGCTATGCCCTGGACCTGGTGCGCATGACGCGCCCGGGCGAACCCGGCGCGCTGGACCTGGTAAAAAAAATGGTGACCTGGGGAGCGGGGCCCCGCGCAGTGCAGGCCTTGCTGCTGGGCGGCAAGGCGCGGGCGGCGCTGGCCGGGCGCACGTATATCAGCGCGGACGACGTGCGTGCCTTGTCGCACGTGGTTTTGCGGCATCGCATCGTGACCAACTTTTCCGCGGAGGCCGAAGGCTATTCCTCCGACCGTCTGATCGACGAAGTTCTTTCGAAGCGAAACCCCAACAGGACTCATCTTGATGGCGACGAGCGCGTACGCAAAGTACTTTCAGCCTGAGGTGCTTAGCCGCATCTCGCGCCTCGAGCTTCGCGCACGGCACGTCGTCGAAGGCTTCATCAGCGGAATGCACAAGAGTCCCTACAAGGGATTCTCGGTGCAGTTCGCCAGCCATCGCGCGTATGTGCCCGGCGACGACATCCGCCACCTTGACTGGCGCGTGTACGCGAAGGCCGATCGCTTTTTCATCAAGGAATATGAAGAAGAGACGAACATGCGCGTGCATTTGCTGCTGGACTGCTCGCATTCCATGGCCTACCCCGAGCATCCCGGCACGGGCCGCATGACCAAGTGGGACTACGCGGCCACGCTGGCGGCGTCGATGGCTCACTTGTTGGTACACCGGCAGGACGGCGTGGGGCTGACGCTGTTTGACTCGGACATTCGGGCGCAGTTGCCGGTATCGTCGCACCGAGCCGCGCTGCTTAATTTGGTTCACGCGGTGGAATCCAACCCGCCGGCCAACAAGACCGACGTCAAGGTGATGTTTCAAAAGCTGGCTTCGCGGATCCCGCGACGGGGCATGGTGGTCGTGCTTTCGGATTTGCTTACCGACGTGGATGAGCTGATTCGCGGATTGCAGCGATTTCGCTTCGGGCGGCACGATCTGCTGGTGCTGCACGTGCTCGATCAGGACGAATTGGAATTTCCGTTCACGGATCGCACCCTGTTCGAGGGCATGGAAGACGTGGGGCTTGAAGTGCTCACCGATCCGCAATCACTCCGCGCAAGCTACCTGCAGGCCGTGCAAGCCTTCATCAACAAAGTCCGCCGAGCGTGTCTCGATAACCGCATCGACTACGCATTAATCAACACCGCCGACGGCGTCGACGTAGCCCTGACGACGTTTCTGGCCAGTAGGATGAGGTATCGGAGGACGACCGCTTGAGATTGTCGATTTGCGATTTGCGATTTGCGATTGCACCAGACACGATGTTGATGATCCGGCGTATCACCTGCGTGTCGAAGAAGTCGAACGCCGGAATACTTCCACCTATCAATCGACAATCGACAATCGCAAATCGACAATTTCAAGATCGACAATCGACAATCGACAATCGCAAATTGGCAACGGATCGAAGATGAATTATCCGGGACTACTAGCCGCTTTCGTCACACCCACTCTTGCCGCGGTCGGCGCGGGGGCGATGGCCGTACCCATTTTGATTCACCTCCTCGCACGGCGGCGCTTCCAGCGCATCCGCTGGGCGGCCATGGAGTTTCTGATCGACGCCGAGCGACGCAACCGTCGCCGTATTCGGATGGAAGAGTGGGTTTTGCTCGCGCTGCGATGCCTGGCCGTGTTGCTGCTGGGTTTGCTCGTGGCCCGGCCATTCGTGAGTCCTGGAGCGCTGGCTTCCGCGTGGGGCGGCTCGCGGCGTACGGAGCGAATTCTGGTCATCGACGATTCGTTCAGCATGGGCTACGCGACGGCGGATGACAGTTCGTTTGCACGCTCCAAGGCCGCGGTCCACCGCCTGATCGATTCGTTTCGGCAGGAAACGCCGGACGACGCCGTCACGCTGTTGCGGGCGTCGAATCCATCGAGCCCCGTGGCCGTCGGCTCCTATCTCGACGCGGAACAAGCGGACGATCTGCTGGCGCGGGTTGAGGCGTTAACGCCTTCGCAGCGATCGATGGACCTTGCCGCCGCGATGAAGGCGGTATCGGAACTCCTTGCCCGCGACGCGGGAATCGTGGACGCATCGATTTACGTCGTCAGCGATTTTCAGCGGCGCGATTGGGGGCCCAGGGAAACAAGCGGCGGTTCCACTCGTCCGAATCTGAGCCTTACCGAGCCGCTGCGGGCGTGGCAGGATCGCAAACGCTCGCTGCGCGTGTACCTGGTGAACGTCGGCGAGGAAGAAGCGGTCAACGACGCGGTGGTGAATCTTGAAATCAAAGGCGGCCGGCCTGTCGCGGGAACGAGTGGATTGGTCCGTGCCGAATTGGCTCATTTCGGTCCAAGCCCCATTGGTCCCGTTCCCATTCAGGTGGAAGTCGGCCAGCGCGTGAGCGAACCAAAGTCGTTGGAGAGGTTAAGCCCCTTTCAGCAGGCGGCCATCGAGATTGAATCTTCGTTTCTTCGTGCGGGCGACGAATCGGTCAAGGTGGAAATGCCGCGCGACGCGCTGCCCATCGACAATGTGCGCTTCGCGAGCGTTGACGTGGTGAGCGCCATTCGCGTGCTCATCGTCAATGGCGAGCCGTCGTCGGATGAATACGAGGACGAAGTTTCGTTGCTGCGCACCGCCTTGCGGCCCGAAGGTGAAGTTTTCAGCGGCCACGAAGTCACCGTGATCGACGAGGCCGCACTCGAAAGTACAAACCTCTCTGCTTTTCACGCGGTCGTGCCAGCCAACGTGTATCGCATCAGCGAGCCGGCAGTGGAATCGCTGGAGCGATTCGCCCGCGCCGGCGGTGGAGTGATGATCTTCCTGGGCGATCAGGTCGATGCAACAGCTTACAAGGACACTCTGTTTCGCGGGGGCGAGGGATTGTTGCCTGCGTCGCTCGGAGAAGTTGCCCATCCGGCTGAACCAGTGCATCTTGTGATTGCCGACCGGCTCCACCCGGCCCTCGGGGCACTTGGAACAGGCGAGGATCCGCTGGGGTTGGGACAGATCCCGTTTTTCGAATTCTTCACCGCGCAGGTCGGAATCGCCGAAGCGGAATCCGACGGAAAAAGTAGCGGTAAGAGTGAGGAACTTCAGAAAACTGACCGCTCGCGCGTGGTTGCCCGCTTCACCGACCCCGATCAGTCACCGGCCATCATCGAACGTGCCTTCGGGGCGGGCCGCGTCATGCTGATCACCTCGACTGCGGACAAAGAGTGGAATCTGTGGGCCGACCATCCGACGTACTTGCCGGTGATCACCGAGTTGCTTCGGCATCTCACCGCCACCGGCGGTAAACGAACGGATTTCAAAGTTGGGACGCCGATCGAGCTTGAAGTCGAACCCGGCGTGTTTGATTCGACGGTCGCGGTGCGAACGCCCGGCTATCCCAACGAACCGGAGGCCACGACGAGTATTATCGCCGATCCGAATTCGCAGGGATTGCGCATTCGATGGGAGCAAACCGAATCCGCGGGTCTGTATCAGTTCGTCCTTCGCCGCCTCGACGGCACCGAGACGGTTCGCTCCGCTGCGGTCAATGTTGATCCCACCGAAAGCAATCTCACCATGGTCGATGACGACAGCGTGCGGCAACTCATGGACGGCGTTCCGCACCTCTACGTCAAAGGCCTCGACCGATTGTCCGGCGTGACCAACGAGGCCAAAACCGAGCTGTGGACGCCGGTGCTTCTCCTGGCGGCGTTCGTGCTGATATCCGAACAGTTTCTGGCCTTTTGGTGGGGGCGCAAGCGATGATCGCGGCCATCGACACCGCCACCTACGTCACCGAGCTTCGCCGCATCCCCCAGGGATGGTACGCGGTAGGGGCGATCGCAATCGTCATCACGGTCTGTTGGCTGGTGATCGGAATGTATCGCCGCGAAGGCCGCATGGGTGCGTCGCCGGCCATGCGCCTGGTCATGGCCGGTTTGCGATGCGCCGCGCTGCTGACCCTTGCGTTGATCCTGCTCGAACCCGTGCGTGTGCGCATCCTGCGCCGGTGGATCGAATCGTACACGCTTGTGCTGCTCGACACCTCGGCGAGCATGGATTTGGTTGATCGTTACCGCGACCCGGAAACGATGGGTCGCGTCCAGGCCGTGATGAATGATTCACAGACCCAGTCCGCGCGGCGGATGGACGTAGCCGAAAAGATCATACGCGGTGGCGAGCGGCAACTACTGACCGACCTCTCCGCCAATAACAACGTCAAGCTCTATGCTTTCGACGATGACGTCAAGCCCGTCGCTTCCTATGTCGCGGGAGGCGAAAAGCGAAATCCAGATGCCGAGGAGCCTGCGAAGAAGCCGGACGATTCCCTATCGCAGGCCAACGAACCGGCGACGATGCCGGCGCAATTCGAAGCCACGGGGCCGGCCACCAACCTGGACCGCGCCGTGCGCCAGGCCGTCGAGACGCTGGGCACGGCGCCGATCGCCGGAATCGTGGTGCTGACCGACGGGGGCATCAACGCCGGAGGCAGCACCGAAGAGATTGGGCGATACGCGCGCGAGCGGCGCGTGCCCATCCACGTCGTGGGGATCGGCGACCCCACCGCGCCGCGCAACCTGCGCGTCACGGACATTCTTGCCCCGGAAAATGCCCTGCAAAAAGACCCCTTCGCTCTCACGGCCACTTTCGCAACGGAGGGCATCGATGGCGAGAGAGTCCACGTCGAACTGCGCGAGCAAAACCTCGCTGGCGCCGGCGAAGCCAGGGTCGTTGCTTCGCGTGATGTACTCGTGGGACCCGGCGGCGCGGTCGCGCCGGTGACGTTTGAACGCCAGCCTGAATCCAAAGGCCGCTATGCGTATACCGTCCAGGTGCCCGCATTGCCCGACGAATCCATCACGGAGGACAACTCGCGGCAGGTCACCATCAACGTGGTCGATGCCCGCACGCGCGCCTTGCTCATCGCCGGCGAACCGAGCTGGACGTACCGCTATCTAACGACGCTGCTTCAGCGCGACGACACGATCGACGTGAGTTGCTGGCTCCAGTCGGCGGACATGACCAGCGTCCGCGACGGCGATACCATCATCGACCATCTGCCCACGATGGCCGAGGAACTCTTCGTCTACGACGCGATCATTCTCCTCGACCCCGAAAAGACCGATCTTGACGAGGAATGGACCAAGCTCGTCGATCAGTGGGTGACCAAGTTCGGCGGTGGATTGCTCTACGCCGCGGCCCGCCCGCACAGCCCCGCCTTCATGCGCGACCCCATGTTCAAGGGCCTGATCGACTTGCTCCCTGTTTCGCTCGATCCGGAAGCCGATCTGATCCTGAATCAGATCGGCCACTACCAAACGACAGCGTCGGCGATCGAAGTCTCGCCGGAGGCCGCACAGCACGCGATTCTGCGCGTTACCGATGACGCCCGGTCAGATTCCGCCGCCTGGCAGAGTTTCACTGAAGTCTATTGGCACTATCCGGTGCTTCGTGAAAAACCGGTGGCCAGCGTGCTCTTGCGGCACGCAAACCCCCGCATGAGGAATAACTACGGCGGGCACGTGCTCGCGGCCGTGCAGTTCGCCGGCTCAGGCCGCACCGGTTTCCTCGCGTTTGACGGAACGTGGCGTTGGCGGCGATTCGGTCAGGAATGGTTCGAACGATTCTGGGTGCAGACGATCCGCTATCTTGCGGAAGGCAAGCTGCTCGGCGGAAAAGGTCGGGGCGCATTGCTCGTGGACAAGGACCGGCCTTCGATCGGCGACGCGGTCGTGGTGTCCGCGCGGCTCTTGAATCAGCGGTATGAGCCATTGCGCGAAGAACAAATCGCCGGATGGTATGAAGGCGAGGGCGAGCGACGCGAATTCAGCTTGCAGGCGTCACCGCAGCGGCCCGGTTGGTTCGAAGGCCGCTTCGTCCCCGATCGCGCCGGGCGATATCGCATCAGCATTTCGCCGCCCGGCAGCGTCGGGGATGCCGAAGCGACACTGGAGCGGGACGTCGTTGTGTCGCGGCCCAACCTGGAGATTCTGCAACCGCAGTTGCACAAAGCGAAACTTCAGGCGTTGGCGGAGCAATCCGCCCGCGGTCGCTATTGGGAAGTCGATCAGGCCGCCGAGATGGTCAAGGCGATTCCCGATTTGCACGAGGTGGTGCCGATCCGCTCCCGCCCGGTGACGCTGTGGGATAATGGTAAAATGCTGACGCTGCTGGTGGGGTTGCTTGCGGTGGAGTGGGCCTTGCGGAAATGGAATCGACTGCTGTGAGCGATGCACTGCCCCATCTTCGAGACTCGTGCAGTCGTGCCCCGATGGCGCTCGACCCCGCGCTCTCCGGTCGCCTCCGTGCATTGGCTCGGCGGCTGCGCGGCTACCTTCTCGTACAGGGGGTGGCTCGCCTCGCAGCGTTTCTATTGCTCGCGGCATTTCTGCAATTCGCCATCGACTATGGCGTTCGAGGAATGCGCTGGAGCATGCGCGCCACCCTGCTCACCGTGCTTGTTTTGTTTGCGTTTGTTGTACTCTGGCGGCGCATCCTCTCGCCGTTGATGTTGCGTATCGAATCGGCGGATATCGCCAGGCTCGTCGAGCGGAAGTTCCCGCAGCTTTCGTCGATCCTGATTTCCGCCGTGCGCTTCGCGTCGGGTCAGGTCGGCCCCCCCGGCTCGAATTCGCCGGCGCTCATGTCTACGGTGGTTGAGGGTGCCCCTCAAGCCGCAATGCCTCTTGATTTCAGCGCCGTGCTGTCGCCTCGAAGCGTGCGCCGGTCCATCGTCGTATTGCTCTGCACATTGGGCATTGCGGCTGCCGCGGCCGTTGCGTCGCCTGAGAAAACGCGGCTGTGGTTCGCGCGAAATGTCCTCCTTCGCGACACACCCTGGCCCAGGCACACGCATTTGATCGTCGATCTTCTCCATGGTGAGCTTGTCGGCGCTCGTGGCGACGACCTCGCCATCACTGCCCGCCACGAGGGTGTCGCACCCGACGAGGTGGAAATCCACTACACGACGCAATCCGGCGAGGATGGCCGCCAGACCCTGTCGGCCGTGGGCCGCGACGTGGCGCTGCAATATCGCTTCGTGTTCAAAAACGCCCGCGAGGAGTTCACCTTTTACCTCACCGGCGGCGACGATACGACGCCTGAATACCAGGTGCGGTTGCTGGAGCGGCCCCGCGTGGAGTGGGCCGAGATGCGCGTCACTCCGCCAGCGTACACCCGGCTTGATCCGTTTGTGGTGGGCGGTGCGGAGCGATCGGCTCAGGTGCTGCCCGGAAGCGGCGTGAGCATACGCATCAAGTCCAACAAGCCTCTCGCATCGGCTTCGCTGATGTCGGGTGAGACCACGATGGCGACCGCGGAACGTGACGACCAAGGCGCATACACGGCGAATCTGACCGCAACCACGACATCCACGTATCACTTCGCGCTACGCGACGAGGTTGGACTGGAAGATAAAAACCCCGCGCGTTTTTCTTTACGTCTGCTCAAGGACGATCCGCCGCAGGCGCGTTTGCGCGCCCCCGGCGTGGGTGAGATGATTACGCCAGAGGCGGTGTTGCCGCTGGAGATGCAGGCCTCCGACACCTATGGATTGGCCAAGGTCGAGCTTCGCTATCTGCTCACTCGCGAAAGCACAAGCGACGGCATGATTGATCTGAGCAGCTTCAAGTCCGCGATGGCCGCGTTTTCGGAATCGCTGTCCTGGCCTGTCTCTTCGATCGTCCCTGCGGCCGGCGACCGGCTTTCGATACGCGGCAGCGCCACCGATTTCGACGACGTGTCCGGTCCGAAAACCACGGAATCCTCGGAACTTACCATTCGTGTGGTGACGCCCGACGAATTGCTGGCCGAGCTTGCCCGTCGCGAGCACGAATTCCGCATGGACTTCGAACGGCTGATCGACGCCCAGGAGCAGCTTCGTAGTCGATTGCTCAGCCTCATGGATTCTTCCCAAACCGGCGGCGCTTCGGCCGATTTCCTGACGGCAGTATCCAGCTTGGAACGCCGCCAACGCGGGATCGCCGGCTCTGTAAACGTCATCCGCCAGCAATTCGAGCTGGTTCTCACCGAACTCCGCATCAACCAGCTCACCACCCCAACCATCGAGGAGCGTCTGGGCGGCAAAATCGTCGAACCCCTCGCCGAGCTTGCCCGCCGCGATTTGGCGCTCGCCGGAGACGCCATCCGAGGATGGTCCCTCGACGTTTCCCGCGAAACCGCCTCGCAAATCGACGCCCAACAGGTTTTTTTGCTCGCCAAACTTCGAGAAATTCTGGGGAATATGATACAATGGCAGGGGTATCAGGAGGCCGTGACCATGCTGCGGGATATCCTCCGTTTGCAGGAAGAGCTAAAGGCCGAGACCAGGAATCGCGTAAAAGAAGAGGGCAAGGGCATCTTCGACGACTAACGATCTGTTATCAGTACCGCGACCGCCAAGGAGCGGTTTTGACGAGCGAAAGAAGTACGATGGAGTCACGCCATGACCTGTAATCCAAGAAGCGTGGGTGCATTCTTCTTATACGCTGCCCTCGTGTCCTCTGTCCTCGCTCAAGAACAAGAACCCAAGCCGACTTCCATGGCCAAGAGTCCCCTGGCCAGCAAGCAGGAAATGATTCGCGACCGCTTCGAGCGCTTCCAGGACCGCGTCTTTGGCCTCCGCGATCAGCTTTCCGAATCCGAACCGGAAAACGCCGCGCGGCTCGAACGCGCACTTCGGCGTGCCGGCGAACTGGGCCTGGCCGACAAGCTCGAAGAAATCATCGCCCTGCTCAACGATCCGTCGTCGCTCCACAAGGCCGCCGAGGAGGAAGACGCCTGGCTCGCTAATGCGCAAAACATTTTGGACCTCCTTCTCGCTCAGGACGCCGACGCAGAAAAGCGAAAAGAGGAGATGGAGCGACTGAAGGAATATCAGGAGCAGGTTGAGCGTCTCTTGAAGGAGCAAAAGGACCTGCGCGGCGAGTCCGGCCAGGCCGCCGCCACGCAGCGGATGAAGGCCCAGCTCGACCAGGCGATCAAACGCGCCGGCGAATTGCAGAAACGCCAGTCGGCTCTCTCGCAAAGTTCCAAGTCGCGAGGCGGCGAAAACTCCGGTCAGAAGCCCGGCGATCCAAAGCAAGGCGATGCCCAAAAGCAGGAAGAGCTTGGCCGCGACACGGAACAACTGTCCCAGGACTTGAAGGCCGCAGCAGAGCCTCCGACGGACCCGACTTCGGACTCCCCCAAGTTGGAAAAGGCACGCGAAGGCGCAAGCGAAGCGTCGAAGTCCAGCCAGAGCAGTTCGCAGTCCATGTCCCAGGCCGCGCAGAAGATGCAGCAAGGCGAGTCGGGCAAGTCAGGCGGGGGCGAGCAGCAACAACAAGCCGAGGAAGCTCTCAAGAAAACCCTCGAACAACTCGAGGCCGCCCGCAAGGCTCTGGAGGAAGAGCCCGACCCCGCCAAACAGGCAGAGAAGCAGGAAAAACTCGCCGAACAGACCAAGGGTCTCGAAGAGAAGATGCAGCAAGATGCTGCTGCCGGAAAACCTCAGCAGGGTTCGCAGGGTCAGCAAGGACAAAAAGGCCAGCCCGGCCAGCAGGGAAAGGAAGGCTCGCAGAGCCAGAGTCCGCCCGGCTCGCAAAACCTGAAGCAAGCCGAGCAAGAGATGAACAAGGCCGCCGAATCGCTCAACGATAAAGCACCGGCCGACGCGACCCCCAAGCAGGACAAGGCCATCGAGCAATTGCAGCAGGCCCGGCAGGAGCTTGAAAAGGCGCTTGAAGAGCTTCGCAAGGAAGAGCGTGCCGAGACCCTCCGCGACCTCGAAGCGCGCATCCGCGACATGCTCACCAAGCAAAAACCCATCAATGACCAGACCACCGCCCTCGATAAAGTCGGCGAGCAAGCCTTCCAGCGCGCCGAGCACCTTCAACTCGCCGACCTCAGCACGCAGCAGCGAGGGCTTTCCGAAAAAGCCGAAACCTGCCTGCACATCCTCGATGAAGACGCCAGCACCATCGCCTTCCCGCATATCATGGAACAGCTCGTTGACGACATGGCCAACTCCGCCGACCGACTGGCGACCTTTCAGGTCGGCGCGATTACGCAAGCGATCCAGGCCGAAATCATCGACGCGCTGGAGCAGCTCCTCGAATCCGTGAAGAAAATGCAGGAGGAAAACGAGTCGCAGCAGGGCCGGCCTCAGCAGCAACAACAGGGGCCCCAACCGCTCTTGCCGCCCTCGGCGGAACTGAAACTTCTGCGGTCCAGCCAGTTGCGGATCAACAATCGTACCGGCGTGATCGCCGATCAAATGAAAAAGGGCGCGGAAGAAAAGAGCACCGCATCGAAATCGTTGGTGAAACTATCGGCGCGTCAGACCCAGTGCGCCGACATCGCCCGCGAAATCCGCGACAAGCAACCGTAATCATGATGTGGCGATTTCGTGACGATGTGGTAATGTAATGGGACATGTTCATCCATGAGATTCTCAAAAACGTACCGGCAGCCATATCGGAATTTTCTGGCAGCGGTGTTGTCCATCGTTTCTAGCGACGTTGCTCTATTCGCCGCCGACGCTCCCGTCGATCGTTTCCTCCAACAAATCGAAAAGAACGCGACGATCCCCGCCGATGCCCGCGAACTCATCAAACGCCAATGGGCGGACTGCAAAGACTGCGACCCCGAAGAGTTTCTCACCCAGGCCCTCGCCGTGATTTCGCCGAGATTACGCGAAGGCCTCGACGCTTACGACGCCGACCAATACCCGCAATCCGCCGCAATCATGCACGAACTCGCGTCCGACGCCGATCCATTCGTGGCTGTGCATGCGGCCGTGTACGAAATCAAGGCTTTGGTCGCTCTCGAACGGATGTTGGAGGCCGGGGCCCGGCTTGCCGATCTGTCGGCCAGTCCGCACAAGGTGGACGCGTACTCGTACTTTCAGGCGGAGGTCGATTTCCTGCGCGCCTACTCCGCGCTTTCGGATCTGCGTTATGAGGAAGCTGAAGCGGCGCTGAAGCGCTTTCTTCTCGACCATGCCGACGCCTCGGCGCGGCTGACCATCGCGGCCCGGCAGATGCTCATGGAGCTTGCCAACCGAGAACCGGAAAAGCTCGGCGACGTGGTGGACTTGATGGACTTTTCCGGCAAGCGACTCAAAAGCGAGGACGTGGGCGAACCCGTCCGCACCCGCCAGCAGCGCATCCTCGATTTGCTCGACAAACTGATCAAGGAGGAAGAGGAAAAGGAAAAACAAAGCAGCAGCAGTAGCGGGGGCGGAAGCGGGTCAGGAACCCCCAACAACTCACCCAGCAACCCGATGCAGCAGTCGCAGCTACCCGGCGGAGCGCCCGAAGCCGGTCAGCTCCGCGCCGCACGCCGCGCCAACCCCGGTGAAGCCTGGGGGGCGATGCCGCCCGCCGAACGCGAACGCGTCCTGCAAGCCTTGCGTGGCACGTTTCCCACCCGCTACCGCCAACTCGTCGAGCAGTACTACGAAGAACTCTCCAAAAAACCTTGACGCTGATGATCCAATAGAGTAGGGAGGGGCCTCAACCCTTCCCTACTCTACCGTCAATCTGCGGATAAATTCCCTTCTTCGAGCGCGACGTTGTCAATCAGTCGTGTTCGTCCCACTCGAACCGCGATGCACAATCGCGCAATTCGATCGAGCGTGATCAGCGGCTCCAGGGTTACCACATCGACGACTTCGACGTAATCGATCGAACGGATTCCCGCCGCCACGATCGCGCGTCGCGCTGACTGCGCAATTGTATTGGCGTCCGTGTTTCCAGCGGCCGCTGCGTCGCGGGATTGAAACAGCGCCCGACTGATGGCCACGGCCTGAGCGCGCTCTGTCGGCGAGAGGTAAACGTTGCGACTGGACATGGCCAAGCCGTCTTGTTCTCGAAGGGTCGGGCAACTCACAATTTCGATTGCCAAATTCAGGTCGCGTGCCATCTGACGAATCACCGAGAGTTGTTGATAATCCTTCTCCCCGAAAAAAGCCGCGTCCGCCGGCGCAATATGGAAAAGTTTGGCGACCACGGTGGCCACCCCGTCAAAATGCCCGGGTCGATGGGGTCCGCATAGGCCATCGGTCAACTTCGCAACATGCACGGTCGTATGGGTGTCCGATGCGTACATGACCTCCACGCTCGGTGCAAATACTGCGTCCACGCCCGCACTGCGACACATGGCGAGATCATCTTCCAGCGGTCGCGGGTAAGACTTGAAATCTTCGTTGGGTCCAAACTGCGTCGGGTTCACAAAAATCGTAACCATGACCCAGCCGCAACGGGCCTTGGCCGTCCGGACCAGCGATAAATGCCCCTCGTGAAGCGCTCCCATGGTGGGTACCAGCCCGACAGCCATGCCGGACTGCTGCGCCTGGCGAACGGCGCCCCGGCATTCGTCAATTGTGGTGATCACTTTCATGTTCAAACCCATCGCTATGGAACCAGAACATGCGTGGTTATAATCTTAGAGGTGAAGCGAATCCACAAACCGCACCGGAGGCGCAGATTGAATTGCTTGTTGACGAAGCTCTTGCCTATGGCCGTCCTTACGTTGACGCTCTTTTTGGGATGCGCTTCTAGCAATCAAACTCGCGGCCTGGCCGACACCCCGCAATCCGCCGATGGCCCCTTCAAAGCGGAAATCACGCGCGTTCTCGATCGGCAGACGGTGGCCTGGAACGAGGGCAATATCGAAGGATTCATGGACGGCTATTGGAGGTCGCCGGAGCTTTCTTTCAGCGCCGGAGGGAAGGTCACACGTGGGTTTGAGCCGACCTTGCAGCATTTCCGCTCATCCTATCCCGACAAGGCCGCGATGGGCCGCCTGACCTTCAGCGATCTGGAAGTCACCCCGCTTTCCCCCGACGCCGCGTTGGTGCTCGGACGATGGCGGGTCGATTCGCAGAAGCCCACTTCGGGCGCTTTTAGTCTGACCATGCGCCGCATTGACGGCCAGTGGCTCATCATCCACGACCACACTTCACGTGACGCCACCTGACCCATCATCCTCGCCGCAGTCGCGTCGTTGGACCCGGCCTGCATTTCTCATCGGCGGAGTCGCGCTGGCGGCCATCGTCATGGGGCTGCCCACGCTGCGCGGCGGATTCGTCGGCGGCGACGACCACCGGCTGGTTTTGGACCATGTGCTGGTCAATCGACCGTCCATCGACCACGCGATCAAGCTCTTTACCATCATTCACCGCGACCTTTATCAACCGTTGCCACTCCTGATGTTTTCCGGAGAAATGTCAGTCGCCAAAGCACTGAATCTCTTCAAGTCCGGCTCGCAGGGCGGGGCATGGCTCTTCCACCTCACCAACGTCATCTTGCACGCGCTCGTCACGATCCTGATCTGGTACACCGTCCGCATGCTCGACACGCGCACCCCCTCTCCCTCCAAGGGAGAGGGTCGGGGTAAGGGTGGGACCTTCGATAGCCGTGAATCTCAGAAAGCTTGTGAGTCTCCACCCCCCTTGGTCCCCCCTGTGAGGGGGGATGGTTTGCACCGCACACTTTCGATCGCCACCGTTGCCGCGCTCATTTTCGCGATCCATCCGCTAAACGTCGAAACCGTGGCCTGGATCAATGGCCGCATGATGCTGCTTTCCACCCTGTTTGGACTGTGCGGAGTTCTGACTTTTGCCCGTTGGCTGGATCGGCCCCGTTGGCTCGATGCGTTCTTGGCGTTGCTTTTCATGGTGCTCTCCGCGCTCAGCAAAGTTCGTGTGGGCCTCCCCCTTCTCTTGCTACTGGTGGCGATGATGCGCGGCGACTGGCGACGTGCGCGGTTCTGGCCGGTGTGGATCGCCGCCGGCGCACTGACGGCGACGTTCGCTTGGATCAACATCGGAGCAACTTCGCAGGCTGACCTCTTCTCCGAGGCCGCCGAGCACCTCCAGGGCCCGCACGCCGTCCGAGTCCTCCTGGCCCTCGACAACTACTTCACCCACGTCGTCTGGCCGGTCGGCCTCACCAGCTACTACCCCACACCACCGGTGGTCGCCTGGTCCGACCCTCAAACGCTCCGCGCTCTGCTCGTTGTCGGCGTCGCTGGATGCCTTCTTGCATTGAGCGCCTGGCGCGTGCCCGCTGCCCGCTGGGGTATCATGTGGTTCTTCATCGCCCTGGCCGATACGCTTCCTTTCATTCCCGCCCGCAACGTCCTGGCCGCCGATCGTTACATGTACCTCCCGCTGATCGGGCTGCTCTGGGCGCTCGCCGCCGTCGGCGTGCGCGTCTATGGGACCTGGTCTGCCGGCGTTCCCCCTCTCCCTTTAAGGGAGAGGGTTGGGGTGAGGGTAAAGGACTCACGCGAGTCGGCACGATTACAAATGATTGTTGTCATGAGCGCCGTGCTGCTCGTGCCAGCCATGATCGGCATGAGTTGGTACACCGCGCGATGGTACGACAACCCGGAGCTCAAGACGGAGCGCGTCGCGCGAGTCTTTCCCGAAGTGCCGCGAGTGTGGGAACGATACGGTTGGACGCTGTACTCCGATGGCGAATACGACAGGGCAATCGAGCTCGCTAAGCGAGAGTTTGTCCACGACACCGCCGCCGTACAAAGCGGCGCATTCCAGCTCATCGGTATGAGCCGATTCAAGCAAGGCCAGACAGACGAGGCTCTTACGGCCTTGCACAAAGCAATGTGGATCGATCCAGAAAACGACCTGGGGCGATTTCGTCTGGCCATGGTGTACGAAGAACTGGGTCGCTTCGCCGAAGCACTTCCGCAGTACGAAGCGCTTGTCGCCTCTGCGTCGTCGCACAATCCCACGCTGCACCGCCTCGCCCGCGTCTATCGCGAACTGAACCGCCCCGCCGACGCCCGTGCCATGTACGAGCAAGAATTGAAAAACAATCCGTACGAGTACCCCGCCTCACTTGCACTGGCCGATCTTGATTTTCAGGAAAGCACGCCTGATTCCTTGCGAGCCGCGGAGCGGCGTCTCACGGATTTGCTCGACTGGATGCCCGAGAACGCCTCCGCCCGAATTAATCTCGCACATTTGTACGACACCGTGAGCGACACGCCCCGTGCCAAGCAGCACTATCAACGCGTCCAGCAATACGGGTTCGAGTCGCTGGAGCAGGCGGTCTTCGCGCATGACTTCTTCGAAAAACACGAGAGCTTCAACAGCTTGCCAGGCGTATGGACCGCGTACCTGAAACTACACTCCGATGACACAACCGGTCGAGCATTTTTGGCGTGGTCATTCTTAAACGCGGGAGAGCCGGAGAAAGCCCGCGAGCAGATTGCCGGCCTGGGCGATCAGGCCCGCTTACTCGCCATGGTTCAGGCGACGGTTACGCTCCTGGCCCTAGAAGACGGGCGCGACGACGTGGTCCGCTCGCTCGCCGATCGATTGGTGACATCCGGCGACACTGTCACACGTCAACGCCTCTTGCGAGCCTTAGAACGATTCGACACTCGAAGGCCCGGTATCGCGTGGACCTATTACCTGACCGCAGCCCTATTACAGGCCGAAGGCCAATTCGACGCCGCCCGCGCCTTCCTCGACCTGTTCACGAAGAACTGCTCAGGCCCATCCTGCGCTGATGCGCGCCGCGTCATCGAAACGAAACTCCAACCGTGAATGCAGACTGTTTTGTCGTCTATCTTCCTGACGACTTGATCGGCCTCACGCCCTATAAGATGTTCCAGCATGATGACGCACATTCTTGAGAATAGTCGAGCGCAAAAGTTGCTCTTTTTTTGCTGGCAATCGTAGGCTACAGTCAGACGTGTATTCTCGCCCAGGCCCGTAGAGGTCGTATTCGCGGCGGGGTCTATCGTTGAGACAGCCGGTTGGCCAGGTCTTCGCGGTACACGTCTCGTGCATTTCCTGGGGAGGGGGGAACCATGTCGAGCTATATTGCCAGTTACGGGCATTGGAAATCCGTTGCGCCCGCGCTGTTTGCTGTGTTGGGGGCGGCGGCGTTATGGCCTTCGTTCGCATCTGCTCCGGTATCAGAGCCAGTGGTGCGCGTCGAGGAAGACTGGGAGTTGGACGTGAACGAACCCAACGGCGATACCACTGCGCCGCAGTTCCACACGGTCATGTCACCGATGCCGGACCTGGAATCCTATCACGCCCAGACCCTGTGGAATTACCGGGAAACGCCCGATTTCGTCCCCGGCGGCGTTCAGCTCCACAGCTACGACGGCGAAACTCTCATCCGCAAACGATCCATCGAGTCCGGGACGCTAAGCACCACGGCGGAAACCATCACCTGGACCCAATCGCTCGAAACAGATGGAACAACGCTCACGTTTTCCATCTCGGATGGAATCTCCACTACCTGGGGCAGTTTCGGCCGGGATATGAACATTTCCAGCACGGCCAACCTGGCGCAGCTCAACGAGTACGACCCGGAGACCTCTGTGACCAACTCCTGCGTCACGTTCGGAGCGAATCGCGTGCAAAGCCTCAGCATCAAGCGCGTCCGTTATTACGGCGCCACCGGGCTTCTGTACACGGACAACACCCAGCGGCATGTATGCGAATAGGCTCTGGGGTTCGCTGACCTTGCAGCGGCGGAGCTGGTTCGCGCGGTGCAGGACATTCAAGAAATGATTTCGCATTGGATTGATAAAAGGCACGAGTTGAGGGGGAATCACCATGATCCGGTTGGGTGGGACAGTTCAAAGACGCCGCGGCGTGTCGTTTGTCATGGTGGCGGTGTCCATCACGATGTTGTTGGGTATGGCCTCCATGACCGTTGATATCGGAATGATGTACCGGGCACGCAACGAAGCGCAAGCTTCCGCCGATGCGGCCGCCATGGCCGCCGCCTGGCAATTGATGGACCAGGACCGCCTTCGCGGTTCCGCGTACGTCACTACGGTAACTGCTGCCGCGCGGCAGGCCGCCGTGGACTACGCGGCACGCAACGCCATTATTAACGAACCGCCCGCGCTGGATTCCAATTCGGGGAATAGTTCGTCCGGCGATGTGGTCGTGGGCCGTCTCGATGACCCCGACGACGCGGATGAAGCGATGGATTTTAGCGATTCGACGCGGTTCAACGCCGTTCATGTCTTACTTCACCGGGACGAAACTCGAAATGGCCCCATCGAACTTTATTTTGCCAGCGTGTTTGGCCACGAAACGGCCGAGGTCAGCGCCTCTGCCACCGCTGCGTTTTACGATGGCGTGATCGGCTGGAGCGTCAACGACACCACGGGCAATGCCGGGTTGCTGCCTTTCGCGCTGAACGTGAATGCGTGGAACGGTCTGCTGGCGGGCACGCAGACCACCGGCGATTCGTACTCCTACAACGCCGCCACGGGGGTCGTCACCGATGGAACCGACGGAATTCTGGAGCTCAACCTGTATCCCGGCGGCGGGGCGGGCCAGTTGCCGCCCGGAAATTTCGGCACCGTGGATATCGGATCCCCCAACAACAGTACGGCCGATCTAACGCGGCAAATTCTCTACGGCATCTCGGAGGATGACCTCGCCTATTTCGGCGGCACGTTTGAGCTGGGCGTTGACGGCACCATCCAGATCAACGGCGATACCGGGCTTAGCGCGGGCTTCAAGGACGATCTCGCCGCGATCATCGGCAAGCCCCGCGCCATCCCGATCTTCACCACGGTCTCAGGCAATGGAAACAACTCCATGTACACCGTTGTCGGATTCGTTGGCGTCCGGATCATGTACGTGAAGCTCACCGGATCGATGAGCGGCAAGAAGGTCATCATCCAACCTGCATATCTTTTGGACGATTCCGTTATCGTCGGCGAAAACACCGGGCAAAGCTCGTTCGTGTTCAAGCCCGTCCAGCTTGTCCGATGAGTTGCAGATTGCAGGTTTGGCCAGAGGTTCCCTCTTCGGCTTCGGGGAGAGGGAGCCACGTTGACGGCAGGGGCCTGTAGAAGGCTATTCGGCCCGTGCCGGCTTGCCCGCGACGTACAATGCGCGCCGCTTTTCCAGGTGTTCGATGAACTGCGTCGAGCCCATCGCCCGTCCCAGCCCGATAGCCGAGTCAACCGTTCGCAGCGCATCCGAAAACCGCCCAACTTCGGCATACGCCGCGGCCAGCGTATCCAACGACACGGGGTCTTTGAATTCCTGCGCTGTCGCTGCGATCTCCGCCAGTTGCACGGCCCTCACTCCATCGCGAAATCGTTCCTCGGGATGGGTTGCCAAAATCAGTGCCAGGTTGTTGGCAGCCTCCGCATACCGGGGATCGACCTGGAGCGCTTGCTGATACAAAGAAATCGCCGACTCGACCTGCCCGCTCCACGCCGCCATTTGCGCCATCAGGGCCACTGGGTAAGGGTTTTTCGGATCGGCCTCCGCCGCCTTTTGCAGCGTCTCTTTGGCCGCGGCCTCATTGCCGACCGAATGGTAGCATTGCGCCAACTTCGTCAACCCTTCGACGGATCGCGGGTCCACTAGCAGCCACTTTTGCAGATGCGAGATCGCCATCGTCCACTGGCCTTGGGCAGCGAACGCCGACCCCAGGTGCAAATGGGCTCCGAGCAACTTGGGATCGTTCGCAAGCGATTTTTCCAGGTGCCCAACCGCCTCCGCATTTCGACCTTGTTTCACACGCGCCAGTCCAAGGAAATAATGAGCGTCTGCGAACTTCGGAAGCAGCGTGAGCGCCCCTTCCAGCCGCGCCGCTGCCTCATCCACTTTTCCGCTATCCAGCAACGCGTGTGCGTAATCCGTAAGGTTGTACGGTTCGCTGGGCACAATGCGGACGGCCTCCGCGAAATGCGGAACCGCCTCGCCCACCTTGCCCTGGCGAATGAGCGTATTGGCCATGAAAATGTGCGCCTGCGGATTCTCCGGAACCACATCGATCGCCCGCTGAAACAGCGTCATGCTGTCGCGCCAGTATCCCACCTGCCAATACGTAACAATCCCAAGCACAACAAGAATAAGCGCCCCGATCGCAGGCGGAACGCCAATTCTAGTGCAAGGCGGGGAAGCGCTATCCATCGTTTGTTGCCTTGGTGCCTTGTTGCCTTGTTGCCTGAATCCAATCCCCCACGCAGCCATGATGAACAAGCCAACGATCGGCAAATATGTATACCGATCCGCCATTGCCTGCCCGCCAACCTGAACCAATCCAATGACCGGCACCAACATCCCCAGAAACCAGAACCACCCCACCAACAGGTATGGACGCTTCCGGCGTAGTGCGACCACGCCCACCGTAGCCGCAAGCAAGAGCAATGCCGACGCGGTCACCAATCCAACCGGAGGCGCCTGGAGCGGGTGCGGGTAGTACACCGCGAGTCCCGCAGGCCAAAACGTCATCCACAGATACTTCGCATACGAAACGATGGCGTTGGAAATGCGAGCCTCGGTCGGCAACATCGCCTCGGTCATCATGGCCCCGCCTGCTCGCTGCGCATACACCGTCACCGCGCTCGATCCCGCCGCCAGGATGAACAAAGGAACCTTCTCGACGACCAACCGCCACCACGGAGTTACCGTCCCGACGTCCGTTTCCAAACAGAGCCGCGACCGTGAAGGAGCGGACGGAAAGGTTGATTTCGAAGCGCGTCCCAGCGGCCAGTAATCCAGCAGCAACAACACAAAAGGCAAAGTCACCATCATCGGCTTGGCACACAACGACAGCGCAAACATCAAGATCAACAGCAAATATCTGCTTGCGCTGCGCACTTCGACATACCGCACATAAGCAATCACAGTGAGCAATCCCAAACACGTACTCAGCACATCCTTCCGTTCGGCCACCCATGCCACCGACTCCACGTGCGCCGGGTGCAGGCCAAACGCACCCGCGACAAACGCGCTCGCCCACACCGCGCCGGTCATGCGGCAAAGCGCGTAGAAAAGCAGAACCACGTTGACCACATGCAGGACGAGGTTGGTGAAGTGGTGCCCGCGCGGGTTGGGTCCGTAGAGTGACCAATCCAGCATGTGCGAAAGCCACGTGAGCGGATGCCAGTTCGAGCCGTGAACCGTCGAAATCGCCCATTTAACGCCCTCCCATGTCAGCCCCTTTTGGACCGTCGCATTTTCCGTGACGTAGGTACGATCATCGAGGTATATGAAATCGCTGTTCAATGCTCGCGCGTAAGCGATGAACGTGGCAAGCGCTAGCAAAACCGCGATGACAAATTGGGTCTTCCTTTGCCGCGAAATGTCCACAGGATTTGGCGACTCGTGCTTCGTTTCCTGCGCAGATTGTCTCTCGCGTTTTGCGATGGAACGAGCATCGACTCGTGCCCCGCTCATTTGGCGTCTGCCCATGGGATTTCCCGTGCCCGAAAATGCAAAGCTCTAAGTGCCGATCGCGTCGGGGTCCTTGGCGAATTTGCGGGCCGTCTCCATGCTGATGCGGCCGGCCTGGACCAGGCGCGACAAATCCTCGTCCAGCGAGACCATACCGTCGCGTTTGCCGGTCTGGATTGACGACTCGATCGACTCCACTTTGCCGAAGCGTATTCCCGCGCGCACCGGCTGATTCACATGCATGACTTCGAGGGCGAGCACGCGGCGGTCGCCCTGCCTGGCCGGCGGCAGTAGGTGCTGGCTTACCACGGAACGCAGACTCAGTGAAAGCTGTGCCCGAACGTCGTCCTGAGCGTCGGAAGGAAAAAAGTCCACGAATCGCGTCACCGCACCCTTGGCGTCGCGGGTGTGCAGCGTGGTCAGAATCAAATGCCCGGTTTCGGCCGAACTCAGCGCCATGGCCGCCGTCTCGCGGTCGCGGATTTCGCCCAGCAGGATCACGTTGGGGTCCTGGCGCAACCCGTACTTGAGTCCGTCGTAAAAGGACTCCACGTCGCGGCCCACTTCGCGCTGCGTCACGATTGTCGAGCTCATCCGCTTGTGTACGTACTCGATGGGCTCCTCGACGGTGATGATTCGATGTCCGCCTTGCACGTTGAGTAGGTGCGTCAGCGCGGCCAGCGTCGTCGATTTGCCCGATCCGGTCACGCCGGTGATGACCACCATCCCGTTGGTGTGCGCGATGAGCCGCTCGGCCAGTGCCTGCGGGAAGCCCATCCACTCGAATGTCGGGATCAGATTCGGCACATGCCGCAGGCACGCACACCACTGCCCGCCGGCCTTGAACACGTTGGCGCGGAATCGTGCCGGCTCGCCCTTGTGTTCAAGCTCGACCGAGCAATCGAAGTTCGATCCGCCCTCGAGTCGCGCCACCAGCGCGGGCGGCAAAAAGCCGCTGATCATTTCGCGGACCTCCTGTTCTTCGAGTACGCGATTGCCCACCTCGGTCAGGCGGCCATGAATGCGGTAGGTGAGGGGGTGACCCGGAACGAGGTGTACGTCCGAAGCCTGACGGTCGGCGGCCTCATGGAGCAGGCGTTCAACCGTTCCACGGGAAGCAGAAGGATTTATTGTCATACTCAGTTTGTACCATAATCATCGCCCCGCGCCGCACTTGCCATCCCGATACCCAACAACTCACACCAAGATATTCTCGTGGTTCTTGCATTTCCTTAATGCTCTCTTGTCCGGGAATTCACGCAGCACATAAACGGACCTAACACCGCGCCCGTAACTTTTGGCCGTGGCGACCGGGCCGCACGTGTCAGCCTGGGTCGAATAGGCGAAAAGAGTGTGGAGTAACCGAATGAACATGAGAACGCGTTGCAAAGGATTTACCCTGATCGAACTGTTGGTGGTCGTCGCGATCATCGCGCTGCTGGTAGCCATCCTGCTCCCCAGCCTACAATCCGCCCGTCAGCACGCCAAGGCGGTGGTTTGCAATTCCAACATGCACAATGTCAGCACCGCGATGGCCAACTATCTGTTCTCTTCCAAGGCCACCTATCCGGCCTCCTATCTCTATCCCGATGACGAGGAAGGGAACTACTCCGTAACCAACCAGAACGAGGGCAAGCCGTTCGGATATCTGCACTGGTCGTACTATCTGTTCGAGGGCGGGCAGGTCAGCGACAAGGCATTCCAATGTCCGGTGATGGAGAATGGAGGTGCGCCGCGCACGAATCCCGGACGGGAGGAAGCCGACTGGGAAGCAGGACAACTCGATGATACCGCCCAATCCACTGCCAACGATCGGATGGATAAACAAGCGCCTCGAATGGCCTACGCCGCCAACGCCGCACTCATGCCGCGAAATAAATTCACTTCGACACTGTCGGGCGGCAAGCGGGTCAACGTCTTTGTGAAGGAATCTTCCGTCAAGCATCCGGGCGCGACCATTCTCGTTGCCGAGCTTCTGGACAATTGGAAGGCGATTGGCAAACCGGAAAGTGGCGGCATCGTCAGCAAGTCGCACCGTCCGATCAACCCGTTCTATCACGTCGGATCAGGATTCGATGAATATACGGGCGATGTGCAGACGGGTTTCATTTACGGAACGCCTGGCGATCAGGATTTTTACGGTCTTGAACCCACAACCGAAGTAAAGAACGCGACGAACATCCTGGATAAGACGTCCGGCCGGTCGCAGCTTAATGCCGTCGGGCGTCACCATCCCAACTCAAATTCAATCTATGCCAAGAAGTACGGCGGAACCGCCAACTTCCTGTTCGCCGATGGTCACGCAGAAGCGATGACCGCGTTGGATACGGTGACCAAACGATACTGGGGCACACACTACAGCAGCATCACCGGCGAGAACAAGGTGATGAATATGTCCAAAATCACGAGGTAAAAACCAGTCCGTGGGACAGGTTTGGAAAAGGAACGGCTTTGTCCGGAGGAGGAATGTATGTACACATGTCGTAGGAAAACAATGGGGATCATCGCGGTTGCGGCCGCCATGATTCTGTGCGTAAGCTTCAGTGAACTTCGCGCCGCGGGGGTCAATCAAGACTGCGTCAACAACGGAATTCAGGGCAGTCCGTTTGCGGCCGGCAACGGCCAGGTAACGGTGTCCGGCGGACAGGTCAGCGGCGCTGGCGCGACGCTGTTCATCGATTTTTTCCGCGCTCCGTCGTCCACCAACGACTGGATCGACGTGGACGGCGACGGCCTTGCCGGCAACTTCATCGCCTTCCCCTTCGTGGACAACCTGGGGACGCTCTGGCCGCCCAACGGAACGATCAACACCCACTGGATGTTCCAGTATCGCAGCGTCGGCTCGGTCAACGGCTTCAACGAATTCGTCGAAAGCCAGACGTGCAACGCGATTCCGCTGTCCGTTCCCGCGGAGGCCGGACTCTTCAATCAGTTTGAATATGCAACACTCGGCGTAATCAACTGGGCCGGCCCCTTCGCCAACTCCAGCGGCACGCCGGTGCAACCCTGCGAAATCGAGTTTTCCTTCCTCGACGTGCCCAGCGCCTGGGCCGTGCAGGTCCAACCCGGTGGTTTCTGCCTTCCCAGCGGAGTGATCCCGTGCGACACCGACGCCGACTGCGCCGCCAGTGAGAAGTGCGTTGGGGCAGCCAAGTGGAACGCCGAACCCGGCTCTCCGGGCTACGGCCTGAACCCCATCGTCTCATCAACCGGCTATGTCAGCCAGTTGCAGTCCCTTGCCCGTGAGTGCGGCTCGTGCGCCGTTAGCGCCGACCCCTGCACCGAGCAGAAGCACTGCGCACCGGGCAACTGCGTGACCAACGGTCGATGCAATATCGCCCAAACACTGTGCGGTATGGATACTGACTGCCCTGGCGGTGAAAACTGCGTGGGCGAGACCGCCACGGCGACGGTCTGCCGCAACGATCTGGCCTGCTCCGCAGGCACATGCAGCGTTACGCCGAACTCCTGTCGCGCCGACGCGGAATGTCCCGTCGGCGAAACGTGCAGCAACCCCGCGCCGCGCACATGCGAAAATCTTGAAGTTTGCACGCTCAGCGGTAATGTCGCAACCCTCAATGTCAACACGGTCACTCCCGATGCGGACACCTTGTTCGATTTCATTGGCGCCACGGTTCCGGTGGCCTACATCGCCAACCGCGGCACCGGACTGCGGGACATAAAGTACAGCGAAATGCAATTCCTCTTCGGAACCGGTCGTCTGCCCAGCGGCGAAAACTATGCTGCCGCCACACGGTCGGTTGGTTCGGGAACTCGTAACGCGATCATGAACTCCACCGGCATCGACACAAGCTGGGGTCGCGGCGACAACGTCGGCAACGAAAGCGCGACCACAAACGACTTTAACCTCGGCTCGGGCGCGCGGGCCAGCAACGCTCAAGGCTCGGGACAGATCGAGACTGCGGTGGAGAACTTCCGTCTCGGCGTGGGATACACCGGTTTGGCCGGTCCCAGCCGCGCAGCGTCCGACGCTCTTGGCGGGCGCTACGAAGTGCTCAATGTCTGCAAGGACGTGGACACCGACGGCAATCCGCTTTGCGACTGCACCGCGCAGGCGTGTGCCGAAGGCCCGAAGTTCTGCAGCATCACCACGGCGATCCCTTGCACGAGCAACGCGGAGTGCAACCCGACGGCTACCAACGGCACGTGCGTCGCAGTCGACGCGGCCATTCCCAACGCGGGCTACGTTCGTCCGACGATCAGCAGTGTGCTGGACAACTGCAATGAATGCTGCGGGTACACCATCGGTGGAAACGGCTCCTTCGTCGTTCGCGGTAACCGCCATGCGAACCGTGATCCGCTGGACCCCAATTTCCTGCCGGGCAACCCGCTCGATAACCAGGCCGTCGCCGACTACCTCAACAACATCGACGACAGCGTTGATTCCTTCGCCGGAAACGTCTTTGGAAAGGAATGCAACTCGACGCGAACCTGCAGTGGTCCGCCCGCCAACGTGGATTGCAACGAAGACGCCGATTGCATCACCGCAGGCGCCGGTCTTTGCACGGGGGCTCTCAAGACCTGCACAACCGATGCAAACTGCACTCAAAAGACCTGCTCGATCACCAGCACTGGCTGCAACTTGGACGTGGACTGCCCCGCCCAGGCGCAAACCTGTAGCGGTATAGGCGGCAATTGCAGCATCAATGCCGATCCTTGCGATGTGGACGGCGATTGCAATCCGGTCGCACAAACCTGCCGTGCCGACTTCTGCAAATCGAAGTTGAACATGCCCGGTCAGTTCCTGGCCACCACGTTCTTCCTCGGCGCGGGCATCGACTGTACGCAAAGCCTGACGGACGGAATGGTCTATTCGCCAACCAGCCCGTTGAACCAGAAGCTGCAGAACTTTATTCGCGCCAATAACGGCTTGGGCATCGGTGGAGACACGCCCGCCTTCGGATCGGTCAATCCCACCACCGGCGGTCGCGTTCCCGTGCGTAAGGCCATCAGCGGCGGCGGCACATATTCCGATGGTTCATCCAGCGGAAGCTACACCTACGCGAACAGCGCCGGCAGCTTCATCACGAACTTCGGATCGGGTCAGCAGCTTGCGGCGCGCAACAGACTTCAGGGTGATTTCAACGAAGACGGGTTCCGCGACATCAACGACGCGAGCGAATTCGTCAAAGCGTATTACTTCCCGCGCACCTGGCAGAAGACCGATCCGCAGGCAACGGGTACCGGAGCCGCCGGAAACCAGACCAGCGGCGGTGCCAACGACAACGCCATCCCCGAAGTCATCGGCGACCACAACGGCGACGGTAACCTCTCCAAAGAAGACCTGCGCTACTTCATGGACGGCCTCGCAACCGTCGGCGGCGTGCTCAATCGCAAGCAAGGCGCCATTGCCATCGACACAGCGTTGGCCACCTATGGTCGCTGCAACGGTGACGGCACAGTGGTCTGCCGACTTGGCGTGGATGTCGACTGCACCGATCACGGCACAACCGGCCCATGCAATGCCGCTCAGCCCTATCCGTGGGCCGATTCCGCCAACCTGCTCCTCACTCCGCAGGGTCTGGGCCTCGATCCCAAGTTCCCGGTGGCCAAGGATGTCAACGACGGCGTCGAACCCATGCTCGCTACGGGCAAGGTGTATGTCGCCGGTGATTTCCGTGGCGACGTGGCCGGCCGTTCGCCGGTTCCCGGCGCCGGACCCGTGGGTTGGGACGGCTTCGTCGATGACCAGGATATCGATTACTGCTGCCGTATGGCCCAGGTCGGTTCATGGGGCGAGATCAACGACGCCGTGTTCATGGACCTTAGCTGTGACATGAACGGCGACCGTGAAGTCAATGCCGCTGACGTGGATGAACTCGTGCAGGTGATCCTCGGGACACTGGTCGGAGACGTCAACTTCGACGGAGTCGTGGATACCGCCGACGCGGCGATCATCGAGGCCTCGATCCTCAACAATCCGTGCAATACCAACGGCACTTGCGGGTGGGCCGATGGCGACACCAATTGCGACGGTTTCGTGAATTCCGCAGATTTGGACGGCTTCCCTCCACCGGCGGTTGTTCCACAGAGCAACGCGACATGTACTGCCCCGGGCCTTCCCTCGGCTTGTTGCAGCGGCTTGGGCACGGGCGTGTGCGATAAGTCCCGGTTTATCTCCTTCACTATCCCGGCGGCCGCCACCGCGGCGGTGGGCGAGACGGCGATCCGCATCAAGCTGACCTCGTTGCACCACGTAGTCCCGCCCTACACGGGCGCTGCGTCGATTGCGTTCACCACCTTCGAGGGTCAGTCGGTCTACGTTGGTGCACCTGTCTCTTATATTGAGTCCAACGCCAGCGGCACACCCTTCAAGGCGTCCAGCACCCAGTGTACTCCTCTCTATATGGATTGGAGCACGGTGGGTCTGCTTCACGTGACCGGACCGGGGATCGTTCCCAGCTCGAATTATACGGTTGAGCATCTCGGCTCGGCGTGTAATGGTTCGGAAGGCAGTTGCACCACGTTTGAAACCGGCGTGCCCATCCTGACCGTCCGTTGGGGCGACGTGGAGACGCCGTACAACCCGCCGTCAGCGACGGCCCAGCCGGACGTCGGCGATATTTCGGCGCTGGTCAAGAAGTTCCAGAGCGGAGCGGGCGCGGTAATCAAGGCCCGTGGGCTCATTGCCGGTGCGGACGCCTTCGGCGACATCGACATTTTCCCGGATCTGGGCTTCGGCCACATCTCGGCCTGCGTCGATGCGTTCCGCGGAGGCAAGTACCCCTACCAGATGGGTATGTGTACAAACAGCTTTAATCCCTGCACGTTTGACACGGATTGCGTGGGTACCACCGGGCCTTGCAAGCTGTTCGCCATGGGTAAGTGTACGGGTGCGCCCACGCCTCCTGCTACCGGCAATTGCACTTCCGGTGCGCAATGCACCGGTGCGAACGGGGCCGGACCGTGTATCCCGTTCTTCGGGTGCCCGTGAGTCGACGAGATACCGAAGGCTATCCTATCGTGCTCAAAGAGAGTGGCGTCTGAAAGAGCGTCGACGGTAGCAATGGCTCAATTCGTCGGATAGGCCAGAAGGGCCACGGACGCCGATCGGGGCTCGAAGGGGCGGAAAGGCTGGAAGCGGACGGTGTAGCCCAGGTGTTCGGCGACGGCGCGGAAGAGCGGTCCGTTGAGCCAGTTGACTGTGCTGCCGTCGTACTTGGCCGGCCCTTTGAACGATTGGTGGTATTCGTCCAGACGCTGGACGAATAGGTCCACGATCTCCAGCGTGCCGTGAGGGTGCAGAATGGGAAGAAGCTGAGCGAATCCGTTTAAGGCCGCCTGGTTGAGATGGACGCGGATGTCGCGCGTGTCAGCGAGGTGTCTTTGGAGCACTTCGCCGGGAAGATCGACCCCGACGATTCCCTTCAGCAGTAAGTCTCTCACATCGGCGACATCGACGTAGCGTTCTTCGAGCCGGAGGGCGGCAAACAGGTCCATCCAAAAGTGAACATATGCGTCGGGTTGTCGTCCAAGCTCGGTGAGCCGCGTCCTGGACCAGTCGAGGAAACCGGACACGCTTTGATCGTAAGCGGGTGGAGCGCAATTTCCGTGCTGCGTGCGCGCGGACTGAATTCCGCGGCTCGCCAGGGTTTTTAGCACATCTTCGATGGCCGCCTTGTCGGCCGGACCGAAGCCGTGTTTGGCGAGCACTCCGTCAAATGCCTGCCGGGGAAGATAGAGGCGAGCCTCGATGCCATGCCACGATCCGTCCATCCAAAGCGCGTGATCGGCGGGCAGGTTGTCGTAGACGTTGCACAGGTGCGCATGGATGACCTGTGCGTGATAACGGGCGAGTGCCGCGCTGGGATTGCCGGCCTCGATCCTGACCGACTCGACCAAGGGGTGTTCGCGCGACAGTTCGGCGGCGGCCTCCGCCAGGAGCGCGTCCGAATAGTCCGCGAGGACATAGGTGATGTGGCGATGGTAATCCGTTCGAGTCAGGTCGCAAATCCGGTGGAATTCGTTTAGGAACGAGCGGGCGCGACAGGTGGAGGCGACGCCGATTTCAAGAACGTAAAGCCGTTGGCCGCCCAAATGATGGGCATGGATTTTGTCGAACAGCGCTCGAGCGGAGGCCCGCGCGTAGGCCAGGTTGTGGTCCGTCGAGCCGCCGATCGACGCATCGTAGCTTTTCCCGGTGGCCTGTTCGAACTCGCGCAGCCGTTTCCAGAATTCCGCGTTGAATTCCCAACAGAGGCCTTGCCGCCCGGGGCCGTAATCCTCCAGCACGATGGCGCCGCAGCTCTCGCCCTCGCCGCGCACCAGCTTCTCCAGCGTATCGCGCAGATTGGTCCGAAATTGCGCCGCGCTCTGAAATTGTCCCAGATCGATCCTCAACCGCACGCGGCCAATCGGATTGCCGTCCTGCGAATGGAATCGGTGGATGGCGACCGGACCATGGTAATGATGTTTGTAGTGCACGCGGTGGAAGTCGACCGAAAGGCCGCCGTCCTCGAAGGGCAGGCGGGCGCGGGTCATTTGCAGTTCATCTTTGAGAATGACGAGTGCGCTCAGAAAGTCATCCACGAACTTCGTGTCCAGCATCGAATCCGAATAGGTTACGGTGACGCCCTGGAGGGCAATGTGTGAAATCAATGGGTTGGCCAGCTCGCGGCGCATGCCTTGCCGCAGGCTACGGCCTTCCGGAATCACCGAGAGAAGCTCTTCACATAGACCCTGCGGTGCGCGGGTCTTCCCGGTACTCTGCGCTTTCGCGAATCGACGGCGGATCATTGGCAAGGCCTCAGCCAACTGAAATTGTTCCCGCAGGGACAAGTCCACAATGGCGCCCTCGGCCGGCAGGCCGAATTCCATCAACCGCGATTCGATGAGGCACCAAGCAGCCGGAGTGCCGATCAAGGCGAGTGCTTTGAGCAACAGTTCTTCTCGATCCGCCCCGTGTCGGTCTTGGAGGATGGAGAGAAGTTGCTCGCCCTGGCTTTCGGCGAGCGTGGTCAGATCGCGCGGATCGCCCCTGGCCTTCAGGCGAAAGTCGCGGCGGAACACGCGGGCAACTCGAGCCAGCGGCGTTCGCCACGCCAGGCCCCAATTCGGCCCGCGCTTCTCGCCCGTCAAAACCGGCAGCACAGCGCTGTAGGTCCGGCCCATGTAAAATCCCGCAGAGGGAGCTTCGCGAACTTCCAGGCGCTCGGCGATGGGCACTCCAGAATGCTCTCGGCCGGCGCGGATGGCCGACCATGTGCATTCGCGGGTGGTGTCTTCACAGAGCATGCGTCCGTTGACGAGGCGGGGTGCGCCGCAGGGGCCGTGGGTCATTTGTTTCGCACAGCCGCGCGGGCAGATCAAGGCATCGGGACTCAGATCGCAACGGTCGCATTGCTTGCAACCAAACAAGGGCAGCTTGGGCCATTCCATCAGTTTGAACAGGGCCTGCACCCATCGCCGATTCGCCAGGCGAGCGCCCCATCGCGTCCACCGTTTTCTTCGGCGTGCCTGTCGGAGCAGGCGATCGATGAATGTCTCCAGCACGTTGACGTGGGCCAGGGCAACCTGTCGTTCCGCACCCGATAGCTTGGTCACTCTGTGCAAGCTCTGTCCATGCCCGGGAAGAAGCGGGGCCTCGCGCAGCAATTCCAAATGGGCCTCAAAGCCCTTGACGCAGCCCAGGTAAAAGCCGCTCACTCCAGGCACTTCGCGGATGCGATGGAGCAGCCCGCGGGTCAGGCAGGCTCCTTCGTTTCGCAGGTGCTGCTCGACCCACTGCGGCGGGTGACCGCCGGCAGCGGCTGCTTGTACGAGGCGCTCCCTGGCGGCGTCCAGCCCCGCGATCAGGTCACCGGGCACGCGCATACCGGGCACATCGGCGATCGATCGAAGTTGCGATGCGGAGGTGATGGGAATGACCTCGGCCAAAACGTGGACTTGATCGAGCACGCCAAGATGATTGAGATCCTGCATCCATCGGGTGAATTGTTCGATCGAATAAATCGCCTGGGTGATAATCAGCCTGGCGCCGGCCTGCGTTTTTTGGAGGGTTCGCAAGCCGTCCGGGTCGGCATCGGGGTTGGGGTGTCCGGCGGCAGCGATCCAAAAATCATCCGGCAAAGCGCCTTCCACGAGCATTTTTCTCGCCAGGCTGCACAAGCCCACGGAGTCGAGCGGGAACCGGGAAGGGCGTGCGGAACCAACCGGCAAGTCGCCGGTGAGAAGAAGGACATTGCGTATCCCGAGTTCCGCAAAATGAAGGAGCCGACCACGAAGCTGATCGGCCTGGCGATCGCGGGCGACGATGTTGGCCATCAGCCGTGCGGGATCGACTCCCAGACCTACTAAGAGTGCCGACGCAATGGCATTGTCGAGCGTGTCACGACCTCGTGGGCCGTCGCTCAAGGCGAGAAGGTCGATGCGCGCGGAGCTGACCAGGTCGGCGTAGGTCTGCAATTTGTAGACGAAAGCCCGCTCCTCCGCGGTCAGCTCGCCGCCAGTGACATCCATCTGCCGCAAGTACTGGCCCAGTACCGTGAGTTGCGGGAGCTCGTACCCCTGGGCAAGGTGCCGTTGGTGAAGCCTCTGATAAGCCGCTTTGTCGCCTTCGGTTACATGAAGTTCCAGAATGACGGGCATTTTGCCGGCGGCCATCAGTCCGTGAAGTGGGTTCTTCGACTTCGATGAAGTCTTCGGGGACACGGCCGCTGCACGCGCGGCCGCTGATGGCGAAGCGCCGGTTGCGTCGCCCCGTACGATCATATATCGAAGTCCCGAGCGATGGGCCCCTTCGAGCGCGGCTTGACCACCGCATCGATATGCCGTCGAAACAGCCGGATGTGTCCGGGGCCGGTGCCGCAACAACCCCCGACGATGGACGCTCCTGCGGCGATCAGCGCCGGAACCCCTGCGGCCATCGTCTCCGCGGTTTCATCGTACACGATGCGCCCCTTGTCCAGGCGGGGCTGCCCGGCATTGGGTTGAACCATGATGGGCCGGTCCGTATGGCGGCGGAATTGCTCGACCAGGTTGACGTAATCACCGATATGCAGCCCCGTTCCGCAGTTGCAGCCCAGAATGTTGATATCCAATTGAACCATGAAATCCACGGCGTGCTCGACGTCCACACCGGTCATGGTGCGAAACCCACCATCGACCAGCCGATCGAAGGTCAACGAGCCGATCACCGGCACGTCGGGGCGGCAGCGGCGTGTGGCCTGGACCACTGAGGCCAGTTCGTCCAGGGCGGTCATGGTCTCGACCACGATGGCATCGGCACCGCCATCGAGCAGGCCGGAAACTTGAATCGCGGCGGCATCCTCGAGTTGATGACGGCTGGTGTTGCCCAGCGGCGTGAGGAACCCGCCGAAGGGGCCGACGTCGCCAAGCACATAACCCTCAGAACCGACGCAGTCGCGAGCGATTCGCGCCGCGGCCAGATTGATCTCGTAGGCTTGGTCGGCAAGTCCATGCCGGGCCAGGGCGAGGGGAGAACCGCCGAACGTATTCGTAAGCAGTAGATCGCCGCCTGCTGCAACGTATTCGGACTGGATGGCTCGGACCCGCTCCGGCTGAGTGAGGTTCCACTCGGCGCCGCAACCGCCAACAGGCAACCCGGCCTCGATGAGCTGGGTGCCCATGGCCCCATCGCCCAACAACGGGCGGTCTTTGACAGCTTGGAGGAACGGAGTACGCATCGTTCCGTTAGTGTATCAGAACGAGGAGCAGGAATCTCACCTGGTGGGCGGAAAACCGATCGGCAATCATGCACCGAGGATCGTTCCGCAATTATTTAGAGTGCGTCCTAAAACCCTTGGCGAGCAGCGATTTTCAGTCCGCACAGACGCTCGAATGGAGGATTTTAGGACCTACTCTTTCGGCGGTAATAGTAACTGTCCCTAACATCCAACATCCACCTTGGAAAAGGCGAGGACGGTGTGTTCCCGCCCTCGCCTCCCCAAAGAAATAATACGCCTGAATCTGTTATCTGTGAGACCCGGGCTGCAAGTCGAAGGAGAGCAGCCTGGGTTTCTTTTCACACCCAGCCGCGGAGCTTGCAGGCTTCGGCCACGCGGGCGACCGAGACCATGTAAGCCGCCAACCGGTTGTGTACTCGATTCTTCTTGGCCATGTCGTACACGGACTTGAAGGCGTCGGTCATTTTCCGATCGAGTTGCTGATGAATCTCGGCCAGAGACCAATAGTAGTTGTACGTGTTCTGAACCTGCTCAAAATACGACACGGTTACGCCGCCGGCATTGGCCAGGAAGTCAGGCAAAACGTGGATGCCCTTCTCGAACAAAATCCTGTCGGCTTCCGGCGTCGTGGGCCCGTTCGCGAGTTCGCAGATGATTTTGGCCTTGACGTTCGCGGCATTCTTCGACGTAAGCACGCCTTCGAGGGCGGAGGGGTACAGCACGTCGCACGAAAGCTCGAGCACCTCTTCGTTGGAGATGGGTCGTGAGCCAGGGAATCCGGCCAAACCGCCGGTCTCCAGCTTGTGGCGAACCAACGCCTGCGCATCGAGCCCGTCCTTGTTGAACACGCCGCCGCGCGAGTCCGTTGCCGCCAACAGCGTTCCGCCTCCCAGAATTTCGCGATGAAGCGTTGCCGCAAACTGCCCGGCATTACCAAACCCCTGGATGGCATATGTGGCATTGGCTACATTGATCTTCAGGGCCTTGGCATTCTCGCGCACGACATAAACTCCGCCTCGCGCCGTCGCGTCACCGCGGCCTTGCGACCCGCCCACGGGGAGCGGCTTGCCGGTGATGACTCCGGGGTGCGAATAGCCCATGATGGTTTCGTATTCGTCCATCATCCATGCCATGATCTGCGGCGTGGTGTATACGTCCGGCGCGGGCACGTCCCGATGGACGCCCAATTCCCGGCCAACCGCGCGAATATAGCCGCGGGCCAGCCGCTCCTTTTCGGTGTTCGACAGTTCTTTCGGATTGCAGATGATTCCGCCCTTGCCGCCGCCCAGCGGAATGTCCACCACGGAGGTCTTCCACGTCATCCACGCGGCCAGTGCCCGCACGGTGTCGATAGTCTCTTCCGGGTGCCAGCGAATCCCGCCCTTGGTCGGCCCACGGGCGTTGTTGTATTGAACGCGGAACCCGCGAAAAATTTTCGTCGCCCCGGTGTCCATCTTGATGGGGATGGTGAAATGGTACTCGCGCATCGGCCAGCGAAGCAGTTCATGAGTGGCCGCATCCAGGCCAAGCCTGGCCGCCGCTTCATCAAGTTGTTGTTGTGCAATGGCAAAGGGATTCAAGGTGGACATTGTCGATCGCTCCTTTGGGGTTCAAATGACGGTGGATCGACCCCTGTCGTCCATTCCGCCTCCAAGTGCCTAGCAAACGGCATACCGGACATTGTAATGCACCCAATACTACATGGCGAGTTTCAAGAATCGGGGGGGTAGGCCCGGCCAAAGGAGAGGATCAGTCCAAAAGGAGGCAGCACTCAGACCCTACTTGTTGCGTGAAATCCCACACTTAGTGGGTCTAATCCCGTTTACAGTGCAACAGCACGATCAATGATTCGGGTGCCACGCAATGCCGTGAACTTAACACGAGTTTTCAAAGCGGTAAATGCTTGTGAGCATTGAAAAAGCAGCCTCCGAACCGATGTTGTTTGTGTCGCGACGACATCGGCAAGGAGGCGTGTATGTTGACTCACGGAGGCGATCGTACCCAGAGTACGTCTACGTATCGGCAGGCTCGTCGTTCGGCCATGAGTGTCTATCTCACGGCCCCTTTTTTTCGGCGGCTGCGGCGTTGGGGCGTGGAGGTGTTCTATCGCGGGTTCAAGCGGACGCTTGATCAGCACAAGCTTCGCAGCGACGCGCCACCCAACCCAACGAAAGTCGCCTCGCAGAAAGGGTTTGCGCCGCCGCATGAATGAGTTAGGTTCACGGCGTTGGATGCCATGAGGATCGCCGAGATATTTCACAGTATTCAGGGCGAGGGTAAGCTGGCCGGCGTGCCCAGCGTGTTCATTCGCACCAGCGGGTGCAATCTGCGCTGCACGTGGTGCGACACTCCGTACGCCTCGTGGGATGCCAGGGGGTGGCAGTTGACGGTGGACCAAATCGTTGAGCGGGTCGCCGGATATGATTGCAGGCACGTGATCCTCACCGGCGGTGAACCCTTGATCGCCAGCGGTGTCGAGGAATTGTCGCACCGCATCCGCCAGGGCGGTCATCATCTGACGATTGAAACAGCGGCCACCATCTGGCGCGACGTTACCTGCGATCTGGCCAGCATGAGCCCCAAGCTGTCGAATTCGACTCCGTGGGAGCGTCATGAAGGGCGCTTTGCAGGACCGCACGAAAAAAACCGGCTCAACATCGAGGTCATTCGCCGCTTTATTTCCTTCAGCGACTACCAGTTGAAATTCGTCGTTGACCGTGCGGAGGACGTCACGGAGATTGAAGAATTGCTGGTGCAAATCGGCTCATTCGATCGCTCGAACGTGCTTCTGATGCCACAGGGTGACACCCAGGAACAAATCGCCCCAAAGGTTCCCTGGATTGCTGATTTATGCAAAGAACGGGGGTTTCGTTTTTGTCCGCGCCTGCAAATCACATTGTTTGGCAACACGCCGGGAACGTGATGGAAGAAGCGGCTGCGGACTTCAGTCCGCGCAGACCTGATGGAAACTTGGTTCTGTCCGCTTCCCGCCGCAGCGGATCTACGACCTTACGGCCGCGGCTTTGATTTGGACAAGCGAGTGCTCACTTCCCGCTCGGCCTGTCGCCAATCGGCTTCGGGGTCGCCGGGCAGGCCGTCTCGCTGCAAGTAAATCTCGTACGCCCGACGCCGAATTTGCTCCAACGTCGGTGAATCGGACGCAATCTTGCCATTGTTTTGCGCCAACTTTGCGGCGGCCGAGGTCTTGCCAATCGAGAGGTAGATTGCCTCGGTCTGCGAGGCGATGTTCTCCCATGAAAACCGCGTCTCCGCCTCCTTGCGGCCCGCGACCCCCATCCGTCGGGCATGTCCGTCATCCGCCAGCACGGAAGTCAGTCCTCCGCCGATCGAATCGGCATCGCACGGCACGGTCCAGCCGGTGTCTTTGTGGCGCACGAACTCCCCAGGCCCGCCGGTTCGGGTGGCCACGACGGCCTTGGACGCGCTCCACGCCTCAAGAATCACGATTCCGAATGGTTCGTTGCGGCTGGGCACGACAATCAGATCGGCGCTCTTGAAAAGCCCCACCAGGTCGTTGCCCGCGCGATACCCAATGAAACGAACCGACGGGATCATGTCTGCAGCGCTCACCTTGGCCTCAAGCTGCGGACGCATGTCCCCTTCGCCGGCGAAGATGAACTTCGCCTTCGGGCATTTCTTCAACACCATCGGAGCGGCGTCGAGCAACAGATCCGGACCCTTTTGCCAGGCCAGTCGCCCCGCGAAGAGGATATACGGCTCGTCAGGCCGGACTTTGCACGAGCGGCGAACCTCCTGCACGTCAACGGGAATATCGAACCGCTTGGCGTCGACGCCGTTATAGATCGGCACCGCTTTTTCCGGCGGGACCGAGTAGAGCCAAAGGGTCTCCTTCCGAAGCGACTCCGACACGCAGATCACGCGATCCGCGATGTACGTCCCCTCCCATTCCATATCACGGATGCGCTTCGATTGTCCGTGCCAGAAGAGCTCGTTGCCGCATCGTCCGTATTCGGTGGAATGGATCGTCATTACGACTGACCCATGCCGTTCATTCTTCACGCGAGTAAGTACCGGCGTGATCATCCAATCGTGCCCGTGAACGATGTCGAAGTGCTCGCCGTAGCCGTCCTCGACCTCGGCGAGGTGCCGATAGAAGCTGTCGGCCATGTTGGCCATGTCGATCAGAAAGTCCGGGTTGTAATCGTACGCACAGCGGTGGTAGTGGACGCCCTCGATGAGGTCATATCGCCGCTGGTTCTCCTTCTTTCGCGTAAAGACGTGGACCTCGTGTCCGCGGGCATTCAGTGCGAGCGCCAACTCCGTCACGTGCGGAGCGATTCCGCCGACGGCGATAGAGTGCATCGATTCCCAGGCCAGCATGGCAATCTTCATCAGTGGGTTTCCCGTACGGACTTGCTCGAACCGCAAGGCCTACTAACCTACCATCGGTTTGCGCGGCGGGCAAGGCAAGTAGGTGGCGCGAAGGATTTGTCGGACAGGTTCTGGAGCGTTTCTTTGGGTTGCGGAGGGGAATCGCATGGAAACCGGCTGCTCCCCCATGTGCGGGAATTCACGCAATGGGGGGGGGTATGCGGGCGGCCGAACCCCGGTACGTTGCGGGTGGAGGTAGACGATCGTCGGATTGCGATGGCGGCACGGCGGTGGATCGAAAACTACGGTGTCGAAAATCGCCTATCTGCTCCTGGTGAATCAACGCTCGCAATCGAGGTGTGCAAAGGGCGACTTCCGCACCGAGATGCCTATCGTCTGCGCATCGATCAAGAGGGTGTCCGCATCTTTGGCGAATCACCCGCCGGATGTTTTTATGGTCTGCAGACGCTCGCTCAACTGGCTCGTGGGCAATCGGTGATTCCGTGTTGTGAGATTGCCGACTGGCCTGATTTTTCGACTCGCGGCCTCTTGCATGATACCACCCGCGGAAAAGTTCCGACCCTTGGCACGCTCAAGCTCCTCGCTGATCGCCTTGCCGGCCTGAAAATCAATCAGCTTCAACTGTACATCGAACATTCGTTCGTCTTTTCCTTCGACCCGGTAATCGCTGATGATCAAAATGGACTGACACCGGACGAAGTTCGTGACTTGGACGCCTACTGCCGCGAGCGGTTTATCGACCTGGTACCCGCCGTAGCCACTCTGGGGCACATGGGCCGCATCCTCTCCCTCCCGCAATACCGCCACCTGGCCGAAGTAGAGCCGGAGCAATCGTGGGAGCAAATGTCCTGGCCGCAAAGGGCACGTGGATTCACCTTGGATGTGCTCAACCCGCAGTCGCATGCACTCGTGGAACGAATTTGGTCCGAAATCCTCGATGCCTTTTCGTCGCCGGTGGTGAACATCTGCGGCGACGAGCCCTGGGACTTGGGCAAAGGTCGCAATCGCGATCGCATCGCGCCGGAGGAGGTCGGAGAGGCGTACATCGACCACATCGTCAGGACGCACGCGATTTGTGCGAAGCGCGGACGCCGCACACAGACCTGGAGCGACGTTGTCCGCAACCATCCTGACTTATTCGACCGCCTTCCGCGCGATCTCACGGTCTTGCATTGGGGATACGACGACCGATCGGATTACGAAGGAACGGGGCGGTTTGTGCAGGCCGGCCTCGAAACGGTGGTCTGCCCCGGCGTCACCGGATGGAAGCGGGTTTTGAACGCCATGGACCTGGCTGAGCGGAACATCGCAGCATTTGCGTGCGCGGGCAAACGGCATAGCGCTTCAGGGCTGCTGAATACCGATTGGGGCGACCACGGACACTTCAACGCCCTGGCCTGCTCGTGGCACGGAATCGCTCTCGGCGCCGCGCTCGCATGGAGTGCCGACCACACTGTCGGAACTTACTTTGATGATCGCTTCGCCGGATGGCTTTTTCCTGGTGCATCGTCCAATGGGCCAGCTGGCGAATGGGTAGCGCACTTGCGCGGCGCTTCAAGAATTGCCGAGCGATGCGAAACGTGGCGATTGCTCTGGCAGTCTCTTCAGCAACTTCGTGATGACCCCACGAGACCTTCGCTGGCAGAGGCCGACGCGGCCGCAGACTACGCTGGCCGCGCAAGCCAGATACTCCAAACGCTACCCCCCGGCCTCGACCGCGATGAACTCCTCACACTTTGCCTTGCGACGCAGCTCTTCCGCGACAAAATCCGTCGCGCCAGCAGCGAATCAATGGATACCACCGAAGTAATAGATCGAATTCAAGACCTCGCGGAGCGCTTTGCCAGGTGCTGGAACGCTGGAAACAAACCGTCGGGGTTGAAGGATATATTGGCGGTCTTCGATCGCTTGCGGATTGAATTTGGCGTATCGTAAAAAAGCACGCGGTCAGTTTATGTGGAGAGAACCCAATGCGGTCAGGCAAATCGCTCTGCGGGCTGTTCCTTGCATTGAGTGTATTCGGGTGTAGCAGTCGCTTTCCCGTTCGAGAAGGTGAAATGCTTACTTACGCAAGGTGCGAAGCGCCGATTCAGCCGGGTGGTGTCGGCTACGATCGAACCCTGCAAATTCGATGGCTCGGCACCATGTGCCACTTGATTCAACTCGGCGATGTCGCGGTGCTCACCGATCCCTATTTTTCGCATTTTCGGCCCACCAAGGTGGCCTTTGGAAACATCGCCTCTGACGCGCCGAGCGTGCAACGCTGGACGAACGATCTACCCAAACCGCAGGCGATATTTGTCGGTCACGCCCATTACGATCACATGTTCGATCTCGCGGAGACGATGCGACAGCGCAATTGGCGCGGAACTCCCATCTACGGCGGGCCGACCATGGCCCACATCGCGGCCGGGTATGGTGAGACTATCGAAAACGATTGCCGCGTGCCCCAGGTCGGACCAGATTGGATCGAGATTGATGGGCCGCGCCTGGCGTACCGCGCCTTTTCCGCCCAGCATGCGCCGCATTTACTTGGAATTTCTCTTTTTCCGGGAGAGCTTACGGCCCCACGAACCACGCCCCCCACGCGAGCACGCCATTTTCCGGTTGGCGAGACTTTCACTTATTTGTTTCGGTTGCGCGGAAGCGATCAGCGGGAGTTCACCGTTTTCATTGCCGGCGCGGCCACCGACGCAACGGTCGGCATTCCCGATGATCTGCCGCATGGCGTTGACGTTGCGATATTCTGCGTGCCGGGGTGGAAGAACGTGAAAGACTACCCCAAGGAAGCCATCCGGCGTCTCCGTCCGCGCGTGATTGTTCTTTCTCATTTGGATAACTTTCTGCAGGATGGATGGGAGAAGCGCGAACTTGTGGCCACCGCAAGCCTGCGAAAATTCCTGGACGAAGCGCGGGGCGCTTGCCATTACCCGGAGTTCGAGCGCATCGTAGTCACCGACGTGGGCAGCACGATACGGGTGGCAGCCGCGCCGCAATAGAAAACCGCACGGTGTGTATGATGTCATTCTGAGCGACGCGAAGAATCTCCCTGGCTGAATCCGGCTAGATCCTTCGCTGCGCTCAGGATGACAATCTACTCTCCGCGCATGGAGGCTCGGATGTCGTTGGGATGGCTCGACCTCACCGTGATCGCTGCGTACTTTGCGGTGACGATTGCCATCGGACTGTGGGCTGGCCGCGGCGAACGAACCACTCACGATTTCTTTCTCGGTGGGCGGCGGCAACACTGGCTGCTCGCGGGCATCTCCATCATCGCCACCGAAGTCAGCGCCATCACTTTGATCGCCGTACCGGCGGAGGCGTTTGTCGGGAATTGGAACTACCTGCAAATGTATGCGGGCGCGTTTCTGGGCCGGGCGCTCATCGTGTACATGTTGCTTCCGGCCTTTTATGGCGGGCAGGTCACTACCGTCTATCAATACCTCGGACAGCGTTTCGGACCCTGGACCCGCACAACTGCGTCCTTGATGTTTTTCGCGTCGCGCGTTCTGGGCAGCGGGGTTCGGCTGCTCGTGGCGTCGCTCGCATTGGCGGTCGTATTCGACTGGCCTTTAGTCTGGGTGGTCGTTGGCTCTGCCGGAGTTGCGATGCTGTACGCGACGTACGGAGGGCTCAAGGCCATCCTTTGGACCGACGCGTTTCAGGCCACAATCTTTGTCTCCGCCGCGATTCTGGCGATCGCAATGATCCTGTGGCTGACTCCGGGCCACTGGACCGAGCAATTCGGATCGGCTTTCTACGCGGGGAAATTCGAGACGTTCACCTGGGATAGGAATCCCAATAACGACCGCGCGTTCTGGGTTTTGCTCATTCATGCCACGGTTCTCAACATGGCCGCACTGGGCGTGGATCAGGACCTCACGCAGCGGATGCTCACCTGCAAGAATCTCCGCGAAGGACAAAAGTCCCTGATTTTCAACATGTTCGCCGGGTTTCCCATCGTGTGCATTTTTCTGACCATCGGATCGCTGCTCTTTGTGTACTACGATTCGTTTCCGCAACCGCTGCCGTCCATCGTCGCCGAAAAAACAGATCGCGTATTTCCGTACTTCATCGCGACGGCCCTGCCGCACAACGTCGGGCTCAAGGGCCTGTTGGTCACCGCGATTCTGGCGGCGGCCATGTCGAGCCTGTCTTCAGCGCTGGGCGCGCTCTCTTCAACCGCAGTGACCGACTTTTATCGCGTGATCACTCGTGACGAACGTAGCGAACGGCATTACCTGCTCGCCGCCCGGGTCTTTACGTTTTCTTTCGGCGTCATACTCATCTTTGTGGCCCTGGCCTTCGCGGGGCATGACCGACTGCTCTGGGAAGTCTTCAAGTGGGTGGGCCTTGTCTTTGGCGGGATGCTCGGAGTATTTCTCCTCGGAGTCACGACCCGGAATCGCGGCAATGACCGCATCAATATGCTGGCGATGCTCTCCTCGACTGCGTTGCTCGTTGCACTCCGGTCGTATCAGGAACGCACTGGCGACGTTTGGATCGCCTGGCCCTGGTGGATCGTGATCGGGACGGGATGGACCTACTTCTTCGGGGCATGCTTTCGGACAAGAAAATAGAAAGCTGAAACGCTGAAACGTCGAAACTGGATAACCGCACGCAGATTCAGGCGGTAGGACGAATCATCACGAACCCCGTCTATCTGCGTAGAAGGATGCGTCGGCTTTCCGTGAAGTAAATTTTTTCAAAAAAACGATTTCGCGCGAGCGCTTCGTCGAGTAGGGGTGTTCTTATTCTTGAGAGGGCTTATGCAACGACTGCGCGGCGCGCGAAGTTTTGATTCGGAAATAAAGAAACCAGTTTTGGCTTGATAAAAAATCGCAGGGCGCTATCATGGATAGCGTCCGAACCGGGTGAGCGAGGCGACCCGATCATGTTGAAAACCAGACCGATAATCAAGCAATTCACAGTATGTGTTTTTCTCGCGCATTGGATGGGGTTTCAAGCTTTCGGGCTGGATCCGATAGCAATTCTTGCACCCAGCGATGTACCACCGGATATAGGAAACGATTTCGGATGGTCCGTGGCAATCAGCGGTGACTATATCGCGGTCGGCGCTCCGCGCGATCCCTGGTTCAACGGCAGCGCCAAAGGGGCAGTTTATGTGTTCCGCCGTTTGGGGCCGACCTGGGTGGAACAGGCTAAAATCACCGCCCTTGACGGGAGCCAGAACGATCAACTCGGGTATTCCGTGGCCATGGACGGGGACGTCATCGTCGCAGGCGCTCCTCATTGGATAGAACCTTTCCCCGACAACGGTGGACCCGGTGCAATCTACGTGTTCCGACGCCACGATAACGGCACGCCGAACAATCCCTGGGACGACACGTGGCCTCAGGAGGCCAAGCTGACGGTGGACCGCGACCCTGACTGGGCGCTATTGGGCTACTCGGTGGCCGTCAGCGGCGACGTGATCGTCGGCGGGCGACCTTACCCATGTAATCTGTATTTAGGCAGCGGAGAGGTTTTTCGAAGAGAGCTCGGGCAATGGGGCCATGAAACATCCCTGTTTGGCTCGGACCCTCAGCCCTGCACAGTAGGATGGTCGGTGGATATTGACGGGGATGGAATTGTCTTAGGGGCGGACAGATATGATGGCAGAGGAGCCGCCTATGTTTTCGGTTACAATGGCATCGAGTGGGTCGAAGAAGCCAAACTCATGGCGTTGGACCGGATGGCGGGCGATGGTTTGGGAAAGGGAGTTTCGATAACCGGAAATAATGTAATCGCCGGCGCCCCGGGTGTGGACGACTTGAGGTTGGGGCCCAACTCAAATACAGGCGCTGCGTACGTCTTCGCCTGGAGCCCGGCTGAGAACTGGGAGCAGCAGGGCAAACTCACGGTATTCGATGGGCAAGACTTAACACGGTTCGGATCGAGGATTTCTTGCGACTCCGATCTTTGTCTGATCGCAAGGCAGGGCTGGGGGGAAAGTTGGGGCTATCTGTTTCAGCGCGTCGCGGATCAGTGGGTGGAAGGGCAACGATTGCGCGGACCGGAGTACCCTTATTCCATAAGTCTTGCCGGGAAACACGCCATCATTTATACGCACGTGTACGTGGTCCGTGATCGTAAAGACCTGCGCGACTTCGCGGTTTTTCAAAATTGCTTCGGAGGGTGCGCAGAAGCACCGGCGTGCAGGGAATTAGGTATAAGCGCGGATGGTAATGTGGACCTTTTGGCGTTCGAGAAATTCACGGCAACATTTGGTGGACCTTAAAATGTAAGCGGCAGCGAATGAAGGAGTGAAGTATGTGCGCGGTTCGAAGTGGAAGATGAGTACTGCATGCACAAAGCCTCCGAAGCGGACTCTCCACGCCAATTCTACTCTTTAAACATGCGTCGCGCATTTCAATGGCGAACTTCGATCAGTGAGAAAAGATGGTCATCCGCCGGGGAGAATCATGGGCTCACGATGAAACGGCCAACGTGGACCACCCGCCATCTTGGCTAAAAAACTCGTTTTTTAATTGCTTTCTGCCATAATTTTGGTAATATTTTGAGATATCCCAGACAACGCCGAAAAGCGAATCGGGGCGCTAGGCCGTTGTTGACCAGTTGCGGCGTCTTCCCATCACCTCGCCGATGGTCACAGAATCCGCCGGTTTGGACGCAATTCACTTGAAAGGATGTACCATGGCCACCCCTACGAAAACCCACCTCATTTTGTTTGGTCTGATGATGGTTACTGTTGCAGGATCGCAAGAAGCTCGAAGCGAACCATTCGCGACCGCCTTCACCTATCAGGCGCAATTGAATGAAGGGAACGGACCACTGAACGGCAGCGCCGATTTGCGATTCCAACTGTTTGCCGTGGACATCGGCGGCACGCCGGTCAGCTCTACCGTCGCCGCGACCAATATCACCGTGACCGACGGCCTGGTGGCCGAACGTCTGGACTTTGGCGTTGACGTGTTCGACGGGGGCTCGCGTTGGCTGGAGGTTTCCATCCGCACTCCGCATGACCCGGGCGACTTGGCCCCGTTTACAATCTTGAGTCCACGGCAGCCGATCTCGCCCATTCCTTATGCCTTGCAGACCCGCGGCATCTTCGTGGACGACGCCGGCAATGTAAGCATCGGAGCGCAACCGGTGCTCGCCAGGGGCGTCAAGCGCGCGCTACCTCCGGTTCTTCCCAAAATGAGCGTTGCCGACAGCGCGCCGGGAGGCACCGGATTGCTGGGTGAGTCCACGGCGACCACCGGCGACTCCGTCGGCCTCAGGGGCAGGACCGCCTCGTTCGCCGGTCGCGGCGTCGAGGGAATCGGTCCGGGCGAAGGCGTCCTCGGTGAGGCAACGGCGGCCGGCGGTACTGGCGTGAGGGCCAAGGCCAGCGCCGTCAGTGGAGCGACCAAGGCACTGGATGCGGAAAACGACAGTACCTCAGGGATCGGGATCCATACTAAAGCGCTGGCCACCACCGGGGCGACGAAGGCACTCGAAGCCGAGAACCACAGTACCGGCGGCACGGGGGTGAAGGCCAAGGCCAGCGCCGCCAGCGGGTCAACCAAGGCGCTGGACGCGGAAAACGACAGTACCGCAGGGATCGGGATCCATACCAAAGCGCTGGCCACCACCGGGGCGACGAAGGCACTCGAGGCCGAGAACCACAGTACCGGCGGCACGGGGGTGAAGGCCAAGGCCAGCGCCACCAGCGGGGCTACCAAGGCGATGGACGCGGAAAACGAGAGCACCGAGGGGATCGGGATCCAAGCCAAGGCGCTGGCTACTTCCGGCGCGACCAAGGGCATTTACGGTCTCAGTGCATCGACGTCAGGCGAGGGAGTTCGGGGAGAGGCAACCGCTGGAACCGGCGCGGCTCGGGGCGTTTGCGGGATCAGCGCGTCAACGACAGGCGAGGGAGTCATGGGCCATGCGTCGGCTGTATCGGGAACGACAACCGGAGTTATGGGCCAAAGCGATTCACCGACTGGTCGCGGCGTAAGCGGGAGCGCTCCAAACGAGGGTGTTCGAGGTGAGGCCACGGGCACGTCAGGTTCTCAAGTGGTAGGCGTTTGCGGAGTAACGGCTTCATCGGAGGGAGCAGGCGTGATTGGGTGTGGTGGAACTAGAGCCCCTTCTTCTGGATGCGATCCAGGAGTAATACCTGGTAGTTTTAATGGAGCGGGCGTGATCGGCCTTGCCGGACGTGTGTCTCCTGGGGGGGCGATCACGACGGCTGGCGTCGCCGGATGGTCGGATACCTTGGAGGGTCGCGGAGTCTACGGCATCGCCCCAATTGAAGGGGTTCGAGGAGAAATGACCACATTCGGAGGCGCGTTTGGAGTTCTTGGCATGGGATCGGACCCCATGGACCCCATCGTAAGGGGGGTCTATGGAGAGGTACCGAATTCAATAGCAGTTAAGAGTTACGGTGTACATGGGCGCTCCCTCAGCAATGATGAAGAGTCGGCAGGTGTATTGGCCGAGGGGAGTGCGGGACAGCCCCCGTTCGGCGGTCCTCGCGCGACGGCTTTGGAAGTACGCAACGGGGCGATTCGTGTCAGTGGCGACGCCCGCCCGGCCGGGACCATCGCGCTTCCTTCCGGGGGATGGACATCGGTTCAATCTTGCGATAATCCAGGACCGGGAGCCCACGCCCACACCATCGCATACCGACTGGAAGTCCTGCTTCAGAGCGAGTTGATCGTCGATGACAGTATCATCCTAGCCACGGTCGAATTGAACGATCCAGAAGGCCAAAACATCAGTTATTCGGTGCATATTAAAGAGAAGCACTCCGGTCAGGCTACTCTCGTCATCACTATGGTTGGGAGGACGGGCGGAGCATGTGCTCCGCCGAGCGATACGATTGGACGTAGCGTCCACTATCTGATCATAAACCCCTGCAGCGGCACACCGGCGGGGTGCGACACAAACCCAAGGAGCACCCAGCGATGAGCGCGCGACCACGAATTGCGATACTTGCGCTGCTACTCGCAGGAACAGGCGTCTGGGCGGTGACCCACGCGCGTAGCACCGCGCCCCCAAGGTCCGGCGGCCCCCAAATTACCATCCGGTCGGCGGCGATTACCGCAGGCGGGGCGAAGAGTTCGGGCGGCGGGTTTTCGGCGGCCAGCACGGCGGGCCAGCCCGCGGTCGGCACGATGGGTGGCGGAAAGTTTACCGCGACCGGCGGCTTTTCGCCGGCGCCGGCATTTCTAGCGGGCGACTGCGACGCCGATAGTGACGTGGATCTATTGGATTACAGACTGTTTGAAAGTTGCCTACATGGCCCGAATCAACCTGACGGGAGCGATTGTGGTTGCTTCGACCTTGACGCCAGCGATGCTGTCGATCTTGCCGATTTCGCCGAAATGGCCAACGCTCTCACGGGCGACTGAGTGCATCCGATGGGTATCAACGAACCATAAGCTTATCGGAAGACTTGATCCGACGCGCAGCCCAATTGAGTCGGTCTATCACCAGCCAAGCCGGGGTGACAGAATGGGGCTTTTCGCCAGGTTTGGGATAATGGGGGTTATGGTCCAGCCAGCAGGTCAAATTAGAATCATAAAAAAAATGCAAACCCCTTGTTTCGACATTCTCCTTGGTGTATAGTCTATTTGGCTGCCGGTCCCCACCTCAGCCACCCCAGTCATCGCAACGATTCCCCTAGCCTAGCTTGGTTTTTGCGCTGAAAGAGCCGCGTTTTCGCTGTGTTGCGGGCGGTTTTTTCGGTTGTGCGAAACGTCGGAATACACGAGCGGATATCCGCCCGTTTCCGGTGTGCGTAGAAGCGTTAGCGGGCCTAGGTGGTAGACCCGGCTTGGTCTCGGGTCGTTCGAGGGAACCCCAGCGGTTAAGGGGGCTTCTGAAGGAAGGAGCGGTTCACATGACTGCGGAAATGCTACAAGTGACTGGCGTGGAGATTGAAGTTGCCGGAACCATCTCAACGGCGAAGCTTCCTGCCGAGGCTGTACTTTCCACATTAGCGACCGAAGACCAGGTGCTCCTGACCAAGCTCCTGACCGAGCCTATGGATGTCGTGGGTCATCCGGATTTTACGGACTCTGACATCGAAATGCGTTTGTTTGGGGCGACGGCCAAGTATGCGGGCGCCAGGGCAACGCGTTTCGTTCAGCATCCCGACGAGATTTCCGACGCCTGCAACAGTGGCGAGCGCGTGCCGACGCTGTCGCACGCGAAAGAGCACCATCTGTTTTTGCGGTTCAACTATGCCCGTCTTCAGGTGATTACGATTCTGCGCGAGCACGCGGGCAAGCGGCTTTCCGCTCCGGCCACGAGAAGGCTTCTGGCGTGGGGACATCGCATGCTTTCGGCCCGAGGCGTGATCGTCCGGTTGAATCTCCCGCTGGTGCTGGCGATGGCCAAGCGGACGCGGCTTTCGAACATGGATTACAACGAACTCATCAGCGAGGGGAACATGGCCCTGCTGCGCAGCGTCGAGAAGTTCGACTGCTCGCGCGGGTTCAAGTTCAGCACCTATTCGTGCCGGGCTATTTTGAAGAGTTTCTCGCGCGTGGCCATGCGGGCGAGCCGCTATCGCGGCACGTTCCCGACCTCGTTCGATCCGGCGATGGAGCGCAGCGACTTTGTCGAACGGCAACGTGAAAGCATGGCCGGCGACTGCGTGGAGGAGCTCAAGGAGATTTTCCTGCGGAACCTCGCGGGGCTCAGCGACGTGGAGCGCACGGTGATTTCGCAGCGGTTTGCCCTGGCGGTGGTTTGTCCGGAGGGGCAGGCCAGCCCCAAGACGCTCGAGCAGGTGGGCACGATGATCGGGGTCACCAAGGAACGCGTCCGGCAGATTCAGAACAACGCGCTCAAGAAGATGCGCATCGCGTTGGAGAGTCGCTTTTTGGCGGCCTAGAGTATTCATGCCGGCGCCGCGTCGCCCGCAGGATTGAAGTGCCATCGCGTGGCACTCTCATGCGGGATACGGTGAGCGCCGGATCAGGAACAACATCGGCGTGTCATCCTGAGCAAAGCGAAGGATCTCCGCCGCGACCAATACCTTCCATTCCTTCCAGGTCCGATACTGGCCGCGTGGGGCGGGGTGCCCCATGCGGCCCGACCTGTTTTTTAGGCCCACAATCATGTTTGATACAGAGGACCACCGTGGTTATTGTTCTCATGCGTCCATTCAATCCTCGAACAGCCTGACGCAGGAGGGTGACATTGAAACCCATCATCCGAATGCTCGTAATCATTGGTCTCTTTTCCGCTTGGATTTTTCTTTATTCGAAGAACAACCAGACCAAGCCTCCGATGACGGGATCTCCCATGAGCCGCAAGCACAACGGCCAGAGGTTGGCGGACAAAGGAAAATACGCAGAAGCTCTCGCTGAATATCTTTGGTGCTTCGATGAGGGCGGTGCATCGCCCGAGTTTGTCGGAGTGCGTGTCTCATTTCTCATGCTTGAACTTGAAAGGCTCTCGCAGGTATACCCACCTACGAGGGATGCCTTGTTAAGCCGTCGTGACGCGGCTGCTCAGAAAATGATTGATACAAAGAAAGGCTCCGAGGATAACAGGCAGGCAATAATAGATTGGGTGGCGTTGAATCAGCCACTTGCCGACCAAGCCGCTACTTTGAATTACTATGACCGCCTTCGAACGGAAGAACCGGATAGCCCACTCTTGCCTTTTATTGCGATTCAAATCGAGTCAGAACTCAAAGCGCGCGAAGATTCGGCAGCAAAGGCGCGTCCCCCGCAAGATTGATGTGCGATATAATGCTCCCAAGTGGTAGTCCGCGAGCACGGATAAACCACCAGGTGGAACGGGGTGCCCATGCGGCCCGACCTGTTTTCATAGGACAAAACTTTTCCGCTCATCGCCGTGCGATTAGCATTCGCCCACATGTTTCGCTGTCCGTGGGGGCCTGTGGTGGCTGTGATTACGACCCCTGTGCGACTTTCGATTGCTGTAGATACGGCCTAGAAGGTAATGAACCAGGTGACCAAGCACGTGATGGGCAAGTCGCTTGAAGGCCGAGAGTTGGTCGTGCATGAATTCAAGGGTTCAAGGGTTCAAGGGTTCCGAGGAGAAAAGCGTCCGGCGCACGAACGTTGCATCGTGGTCCTCGGCGGGTTTCATGGCGACGAGCCCAAGAGCGTTTATGTCGTCGAACGGCTGATCGAGGAACTACACGAAAGGCAACGAGGCAATGCGGAAAGGCAACAAGGCAACGAGGCAACGGGGCAAGTAGGAAACGCCGAAAGGATTGCCACATGGGTGATCATGCCGGTGGTGAATCCGGATGGATACAAACGGCGGACGCGGCGGAACGCGCGGAAAGTGGACATCAATCGCAACTTTCCGACGAAGAATTGGGAGGTGGGGAACCCCCGCAGCCGCATGTTTGGCGGGTTTGAGCCGGCCAGTGAGCCGGAAACGCGGGCGGTCATCCGGGTGATCGAGAAGTTTCGGCCCGACCTGATCGTCACCATCCATTCGATCAACCGAAACCGGTTCTGCAACAACTTCGACGGACCGGGCCGCGAACTGGCGCGGCGGCTTGCGCATTACAACAAGTACCCCGTCACCTCGACCATCGGCTATCCAACGCCGGGCAGCTTCGGAACGTGGGCCGGCGTCGAGCGAGGCATACCGACGATCACGCTCGAACTGCCGTCGCATCATTCGGCCAGGCGGTGCTGGGATGACAATCGTGAAGCACTGCTCCGCGTCGGGCTGTGAACGAGCCACAGATGAACGCAGGTTTACCGTCAGCGAGGTCATTCTGACACATGTAGAAATTCGTTGGCGATTAGCCCAAGTGTCGGAGCGCTGAAAGTTCCTCCGACAGTAGCAACGAATCGCGTCGAGCATCACGGTTTGAAAGCATCCTCCACCCCTGCCGGGGTGGCCGGAGGAGGCCGACCCGTTTCCACGGGTTCCGCTTCGCTCCACCCGTGGCTACATTCCTCGGCCCCCGTTCGAGGCCGCATGACCGAACTCATGCAATTCGTTGAAGTTTGCAGTTCGCAAGGAAATCCGGATTTCAAATAGGCCAACTGCAATCGACAATTGACAATCGGCAATCGACAATGAATTTGATGGCTCGATGAGCTACTCCTTGTTTCAACGATACGGGGCAACGAGATTGACGACGGCTACACCTACATCCAAACCATCTGCGGTAGCGGACCACTCGGCCCGGAACCGGGCGGAGCTGCGCACGGTGATGGCCATGGCGCTCCCGGCCGTGATTACGACCAGCACGAGAGCCGCGATGGACGTGGCCGACTTCATCATGGTGGCGCGGTTGCCTACCGAAGACGCCCAGGCGGCAATCCTCCCCGCGCAAGTGGTGATGTGGTCGTACATCGTGTTCGGGCTGGGGGTGGTGACGATGGTCAACACCTTCGCGGCGCAGGCCCTGGGCCGCAAAAAAGAATCGGAGTGTTCGGCATACGCCTGGCAGGGTATCTACGTTTCGGTCTTCTTTGGATTGCTCGCGAGCCTGGTGATCGGCCTGGTGCCGGGCGTGGTCACATGGATTGGTCATGAACCCGGCGTGCAGACCAACGAAATCGCCTATATGCGGGTGGCGCTGCTCACCACCGGGCCCACGCTGATCGCGGAAGGGCTGGGCTGGTTTTTCATCGGAATCCACAAACCGCGCATCCCGATGTGGACGGCGCTGGAAGCCATCGTGCTCAATGTGATTGTGGCCGGGGCGCTGATTTTTGGATGGTTCGGGCTGCCGTCGATGGGAATCGCGGGGGCGGCGTGGGGGACGCTGGTGGCGGTCTGTTATCGCATGATCAGGCTCGTGCTGGCGTTCCTGAGTCCCTCCATCCACAACGTCTATCGAACGCGCGACACGTGGCGGCCATCTTTTTCGCGGATGGCGAACTTATTTCGCGTGGGGATTCCTTGCGGCCTGCAATTCACCTCGGAGGTCGTGGTGTGGGCGATCTTCGTAAACCTGTTGATCGGAAAGCGATTCGGCACGCACCACTTGATTGCGACCAACGCAGCCTGGCAGTACATGCGCGTGGCGTTCATGCCCACGCTCGGCGCCGGGCGGGCCCTGACGGCACTGGTCGGAAAATCCATCGGGGAAGGCAACCCGGCGCGGGCCAAGCGTGAGACGCGAATCGCCGCGGTGGTGACAACGCTGTACATGCTGGTCCTATCGCTGACCTATTTGTTTTTCGGCGAGCAACTCATTCTGCTGATGACACGAAGTGACGACGCGGCGCGGATCGGACGGTCCGTCATGGTCTGCGCGGCGATATTCCAGCTATTCGACGCATGGGCGATCACCTACACTGCGTCGCTTCGAGGTGCGGGCGATACCTTCATCCCCTCGATCTTCTTCGTGGCCAGTCACTGGCTCATCATCGTGGCCGGCGGCTGGTGGATGGCCGGGCGATTTCCGCAAATGGGCAGCCTCGGTCCCTGGATTGCAGCGTCCGTACTGATCGGCGTGACGGCGGTTTTCCTGATCTGGCGGTGGTACGGAGAGGCGTGGCGGAAGATCGACTTATTTTCCGCGTCCTCCGCGACAGCGGTTCCGTGAATAACGACATGGACAAGAACCCAAAACCAATTCGTCTGGCCGTACTCATTTCGGGGGGCGGGCGCTCGCTGTTGAATCTCCAGCGGCGGATCGAAAAAGGTCTGCTCGACGCGCGAATCGAAGTGGTGGTGAGTTCGCGGGCCAGTGCGCCCGGAGTGCAGCGCGCACGAGGGGCCGGAATGCGCGTCGTCGTAGCGGAGCGTGCGCAACTCTCTCCCTTTCAATTCCAGGAAGCCGTCACGAAAGCCGTCCAGGGAGTTGATCTGGTGGTGATGGCGGGGTTTCTGTCGATGTGGCAGGTACCGCCCGAATTTGCGGGACGGGTGATCAACATCCATCCGGCTTTGCTGCCGGAATTTGGCGGGCGCGGTATGTACGGTGCGAAGGTCCATGAGGCCGCGCTGCGAAGCGGTCGAAAGGAAAGCGGCTGCACCGTCCACTTCTGCGACAACCAGTACGACCACGGACCGATCATCGTGCAGCGGAAAGTGCCTGTCCTGGCCTCCGACACCCCGGAAACTCTGGCCGCCCGCGTGTTCGAGCAGGAATGCGAGGCGCTGCCGGAAGCGATTCAGAGGATTGCCGAGGGTCGCAGCATGGAGGAGCAAAACCAAGAAACCGCGAGAGAATAGAGTAAGCAAACCCCTTCGTGATCTTCGAGTCCTTCGTGGTAAAATCTAAACCACGAAGAGCACGAAGGGCACGAAGCGTTGGGGGTTGGGTAAGGAACGCTTAGCCAGGGCGATTGACTCTGCCATGAAAGCTGCCCGTCGATCCCAACGAATTGTTATCTTGATTCATGTGCATTGCCTAAAGATCAGAATTCTCACCCTCACCCAACCCTCTCCCTGCAAGGGAGTGGGAGTTGCGCAGGTTCCGTCAACTCCAGAAGGAAAGCACGCGATCGACTTCGTTTTTGCTTCCAATGACGAGCGGAGTGCGCTCGTGTAACGCGGTGGGAATTTTCGAGAGAATATCCTGCTTCCCGTCGGACGCCGCGCCGCCGGCATGGGTCGCGATCATCGCCAGTGGATTGGCTTCGTAGAGCAAACGAAGCTTGCCCAGTGGCGCTTTGGCCGTGGGCGGATAAAAAAAGACGCCGCCTTGCATGAGAATGCGGTGGAAATCCGCCACCAGCGATCCGACATAGCGAAGCCCGTAACCGTCTGATTTGGCCCAGCTCAGGTAGTCCTGAACCCCTTTGGAAAACTGGCGGCTGTAGGCCTCATTGACGCTATAGGTCTTGCCGCTTTCGGGCATGCAGACTCGCTCGCGAATGAGCCGGAACGCACCGATGTTCGGGTCGAGCGTGAACATATGCACGCCTTTTCCGGTGGTATAGGCCATCACCGTGCTGCTGCCGTACACGACGTATCCTGCGGCGATCTGCATGAGTCCGGGCTGTAGGATGTGGTCCATCACGCGGCCTCGTTCGATGCCCGGGCAGCGCTGAAGGATCGAGAAGATGGTTCCGATGGACACGGTCGTATCGATATTGCTCGATCCGTCGAGTGGGTCGAACAGCACGATGTACTTGGCGCGATCGTCGGGCTCTTTGATGATGCGCGGCTCGTCATCTTCCTCGGAGACCATGATGCCCACGTTGTCGCGGTCGCCCAGGCAGGTCATGATGGTTTCGTTGGCCAGCACGTCGAGTTTCTGCACCAGCTCCCCCTGCACGTTGGTGTCGCCGGTTTCGCCGAGGATGTCGAGCAGTCCGGCCCGGCGGACGTGGGCGGCAATGATGCGGGTCGCGAGGGTGATTCCCGAGAGCAGCCAACTGAACTCACCCGTAGCCGTCAGGTGGTTTTGCTGGTGTTCCATGATGTGTTTTTCGACGGTGACGATTTGCGGTTTCATTGACCAATCCCTTCGGAAACAAACCACTACGCTACCGATTCCAGACAGTTTCGACAATCATGGGGAATTCGAGTAGACGCGAAGCCTCGTGGGTCCGTGACGCTTCGGGCGGATGGTTTTCGACCCCGATAAGGGGTCAAGGAATGTAGCCACGGGTGGAGCGATGTTCGCCGAGAGGCAGACATCGCGGAACCCGTGGTTGGTAAGCACTCCTCTCGTTCCCGCCCTGAAAGGGCGGAGGATCGTTTCCACCCCTTGACTCGTCCGCCCCGCCGGGGCGGAACAATCCTCTTCTTTCCTATTCCACGGGTTCCGCTTCGCTACACCCGTGGCTACATTCCTACGCCTCTCCGAGGCGGAAAAACGACTCCGCCGGAAGTGTCACGCACCCCAGCCTCGTTGCCTTTGTGCCTTGAATTGGACATTTGCAGGTTTGTCGCTTACCCTACGCGGCTTGGTTCCTACGAGTCATAAGCAGGAGCATGGCGCAAGTCACAACTTTTACAACGCGACCGTCGCCGTGCAGGCGCCGCACGATGCCGCCGGTCGCTTTCGGAAGGTTCTATGATCGCATCGCTGGAATCCATCGCTCAAAAAATTCGCTCGGGAGACTACGAGGCCGCCAAGCGAGCCCTCGAAACTTCGAAGGGAACCGACGACGCCCAGAACGAAGTCATGTTCCTCCGCGGCTACCTGAAGGAAATGACCTACGATCGTGAGGCCGCCGCCGACGCCTACGAAGCGCTCTTGCAGAAGGACCCCGACCACACCGAAACCATGTTTCGCCTGGCGGTCTTAAGCGACCAGGCCGGCGACGACGAGCGGGCCATCGAGCTTTACGAACAATGCACCGAGCACGCGCCGACGCACGTACACGCGATGCTCAACCTCGCCGTCCTCTACGAAGAGAACGGGATGCTGCACCAGGCCGAACACCTGGTCCGCGACGTGCTCGCTGAGTTCCCCAACCACGTCCGTGCCCAGGAATTTTTGCAGTCCATTCTCAGTTCGCAAACCATGTCCACGGACGATCGCGGCCCGCGCGACCTGGTCCTGGGCGACGCGACGCTGGATACGCCCATCGGCGATTTTGAACTGAGCGTGCGCAGCCGCAATTGCCTCAAGCAGATGAACCTCTGCACGCTGGGCGACCTGCTCCGCACCACCGAGCCGGAACTGCTCTCGTACAAGAATTTCGGCGAAACATCGCTCAACGAAATCAAGGTGCTCCTCACGCAAAAGGGTTTCCGTCTTGGCCAGGCGGCCCAGCCGCCGCCGGAACCGCAGCCCCTTCGTCAGCAATCGTTGCTGCGCTACAGCGGCGATGCGGCCAGCGCGATGCGCAAACCCATTTCCGACCTGGAGCTCTCGGTGCGCTCACGAAAATGCCTTCAGCGGCTGGGCATCTCGAGCCTGGGCGAGCTGGCCATGCGCTCGGAGTCCGAGTTGCTGACCACCAAGAATTTCGGAATGACTTCGCTTACCGAAATCAAGCGGCAATTGGCCATCCATGGATTGAGCCTGCGTCCGTCGAACCCGTGATTCGCGGCGGGCCCCGCGACGGGGGCGACTGTGCATGAAGCGAAGCCCAATCTCCATTCGAGAGGCCGCCGGTCGATTCTCTACGCGGCGCTCCCGGCGTTTCTGCTTACGACCGCTTCGCTAAGCGGGGCAACGAAGATTGACCGCGTACCCATTTCGCTGCGGCCCGTTCGCGTGCTGGTGGCCGAGGGGCTCGCTCACGCCTCGATCCGTTCCACCGGCGCCCTGCTGATTCGCAGCCCGACGGGCACGTCGCTCTCGACCACTCCCAGCGAGAGGAACAACGAAATTTCTCTTCGCGCGGCGGCCTCCGGCTTGCAGGTGGACGACCAAAGCTGGCCGCAAAACGATGTCTACATCGAGGCGAAAGACGGCACGATCGTGCTGGTCACCGACCCGGGCCAGGAAGGCGCGATCGAAACCACCTTCGCAGGCCGGCTTCGCATCCTCAGCGGCGATCAGCTCCAGATCATCAACGAAGTCGACCTCGAAGATTATGTTTCCTCCGTGGTGGCCAACGAAATCTGGCCGAACTTCGAAGTGGAAGCGTTCCGCGCCCAGGCCATCATCACGCGGACGTACGTTTTGTATCACATGCTCCGCCGAACCGGCACGCTCTACGATGTGGCCGCCACGCAAGGATCGCAGGTATACCGCGGCATCCGCACCGACACGGTCGGGCGAAACGCAGCGGAGGCGGCCGAGTACACGAAGGGACTCGTGTGCGCGTGGGGCGACAAGGGCAGCGATCGCATCTTCTGCACGTATTACAGCGCCGCATGCGGAGGCATGTCGCAGTCGGCCGCGCCGCTGGGCGCGGAGAGCGACATACCGCCTCTTTCGGGTGGAGTGCGCTGCGATTACTGCCGCATCGCGCCTGGGCAGACGTATCGTTGGGGACCCGTGCGGCTTAGTTTGCGAGACGTCTTCTCGCGGCTCTGCGAGCGGTATCCCGACCTCGCGGAATTACGGTCCATTCGTTCGATCGCGCCGGCGGAGCTGACCCGCTTTGGCCGGCCGCTCACTTTGAAGATCACAGGAACTGCCGGCACGCCGCACGAAATCCTTGCCGAGCGCTTTCGACTCGCCGTGGGACCAAACGCCATTAAGAGCACGGACTGCAATATGAAATCGGACGGAAGCGATATCGTGTTCGAAGACGGCAAAGGGTACGGCCACGGGCTGGGCCTTTGCCAGTGGGGCATGCAAGGCCAGGCGCTGGAAGGCAAAAAGGCGGCGGAAATTCTTCGCTACTATTATCCCGGCTCGCGGCTGGCCCGGGTCTATTAACTACTCCTTTTCGCGGTCGATCCACATATTCCATGTCACGAGCGATGCGCCCACCACGATTCCGATCAGGAATGGGGTCCGCCCTTGCCACTAGCCATCCTGGTGAAACTGGGCTAGATTGAGGCGAATCCTCGGGTTCTCGCAGGGCTGATCAACATGCGCGATTCCACCATTGAGATGAATCAGAGCAAGCCTCCGATTGCCATGTGCCTCACCATGGCGTGCGCATTATTTTTGTTTTCTACCACGAATACGCACGGGCAGGTCTGGCGACCCAGCGATCCAGTTCCCGGATGGTCGCTGACTCAATTCACCACGGACAACGGTCTGGCCCAAAACTCCGTCGCCGCCATGGTGCAGACTCGCGACGGATATATCTGGCTTGGAACGTTCGGTGGGTTGGTCCGATTCGACGGCATCCGCTTCACGACTTTCAATCTCGCGACCACGCCGGCGCTGCGGAGCAACCGAATCCTCTCTTTGTTTGAATCCGAATCGGGCGACCTGTGGACTGGGACGACGCACGGCGGCGTCACCCGATTTCGCAACGGAGAGTTCACGGCCTATGACGAAACGGTCGGTGCGCCGCGCGGACCCGTCCGAACGATTGCTCAGGACAACGATGGGGCCATTTGGTTCGCCGGGCGGGACCTTGTCCGGCTGGCCAACGGCGCCTTTGAGAACATTGGGGCCAAAGTCGGTATGCCGACAACGTCAGCAGCCTGGTCGGTTCGTTTTGGAGCTGATGCGACGACTTGGGTCGCAACGGCTGAGGGACTCGGCCGCATTGTGGATGGATCGTGGATTCCTGTTATCCATGACATCCCAAATGCCAGTCCGGACTCTCAGTTTATCGGAGAGTTTCCCGACGGCGGGTTGTGGGCGAGCGGGCCGAATTGGCTGGCGTGCGTCGATCATGGCACTCCGTTTGAGCGAAACTGCAAGGAATCGATCGGGGGGGTCTTTGCCGCGATCCGGGATCGGGGTGGAAATTACTGGATCGGGTCCAAACTCGGCGTCTTCCGTTATCTGGGAAAAAAAGAGGACCAAGGTGCGCCCTGCACGATCGCATTGGAGTCTTTTTTTCCCTCCGACTTCCTGAATCGAGTGGGCGAGGTGCGATCACTCCTTGAAGATCGTGAAGGTAACTTCTGGGTCGGCACGGATGGCAACGGACTCTTTCGTCTGCGGCAGAGGGAATTCTCGCTGTTGCCCCTCCCCGACGGGATCACGGGCGTACAGACAAGGGCGATCGAGGATGACGAAACCGGCGGCGTATGGTTGCGCACCTTTGACAAGATCTTTCGCTACGAGAACGGCCAATACATGCCGGCCAGCGTAGCACAGGATATTCCCAGGATCAGTAGCGTGAAATCGGCTCACGGAGGCGGCCTCTGGATCGCACATGAAAAAAGTCGCCTCTCCAGAGTTCATGGCGAGGAGATCAAAACTTTCAACCATGACCTCGGGGCAATCAGGGATTTGGCGGAAGATCAGGCGGGATCGGTCTGGATCTCGTCCCCAACGGGTCTTTCCAGATTTGGCGGGGGGGGATTTCAGACCGTCGCGTCCGCGCAGGACCTGTGGACCTCCGAACTCCCTGGGCCGCTGTTCGTCGCGTCAAACGGCACGGTGTGGATCTCCGGCGGCCGATCATTGAGCGCCTACCACCATGGATCGCCAAAGACCGGTTTATCGGAAGCGCTCGATCTGGGCGCCGACATCCGGTCTTTTCACGAGAGCGGCGATGGAAGTCTCTGGGTCACCACATACGGCGCAGGGTTGGTCAGATTGCACGACGGGAAGATTGCACGGTTCACGGCCGCGCGGGGTCTCCCGGATGACAGTCTGGGCAAAGTCCTTCAGGATGATGTGGGAAACCTCTGGATCAACAGCAATCACGGTGTATTTCGCGTGTCGCTCGCTGAGTTGAACCAGCGTGCCGAGGATGCATCGACGTTGGAAAATGTGCGCATCCTGCAGACGGGCGAATCGCATGGTTCGCATGGCGTGCGGACACCCGATGGACGGCTTTGGTTCTCAACACTGTCTGGCGTCGTCATCATTGATCCCAACAAGGCCGCCCCCTCGACAGCCCCACCCGGGCCGGTGGTCGAACAGGTCGTTTTCGACAACAAGTTCATGGACCACCGCACGAACATCGCCGCGCCGCCGGGTGATGGAAGGTTGGAGATTCGCTATACCGCACCGGGTTACGTCACTCCGGATCAAATCCGGTTCCGCTACCGCCTGGACGGTTTCGACACGCAGTGGGTCGATGCCGGCACCATCCGCGAGGCCGTGTACACCAATCTTCCACCGGGAAACTACCAGTTTCGATTGCGGGCGTGCAATATCGACGGGCTTTGGAGCGAAGACAGGACCGTTCTGGATATTGCCTTCGCACCTCACTTTTACCAGACGCAATGGTTCGCGGGATTGAGCATCCTGTTCATCATTACCGTGGCATTGTCGGCTCACTCCTTGCGAACCCATCGAATGCGCGAGCGCAACGTCCGGTTGCAACGGCAAAAAGAAGCACTCGAAACGCTGAACACGCAACTCAGCGAGGCCCGCATCGCCGCAGATTCCGCTTCACAGGCCAAAACTGACTTCCTCTCCAATATGAGCCACGAGATTCGCACGCCGATGACCGCCATTCTCGGCTACACCGATATCCTGCTCGGTGAATTGGATTTTACTGTCGCCACGCCGTCGCACATCGACCATCTGCGAACCATTCGACGAAACGGGGGCCATCTGCTCACCATCCTCAACGACATTCTTGACCTTTCCAAGATCGAGGCCGGCAAAATCCAGGTGGAGAACATGAGCTGCCGCCCCGTGGAACTCGTCGCCGACGTCTGCCGCCTGATGAACATTCGATCCGCCGAAAAGAAGATTCGACTTGATTTCGAGTTCGATGGTCTGATTCCTCAGGCCATTCAGACCGACCCCACCCGTCTTCGTCAGATTCTCCTGAACATGATCGGAAATGCCATCAAATTCACCAACGCCGGCGGCGTGCGCGTGGTCGTCAGCTTTACGGAACAAACCGAGCCTCCCAGTATGCTCTTTGATGTGATCGACACGGGAATCGGGATGAGCGCTGAAGACATGAAAGGGTTGTTCGAACCATTCCAGCAGGGCGACTCGTCGACGACGCGGAGGTTTGGCGGCACCGGCCTGGGGCTGACCATCAGCAAGAGATTGGCAGGGATACTGGGGGGCGAACTGGTGCTCGTGCATACTCAGCCCGGCATAGGGAGTCGTTTCCGACTCACCATCGCATGCGGCGAGCTCGACGGTGTGCCCATGGTTGCCGCCAGCGCAACCAGCTCCAAGCCACCTTGCCAATCAACGAAAGATCAGCCCGCAGACCAGAAGATTGAGGCTCGAGTGCTACTGGCCGAGGATAGCGACGACAATCAGCATCTGATTTCTCACTTTTTGAAGAAAGCCGGCGCTACCCTCGTACTGGCCGAGAATGGACAGCTCGCGGTTGACGTGGTGCGCACTAGCGAGGCAAGCGGTATGCCTTTCGACGCAATACTGATGGATATGCAAATGCCCGTCATGGACGGCTACGCTGCAACCCGCGCCATTCGCAACGCCGGATACCGAGGGCCGATCATTGCTCTGACGGCTCACGCCATGCCCCAGGATCGTGATCGATGCCTGGAAGCCGGCTGTGACGAGTACCTGACCAAGCCGATCGACCGCGCCCGGCTGATCCGCGTCATCAATTCGATGCTGGCAGAAAAGTCGACAAAAGCTGCCGTCTCGGTTTCCTGAGGGGCTCCGTAGCAGGAACAACCTTCCCGCTCGCCGTAGACCTCGCCCACCCCGCCCACGTCCAGGGAGCGACGATTGCATTAAGGACCAAGTTGAGTATCGGTGCCTTTCACGTTATTGCAGGGATGCTGCAACTGATCCGCTGTCCACTCGCGGATTGACCGATTCACCGTTGAGTTACCATCCATTCATAGGAATGGCACGCCGATTGCTAGGTCTTAAGTGGTGAGGGTGTGTATCGCCCTTGTGCAGGAAATGCCCCATAGCGGGTGCGGGCGGAGCAATCGGCCATGGCACTCGATTGGCGCGGGTTTCTACGAAGCGTCGCTGCCTCAGCAATTTTTGCCTGCCTGGCTTGCAGGCGCCTAGCGGGTTGCGGGCGGCAGGTGGGCCTTCGGCCCCAACGGTAAAACGGACCCAATACGATGTACGCGAAGGTGATCGCAATCCTCCGGGGGGCAACTGCTACCTTGCGATGGCTCTGGTCGGCGGAACATCTACCGGCCCTATCCGCCGACGCGCTGGGGGCAAGTTCTCGACGCGGAGGTTTCGCCGCATGGCTGTTCGCAGGCGATGGACTCACCGATTCTTCGTGCGAACCGACAACTGCGAAACGCCGCCAGAGCTGGTTGAGGTGGGTTCTATCCCCTGAGCAGCTTCCTGCGGCATCGGACAATCCGAGTGCGCCTGCTGTTTTGCCAAACTCCTACTGGGGTTGGCTGCTTGGCGGAGAGGAACTCCGCGAATCCAAACCACGGGAGAAGTCGCGAGCTTCCCGCGCGGGCTTTCTCCACCGGCTCCACTCCGCGACGCCCTTGCCGGAGAGCCTGCCCACAACTCGGCAGCACGGAAGAATTCTCGATAGGATTGTGGCAGCAGATTCTTGTCCCCAGTTGCCGGCGCCGGTTTCCCGCGACCACGCGGGCTTTCTTCGCTGGTTGTTCTCGCCGGATGTGTGTTCCCAGTTCAAGGAATCGCCGTGCCGGCACTCGGAAGGGTTTTGGCGTTGGGTTTTCTCGCCCGGATCGTGTCCACGCGTGGAGGAGCCGCCACGCCGGTAACGGAAGAGGTTCTGGCGCCAGTCATGTCGCCTTGGTTAATGGATAAGAGCAGCGAATATGGAACACGCAAAACACATCATACGAGCCGTTCTCTTGCTTGTGACGGCAGTCGTGGTTTTTGTGTTGGTGCGACATTTTCTCTATCCGAAGTCCTTCGGGGTGCATGGACACTATCGGTTTGACAGCGTGGCCGAGTATTCCTCAGCAGCCCCCGCGCATGGGGGCAAAGCGAGCTGTGCCGCGTGTCACGAGGAGCAGGCGTCCACCCTAACCGGCGGAAAGCATGCTCCTGTTTCGTGTGAGGTCTGCCACGCTCCGTTGTCCGTCCACGTCCAGGAGGAGGCGCGGGTGGCGCCGATGCCGGTGAATCGATCCATGCAGCTATGCGGCACTTGCCATCAGAAGCTTGTGGCTCGCCCCAAGGAATTCCCCCAGGTTGTGCTCCCCGATCATGCCGTCGAAAAGGGGGCGCAGATTATTGATGGAGTGTGCCAGGAGTGTCACAATGCCCACAATCCCAGTGAATAATCTCCCGTCGTCCTGCGACCGAGGGACGGCCCTGCCGGTTTTGGACCGAAGGGGTTTTCTCAAACAAGGCTCGCGTGCGTTCGGCGCGAGTCTCGCCACACTCGTGCTGTGCGATCTCGCCGATTTGATGCAAATCGCCCAGGCAACGGGGCTTACCCCTCAATCGGGAGAGAGCGTATTGGGCGGCTACGACTGGACCAAGCACCGGTACGTCTACCTGATCGACATCCGCAAATGTATCGGCTGCGGCGCGTGCGTGCGGGCCTGTTCGCAGGAAAACAAGGTGCCGCGCGACTACTTCCGAACCTGGGTGGAGCGGTATGAAGTCTCCCGAACCGGCGAAGTTGTCGTGGATAGCCGCAACGGCGGAATGGACGGGTTCGCTCCTCGTGTCGGCGGTCATGATGTGACCAAGGCGTACTTCTTCCCCAAGCTCTGCTGCCATTGCACGCACACGCCTTGCGTGCAGCTCTGCCCGGTGGGTGCATCCTATCGCACCAACGATGGCGTTGTATTGGTCGACGAAAAACGGTGCATCGGCTGCGGGTACTGCGTGCAGGCCTGTCCGTATGGAAGTCGGTTCATCCACCCGGTCACGCATACGGCGTCCAAGTGCACGTTATGCTACCATCGTCTTACCAAGGGTCTCACGACGGCCTGCGTCGAGGTCTGCCCCGTCAAGGCGCGGAGGCTGGGGGACACCAAAAAGGTCGGGGACGAGGTGGCGGAGATCATTGCCACCCAATCCGTACGAACCCTTCAACCCGAGCTCCTGACCGATCCCAACTGCTTTTACCTAGGACTTAGCCTGGAGGCGCGGTGATGAACGAGAGCGACGGCTTTCTTTTTCCGAATGACTTGCACATCCTCTGGAAGTTGATGATCGTCATGTACCCCTACGTGACGGGCCTGGTGGCGGGGGCCTTCATCCTTTCGTCGCTCTACCATGTATTTCATCGGGACGAGCTGCGTCCAATCGGCCGGCTCTCGCTGGTCGCCTCTCTGGGTTTTCTTCTCGCCGCTCCGGCAACCCTCCAGTTGCACCTTGGGCACCCCGAGCGCGGCTTCAACATCATGCTGACACCGAACCCCTCCTCGGCCATGGCCATGTTCGGGTTCGTTTATGCGGCCTATTTGACCTTGCTGGTCTTCGAGATCTGGCTGGTTCACCGGGTGGACATCATCATGCTGGCCAGCCGGAGCCGGGGCATCCAGCGATGGTTCTATAAGGTGCTGGCTCTCGGAGTGTACGACGTGTCCGAGGAGTCGAAACAGGTCGATCACGGCGTGTTGGTGGTGCTGGCGGCCCTGGGCATCCCGGGCGCGGCGCTGTTGCACGGGTACGTGGGCTTCATTTTTGGCGCCGTCAAGGCCAACGCCTGGTGGTCCACGCCGTTGATGCCCATCATCTTCCTCTGCTCGGCGATCGTGTCGGGCATTGCCATGGTGATTCTCCTCTACCAGATCGGCATGAAGTTTTCGGGCCGGCGCATCGACGCCTCCTGCATGCAGTCCCTGGCCCGGTGGCTTTGGCTCTTCGTCATTATCAGCGTTACGCTCGAGCTTCTCGAGATCGTGACCCTGGCGTACGAGGCGGCCGACGAGTGGTTGATCATCAAACCGCTACTGATTGATCAACTGGCGTTCTCGTTCATCGGGCTTCAGCTCATCTTCGGGGCGCTGATCCCCATCATTCTTCTGGGCATCGTCGTTCTCATGAGCCGGTATCTGACCAATCAGATCCGAAATACGCTGTGTTTCGTGGCCTCCTTGATGTTGCTCGTGCAAGTGTTCGCCATGCGCTGGAACGTCGTCATCGGCGGGCAGATTTTTTCCAAGAGCCTGCGCGGTTTCCGAGAGACGGTCTTTCCCGGTCTGTTTGAGAAGGAGGGAATCGTCCTGGCCATCCTCATCTTCGTCTTCCCCCTGGTGTTCATCACCTTGTTCAACAAGGTTCTGCCGGTTTTTGAACCGATCGACGAGCAGGAAGGCGCACCGGAGAAGGCCCAGCCGGCCTGACCCTGCGTTGGTCGTAACCGCGCGGAGTCGAGGAATACCGCAGGGATTGCAAGTTCGATCGCGCTCCCGCCTGCGAGGGATGTGACGACGAAAACGAAGGCATTACGTTTCCTCCAAAACGGCCTTAGACTCGTGAAGACGCCGTCGCCAAAGCAGCGGTTGGAATGCGGCCAGTCATCGAATCAACGGAGCCCGGCTAACCTACTTTCAGCGGTTGCAACAGGAGACCAGATGAATTCGGAAGACGCAAAACCGGGGATTCCCGTCGCGAACCAAGGATCGCAAACGACCGGTCGAACCAGTCCAGAAATCCTCGGACAGGTCTGGCGCAACACACTGACGATCGGCGGCGGAATCCTGGCGGCGCTCGCGCTGCTTTTCATTGTGGCTTTTTTCGCCATCGAGTTCGCCTCGCCGCAGCGGAGCCCGTACCTCGGACTCTTCACCTTTCTGGTCCTTCCGGGCTTCTTCGTATTGGGCATGATCGTGGCCATAGTAGGATTGCTGCGCGCCCGGCGGCGTTTCAAACGCATGGCCGGCAACGGACGTACGTTTCAGTACTACCCCCGTATCGATCTGGCTGATACCCGGCACCGGCGTTATCTGGCCGTTGCCGCTGCCTGCACGGCCCTGACTTTGCCGATGATCGGCGTCCTGAGCTACGAGGGCTATCACTACACGGATTCGAATCAATTCTGTGGGGCGGTCTGTCACACGGTAATGAACCCGCAGTTTACGGCCTATCAACATTCGCCCCATGCTCACGTGAACTGCGCCGAGTGCCATATCGGCGCGGGAGCAAGTTGGTACGTGAAATCCAAACTTTCGGGTATTCGTCAGGTTCTTGCGGTGGCGATCAATTCCTATCCCCGGCCGATCCCTCCTGCGATACAGGAGTTGCGCCCCGCGACAGAAACATGCCGGGAGTGTCATTGGCCTGCAAAGTTTTTTGGCGATCAGTTGGTTGCCGTCGATCATTTTGGTTCGGATGAGGCCAACACCCCGTCCAGGATTCGCATGTTGCTCAAGACGGGCGGCAGCGATCCGTCAACGGGTCCGCCGTCTGGAATCCACTGGCACATGGCGCTGGGATTCAGCATCGAATATGTGGCCACCGACAAACTGTTGCAGCAGATTCCCTGGGTACGAATCACAGATGGTTCCACCGGGCGGCAGGCGGTCTACCGCAGCGACGGTTTGAGCGGGACAGCCCCCCCGCCGGAAGGCATCCATCGGACGGTGGATTGCATGGACTGCCACAATCGCCCGACGCATAATTTCCGCTCGCCCGATCGGGCGGTGGACGCTGCGCTCAACGTCAACATCGCGTTGCAATCTCTGCCTTTCGCCAAGCGTGAAATGGTCGCGGCCCTGAGCAAGCCGTATGCATCCAAGTCCGAGGGCGAGCTGGGGGTGGCCAATGCTTTGGGAAGCTATTACCAGGGAGAGCACCCGGATCTCTGGCAGAAACGCAAGGCAGACATCGACCGCCTGGTGCTGGTGGCCAAGGAAATCTATCAATCCAATTTCTTTCCGGAAATGAACGTTTCCTGGCGAACGTATCCCGACAACATCGGGCACAAGATTTTCCCGGGCTGTTTTCGGTGCCACGAAGGGCTGCACAAGGATGACAAGGGCGTGACCATCAGTCATGCGTGCGGTACGTGTCACGAGTTCATGCAGCCCACAAACGGTGACGCGGCGGCCGGCAAGATTGTGGGCATTGGCGGCTTCAAGCATCCCATCGAGTTGGAAGGCCTGCACGCCACGATACGCTGCGATAAGTGCCATACCGGTGGACCGGCTCCGGCGAACACCTGTGCGGGATGCCACACGGGCGTTGCGGAATTTCGCGCAGGAACCCTGGCAGAGTTCAAGCCGGTTGGCATTCCCCCGGACCCAATGGCGGCGTCCGTCGAATGCAAAGATTGCCACGATCTTAGCAAGCCAAGAACTGTCGAAGCGATCAATGAAAAGTGCGTAGATTGCCACAGCGATGACGAACAGCGATTCCAAGGCATGTTGGCGGGCTGGAAGGCAGAGGCAGATGCGCTTTTGCAGGCGGCGTCGAAGAGTACTGATCCTTCCGTCCAGAAGAGGCTAGGGGTTCTTCGCGAGAGCGGACCTCTGCACAACATGGAGGCAACCCGCAAGATTTTGGGCGGGGTCGCCAGGCCCACGGCCGACCAGCGCAAAACCCCGGAGCCCAAGCCCGATCCACCTCCTCCAACGGAGCCTTAAGATGTCCAGGCTGTTATTGTCCCCAAGGACCATCATTGTTGCCGGAATGGTCGCTGCGCTGCACGTTGTTCCCGCCAGCGGAGAGGAAAAAAACAAATGCCTGGACTGTCATGGGAAGGCCGGTTTGCAAATCGAGCGCGCCGGCCGGCAAATCGACCTGTCGGTTGATGCCGAGCGGTTTGCGGCCAGCGTCCACGCCGCTTTGGACTGCGTCGATTGCCACGCGGATCTTTCGGGCGTGGAAACGCTCCCGCACCCCACTTCGCTGGCAGCGGTGAACTGCAGCGAGTGCCACGAAGACGATGACGGGCCGATTGCGGCGTATTGGAACAGCTCGCACGGGCAGCATGTCAAGAGTGGTGATCGGGACGCACCCCGATGCCAGGATTGTCACGGGCGCCATTACATCCTCCCGCTTCGCGATCTTCACTCGGCGACTTCGCCGTTCAACATCCCGCGCATGTGCGCCCAATGTCACGCCGAAGGCGCCAATGTGGAACGCACGCACAATCTGCCCGAAGAGCAGGTTTTCGAACGATACAAGGACAGCATTCACGGCGAAGGGCTCTTCAAACAGGGTCTTACGGTGACCGCGGTCTGCACCAGTTGCCACACCGGGCATCGAGTCCTCTCCCATACCGATCCGAAATCTTCGATTCACAAGGACAACGTGGTCGGAACGTGCACCCAATGCCACGGGATGATTCGAGAAGTCCATCGCAAAGTGATTGCCGGCGAACTTTGGGCAAGGGAGGGTGCCGTCCCGATCTGCGTCGAGTGCCATTCGCCACACGAAGTTCGAAAGGTGTTTTATGACACCAAAATGGCCGACGCGGATTGCCTGCACTGTCACGGATCGGCGCAGATGCCCGCCGCATCCGATGGCCGATCGATGCAGGTGGATGCAGCCGAGCATGCGGAATCCACGCATGGTCGCCATAACGTCGCCTGTGCCCAGTGTCATACGCAACTGGACCCGGCGGACGAGCAGCGACCATGCAAGCCGTTGCATGACAAAGTCAATTGCGCCGTCTGTCACGAGTCCCAGGTGGGCGACTACACCAGGGGGCGGCACGGAACGCTGCACAACGCCGGAGACGTCACCGCGCCGACGTGCGTCGATTGCCATGGCCGTCACGGCATCCTGGAGCACAAGGTCTCGGAAGGAATGCCCGCGATCTTGCAGGCCAAAATACGAGAATCCGCCACGTTCAGCCGCAACATTCCGACATTATGCGGCCGCTGCCATCGCACCGGCGCTCCGGCGGCGGTGCGTTACTTCGGATCTCAGGATCAAATCGTGGAACACTACACGATGAGCACTCACGGCAAAGGGCTGTTGTCGAGCGGGCTGACCGTCACGGCCACCTGCACCGACTGCCATACGCCGCACAAGGAGCTACCGCGGAGCGATGCGGAGTCGAGCGTGAACGGGGCCAACATCGCGGCCACTTGCGGGAAATGCCACGACGGTGTCTACGAACTCTATCAAAAGAGCGTGCATTCTCCGCAAGGCAACCCGGACTATGAATCGAGGCGGGTGCGCGGGATGCCGGCGTTGCCCCATTGCGATGATTGTCATTCGGCCCACGAAGTGGCGCGAACGGATCTGCCACGCTTCAAGCTCGGGATCATGAGCCAGTGCGGGAAATGCCACGCGGATGTGACCGAATCCTACTTCGACACGTATCATGGCAAGGCCTCGGAACTGGGAGATACGACCCGGGCCAAATGCTACGACTGTCACGGCGCGCATGACATTCTGCCTCCGGAAAACCCCCATTCCCGCTTGTCGCGAGCGAACATTGTGGGCACCTGCGGTCAGTGCCATCCGGGATCACATCGGCAGTTCGCGGGGTATCTAACCCATGCGACCCATCACGATCCCGATCGCTACCCGGCGCTTTTTTATGCCTTCTGGGGAATGACCACTTTGCTCATTGGAACATTCGCGTTCTTCGGCCTGCACACCCTCGCCTGGCTGCCGAAATCCTGGGCCCTGCGCAACGGGATGGTTCGCATCCCTGCGGCAGAGCTGGCCACCGCGAGACATTTCGTGCGCTTTACACCATTCCAGCGGAAAATGCACGTCATTGTCATCCTGAGCTTTTTCGGCCTCGCGATTACCGGGATGATGCTCAAGTTCTCCTATACTCGGTGGGCCCAGGTCCTGTTCTGGGTGTTTGGGGGTACGGATACGGCCGGGTGGGTTCATCGCATTTGTGCGCTGGTCACCTTCGGCTATTTCGGAGCACACTTGTGGAGCGTGGGGCGCAGCTTTTGGCAGAGTCACAAGACGGCGCGCGAGTTCTTCTTTGGACCCGACACCATCCTTCCCAAATGGTCCGACGTCCGGGAACTCGTGGCGACGTTGAAATGGTTTTCCGGTCGAGGCTCGCGACCGCGATACGGCAAATGGACCTACTGGGAAAAATTCGATTATTTCGCGGTGTTCTGGGGAGTGGCCATCATTGGCACAACTGGTCTATGTTTGTGGTTCCCTGAGCTGTTCACTCGTGTTCTTCCGGGTTGGTGGATCAATGTGGCGACCATTATTCACAGCGATGAGGCTCTGCTGGCGACGGGCTTCATTTTTACCATACACTTTTTTAATACACACTTCAGACCCGAGAAGTTCCCGATGGACACAGTCATTTTCACTGGCCGAATGCCACTTGAAGAATTGCAGCACGATAAGCCGGTGTACTACGAAAGGCTGTTGGCGGAAGGTGCTCTCGAACAACACTTGACCGATGCGCCCAGCCCCGGATTTGTTCGCTTCGTCAAGGTGGGTGGCTTTACCGCTTTGGTTGTGGGATTCATGTTGGTGGCGCTAATCGTTTACGCCATGTTGTTTTCTTATCGGTAGTTCCTCGAATCGTTATTGATTCATGGCACACCGCTTGCAAGGTACTTAGCACAGCGGACGACGCGGTGGCCATGCGCATCAAACCCGTATGGTCTGCTTGAGTTCGTCGGCCCGCTGTGCGGAGCCAACCTCATGCAGTCTCTGTTCATCCACCTGACTTTCGTCGTCTTGCTCATAATCTCGACAGCGGCGCGGGCCCAGGACGCCAAGGTCGAAACCGATGCGTGCGCCGAATGCCACAAGGAGGACGACCGCGCGGGTCGCGGATCGGCGTACAAGCAATTGGAGGCATCGATTCATCGATCCCTCAAGTGCGCCGACTGTCATTCGACAATCTCGGCTGAAGCGGCCCTTTCCGGGGCCAAGCCCCCTCATGGAGACCGGGTCGAGACGGTGCGGTGTGGGGAGTGCCACGAGGAGGAAGCCGAGATCTATAAGAAGCATGGCCGGCTCGAGACCGGCAAAGATCCGGACCTGCCGGTCTGTGCAAGCTGTCACGGCACGCACGATATTTTGCCGTCGTCCGATCGTCAGTCGCATGTACACCCCATCAACCTTCCCACGACGTGCCGGAATTGCCACACCGACATGGACCTGGTGAAAAAGCATTTCATGCTGCGGGACGCACCGATCAAAACGTATGAAAGCAGTGTGCATGGTCAGGCGACGAAAAAGGGCCTTTATGTCGCGGCAGGGTGCAACGACTGTCACTCCGCGGAAGACAGCAAAGGGCGGCGGACCGCGCACCGGATTTTGAGTCCGGCGGACCCGAAATCAACGATTTTTCGTTTCAATATTCCCGACACTTGCGGAAAATGCCACAAGTACATCACCCAGGATTATTGGGACGGAATTCATGGGCAGTATGTCAAGCAGGGTTCGGCCGATGCCCCGGTGTGCACGAACTGCCACGGCGAGCACGGCATCATCTCGCCGCGTAATCGGCTTTCGTCCGTGAGTGCGAGTCGGCTGGCCGAGGAAACTTGTTCGCCGTGCCACGAGTCGGCATTGCTCAATGAGAAGTACGGCCTACCCGGGGGAAAGCTGGCCTCGTACATCGACAGCTACCACGGACTGAAGAGTAAGGCCGGGGACGCAACGGTCGCCAACTGCGCCTCGTGTCACGGCTCGCACCGCATTCTGCCCTCCAGCGATGGGCAATCCTCCATTCACCCCAACAACCTGAGGGGTACTTGCGGCGAGTGTCATCCGGGCATCAGCGCGGAATTGTCCCAAGCCAAGATCCATGAGACGGCCACAGGGTTGCGCGCCGGCTGGGCGGACTTTTTCCGCACATTCTATTTGTGGCTGATTGGTCTCACCATCGGCTTTATGTTGCTGCATAATGGGGCGGACTGGATTCGTCATGTACGGAAGATGCGCGTAATGGCATCCGTACAACGACTCAGTGCCAGCGAGGCGGCCCAACACTGGGTGCTGATGCTTTCCTTCATTGTGCTGGTCATCACCGGCTTTTCCCTTCGATTTTCCGATTCCGGGTGGGTCAAGCTTCTGTTTGGCTGGGAAGGCGGTTTTGAAGCGCGAGGGAATATCCACCGGGTGGCGGCAGCGGTGATGGCGCTCGGCTCCGTCTGGCACGTCTTTTATCTGATGGGAGCGCGTGGGCGGCACTGGTTCAAGGACATGATGGTGGCCCGCACGGATGTGCGGCAATTCGGTCAGAATATTGGGTATTTGCTCGGTCTGCGCAGCGAATCGCCGCGTTTTGGCCGCTTTTCATATATCGAAAAGATGGAATACTGGGCATTGGTGTGGGGAACGGTCATCATGACCGCATCGGGCGTGCTGCTGTGGTTCGACAATTATTTCGTGGACAAATGGGGCCTGTCCAAGGGCTTCCTGCAAGTCATGCTGGTCATTCACTACTACGAAGCCTGGCTCGCCTTTCTGGCCATTGTCGTCTGGCATATCTACGGAATTATGTTCAAGCCCGGCGTGTACCCAATGAACCCGGCGTGGATTACCGGCCGGATGCCCAAGGAAATGTACCTGCACGAGCACGCTGAGGGACCCAGACTCAAAGCCCGCTCTGTCCGCGTAAAGTTTGAAGATGAAGAAGAGCCCACTGCGTGGGTAATCGAGTCGGCAGAGTCGACCTATGAGCACAAATCGGAGCTGACGGTTCCCCGGACAGAGAGCGATGGAGAACCACACCGGATCGGCACCCACTGACCGGCCCCATGCGAACCCCAATCCGGTTCACTGATGGCGCATCAAACAAGCCCCACCACGGCGGTAGGCCGGCTGATCGATCGGGTCGATCGCGCAGTAAATTAGTGTGGTTGCGGTTCGAGCTGGAGAAACTCCTGCATGTATTGGTCGTAGGTTTGCTGCCCCGCGGGACTGCTAAGCAACAAGCCAAACTCGTTGATCACCTTCGTTCCGGTGGGGATCCATTCCCGCCAGCAATGGGCGCAGACGTTTTGAAATATGCGCTGTCCAAGTGCTCCCTTGAAAGGCGCCTTGGGAAGCGGCGAATCGGGCCGGCCACAACGCGAACAGCGAAAACCCGCAATCGCGCTGCTTGAGCCGGGTTGCTGAACGCCTGCCGTAGCCGTCGATGTTTTCAGTGCGGGAGGTGTCTCGCCCCAGGACTCGAGCATGTGGACCATCGCGTCGCGCGGCATGACGTCGCCGAACTCATCAGCGACCGCAACGCCTTCGCGCATGATTCCGACGGCCCGATCGCGCTGACCGAGTTTTTCGTAAGCGTCGCCCAGAAGCTGGTAGGCCTTCGACAAGGAGCGACGCAGCTCAATCACTCTTTTGAGCGAGGGTACGGCGTCGCCGGGGCGGCCCGCTTCCAGGTACGCTTTGCCCAGGCTGAAATGCCCGAGTTCATTGTTGGGGTCGTCGTTGGCCATCTTCTGAAGCTGGGCGATGCGTTGGGTTGGATCGTTCATGAACGCCATTTTCGCTAAAGTCGGGCAAAAGTCGAGCGTTGGATTGCACGGGCCCAAGATCGGTCAGCCCGAGTCGAATCCACAGATTTCGCAGAGGAACGCAGTTTTCAGTACGAACTCCCCGCCTGGGTTTTCCAATCTGCGGACAATTTCGTAGTATGGGGCGAGCGAGAATGAACCCACAGGTGACGCGGATGGACTGGGGAATCGACCATGAAATCCCAGCGAACATTCATGCCAAAGAAACATATATCTAGAAAGTTAAAGGCCGACCCGCTCCGAGTCTTGTTTACGTGTGTGGGGCGCAGGGTCGAGCTCATCCGTGCCTTCGAGCGGGCGGGTGAAAAACTTGGTTTCCATCTCGAAATCCACGGGGCGGATGCCAGCAGGCTTACGCCTGCCATGCAGCTTGTGCACCACGCTCACGTGGTACCCTCCATCGCGTCCGGGCAATACATCGACGCACTTCTGGATATTGTCCGGCGACGAAAGATCGAGCTTTTGATTCCGCTGCTGGACTCCGAGCTTTCTGTGATCGCCGGGGCGCGCGAGCAATTCGCCAAACTTGGTTGCAGGGCCACGATCTCCTCTCCGGCAGTGGTTGAGACCTGTCAGGATAAGCTTGCGACCTTCCGTGCCCTGCAAAGCGCCGGCATCGATACCCCGCAGACCTGGCCCTGGGTGGCGATCGTGGAACAAAAAAAACATCAGTTTCCGTACTACATGAAACCGCGTCGGGGCAGTGCCGCGAAGGGCAATTACGTCATTCGCGATGCGGACGAGTTGCGCATGCTGGGGAAGCGCGTTCCGGATGCGATCGTTCAAGATTTTGTGGAGGGCAGGGAATACACGCTCGATGTGTACACCGGCCTCGACGGAGTCGCCCGGTGCGTCGTTCCACGAATGCGATTGGAGGTACGCACCGGAGAGGTCAGCAAAGGGCTTGTGGTCAAGGATCGCGAGATCATGACCGTGGGGGAGCGCGTCGCGAAGATGCTGGGCGAATGCCGCGGAGTGATCACGGTGCAGTGCATCGTTACGCCGCAAGGGCGAATCCGCGTGATTGAGATGAATGCGCGGTTTGGAGGCGGCGTGCCGCTGGCCATCCACGCGGGGGCCGACTTTCCCAAATGGATACTCCAGGAGCATTTGGGCCGGCGGCCGCGGATCAACCCCGCCGGGTTTCGCGATGGAGTGGCCATGCTGCGGTTCGACGACTCCGTGTTCGTAAACGGCGCGAACCGATTGCTGCCCAAAAATGCCGGCGACACGGCGAAGCGCAAGAGCACATGAAGCGAATTCAGGCCGTTGTCTTCGATCTCGATGACACGCTGTACCCGGAGCGTGAGTATGCGTGGAGCGGGTTTTTCAATGTTGCGTGGGCTTTTGCCGGGGAGTTGGGCGATCCGGCCGACACGTTTGCGGATTTGCAACGGCTCTTCGATGGCGAGCATCGAGCGCGGGTGTTTGACGCACTGTTGAAAGAGCGGTTCGGCGAGGTGGATCGCGCGTTGGTTGCTCAGATGGTCCAAACGTACCGGGAACACCAGCCGGACCTCACGCCGTACGCCGATGTGGACGCGGCACTGACCCGGCTTCGCTGCCGGTACAAACTGGGACTGATCACCGATGGACGGGCCGAAACGCAGTGGACCAAAATCTCCGCGCTCAATCTTCATCTGAGGGCTCGGATCGATTCCATCATCGTTACCGATGAATTGAAACCCGAGGCCGCCACCATGCCAACTACCGGCACCGATTCTTTTTCCAAGCCGCACCCCCGGGCTTTTGAAGAGATGGCCCGGCAGCTTCGCGTTTCCGCGTCTTCCTGCGCGTATGTGGCCGACAACCTGGCCAAGGATTTCGTTGCCCCCAATGCGCTGGGTTGGCTTACGGTACGCATCGCCCGCCCGGATGGGGTCTATCGTGATTCGGCATGCGCAGAAAAAGGCGCAGCGCAGCATACGATCAAAACACTCGATGAACTCGACGCCCTTTTGAAATAAACACGGGGACAGCTTCCTTGGCGACGGCTTGGAACATCCGAATGGCCCAATCAAGCGACGCCGCTGCGCCTGTTTCTCCGACTTTTTGCGCGCGCCCCGCATGTTCTATTCCTGGTGAGAGAATTTGCGGGCAGGATTGATGCTTCTCACGCAGCCACAAGGCGAAAAACCCTGCGGACGAAATGGCCACGCGGAAAAAACAAAAATATGACCAAACGAACCCATTCAAACCGCGTTTCCAGCCTGCCAATGCGGTTTTTCGTAAGCTCGAATGGGGGCGTTTGGGGTTGAATGACAAAGTTCTACGAGAGTGAGGCAATCCATGAATAAGCCGAAAGCCGTAAGCAAGAGCCGCACCAAAGTTTTCGCCAAACCCTGGCCCGCCAACCAGATGCGCATCCTGCACGAACTGCTTTCCATTCCGACCGCGCCATTCGCAGAGCACAAAGTGCTCGCCCACGTGGAGCGGTTTTGTGCCGCCCGCAAAGGCGTCGCTGCGTCACGCGACAAGGCCGGCAACCTGCTGGCGCGGGTTCGCGTCGGGGTGCGCAAGGTCGCCCGGCCGGTTTGCATTACCGCACACCTCGATCATCCGGGTTTTGTCGTTGACGCAATGGTCGGCAAAAATCGTCTGCGTGCGTTTTGGCGCGGCGGCGTACCCAAGGAATATTTCGTCGGCGCCTCCGTTCGTTTCGCACTTGCGATCCCTCTCCCTCTCAGGGAGAGGGGCAGGGGTGAGGGTAAGTCGCACTCAGGCAGTAACGAC
>CXWL01028241.1_pt1 | contig 104473 bp, 93 predicted proteins | sample 590931 | NCBI WGS metagenome assembly CXWL01 (sample SAMEA3498368, study PRJEB10139) | groundwater metagenome | biome: water well; material: biofilm material | place: Germany | collected 2015-04-27 | reverse complement strand
AAGGTGATGTCCTCAAGCGGAAGCGGGCTGGGGTTGGCGGTCGTTTACGGTGTGGTCAAGGACCATCGCGGATATTACGACGTCGAGTCCGTGTTGGGCAGTGGAACAGAGTTTTCCATATATTTCCCAGTTCGTGTCTCGAGTATTACCGATCCAAGCGCTCAGGTGATGGCGGGGCCGAAAGCCCTCGCCCTGCTTTGACTGTGAGGACGGGCACCGCTTGGTGCCCCACAGCTTGGGGCCTGTTGAAAAACCCTTACTACTGTCATTGCGAGCCCTTCGGCTTCGCTCAGGATAAACTACGCGAAGCAATCTCGCCTCTATCTTAAGTCAAAGTAGGCAGCAGAGATTGCTTCGGTCACCCAAAGGAGTGACACTCGCAATGACGGCCTTTGGGACTTTTTCAACAAGCCCATTGCTGTGGGTTCCTCTGCGCATTTCGTGCACAATATTTACCCACGTTGTACTCCCTTTGGGGGGCTCATCCCTAACTGGCTGTCCGCCAATTAACTGGACACAGGTAGTCAGCAAATACAGGAGGGTGGTTGTCCACTATGCAGGTAAAGGTTTTTGGCTCACCGCCGATTATTCATACATATGGGTGAGAGGGTGACATTTGGCGAAAGAGAAAGATGTCTACCCCGCCGACGGGATTGACCTACGAAAACAGAAACTGAAATAACTATTGGAAAATAATTGAGCACAAAAACAATCTTAAGGAGTGCGAAATGTTGAAAGATATGAAACTCGCGACCAAGCTGGCTGGCGGCTTTCTGATTGTCGCGGCCATTATGCTGGTTGTCGGTTGGGTTGGGTATTCCGGGTTGCAGTCAGCAATGAAAGTTGCTGATCTCTATGACGAAGAAATCGTGCCCGCCAAGGAATGTCTTGGCGAGATGAAGTTCTTAGACGAGGGAATACGAATCACACAGCGGACCCTCATCGCGTTTGATGCTCCGGATAAGGATCGTCAACGTCAGTATGAAAGCTTCGAAAAACGATGCTCAGAGCATCAAGTAATTGCGGACAAATTCGAAAGAGTACCAAAGAATTCTGAAGAAGAGAAGTATTGGTCTGAATACAAATCCGACTACGCCAGCTGGACCTCCGATGGCAGAAAGCTCAATGAATTGTTCAAACGAATTGATGGGCTTAGTTCTAGTTCGCGATTTGAATCCGGAGAAGCAAAAGAGCTTCGCGCAAAGGCAACTGAAATAGTGTTTAGAACACTGTATGTGGTCCACAAGGAAATGGTGCAAACGATTGAGAACGTCGACAAGGCGCTTGAGGTCTCGACTGCAAAGAAGATGGAAGATGCCGACGCCGCGACCGCCCGCTCCAATACAACGATAATCATAACGCTTTTCGTTGGGGTGCTATCAGCGATTCTCTTGGGCTACTTCCTGACCTTGAGCATCACGCGGCCGGTCAATCGGGTGGTCGCGAGATTGTCTCAGGGGGCCGAGCAGATCGGTTCTTCTTCCCAACAGATTGCCAGTTCGAGCCAGTCGCTGGCCGAAGGCGCCACCGAACAGGCCTCGTCTCTTGAGGAAACATCTTCGTCACTTGAAGAGATGTCCTGCATGACCAAACAAAACGCCGAGAACGCCAGACAAGCGAATATCCTCGCCACCGGCGCCAACGCCGCCGCCGATAAAGGGTCAGCCGCGATGTCCGGAATGGCCAGCGCAATGCAGGAAATCAAGAAGTCATCCGATGAAACCGCCAAGATTATCAAGGTCATTGATGAAATCGCGTTTCAGACCAACCTGCTGGCATTGAACGCCGCGGTTGAAGCGGCTCGCGCTGGAGAGGCCGGTAAAGGATTCGCGGTAGTAGCTGAAGAAGTCCGCAATTTGGCGATGCGTTCGGCTGAAGCGGCGAAGAATACTTCGGCTCTCATCGAGGGTTCGCAGAAGAACGCGGATAACGGTGTCCGGGCGACGGAAGAGTTCACGGGTATTTTGAATGAGATTACGGCCAGCATTAAGAAAGTTTCCAGCTTGGTGAACGAAGTGACCGCCGCCAGTGACGAGCAGACACAGGGAGTTGGTCAGATCAATTCAGCGGTTATGGAGATGAATCAGGTAACCCAGCAGAACGCAGCCAACGCGGAAGAATCTTCGTCGGCTAGTCAGGAGATGGCGTCACAGGTCGAGCAGATGCAGTTGATGGTTATTGAGTTGTCCCAGATAGTAGGCGGCAAGAATGCCGAATCCATTGGAGGGCCAAAAGCGTCATCATCTAAGCCCTCAAAGCCATACGGCATGAAGATGAAGAGCAATACCTCGCGTTCTAAGTCGTTCAGACAGCCAGTGAATAGACAGAGCCAAACACCGGAAGATATTCTTCCTTTGGACAAAGAGGAGATGGCGGCGTTCTAGGGGAGATTGTGGTGTCGGGTGCCCTCACCCGACACGATTGAGATTGAGCTGATCACACGCAGGGAGATGTCCCTGCGTGTTTCTTTTGTGTCAGAAATATCACCAACCCAAGCGAGAACAATGCCACCGCGACCACCTGATTATAGCGGATGTGCATCCCCGCGAAGTCGAATAACATTTCGCTCTCGTAAAATCGCACCGACTCAATCAAGAAACGGATGGCCGCCTCGCTCATGAACAAAATTGATATTATCTGGCCAACGAACGCCCGTTTCTTGAGTAGTACGTGCAGAACAAGGAAAAGAGCAAGGCCGTAGATTGAACTGTAGATTTGCGCAGGATGAAGATGGGCGTCGCCGAAAATCTGATACGGGATTGAGCCGATCGGAAATGATACCCCCCAGGGCAGATCGGTCGGAGTGCCGAAACAACAGCCGTTCAAAAAACATCCGATGCGGGCGACTCCGATACCAAGACCAAGCGTGGGAGCGAAATAATCGAATACGTCGAGGATACTCAGCCGTTTCATGCGGCAATAGACGATAGTTGTGAGGATGGCAGTTATCACACCGCCGTATAAGGTTAGCCCCGCTATGCCAAAATACCCGTCGTGGAAAGGATTGAGCGTGTCTGACCATTTGCCCGAAAATTCATTCAGGTGGTAGAGCACGTAGAAAATGCGCGCGCCTAGCATTCCTGAGAAAATCATCAGGTAGGCAATCGTGATATATTGGTCGATCGGCTTCTTATCGCGTTTTCCGATTTTCATGATATAGAGCACACCGAACAAAAACGCCAAAGCGATCATCACACCGAAGCTACGAATTGGAATTGGCCCTATATTAAACAGGTCAGGATACATGGGCGTTTACTTCTTTCTTATCGCTCTGAACAATGTTGTCACTACTGTTCACGGGTTTCATTCTTGATCCTCGGATTCTTCAGAAGGCGGCGCGTAATCAGAGGTCTGGCCATCGTCAAGCGCTGTTCCGGCCACTACGAGCACAATTTCTCCTTTGATAGTGCGGCCTTCAATTTTCTTGAGAATTTCGCTGATTGACCCGCGAATGTACTCCTCAAATTTCTTGGTTATCTCTCGGGATAAGCAAGCCCGACGGTCACCAAAAACTGTCAGCATCGCTACCAAAGATTTTTGGAAGCGGAATGGAGAATCGTAAAAAACCATGGTGTGGGGGAAATCCTTCAATTCGGTCAGGCGATTCATTCGGGTAGAGCTTTTATGGGAGAGGAATCCCTCAAAAAAGAATCGGTCGGTCGGCAGACCCGAAGCAGTAAGGGCTGGAATAATGGCGCACGGGCCGGGGAGAGCCGTGATCTCTATTCCGGCCTCAATAGCGGCGCGCACTATGCGATAGGCGGGGTCGGATATTCCCGGTGAGCCGGCATCGGAAACGACCGCGATGGTCTCGCCTTCTTTGATGCGGGCAATCAATTGAGCGGCGCGGGATGATTCGTTGAAGTCGTGGTAGCTGATAAGTCTCTTTTTGAGTCCGATCAGCTGAAAGAGCCGTCCCGATACCCTTGTATCTTCGCAGGCGACGAGATCAGCTTGTTCAAGCACCCTAATGGCGCGCGCGGTTATATCTTCGAGATTACCGATTGGCGTCGCCACTAGATAGAGCCGGCCTGTAGCTTCGGACATGGTTGGTTCTTTCATGAGCGAAGTTGAAGGTGAGACGGAATAGTAGTTCTGCCCAATGGCGCAATATCCGGAAGAGAGCGCTTAAACGAATTTCGGTTTATTAGGGAAACAACGCGGCTGATTTCGTCGGAACGAAACCCTGCCAGCTCAAGCTGGGACATCGACGTTATTCCACGATCGATCATCAATTCAAGCAGTTGATCGATTTTCTGATAAGTCACGCCAATCTCGCCTTCATCGGTCTGTCCTTCCCACAAATCCGCTGACGGGTGTTTGGCTATAATGGGTAGTGGTACGCCAATTAACCGCGCTATCGCGCGGACATCAGTCTTGTATAGATCGCCAAGGGGGTTAAGCGAACAGGCCGAGTCGCCATGCCAAGTCGTATATCCCAGACAGATTTCGGTCCGGTTGCCAGTACCCAACACCAATCGGTTCATCTTGTGAGCGTAATCGAATAAAACGGCCATTCGTTCCCTGGCCATTTTATTTCCCGCCCGAAGACGGCTGGATTCGTCGATTGCACCGAAATAGGCGTCGATCATCGGCGATATGTCTACTGTCGTAAACGCTATGCCAAGCTGGCGGGCATACAGGGTGGCGTCCGCAATAGAGTGTGGCGAAGAAGTTCGGTAGGGCATCATAATGCCAAATACCTTGTCCTTGCCGACAGCCGCCACTGCCAGACCAGCCGACACAGCAGAATCTATCCCACCCGACAACCCGATCACAAACCCGCTCAGGCCGGTTTGGTTAAGTTTACCGGTAAGGAACCGCTTGATCGTCTGAAATGCCTTTTCTGTCTCTAAATGCTGGGTCATATAACACCTGATAATGCGTTCGTATATAGTCGATTTCACATTTACGGGCAAGTATAAACCGGACAGCTTGACAGTGGCCCTGCCTACGGCTATACTTTTGCTATAACACACTAAACTCAGGAGAGATTATGGGAGTTAACAAGGCAATCCTGATCGGGCGATTGGGTAAGGATCCGGAACTCAAGTATACCACCAGCGGCAAGACGGTCGCTTCATTTTCGTTGGCGACCAGCGAACGATGGACCGGAGCTGACGGTCAAAAGAACGAGTCGACCACTTGGCACAATATCGTGGCGTGGGGGAAGTCGGCGGAGATCATGAAAGAGTATCTGGTGAAAGGCCGCGAGGTCTATATCGAAGGGCGGATTGATAACCGTAGTTATGAAGATAAGGAAGGTGTTAAGAAGTACATCTCCGAGATTGTCGTGACCAATTTCCAGTTGATCGGCGGTCGGCCTCAGGATGGCCGATCCGATGGCGGCAGTGGCGGCGGAAGCGCCCCGATGCCGGAGCCGTCGGGAGCCGGATCGTCGGATGATGACCTTCCGTTCTGATCAAAAAGCATTCATAATCCCCGTAAAGCCCCGTCATCGGGGCTTTTGCGTTTGTTCTATTTCGGAACACGATTGATCGAAAACAACGCTAAGAAACGACAGTCTTTTGGCCGATTCATTATGAAACAGCCGGAAGATAGCCAGCTTCTATCTTAGGGTACGAACAAACCAGAAGGAGAATATGAATATGCCAGGTATGGTGGAGACAGTCAGAGGGTATTTCACGGAACGTCAGAAGTTTCGTTTGTATTGGACGGTTGCGTTTCTGCTTACCAGCTCAGTCGTGGCCTCGGCCACGATCATTTATTATTTTAACGAATCTGCGCTGGGTGAGGTAGCCGCTGGAGTCAGTGGTCGATTTGAAATGACGATGCTGACCTTGATGCCGTACGCTATCTCAGCGATCATTGCCGCTATTACGGCAATATCGGTCACAACGATTCTGCCGGTTACACGGAGCATTCAGCCCGGTCGCGATCTGGTCGAACGGCTACAACAAATGGAGTCGGGGGATCTGGCGACCAAACTAAGAGTAGGCGGAAATCATCAGCTCCGGGAAATCGTAGCGGAAATGAATATGGCTACTCAAACGGTCGGCGGGATGGTTACGCAGATCAAGGTGATGAACCGTCGTCAATGGGGAGTGCTATGCCGCATACGACTGGCCCTTGAAGAGGGAAGACCGGACGAGGCGCTGAGATCGGTAGCTGAAATGGAACGCAACTGGGATAAAATGGCGGAGATCGAAGACCGTTTACTCACCTGAGTCTTTGTTGAGTTTGTTCTCAATCTCCCGTATCCGCTTCCAGAGTTCTGGAAGCCGGTCGGTGGTGGCAATGATACGTTTGGCTAGATGAATATCCCGGGCGGGGGACCCCAGCCAGATTTCTCCTCCCGGGATTGATTTTGCCACTCCCGATTGAGCGCCGACTGATACTCGGTCGCCAATTTCAATATGTCCCACCAAACCTACCTGCCCGCCAAGAACGACACCGTCGCCCAGTTTGGTTGAGCCGGATATCCCCACTTGTGCTACGATCAGGCATAGTCGACCGATCTCGACATTGTGCGCGATTTGAACAAGGTTGTCGATCTTGGTGCCGCGGCCAATCCGCGTTGGTCCGAGGGCGCCGCGATCTATTGTGGTGTTGGCGCCGATTTCAACTTCATCATCAATTTCCACCCAGCCAACCTGTTTAATCTTATGTACGCCGGTTTCAGTAGGAGCAAAGCCAAACCCGTCTGATCCTACCACCACTCCGGGATGCAGGATGACATTGTTGCCGATTCGTGATCCGTGCAAAATTCGGACTCCCGGGTAAATTAGGCAATTGGAACCAATTATCACATCGTCGTCGATAAAAACTGATGGCATTACTTGAGAGTTTTGTCCTACGAGCGTGTCAGCTCCTATATGAACCAGTGAGCCGATTCCTGCTGAGGCGTCGATTCGCGCGGACTGGTCGACTGATGCTGTAGAGTGAATTCCAATGGCTACCTGCTGTGTTTCCGGATAGAACAAGTCAACAACACGGGCGAATGTCAGGTAAGGATTAGGATGGCGAAGGACGGGAATTCGCGTGCAGGCGAAATTCGGTCCAAGCACCAGCGCCGAGGCCTGAGTGGTCTGCGCGTGATGCTCGTATTTGGAATTGGCGACGAAACTAATTTGACCGGAAACCGCTCGCTCGATCGGAGCAACATCAAAAATCTCAATATCGGCGTTGCCTTCGATTGCGCCGCCGACCGTGCGAGCGATTTCCGCCAGGGAAATCGGTGATTTATTGGTCGAGCTTCTCAAGTTTGGTCAGGACCTTGTCGGTCACTTCCAGTGTCGGTTTGATATATCCGAGGCCGGAGTTGAGCGTAAAAATGACATCGTAGTTTTCTTCTTCCGCTACGGCCTGAATCGCCTGATTTATTTTTTCTAAAATCGGCTGAAGCAGTTCGGCTTGTTTGCGCTCGGCAGTACCGCTTGGTCCATATATCTGGCGAGTGAAATAATCGAGGGCGTCCTTCTTGGTGCGGATAGTGGCTTCGCGCTCTTTTTTCTTCTCATCGGACAAAACGATTTTCTGATTGTTGTAATCCTCAAGCAGGGTGTTCAGCTCGTCGTTCTTGTCCTGAGCTTCTTTTTCCCAAGCCTTGCGTTCGGTCTCAAACTGTTCCTGCGCCCGCTGAAATGGCGGGTATTTGAGCTTGATTGATTCGTCGTTGATGAACCCCAGTTTGACTGCCTGGGCGGACAGCGATGGACCAACCATCATCATTGTCGCGGTAACAACTACTCCAAGTACGTTCTTGATGCTGAACATCGGTATTTCCCTTTCAATAATAGTAATGCTACTTAAATAGTGTTCCGGCGCGGAAGTGGGTGTGAAATCCCTTGCTTTGCGTGCCGCGTTGGTCGAGCGGTTGGCCAAAATCGAATCCTAACGTGCCAATTCCAGGCACTGCAACCCGCACGCCGAATCCCCAGCTCTTGTATAATTTGTTCATTATGTCGCGATGGCTCAGCCATGCATTACCGGCGTCAAAAAACGCCACGGCGTAAATTTGGCGATCTACCAGCGGATATTTCAGTTCGAAATTGGACGTGAACATATACTTGCCGCGAACGCGCGTGGAGATACTATTTACTGTTTGAGAGGTGTCGTCAGGGTCACCTACTGGCCGGGATGTACTACCATAAGCCATCGTGTCGAAGTATATAAACACCGAGTTGGGTTCGGAATAAAGTGAATCTGGAGTAAGCGATCCGTCGTCATACCCCCGGACCACACCTTCGTAGTTGGCTCCACCTACAAGAAAGCGATCAGACGGGAAAATATGGCTGTCATCTTTTGAAGATGTTATCTGTCCCCATTGTACTTCAGCCGATAGCGATAACTTCCCGATGACAGGCGCGAACTTGGAAAAATCGAAAAGGTGCCGTGTGGAGTTCCAGAATCCTCCCAAGATTCCCCCTGTTTTATCCAGAGAGTAGGAGAAATATGATCCCTTGGTGGCGAATTCAGGCAGATTTCGTGAATCTCTCGTGATAGTAAATCCAAGCGAGGCGGCCGAATGCCAAAGTCCGTTCGTTTCCAAAAGAGATCCCGGAAGGGCTTTCCCGGCAAGGTATGACTTAACTGTGTCGATCTTTGTGTTGCTAGTGTCCGCCCACCGAAGCCATTTGGTAGTCTCGACATACGAATTTCTAAGTATGTAGGAAGTTTCAAAGTCATGATATTTAGATCGCTCAAGACGGGCGGTTGCAGAGGCGCGAAAATAGTTATCCGGCCACTTAAGGCGTCGGCCGAGTCGGACTGAACCACCTTGTCGGCGTTCCGTATATTCGTCAAAATACCGCCGGCTCACAGCGAATGCGTCGACACCAAGTAGGGTTGGGCGGCCAGCTAGCCAAGGTTCAGTGAAAGAAAGAGACATTGAGTTTCGGTTTTTGCCGAAATCGATATTGAAATTCAACGACTGGCCGTTACCCGCCAGATTGGGAATCCCTACACCGAGATTGCCCACCATCTTGTCCTGACTGTTGTATCCTGCGCCGGCATTGAGCTGACCAGTTGGCTTTTCTTCAACTTGGAACTCTAAATCAACATCGCCGTTGGGGAGATCAACCGGAACCGGTAAGACTTTGGCGAAATAATTCAGCGCCATGACATCGCGGAATGACCGCATGAGCAATTCGCGGCTAAACACCTGCCCTGGTCGGGTAGTTATTTCGCGACGGATAACCCGGTCTTTCGTCTTCGAGTTTCCAACGATATTGACCATGTTGATATGGGAGGGGAGGCCTTCGGTGATCGCATAACTGACATCAAGAATAGAGTCAGACTTGGTGGTTTTGGCGTCTTCGACTCGCACATGCAGGTGGCCGATTTCCTGATAGGCGGTGTAAAGACCTTCCAGTGATTCATCGTATGACTCTGAATTGAACACCGTCCCCTTTTTGAATTTTACTTGCGAGGCAAGATGGGGAGATTTAAGAATATCGTTACCCGTGAAAGTCGCGTCGCCGAAATAGTAGCGCGGGCCTTCGTACACCTGAAGATATATCTTCATCAGGTTCGCTACTGTGTCTATGGTGTTGGAGTCCGATACGACGTAGGCGTCAACAAACCCTTTCTTGTGATACTCCTCGACTATCTTGCCGAGGTCTTCTTCATATTTTTCCTGCGCGAAATCGGAGCTTTTTAGGAATCCCCGTTTGCGGTTGCGCATTTTGGAGACTACTTTGTTGGCTAATACCCTGACGTTTCCACTCACAATCACCGAATCGACTTTGATTTTCTGCCGTTCTTCGATGCTATAGAGAAGCGTCGCGGAGGTTGAGTCAGCGTTGTAAGTGAAAGAGGATGTGACCAGCGCGCGGAAATACCCTTTTTCGGCATAGAGCGCGCGAATTTGTTCCCTCTTGTCGAAGACGAGATACTGGGAAATGAACCCGCCTACACCAATCCCAAGTTTTTCCTTGAGGTCTTTGGAATTGATCTTCTTGTTGCCGCTGAACTCAAGTGAGGTCAGTTTGGGGACTTCCTTAACAACAACGAAGACCTTCGTCCCGCCAGTAACCGGCTCACTTTCAATCGAGACATCGGAGAACATGCCAAGACCGTACAGCCGTTTAATCGACAGTTGAACCAGCTGGGCGGTGAGGGGTGTCCCCTTATCAAACGAGCAAACGCCCATTATGAGCGAGGTGGTGGCGACCCGGTTGCCGACAACTTCGATATCGACAACACGGTAACTTTCCTGTGATTGGATATTAGTGCCAATCAGCAAAAGAATCAGCGGGAGAAGAGCAATCCGTGCTCTGATAGTCATCAAATCTATTTTACCTCGTCATCCCTTGGGGGCGACAATGCGGGTTATTTTGATATCAGTATATCCCTGACGGTGGCCGAGAGTTTTGCGGGCTTTAGTACGCCGTTTATAGCGGAAAGCCCGGACTTTTTCGCCCAAACCGTGAGCGACAACTTCGGCTTCAACCTTAGCTCCGGCGACAAACGGAGTGCCTACCGAGGTCGCCGTGCTTGATTTGACCATCAGAACCTGATCGATTGTCAGTTTGCCGCCCGCGACGACATCGCGAGTGTCGACCCGAATCGTAGCGCCTTCTTGCGCCACAATCTGTCGACCGCCAATTTGTACTACTGCCTGCATTTTGATTCCTCCATCACTTTATACGCACACTATACTTTTTTGACTGAGTCAAGTTTGTAAAGGTACGGCTTCTTAGCTGAGAGTCAAGGGTATTGTGGTTGGGTTTGCGGTCAATTTGGCGTCTCATTTTGGCCTTAAACCCTTGAAAGGCATCCCGGTTCCATTGAATTGCGACGGCTTGTCATCAAACCCCTGAGCGGCCCCGCCCTGCGGGGTCTGCCCCCTGCTGAACCGGGCACATAATTGGCTTTGTTTCACACCGTCTTTTTAATTTTGTGATGGTCTCGGCAAGTTGTTGGGGCACACGTGAAGACGCGGGGGGGGGTGGGTTCGTTTCACACTGTTTTGCTTTTTCACGCGGTTTCATTCACGGATCGGTTCGGCTCATCATACATTGGGCATAGTGGTAAGAACCACAAGTTTTGTGGTGAAATTGTCGTGCTGATGTTCAGTACACGGCACACGCCCTCTTGGTGGCCCACAGCAAGGGGCTTGTTGAAAAAGTCCTTTTGTTTGGGCGTTGAAGCTCTTTGAAAAGTTTTTGTGGCTGGCGGACGTCTCCGTCTGCCAGCCTCTCTTAGCTTTCGTGGTGCACGAGGACGTACACCACGCACAAATATGTGTCGCGCACGAAGTTCGACGTCATTCCACGCTGAACTACCTCAGCCCGGTTGGCTTTGAACTCATAAACAACCAACCTTAGCAAACTGTTCGAAATATCAGGGGAAGATCATTCCTGCCCTACGAATTCGGGGCAGGGGATTTCGACCTACCTAACCCCGATTCAATTGTATAACCGACGATTGGTGAAAAGTCACTCAAAGGTGATTGCCTGTTGAAACGGATAGGGTATATTCAATGTTACGGAATAAATCGATGACAATTGAAAATACAACCGAAGAACAGGCGTCCTTTGAACTGGTCGCGACCTTTGAACCGCGAGGCGACCAACCGCAGGCGATTGCCGAGCTGACGGCCGGTCTGGAATCAGGTCATAAGCACCAGGTGCTTTTGGGTGTAACCGGGTCCGGAAAGACCTTCACTATTGCCAATGTGATCGCCCAGTATAAGCGCCCGACTCTGGTCATTTCGCACAACAAGACCCTGGCGGCCCAACTCTACGGCGAGCTGAAGGCGTTTTTCCCAAAAAATGCGGTGGAATTCTTTATCAGTTACTACGATTACTATCAGCCCGAAGCATACCTTCCGACCACCGACACCTATATCGAAAAAGACACGGCCATAAACGAGGATATCGACCGGCTTCGGCTTCGCGCGACCGCCTCGCTGTTAGAGCGGAACGATGTTATCATTGTCGCCTCGGTGTCGTGCATTTACGGTATTGGTTCCCCGGCCGAGTACAAACGACAGATGCTCTTTTTTGAGGTCGGGGCACCGATGGATCGCGACGAAGTAATCCGCAATTTGATCGCGATTCACTACAATAGGAATGAAATCAGCTTCACCCGGGGGAATTTTCGGGTACGCGGGGATACAATTGAATTGATCCCGGCGTATCACGAGACGGCACTCCGGTTTGAGTTTTTCGGCGATGTTATCGAGCGGATATCGGAAATCGATCCGCTCACCGGAGAGATTCTTTCCGAGCGGCAACGAGCCGCAATTTATCCTGCCAAGCATTTCGTGACCTCCAAGCCGACGCTTGAGACGGCGATCGTGAAGATCGAGGAAGAACTGCGCGAGCGGCTGGAAGTTTTCCGAAAACTCGACAAACTGCTCGAGGCGCAACGGCTGGAATCACGGACTAAGTACGATTTGGAGATGCTCAAAGAGGTCGGCTACTGTACGGGGGTCGAGAACTATTCCCGATACCTGACCGGCCGCGAGGCCGGCGACCGGCCTGAGACACTCATCGACTTTTTCCCCAAGGACCTGCTTGTCGTCATCGATGAATCGCACCAGAGCATTCCACAGGTGCGGGGGATGTTCGCAGGCGACCGGAGCCGGAAAGAGACTCTGGTGGAACACGGTTTCCGCCTTCCGTCGGCGTTGGATAATCGGCCGCTCTTTTTCGACGAATTCGAACAGCTCGTGAGTCAGGTGATTTATGTCTCCGCTACACCCGCGGATTACGAACTGCAGAAGGCCGAAGGTGTGGTCGTCGAACAGGTGATCCGTCCAACCGGACTCTTGGACCCGATGATCGTTGTCAAGCCGCTTCGCACGCAGGTTGATGACCTGTTGGAGCAGGTGAGACTACGCGCCGCGAAGGGGGAACGAACATTGGTGACCACTCTGACCAAACGGATGTCCGAGGACCTGACTGATTATTTGGCGAAAGTCGGCGTCCGGGTGCGATACCTGCACAGCGAAATTGACAGCATTCAACGAACCGAAATTATCCGCGATCTGCGGTTGCACGAATTCGATGTTTTGGTAGGGATCAATCTGCTCCGTGAAGGGCTGGACCTTCCCGAAGTTTCCCTCGTGGCGATCATGGATGCCGACAAAGAAGGATTCCTGCGGTCGGCACGTGCGTTGATACAAACATCCGGGCGGGCGGCCCGAAACAAGAACGGCGAAGTGATTTTCTACGCCGACAAGATCACTGATTCAATGCGCAAGGCGATCGAAGAAACTAACCGCCGCAGGGAGAAGCAAATGGCATATAACGAAGAGCACGGAATAAACCCCGAGACGATATTCAAAACCCGCGATGAAATCCTCCGCTCGACCCGGTTTGCTGACAGCCGAACCGCCGAAGAAGCGACTTTCGAGAAGCCGGGGCATTTCAACCTGATGTCGCGGGAGGATCAGGTCGAATTCCTTCTGCAGGCGATGAAACAGGCGGCCGAGAATCTTGATTTTGAAACCGCTATGATGCTCCGTGACGAGACCACAAAGTTGAAAGATGAGATAAAAAAAAGTAAACTCCGGGCGCGGCGGTAGCGTCTATGATAGTAGCGGAAGATATGAAACGACTATTACTCATGTTTGCCCTCGGCCTCGTCTGTGCCTCCTTGTTTTCAGGGTGCAAGGAGAAAGCCGTGCCATATGTGACGGACACCGACCAAATGCTACGGTATCTGGATGGCACGGAAGAGGGGAGAGACCTCTTTCGATGGGACAGTTTGATTGTGCCAGCTGATTACACGCTTCCATTCTCGACTACTGTTTTTCGGGATTCGGTAATAAGCCATCGGCGTTCTGTCGACTTTGGGACAATATTGGAGGCGGATTTCGGCGCTCCTGTTGGAATTCAATCGTACTGCGATTTCCGTGTTAATGATGTGTACACTGTTCAAACGCTCAAGCGCAATGGAGCGGAGACGAAAGATACTAGCGAACGGTCAATAATGCGATCCGGAAAGTTCGTGAAATTGGGAAATGACAACCAACAATATGTTGGATGGGTTCTGTGGTCGTACGCGGGTTATTCGATAGGAAATCCATTTCACGTCAGGACACTGCTAAAACAGGCAGGTCAGACAGCTTTTGCGGTTGATCAGGACATGCTCACAAGACTCTTAGAATTGAAGGCGTTCGTTGATGGGGTAACATTGATCATAAGCACGACTTCAAACACTCCGGATGCTCTTCGCGAACCTACCGTGCTACTAAGCGCGGCGACCGATGCCGGTTTCATGCAACGCGCTATGAAAAGAATAGACCGCGATCATTATACTGATACACTAAAAACGCCCACGGGAAATACTCGATTGTGGAACATCATATTCTTGCAGACATTCCACGACACGGAATTTTTCTTCACCGGCGGGTTCTGCATCCCGTACCGGGTGCCGCAGTAATGATTGAAAGGGATCGTTGTGGCAGATGAATTGCAGGCAATCAAAAGACTTTTTGTTCTATTGGGGGGTCAGCCACAAAAGGTGTTCCCTTCAACCGGAAGTAACATTGATGCCCCTGTAACACAGGGCGTCTACGTCATTCGATACAACAAGATTGTCGTCCATGTAGGCAGATCAGTAAGCGGCAGAAAAGGCCTCAAACAACGATTGGGGAATCATTTGAGAGGGCGTTCATCTTTCATGAAGATTTATTATTCGCGCGATGGGGAAGTCCTCCGACACGGTCATACATATCGATACTTAGAAGTTCCTAAGTCGAGGGAAAGAGCATTGCTGGAAGCGTATGCTATTGGGATGCTTTGTCCGAAGCATTTGGGTTTAGGTAAGAAACTCGACAGTTGATTCGTGCGTGACACAGTACCCAAACATAAAGAAAGCCGCTCCAGCGATGCCGTGCGACTTTCGTATTTTCAAGTAGAAATCAAAAATCAGATTGCCACAGAGCTATACACCCCATGTGCTTTCTCTTGCTCCTCGTTAATCACCCTGCGGTAGAATTCGCATTCGTGGCATTTGCGTGCCCCACTGGTAACTGCGTTAATTGGCGTACATGAAGTACCCGGGACCAGCCAGCAGGTTCGCCCCGCGGCGATGCCGCCATTTTGGCCGTCGTGCTTCATCGTCGAAGAGACCGGGCATTCGCCCAGCAGTCCGACCATCAGTCCACCATGTTCGCGACCGCAGTTGCGATATTCCCAACAGTTAAGGCGGCGTCGGGGGGTTGACATTATATTAATCCTGTACCACTCTCAGTACAGCGCCGAATTTCGGGTTTTTCTTGAGGTCTTTGACCTGAGCATCGTTGGCTACTTCAACAAAATCTTCATACGAATGTTTCGCGTCCTTGAAGTTGTCGGTCGCGAAATAGCAGAGCATCAAATATTCGTGGATGTCGGGATTTTGGGGATCAATTGAACGGGCATCTTTGAAGTGCTTGATTGCCTGCTTCGGATTCCCCTGAGAGAAACGGGCCAGCCCGAGTCCATAGTAGGCCTGTGGATTCCGGCGATCAATGGTAATAAGTTGTTCGAAATCCGCAATCGCGGCGATTTGTTCGCCACGGGACAAATAGAGATTCCCGCGGCCTTGCAAAGCGGCGGGTGAAGATTTGTCGGTCTTGACCGCTCCATTATAGGCCTTAAGGGCGTTGCCTAAGTCACCGGCGATGCGATATATCTCAGCGGCGCGAAGGTAGTCCTGTGAGGCCTGAGTCGGATGTCCCGTTTTGGTTTTGAGGTCTGCGGAACCAAGATAGGCCTGGGCATAGCTTGGTTTGGCTTCTATTGCCAAGGCGAATTCTTTTTCGGCCGTGGCGAAGTCGTTATCCTTGAAGGCGGCCATTGCGGCTTCATAGTGCTGTTCTTCGGCGGGTGCTGATGGTTTCTGTTGTTTCCTTAGTTGAGGTAATTGTACTGCGAGACTCGTGGTTTTGCCTGCGGTAAGTTCAACTGAGCCTTTGGCTGTTGTGTAACCTTCTTTTGATACCTGATAATCGTACTTTCCCGGTTTCAGACGAGCGAAAGTCAGATTGCCTGCTCCGACTATCCGATCATTGAGAGAAAGTGTGGCTCCTTCTATATCGGCGTCCAAAAGCAGACGGGCATCCGGGTCAGCTGTGCCCTGCTCGTTATTGCCATTGTTTTCGGCGCTACGAGTCTGAGATGACCGTGGTGAAGCCTTTTGCTCCGAACGATTTGCCATAACGTCGGAAGGGCGAACCGGAAGCTCTCGTGGCTCGGCCTGCGGCTGGGGAGAAGTCTCGGTAGTCGCGACAGACTGGACCGAAGATGGGGTTAATTTCAAGGTGGTGATTTCATCGGAGACAACGGTAGCATAATCCGATCCGATCACGTTACCATTTACAACATATTCGATTTTGTGGGATCCGCTCTTTATCGGATCGCTCACGAAGAACCCCTGAGCGTTGGTGGTCACGCTCTGGCCGAGATCGGGGAGCCGCACAGTGGCAGATTGCATTATTGGTTGGCCGTTATGGTCGAGAACGAATCCGACAATGCGTCCGTTGCCGGAAGTAGATGGAGTGAGAGCTGAACCGATAAAAAATAACAACACTGCCGCAATTGGGGAGAGCGCGGCGATAGTCACTTTGGGGCTGAATCGTTTTTTTCTCAGAACATACGACCGATCGTTGATGACGATCTCGTCCTGTTCATGCATGTTATGATCTCCGACGACCTGAATCCAGTTATGGTAGTACCACGCAATTCCGCGGACTCGTTTGGCCATGCGCGGTCGGGTTCCATCTGATTCGGCGGTTTCGTGGATATCTTGATCGTGCTGGTTTGAGCGGGCATTCGGGTCAATTTTCTTGAGTAAGTTTACTTTTTCCCGCTCGTTCAGGTATGACTGGTTACCGTACAGATTCTTTGAGATCGACTGGATTTCCTTGTCAGAAAGACGCGAAACGCCCGATTTGCTATTTTCAACCGCATTGTGAGGATCAGTTGTCGACTGTTGGGGCGGTTGTATCGGGGACGGCGAGGCGGATAGCGGCATCTGAACCAATTCGTCATCGAGAGATTGTCGCCGTTCATCTGATTTTCCTGAGGCCTCGTTTTTTTTGTACTGGGCGGCGGTAATGTCCGCTTCGTTTTCGATTCCAAGGTCATTGCGGCGCGATTTTCTCCCAGATCCGCCAATCAACTCGCGCTGATCGTCGTGTGCCTCGGTAATATCAAAGGGTAAATCGTCGTCAGCCGATCCTGCGGCGCAGTCGGGGGCCGTAGACAACGTGGCGTTGCACACGGGGCATCGCTCGCCGCCATCAATGACCAGTTCAGTAGTGCAGTTGGGACATGTTCTCAAGGCCCGTTCCTCGCTTTTGGATAGAGATAACCTTTTGAGGATTTATCGGTTCCTTAGGGGAAATCTTTAAACTCCCGGGCGGGTTCTGCGTCTTTATATTGATCCAGACTTTAGTCGGGAAAGGGCTTGACAGTCTTTTGCCGGTACGGGTATATTGTCGGCTACTGTTTACTGGCCTTGTGTTTAGAGCCGGGACGAATTGAAGGAGGATGGGAATTGAAAGGCATATATATGCGTTTTGGACTGTTAATTATTTGCACAGTCGTTATTTCATGTGTTTTCTTCGGCTGTACTCAAAAGAATGATATCATCACTCCGATAGAAAGATCGGTGCTGACGCTTAACCCCCAGAATCTTCCAACTCCACCTGCCGGCCTTATTTACGAGTTGTGGATTTCGAAAGAAACTGTAGTTGACACGGCGTTCGACCTATCGCAGGCGACCTCGCTTGGCCGGTTTTCGTACATATCCAATGACAGTATAAAGACGTTTACTGATGATAGCGGTTCGGTTCGAACCGCGGTGTTTAATCTGAGCGCGGATTTTCAGACATACCGCTCGGTGTTTGTTGGATTGCACCGGACCACCGATGCGGCGGGTATTCGACCGGGAGCGATCATGCTGATTGCGTATATCCCGGGTGCATTAGATGTACCTATCCGGATGGTGTTCCCTCAGCACGATAGTCTTTGGGAGTCGACCTGCCTTTTCAATTTGGAGGGAATTTCCGACCGCGACAGAAGCCAGAACGATGGAAGGGGGATTTGGTTTAGCAGTTACCGCAGTTCTGTCTTAAGTATGCCTGATACAACCGCGTTGACTGTTGATTCGTCCAGAACGGTTACTATTGAACCAATCATTGGTGGCAATCCGCCTGACACGCTAAATGACAGCATACTAAAAGCTCAATATCTGGTTGCGGTTCAGAATGTCCGCGCCGAGACACGGAGAGTCACTTTTCCAAATGATACCATGATTCTTATTGATTCTTTCATGCACACAGGCATAAAGTTTGACAAAATCTTCAGGGCCGACTCATCCTATCCCTATACCAAACGTGTCTTAACATTTACCTACACTACGGCACCGAAGTCGGTGACGCTTGACATTTTTTCTCAGGATGAATTAGGCCTCCCAGTGGTTTCCGAATGGGGATGGAAATATGCCGGATGGGCGTTGACACCGCATGTGGTCCCTAATGCAAGAATTGGGGCGCTCACGCCTCCCACATGGCCGCTCAAGACCTATGATCGACCCTGGATTTCGGGAAGTGATAGTGGGTGGTTGATACCTACCGGGACATTTAGTGATATTAATGCTCCGGATGATGCAAACCCCTTCGCGCTTGGTTCTTATCTTCCGCCGTTTCCGGGCGAGGATTTTCTGAACTCCGCGACGATGACAGACAGCTTAGGCATAGGTTCGTTAAACCTGATGCCTACGACCAGTGGCAATAAGGGGTCGATATTGATTACCATGGAACCAAATAACAGGTTAGCCACCAATACCAATTTCCCTCTGATAGCGTTTATTGGACCATTGCCAGACAGGCGAGATTCTCTGTCTGCTCCTCCTCTCAATCCTAGCGCATCTATCCATTTTAATATGCTAAATGCGACTTCCACGTTGCTCGGGAACCAAGTAAATAGCTTTCCGATGATTGTCGTGAAGATTGAACGATTCTGATCACTCTCCATGCTTTGTCTACGGCGGCGACCAACAATCGCCGCCGTTTTTTTTGACGGGTCGGGATAGACTTACTGGGAGGGGGCTGAAGTCAGATTAGTCTGGTTTACATAGACTATGCAAAGTGTTTCCTATGCGCAGAATTTGCGCCCGTGTTTGATTATACTGAAGTCATACCGAAACTCCAAAAAATGATTGCACACAACGACTTGTCTGGTTATCTTATTCTCGAGACTACAATTCGGCAAGGACGTCGAGCCGGGCACATCAGTTGCTGTTTTCCTCACAGACAAGCACGATTTGTCCGAAGACTTAACAAAGATATGGGAGTGGTGCGCGCTGGTACTCCAGCCACCTGACGATAGAGTCGGGCATCCCCCCTCCACCACTCCCTTTTTTTCTCTTCATTAATTTGGGTCAATGAATTCACCGGTAAGCCGATATTCTTTCTCATGGAAAAGAATGTAGCGGCGTTTCCTGTTTCTCATCGGCCCGGCTTCCTCTCACGACTTGGGTTGTTGATTGTGGCGCAGGTGATTTTTCTGTTTGCGGCCATCGTGCTGGTCGTGTTTGTGTCGGATTCACCTCACTACTCCGGACCGTCAAACGAAGTCGTTTCCAAATTTCTCGACGATCTGAGTGATTCGCTCAAAGTAGAAGATATGAAGCCTGAAGGACTTGGTGGTGTAGCTGGGAGTCTTGAATGTGTGTTGCGGACGAACACGTTGTTCAGGTCAGTAATAGTATATCAAGCCAACCCAGACAAGGCGAAGAAAGTGTATGCATGGAAAACCGAGAAGTCACAGCATTCAGGAAGTTCCGAGGCGGTTCAGGGTGATTCCTCATCATTGGAAGTGTTGGAACGGCTGGTCGCGACGATGCCGGACGGATATCGTTTGCATCTGACTGAACACAATCTCATCCCCGTGCATTTGTTGCGCTTTTCATCACCACGCTCAGGTCCGATGGTGTTGGCGGCTGAGGGATTCAGCGATGTGGTCGCGTCTCCGCGCACTGACCTTATTCGCATGATAGTGCTTCTTTTCCTTGTTTCAACATTGGTATCGCTCTTGATAGTTCATCTTCTCTGGAAGCGTTTGAAGGAGCCGCTTGACCGGCTGACCTTGCAGGTAGAGAAAACCGCGCAAGGAGAGACTTGTTCCTCGGAGCTTGGGATGGATGAAGTAGAACTAACTCGTCTTGCGGCGGGGTTCAATCGCTTATCTGAAACAGCGAAAAAGGAGCATGTGGCGGCGCGCGAATCAGATCAGAAATTTCATCAAGCCGACGAAGCACTTAGAGAATCACAGCAATTCCTAAAGACGATTATAGACAGCTCTCCATCCGGGCTGATAGTTACCGACTCATCGGGTACAATCGTAGTATTTAGTGAAGCCGCGGCACGCGAGTTTAATTGCCCTTCATCTGAAGCAACCGGAGTAAAAATAGGCGTCTTTTTCTCTATTCCTGTTCATGCCGCCGGACCAACGACCCAAGTTGTCGGATTTGAGACGATATGCTGGCAAAGAAATGGCGAGGCGTTTCCTGCCTATGTTATTACGGCTCCAGTCGTGAGTGATGGCGGTGCTGTTAGGGCACAATTGTATATCGTGCGCGATATTGGTGACAGTCGTGGATATCAGGATATGATGGTTCGTTTGGACAGAATGGCAACAAGAGGGACGATGGCGGGGGATATCGGACACGAAATCAATAATTTTCTGGCAGTCCTGATGGGTAATCTGGAGCTCCTGCCTCGCTCAATTGCGAAAGGCGACGAGCCGGGTATCAAGAAAAAGCTCGACACTATGAAAAACAGTGTCGACAAAATTGCGCGTTTTGCCGACGGGTTGATGGTTGAGAATCTGCATGAAGAAGTTACCTGTGTCGCGGTCAACATTAATCAGGTAGTCGAAAACGTGATTGCCTTCCTACGTTATCAGAATCGATTCGACGGAATCGACTGGGTGATTCAGCTCCAGTCGGATATGCAAGCCGCCGATATTGATGATGCCCGAGTTCAGCAAGTGCTAGTGAATTTGTTGTACAATGCCGCAGAGGCGGTTGGAGATGTAGAGGGGAATCATGTCCTGACGGTTTCGACATCGCTGGCCAGACGGGCCGGTGTTGCGACCGTGCGTGTGGGCGTTCGCGATAACGGGCAGGGTGTTAAGAAAGACAAAGAAGCGCTCCTCTTCAAGTCTCGCTTTACAACAAAAAAGCGTGGGCACGGCATCGGGCTCATGACCTGCCAGCGGATTATGAACCAACATGGCGGCTGGATCGGGTACGACAACGAGAATGGCTCGCATTTTTGGTTTGAGCTACCTTTGGTTCATGTCGTGACCGAGACTCCTGTGATGTCACAAAACGCTCTTGTGGGCGTCTGAGTTTTCAATTGCCGCTCGCCTGTCACATCATTAGCTTCCGCACATGTTGCGATTCAGATCTTCATTAATCGGAACGAAATATGTCTGGTGGACACTTTCCGCTCTCGCGATAGTGGTGATCGCAGTCACACTGGTGGGAACACTCAAGAGTCGCCGTGACAGTTTCAATCTCTTGGTGCAACAAGGAACGGCTTTCACGGAGGCGTTAGCCCTTGCCTGCCAGAATACTGTTGTAGCCGAATCATATTATGACTGGCTAACGGCCGATCATTATGGAGATCTCGTCGACGACCTGATCGGCAACGACGCGCGCGGGCTCACGGTGAATGATATCACTGAATTTGTCCGGCGTCGCGGGCTGTTGGGCGTCTATGTTTATGATTCTACAGGACAACTATCGTTAAGTGATGTCGCTCAAGGGCCGGTGATTCGACCTCCTGTAGCCGTGGAAGTGGCCGTGCGCAAACTCGTGAGCGACTTTGCAAGTCGTTCTGCAACCGTCTTTATTGATGACACGGCTACATCTCACAAAATTCACTATTTCATAGAAGTTACCAATCAATTGGACAGGGTAATTGTACTCGCGGCTGATGCCTCACTTTACGATGACGCCCGCGCTCGCACAGGAATTGGTGTACTTGCTCAGAGCATGGCCGAAGAGCCGGGGATTGAGTACATCGTCTATCAGTCCAGAGAAGGTATCATAGTATCCTCGCGACGTAACGGGACATTTGAGGCAATTGAGTCGGATGCGTTCCTGCTGGCGGGGTTGGAGAGCGATACAATCACAACTCGGCGGTCGGTCTTTCAGGACAGGGAAGTGCTTGAGTTGGTGCGTCCGTTTGCTACGAAGAAATATCCGTTCGGACTTTTGCGAGTGGGTGTTTCTCTGGAGGGATATTTCACAGTATCGCAAGGATTTGATCGGGTGATGGCCATTCTTGCGGTGACCCTATTCGGACTGCTGATGATAGGCATGCTGTATTTATCGAGTCATCGCGAGCGCGCCGATCTCCGGCGTGATATCACTGAAATTCGTTCGATAACTGATCAGATATTCGCTGAAATATCCACGGGAGTAGTAGTGATTGGAAGTGATGGCCGGGTGCGACTGGCAAATCGAGCAATGGAAAAGATGATCGCAATTTCACTACAAGAGCGCTGGATATCTGATATCACTGCCGAACTCCCGGCTGGTATCGTCGATCTTATGGGAAATCACTGCGACATAGAGGAACGGGAAATCAGGGTTGAGACAGGAGGAGCAGTTAGAGTCTTATTGGTCGGTCGATCCGTCCTCTCATCGGGCGACACCTCCAACGCCGGAGTGGTGCTGGTGGCGACCGACATCACTCAACTCAAAGAGTATGAGTCGACCGTCGCCCGAAAGGAGCGACTGTCTGAAATGGGCCATCTTGCGGCGGGGGTGGCTCACGATATTCGCAATCCGCTCAATGCCATTTCCATTGCCACCCAGCGACTGGAAAGCGAGATCGTACCAGTTGATCACCGCGAGGACTTTATCGAATTTACCGGCCAGATTCGTTCGGAGACGCGACGGCTCAATGACATCATCACACGCTTTCTTTCTTTGGCTAGGGCTGGTACTGGGACGATATCATCGGCTGATCTCCGCGATTGCTTGATCGAATTTGAAAAACTGGTAACCGCAGAGGCCTCTCGCCTCGGTATCAATTTGGCAGTCTCCAGTTCTACTGGTCTCCGCGCCGGAATTGAGCCAGCCAAAGTGCGTGAGATATTGCTAAATCTGTACAACAACGCAAAGGAAGCAATCGTGTCTTCGAATAATTCTGCTAGGAATATTTCCATATCGGCAAGTCGTCACGATGAGAAAATCAGAATAACGGTCGCTGACAGCGGTCCCGGCATTCCGCTGGAACACAGGGCGCGTGTCTTTGCCCCCTATTTTACCACCAAAGAAAGTGGAACTGGAATCGGACTTGCCGCGGTTCATCAAATTGTTGAAGGGCACGGGGGGCGGGTATTAATAGAAGACAGCGAATTTGGCGGTGCGGCAATTGTTGTCGAATTTCCAGATCAGCATAATTGATTAAAACGAAAGAGGCGGCCGTGACCGACCGCCTCTGATGCAAATATTCCGTTGTAAACGTTTGATATTACGCCTGTTTTTTCATCCATTCAGTGCTGACCGATTTGGGCCGTGTGATTGGCGTTCCAACCGCGCGGTTGAGCACCAATTGGGCGAGCATTCCCATGGCGCGGGACACCGAGAACAGCACGGTGTAGTATTCAAATTCCTTCAGGCCGTAATGATACAGAACCGCGCCAGAGCCTGCATCGACATTCGGCCACGGATCTTTTGCCTTACCCTGCTCTAAGAGAACCTTGGGCACGACGTTGAAAACTCGGTCGACCGTAATAAATGTCGGGTCATCCTTCAGATACTGCTGGCCGAATTCACGAAACGCCGTGAAGCGTGGGTCGGTGATACGGAGAACTGCGTGGCCATATCCGGGGACCACTTTGCCGCTCTTAAGGGTTTCCCAAGCGTAGTCACGGATTTCTTGTTCAGACGGAGCGCCTTTGAATTTTTCTATGGTTTCGAGAATCCATCCCAGGCATTCCTGATTGGCTAATCCATGCAGAGGGCCGGCCAAACCGTTCAAACCAGCTGACACCGCATAGTACGGATCCGATAGCGCCGAGCCGACGGTATGACAGGTGAAAGCCGAGACGTTGCCGCCTTCGTGGTCCGAATGGAGCACGAGGTAGAGGCGCATCATCTTGGTCGTTTCGCCCTTTTTGTCAGCCAATCCGAGCATCTTTACATAGTCAGCTGACCAGTCTTTGGTGCGTGATGGCGGGACAAGTGGTCCTTTTTTGTATTTCATCCGATAGATGCCGGCCGCGATAGTGTGGATAGTACCGAGGATGCGCATAGCGTCAGCCAGTGTGGCCATCCAGTAATCGGATTTCGGCATGCCTTCGTCATATTTCTTACGGAAAACTGATTCGTTTTCCATAGCCAAAATCGCGGTGTTGAGCATGGCCATCGGGTGGGAAGTTTTCGGCATCGCCTTGAGAACTTTCCATACATAGTCCGGCACTTTGCCATTTGCCTTGAGTTCTTTCTGGAAGAGCGCGAGTTCTTCGGCAGAGGGAAGTCCTCCGGTTATCAGCAACCAGAAAATTTCTTCAGGGAGTCGATCTTTGAGTTCCATGATCGGGATACCGCGAATGATAAGACCTGTATCCGGTTCTACCACCGAAGTGTCACAGACCATTCCTTTGACGCCGCGCATGCCGCCGAACGCCTGCTCCATGGTAACTTGAGAAACCACCTTATCGCTTTTCGCGAGAGCCTGCCGTTCCTGCCGCAACCCCGGAATCATTTCGGCCAGTTTATCTTTGAGTGTCTTGGCCACAATTATCTCCTTGCGCGTCAATTCGCGCGTGATAGTTATTTCCTGCGATGTGAAATCTTTCACATTTACAATGTCAATATAGGCATTTAAAAACAGGAGTGTCAAGCATTTGCTGTCCTTGTGCTATGGTCCGTAATGTGTTATGCAACAGCAAGTTGCGTGGCGCAATGGCGTCTACGTAAAGATTATCTGACAAGAAATATCCAATAGGGCATCTTTTTTGGTCAATCAAGAAAGACGATGAGTGGGGCTCTATATTTGTTCAGATCGAGGTCTACAAAGAGTCCGTTGGATGCTTAAACGGTAGTAAGTGGAACGGGGCGAGGGCGTCGGTGTCATCGACAATCGACGACATGAATTTCTGTAACTCTAAAGTAGAAGCTGTGAGGACCAGATCGCCGGGGCCTAATAGTTCGTGTGCGAGATTGAGTTTCCCGGAATCAAGGCGACTTCGAAGCCAGTCGGCATCGAGAATGGATATCGTGATATTTCCGGAATCGAAATCGATCTTTGAAAATGTATGAGCGGCGATGAGATGGACTTTGTACTCATCGGAGAGTGCGTCATTTGGATCGGGGTACATATCCATGAACAGGCGATCACGCAAATTCACGAGGTGGACCACAAACCACGAGGTGTCGCTATTCTCTACATACGCCAATGAGTAGGAGCTATCGGGCTCAAGTTGAAACAGCCAGAGAGCACCGCCGTCTTCTTCAGATATCCAATCTCCGCTTAGCTCTGGTCGCACCGTGATATCTTTGTCGGTGAATAAGGGATGCAGAGATGGCACCAGACAGCCGCATACGAGCAAGACGGTAGTAATACTGAGCAAGAGGAGAAGTTTCATGATGTGCTGGAGCCAAGGAGTTTGTCTGGGTTCAACCGATTGTCGTCATCGAATACCGATTTGATTGTCCGCATGAGGCGCAATGTGGGGGAATCAAACTCCCACGACAAGTATTTCTTTTTGGCCAGGCCAATGCCGTGTTCTCCTGTAAGAGTGCCGCCTAGCTCAATGGTCTTGCGCATTAACTCACCTACCCCGGTTTCAATTAACGCCATTGTTTGAGGTGAGGAATCCGGCGCCAGAAAAACGACATGGAGATTGCCGTCACCGGCATGGCCGAAGGAATTGATGCGCAGAGAGGTTCGTTGATTGAGTTCGGCAACCCAATCGACCAGCGCCGGGAATTTGCTATTGGGGACGACGACATCTTCGGATATGCGATACGCGGCCATTGCTTTAACCGCTTTCGACAGGTTGCGTCGTACTTTCCAGAGGGCTTCGGTTCTATTCGGGTCGGTTTCCTGGCAGAAATGGGAGCAGTGGTTGTTTCTGCAGATTGCCTCAATGCGCGTCGCCTGATCAAATTTGACGTCGCCGCTGGTTTCGATGAGAAGAACAGCCGCGGCGTTGTCCAACCCTTCTGTCTTTTCGTAGGCATTGGAACAGGCGGCGGCGTCACCGTCGAGAAATTCTAAAATAGTTGGAATGATTCCCGCGGCGGTGATATCTGATACAGTCTGCGCGGCGTCCTTTGGGCGATTGAATGAAACCAAAATGACAGTGCCGGGACTGATTGGGGGGGCCAATCGCACTGCAATTTCAGTAATGATTGCCAGCGTTCCCTCGGACGCGATGAAGATATCGCCGAGATTGAGTCCGATGTCGTGATTAAACAGGCCGGTGTTGACAAGCGAGCCGTCGGCCAAAACAGCTTTCAGCCCGAGAACGTAATCTTTGGTAACGCCGAATCGCTTGCAACGAAGTCCGCCCGCGCCTTCTGCTACGTTGCCGCCAAGAGTCGACTCCTGCCACGAAGCCGGATCGGGGGGATAGGCCAATCCTAACCGGGCGGCGGCATCGACAAGATCTTTGGTTATTACACCGGCTCCACAAATAGCCATTTTGTCGGAGTCGCGTATTTCGAGACGTTTCAAATTCTCGGTTGATATGACAAGGGCATTGGGGGCGGGGACACATCCGCCAGACAGCCCGGTTCCGGCGCCTCGGGGGGTGATAGCCAAAGAATGCTCGCGGGCATACCGAACGGCGGTGATGATATCTTCGGTCGACTCGGCTCGAAGGACTGCGAGAGGAGTGGCGGTGAACTCGGTAGCGTCGTGTAGATACGGCTCAAACGCAGGCGTTTCAGTGAGCAAAGATTGCGGGGCGAGAAGTAGCGATCGCAGATTGCCAAAATCGTGAGGCATTGAGACTCCGATTACCTTTGCATGAGGGCTAGTTGAAAAAGTCCAAAAGACCGTCGTTGCAAAGAACGATTTCACCCTGAGCTTGTCGAAGGGTCCCTGGCCGAGTTGATAGAGGCTTCGACCCTTCGGCTACGCTCAGGACAGGCAGGCTCAGCCTGAAGTCAATTGAGGTTGTTTGGTGAGAGTTATTTGACTTCATCCTGAGCTTCCCTGCTCTGAGCGGTGTATACATCACCCTGAGCTTGCGAAGTCCTGAGGCACAGCCGCAGGGTCGAAGAGTATCGACGTGACCACCGAGGAAAGAATGCTTCGCTACGCCCGCAATGACGAACATGATCAAATTCAACACTCCCTCATGAAGATATTTACGTGTCGGAGGGCTTGGTTTTCGGTGTGGTTGGAGAAGCCGGAGTGGGCGACGATGAAGTTGAAGGCGCCGGTGTCGAAGATGCTGGTGTCGAAGAGGAACTACTACCGGAAGAACTCGATGATTTATCGGCTTCAGCTTTTGATTTGTAATCTTTGCTTCGGTAATCAGTAATATAAAAGCCGCTTCCTTTGAATAGAAAGCCGGCTCCGCCGGAGATTACCCGATGCGTTTCTTTTCCACATTGCGGACAGATCTTGATAGGTTCATCAGTCATCGACTGAAACTCCTCAAAGTCGTGCTCACAGTGTGGACAGTGATATTGATAGGTCGGCAATGGTGTCAGCCCTTTCTTACGGCGACAAATTCTTTTTTGATCGGCCCTGCGTTGACAATTTCAGGTGGACAGCCGTCACGGAATTTCTTGAAGTTTTCGATGAACAAAGATGCCAGTTGTAGGTACTTATCTTGATAGGCGATGGGGTCGTCCCATGTTTTCACAGGGTCAAGGACACGGTCGGGTACACCCTCGCATGATTTAGGCACGGAAAATCCAAAGACGGGATCAATTGCAAATTCGACTTCCAGCAATTTTCCGTCTAGCGCCGCATTCAACAAAGCGCGGGTGTGATGGATCGACATCCGTTTGCCGATGCCGTATGGCCCACCGGACCAGCCGGTATTCACAAGCCAACAGGTAGCGCTGTGTTTGAGGATTTTGTTCTTGAGCATATCGGCGTAGAAATACGGGTGATGTACCATGAACGGAGCGCCGAAACAGGCCGAAAAAGTCTGCTCAGGTTCTTTGCCAAGTCCGATTTCGGTACCAGCAACTTTTGATGTATATCCCGAAATGAAATGATACATCGCCTGTTCGGGCGATAGTTTGGCGATTGGGGGCATGACGCCAGAGGCGTCGCAAGTGAGCATGATCACGTTCTTCGGGTGTCCGCCCATTTTCTCCGGCACTGCGTTATCTATGAAATCAAGCGGATAGGCGGCGCGAGTGTTTTCGGTCAATTGGTCGTCATCGAGATCGAGCAAGCGAGTCACCGGATCGAAAACGACATTCTCAAGAATCGTCCCGAATTTGCGTGTGCAGGAAAAGATTTGCGGTTCGGCAGAAGCCGAAAGAGAAATCACTTTCGCGTAACAGCCGTTTTCAAAGTTGAACACGCCTTCATCAGACCAGCCATGTTCGTCATCGCCGATCAATCTGCGATTCGGATCAGCCGAAAGCGTTGTCTTACCCGTTCCGGACAAACCAAAAAAGAGCGCGACATCGCCGCTCTTTCCCATATTCGCCGAGCAGTGCATGGTCATGACGCCCTGTAGAGGCAAGAGGTAGTTCAAAACAGTGAAGACTGATTTCTTGATTTCGCCGCCGTAGCCTGATCCCCCAATAATGCAGAGCCGCTGGCTAAAATTCAGGAGTATGAAAGTCGGCGATAGCGTGCCGTCGATTTCCGGAAGTGCCCTGAAAGATGGAACCGAAATAACCGTAAATTCTGGAACGAACTTGCGGAGATCATTCTGATTTGGAACTTCGAGAAACATATTCTTGGCAAACAGCGAATGCCAGGCGTATTCGGTAATAACGCGAACGGGCAGGCGATAATTCGGATCGGCGCCACCGTAACAGTCTTGCACGAATAGGTCGCGCCCCTGCAAAAACCCCTGCAGACGATACAGCACCATATTGAATTTGTCAGCGCTGAACGGTCGGTTGTATTGGCCCCACCAGACCTTATCCTCGCTTGATGATTCCTTCACAATGAACTTATCGTTGGCGGCACGGGCAGTATGTTTACCGGTGTCTACGACAATCGGTCCCTGATGTGACAGGGAACCCTCACGGCGAAAAATAACTTCCTCATAAAGGGTTGGGACCTGAAGATTCCAATATTCGTTATTCAAATTGCGAAGGCCAAGATTCTCCAACCCGAATTCACTTTTGACAGACTTGGCCTGGGGCAGTCCGGGTGTTTTTCTCTGATTTATGCTCATCGCCAATCTCTCCTCAGTTTACGATCCCCGATGTAGATTTCATTCGGGGAGTCGGGGTCAAGTACCCACTTGATGCGGGCAATCCCTTCCATAATCTCTTTGATAGTGCCGCAGTAACTCAGCCGCAAATGCCCTTCCATACCGAATTCTTTTCCCGGCACTGTCACCACGAGCGATTTCTGTAGTATCTGATTTGAGAGAGCTATCGAGTCTTTGCCATAAGCCGAAAAATCGGGAAGACAGTAGAATGTACCGTCCGGTTTGGTGCAATGTATTCCGGTAAACGAGCGGAGTTCGTTGATCATGACATTTCGATTGTTTTCAAGAGTCATCCGCAGGGATTCGACACTAGTCTGGACACCCAAGAGTGCCCCTGCGGCCGCTTCCTGCATGAGCACAGGTGGGCAAGATGTGTTCTGCGCAGTAACGTTGCGCATCGCTTCTATCACTTTGCTATTAGCGATTGTCCAGCCGATTCGGAAGCCCGTCATGGCATAAAGCTTTGAGACGCCATTTATTGTGATCAATTTTGAAGAATCGGACTGGTCCTTCGCGTATTTGTAACACGATGGGGACTGGCGGCCATCGAAAACCAGCTTGTGATAGATGTCGTCCATGATCAGATAGATGCCCTTCTTCTCGCAAAACTCTACGATTTCAGAGATGAAGGATTCAGGATACATCACACCCGATGGATTATTCGGCGAATTGACGACAATTGCCTTGGTATAGGAGCTGACCGCCTTCTTGATATCTTCCATGCGTGGTTGGAAACGTCCGTCCTCAGATTGCACGATAACAGGCACACCGTAAGCCATGCGAACGATTTCGGGGTAGGAGACCCAGTAGGGAGCAAGAATGACTACTTCGTCCTGCGGGTCGACGATCGTAATCATTAAATTGTAAAACGCCTGCTTGGCGCCGTTAGCTACTACGATATGTTCCGGGCCGATGAGCTTGCCATAATTGTCCTCGGTGTACCGGATGATCGCCTTGATGAGGGAAGGGATTCCTTCGGTGGGAGTGTACCTGATGTCGGCGGTTGTCAGTTTCTGAGCGCAGGCCAGGACTGCGTCGATCGGCACTTTGCTTTTTGGTTCACCAGCGCCTAAGTGAATAACCGCTTCGCCCTTATCGCGAAGTACGCGGGCTGATTCGTTAAGTTTCAGTGTTGGTGGCTCGTGAATCTCACGGGCCAGTTTACTTATAGACATCTTTTACCCTTTCAACAATGTAGCAATCGCGACCACGTCGACAATATCGTCGATCGAACAGCCGCGCGACAAATCATTAGCCGGCTTGGCCAGACCCTGAATGATCGGGCCGGTGGCCGTGGCGTTGGCAAGTCGCTGAGTTAGTTTGTATCCGATATTTCCGGCATCGAGGTCGGGAAATATCAGCACGTTGGCGTCGCCCGCGATAGTAGAGCCGGGGGCTTTTTTCTTTCCTACTTCGGGGACAATGGCCGCGTCGAGTTGGAATTCGCCGTCGACTTTCAGTTCTGGGTGAGTCTTTTTGAGGATATCCAGCGCCGCAAGGACTTTGTCGACATCGGCATGGCTAGCTGATCCCTTGGTAGAGAATGATAGCATGGCGATACGTGGCTCTTCGCCTATCAGATTAACGAGTGTGTGCGCCGTCGAAACGGCAATAGATGCAAGCTGTTCGGCGTTGGGATTAGGCAGGACGGCACAGTCGGCGAACATAAAGACCTTATTTTGTTCCCCACGATATTCGGGCATGGTCATAATGAAGGAACTCGATACGGTGTTAATACCTTTTGCCAGACCAATAACTTGAATAGCGGCTCGAAGGACATCGCCAGTGGTACTCTGTGCTCCGGCTACCGAGGCGTCGACCAAATCGCGCCGTACCATCATCGCACCGTAAAAGAGTGGCGATTGCATCGCGGCGATGGCCTGGTCTTTGGTGATTCCTTTGCTTTTGCGAAGTTCCATGAATTCTTCAACGTAACTGGCCAACTGTGGCGAAGTTTTTGGATTGATCACTTCCGCACCGGAAAGTGAAACCTCTTGCTCTTTGGCCAGGGCGGCGATGGCCTTCTCGTCTCCCAGCAGGGTGACTCCTGTCACGATATTTTCAGAGAGTAGTTTTTTGGTCGCCTGTATCATTCGTGGTTCAGTTCCCTCGGGGAGGACGACCCTTCGCTTTTTGGCTTTGGCTTTTTCTTTGATTTGTGATATCGCGCTGGGGCGGGTTTCTCGCTGAATACTTGTAGTTGTCGTTTCCATAATTACACCACCATCCCCTTAAGTTCCGGATCGGAAATAAACGCCTCTATGAATCGATCGATATCGCCGTCCATCACTGCCTGCACGTTGGAGGTTTCGCAGTCAGTGCGATGATCCTTCACCATGTTGTAGGGGTGGAAGACGTACGACCGTATTTGGGACCCGAAGTCGATCCGTTTTTTTGTCTTCTCGAATTTTTCCATCTTCTTCGCGTCCTCTTCGCGTTTGTGCTGATAGAGTCGGGAGCGAAGGACTCCGAAAGCGGCTTCTTTATTCTTTAGCTGACTTCGTTCGGTCTGGCAGGTCACCACAATCCCGGTAGGGAAGTGAGTGATACGAATTGCCGAGGAAGTCTTATTGACATGCTGGCCGCCGGCCCCTGATGAACGATAAGTGTCGATACGAATATCGTCATCCTTGATTTCAATTTCAAGAAAGTCGTCTACTACCGGGTAGGCATGGACCGACACAAACGACGTGTGCCGGCGGGCGTTGGCATCGAATGGCGAAATGCGCACCAAACGGTGCACACCCGATTCGGCCTTCAGGAAGCCGTAGGCGTAGTCGCCTTTGAATTGTAGTGTTACTGATTTCAGCCCGGCTTCATCACCCGGCTGGTAGTCGAGCAGTTCTATTTCGAATTCGCGACGCTCTGCCCAGCGACTGTACATGCGGAAGAGCATCTCCGCCCAATCCTGTGATTCGGTGCCGCCAGCACCGGGGTGGATGGTCAGAATGCCGTCGCGGGCATCGTCGGGGCCGGAAAGAAGGATAGCAAATTCGAGCTTGTGAAGGTGCTCTTCAAGATGCTCGATCGATTTACCTAGGTCATTGGCGTCAGATGAATCGGGCTCGACTATATCCAAAAGTTCGGCGGTATCAGATAGCTCGCTCGCCATCTTGCTATAGGCCTCAATCCATTTCTTATGAGAAGAAATTTCCTTGAGGACTACCTGAGCGGCCTGATTGTTCCCCCAAAATCCTTCGACGGTCGTCTTCTGCTCGAGTTCCGTTATCTTGCTCTTAAGCCCATCGAGGTCAAAGATACCTCGCTAGTTTATCGAGGCGTCCGCGAAGCTCAGGAATTCGATTTCGTATTTCAGCTATCTGCACAATCTTTTGTCCTCACTTGAGAACCCTAAGTATATGCTGTTTTATGTCTTCGGTCAAACATGAAGAGACTTTCATCCTTGCTAAACGGTTTCTGGCAAATCTTTGTCCGAAGAGTTGACACTGTCGGTCGACAATGTATCTTTTGCCTGTGGCGAAACATGTTGATACAATTGTAGTTGGGGCGTTCGAAGTGAACTGCTATCTCGTCTGGGATGAGATAAGCAGGGATCTGATCATAATCGACCCTGGGGATGAGGCGGCCGCTGTGATCCAGCGAGTTGATGCTATTGGTGCGAAGCCCAGGGCAATTCTATTAACTCACGGTCACGGTGACCATATTGGCGCGGTAACAGAGATTCGCAAAAAGCTTGGTATCCCTCTTGTTGCAGGAGCAAACGAGAAGCAGTATTTGGCCGATCCGAGGTACAATCTTTCCGGTCAGATCGGGTTACCAATAAGTCTTGCCCCGGCCGAACAATGGGTGGAGGATGAAGATATCATCACATTCGGTTCACTCAGTTTTCGGGTTTTGTCAACACCCGGCCATACCAGCGGGGGAGTCTGCTTTTTGGATGAAGACGGGGGAGCTGTTTTTTGCGGCGACACGATTTTTCAAGGATCGATAGGGCGAACCGATTTCCCCGGAAGCTCGCTTAATGAATTGATGCTTTCTATTCAAAACAAAATACTCACCCTGCCCGATGATAGTATGTGCTATCCCGGTCATGGGCCAATCACCACTGTGGGCGTGGAACGGCGCTCCAACCCGTTTATATTAGAGCATTTGTATGGCTGATACCCCGACAATTACACCCCTGCCGTTTGACAATCTCTGCGATTTCCATATGCATTGTGATTACTCAATCGATGCCACTGGCACGATTGAAGAATATTGCCATGCGGCCTTAAAGCGGCGACTTGCCGAGATTTGTTTTACCACCCATTTTGACGCCAACCCTCGTTCTGACAAGTTCGCCAATTTCATCTGCGTGAACGGCGACAAAGTGCCGACGACGATAGAAAACCTCGAGCCGTATGTTGACCATGTACTGAGAGCCGCCGAGGAGTTTTATCCATACGGTCTGTCAGTCAAGCTGGGCGTGGAAATCGGCTGGTATGACGGGTGCGAGGAACAGGTAGTACGATTGAAAGAAGCGTATCCATTTGATTACACTCTGGTCGGAATTCACGAAATCAATGATCTGTGTTTCTGCGCCATGACAACATATGAAAAATGCTTTAGCCAGTTTACAAAAGAACAGGCGGTTGAATCGTATGTTGCTCAGGTTATCACCGCCGCCAGAAGTAATCTGTTTGATACTATTGCCCATTTGGATTATATCAAGAAATACGGCGAGAAGTTTTACGGCCGGTCGATAAACGATGTATTTAGAACTCACTTGCCGCAGTTATTCGCCACGCTCATAGAATCGAAAACCGTTCTTGAAGTGAACACCGCCGCACGACGGATCGGGTTTCCCAGTTATTACCCGTCAATTGAAATTCTCAACGAGGCGCGCCGAGCCGGAGTGCCGGTTAATTTCCTCGGATCCGACGCTCACAAGCCGGAGCATGTCGGCTACGAGTTCGAAGAAGTTATATCGCTGGTTCCGAACGCAGTCACTCACTGCGAAGACTAAGGCCTGATTTCTCCGATGCCCCGGGCACGAAAACTTGCGAGATCATTCTATAATCGCCCAACTCTGACGGTAGCCGGAGAGTTGCTTGGCAAGTATCTTGTCTGTACGAATGGCGGTCATCGTGTTTCCGGCAAGATCGTAGAGGTGGAGGCGTATATCGGCGAGGATGACCCCGCCTGCCATGCCGCGCCCGGTCTAACTAAACGAAACGCAATCATGTATGGCTCTGCCGGATATGCGTATATCTATTTCATCTATGGCATGTATAATTGCTTGAACGTGGTGACCGAAAAAAAAGGATTTCCCGCCGCTGTGCTAATTCGTGCGGCCGAGCCAGCAGACGGATTCGAACTGATGATTACCAACTCGCCCAAAACCCCGCCGCGTTTGTTGTTGAGCGGGCCGGGGCGGCTTTGTCGGTCAATGGGATTAACCGTGCGACAGTCGGGTGAAGATTTGTGTGGGAATGCATTATACATTGAAGATCGTGGCCAACCTACAATTACGATTGCAAAGACACCGAGGATAGGTATTCGCAAAGGGACAGATCAGCTCTGGCGATTTGTCGACGCATCTTCGATTGCAGACTCCGCGAGTAAAGTCACAAAATTCAACTCAAAGTAAAACTTGTCGCATCGGCGGAGATGGCGGATATTCATGGGACGAAGAACGTAGTACAAGAGGTTTTGTGTTTGATCAAGATTATATAAGAAGAGCAATTATTGCGGCACCTGCGATTTTATTTGCCCTGACTGTGCACGAATATTTCCACGCCTGGACAGCGCACAAGTTTGGTGATGACACCGCCAAGAATATGGGGAGATTGACTCTTAATCCAATGGCCCATCTGGACTTATTCGGCACGATAATGTTGTTTGTGTCGCAATTTCGCTTTGGCTGGGCCAAGCCGGTGCCGGTCAATCCGATGAATCTTCGCAACCCGCGCACTGCCGAAATTTGGATATCAGCCGCTGGACCAATCTCGAATATCGGGCTTGCGATTTTATTCGGCGCGGCCTTCAGGGTCGCAATAGAATTCCCGGCTATTCCTGAAGCACTTGTGTTGTTCTTATTCCTGTCGGTGTCGATCAATGTGTCGCTGGCTTTCTTTAATATGATTCCGCTGTTTCCACTCGATGGTTCTCATGTGCTCCGAAATTTGTTGCCGCCGAAATACGATTCGCTGTTTGACCGTCTTCAGATGATTTCGCCGATTATCCTGATACTCTTTATTGTAACCGGTGCGTTTGGGTTCCTCTTAGGTCCGATTGTCAGTCGGGTGATTATGCTTTTTTCGGGATATGGCGCTTAACCCGGCGGCCCTATGGCGCTATACAACGCAAGCATATTTGTTCGTCGCCGGGTATTCCTGCTGGTGGCGTTAGTCGGGTTCCTTGTCTCTTCATGTGGCCCACAGGTGTCCCGCACGGCTGTCGGTGTGGAAAACAGCACTTCTGAGTCTGCCAAAATTACAGTTGAAGCATATTTATTTGATGCCGTGTTTTACCATGAAGGGAAGACCACCTCGTTTAGACTGGAGTTGTATGCAACTGATACGATTGTAGCGTTGTCCGGTCGCGGATATTTGGGAAAAGGGGTACTTCGCGGTGTGATGCATTCACGATCGATTCAAGTTTATTTTCCGACTTCGAATGAATTTATTGATGAGTCATATGCTTCGCTGTTTTCGCGGGGAGAGTGTCGGATGGAATTGTCGTCGTTTGATCCTGTTCGGCTTATGTTCGCTTCACCCGATTCGATGGCAATCGATTCTCAAATTCATGTAGTAGAGATCAAGAGAAGCGAAAAGCGCAGGGAGTTCTTGGTCTCTTCCCTTTGTAAGTGGAAATTATTGATGGTGTATGATTCTCTACCATGCGGCTGGCGTCCGGTGGAAATAACATTTGATGATGGTCAAGGTAAAATTCTCATGGCATCACGACGCGAATATCAGCCGCGCGCTAAAGTCAAACCCACCCGATTTACTTTCCCCTTTCCACCCGATGCCCACCGACTTAAGCCCTAGAGGCGCAAGTGGCCGGTTGACATTATCTGCTCTACTCGGCATGTTTCCTGATTGTATCTGAAAAACATAGAAGTTATGAACATATATCTACGAAGTTTCTCCTTTCTACGGCCGTATGTCCGTCAACTCATCACGGCCTCGTTGTCAGCGGCGCTCTTTGCCCTGTTTTCAGGTCTGCTTGTTTGGTTGGTCGGTCCATTGTTGACCACTCTTTTCGGTGCCGGTGAGTTGGCGATACTTGGCGTGGGCAATCCGGTTCAGGTAGCGCCGCATGTACCGGGAGCGGATTCCAGCGTCGTTCCTTCGATGGCTGTTGGTGTCAACGGCGCGATTGGCGCGATCAAGGAGACGATGAAATCGTGGGTAGATCAAATTGTCTCGTCCGACGATCGACAGTCGACACTTGTAATGTTTTGCGTGTTGATTCTGATCGTCACCCTGCTGAAGAGTATATTTCTATATGTGCAGGGGTATTTCATGGCTTTTGTTCAGCAATCGGTCATGAAGGATTTTCGTGACAGGTTGTTCGTAAAGTATCAACGACTTTCGCTCGACTATTATCATCATCGCCGTACCGGCCAGATTATTTCGCGAGTTACCAACGATGTCGTCGTGCTGAATGAGGCGATTGATGTTGGTTTCAATAGATTGGTTACTGACGCGATTATGGTCGTCGTGTTTTCAGGGTTTCTTTTCATATTGAGCTGGGAATTGACTCTCTTGGCCATGATCTGCTTGCCACTGGTATTTGGGTTCATTTGGTATATCGGGAAGAAACTTCGCAAATACTCGGAGCGGACGCAGGAGCGAATGGCCGATGTCAACTCGGTTCTGGAAGAGAATGTCAACAATGTGCGGATTGTTAAGGCATTTTCGATGGAAGACTACGAGGCGCGAAAATTTGTCAAAACGACGTATGAATATTTCCGTTCTCTAGTGCGAATGACTCGCATCCGTCTGTTGGCCTCACCGATCAATGATTTGCTGGCAACTGCCGCAGGAATTATCATATTACTCTATGCGGGCTCGCGCATTCTGTCAGGCACCGGAGAACTTCAAGCCGGCGATTTCATGACATTTGTTGTTTCGATGTTTTCTCTCATCAAACCGGTGAAAGAATTAAGTCAGATTCACATCAAACTGCAGGAAGGGATGGCGGCCGCGGAGCGAGTGTTCGAAGTTCTCGACGCGCCTGAGACTATCACTGATCAACCCAATGCAATAGCAGTGAAGTCCATTTCAAGTCATATTGTGTTTGAGCATGTGTCCTTTCAATATAACGAGCAGGAACCTGTACTGCGAGATGTGTCTGTACAGATCAACCGAGGAGAAATTGTAGCTTTGGTTGGACCTTCAGGCGCCGGAAAAACGACGCTCTTCAATCTTCTTCCGCGGTTCTATGATCCCCAACAAGGACGCATTCTCGTTGACGGTATAGATATTCGTAATCTCACCGTTCACTCACTGCGCGGACTGATGGGGATCGTGACTCAAGAGACTTACCTTTTTCACGACAGTATCAAAAACAATATCGCATACGGTCTCGACAACATCCCCGATGAAAAAATTATCGACGCGGCAGCCATGGCCAATGCGCACGAATTTATCGTGGCGCAACTGGAAGGGTATGATACAATAGTCGGGAGCCGAGGCGTCCGATTATCAGGCGGACAACGACAGAGAATTGCTATCGCTCGGGCACTATTGCGCAATCCACAGATTCTCTTGTTCGATGAAGCTACCTCAGCGCTTGATACCGAATCCGAGCAATTGGTCCAAGTAGCGATAGATCGGATGTTGGTTGGCCGCACGACGCTGGTGATCGCTCATCGACTCTCTACCATCAAACACGCTGACCGAATCGTTGTACTCGACCGGGGGAGAATTGTTGAACAAGGTAAGCACAGTGATTTGATGTTGAATGAAGGGTTGTATAATAGACTGTACACCATGCAATTCAGGGGCAACGGATGAATCTGCTCTTCCTGAACTCAATTGAGAAAGAAGCATTTGGCGGAATGGAGGAGTGGATTCGCCTGGTCGCCCGCGGTTTGCAGGCGCGCTATAATAGATACGAAGTGGTGCTATACCATGAATAAACTCAAGAGTATTGAGCATGGAATTAAAGCCGTGGTTTTTTGGTCGCTTGCCGTATTTCTCAAGCGGGGAAACAGAGCGTTCCATCCGCTTGATGGTTCCCAAATCAAAAAGGTTTTGTTTCTCAGGCCGGATAAAATCGGCGACATGGCAATTTCGTTCCCCGTATTTGACGGTCTTCGGCAGAACTTCCCACATATCAATCAATCGATTCTCGGATCTCCGAAGGATACTGCGTTGATTGGTGACGACCCGAGATTCACCAACGTCTTTATCTATCGTAAAAAGCTGTGGCAAGATATCAAAGAAGTTCTCGCTATGCGGCGCGAAAAATACGACTGTGTAGTGGATATGATCTATAATGACTCGGTGACCACGCTATTTTTGTCCCAGATTTGTGCTCAGGGAAAGCCACGGATCGGTGTTGGTAAAGTAAAGTATAGTCAATACTACGATATTAATGTCGATCATCAAGTGAGGGACTCCAGTCACATTATCCAGAAGACTTTGGCGCTATTGTCGGCTTTTAATATTGATCCCGCTGGTACTAGTCCGTACGCCCAACCACACATTGCGCCGGAAGTATTTGAACTGGGTCAGCAGTTTGTCGCATCGCTTAGATCGGGGAATGGTATGTCAAGGATGATTGGCTACAATCTCTCCGCTGGGTCACCAACTCGCATTCTGCCTGCGGAAAAGTCGATCGAACTGGTTAAACGACTCATTTCGGAAAACCCCGAATCGCAAGTGCTCTTACTGGTTGCGCCGACTGACCGTTGGCGGGCGCTCGATATTGCACTGGCGGTTTCGGACAAGGTATCGATTGTGCCTGAAGGTCAAAGCTTGATCCAGGCCTCAGCGATTGTGGCGCATCTTGATTTGCTGATTTCACCGGACACCTCTATAGTTCATATTGCGCGGTCTTTTCATGTGCCGGTGGTTGGACTGTACAGTCGTTTTATGAAAAATTTTCTGCTCTGGCGTCCGTTTGGGCAGGAGCAAGGAGCTGTGTTGTCAGGGAACGATGATAATATCTTCGACATCACGGTCGAGCAGATAATCCAGGCCGTGCGATTGGTGACAGCGGAGGTAAAGGTGGAAGCCAAATGAATCGGCTGTCAGTTGTGATTATTACGCGCAACGAGGAAGTTAACCTCACTCGGTGTCTTGACTCAGTTCGTTTTGCGGAGGAAATAGTAGTCGTCGACAGTCATTCAACCGATCGCACTCTTGACATCGCGAAACAATTCAATGCGAAAATATATACGATTGACTGGAAAGGATTCGGACTGGCCAAGCAGTTCGCGCTTGATCGCGCGACCGGAGACTGGGTGCTTTCATTGGATGCCGATGAAGTGTTGTCACCCGGTCTGGCGGATGAAATCTCGTCGATCGTTCAAAGCGAACAGCCCTACGCGGCCTACGATATGCCACGGCTCAACAACTTTCTTGGACAGTGGATTCGGCATTGCGGCTGGTATCCTGGTCGTGTGCTACGGTTGTTCCGGCGTTCGGTGGGACGATTCACTCCGGATATTGTGCATGAACGAGTCGAAGTTACAGTGCCCGTAGGGCACTGTAAGCATGACCTGCACCACTACAGCCACCCGACATTCGATATATACTTTGAAAAGCTCAATCGCTATACTACAGCCGGGGCAGAGAAATTGGCGGAACAGGGAGAAAAGGCGCGTCTGTTTGATCTAACAATTCGTCCGTTCATAGCGTTCATCAAGCATTATATCTCCAGAGCGGGTTTTTTGGACGGCGTCGAGGGGTTGATTATTTCGGTAGTAACATCGTGCGCTGTGTTTATTAAATATGCCAAACTACGTCAGATAAACAAAGCCGGGAAAAGATAGTGAGACGATGAAAGAAAGTCCTCAAATGCCACCGAGCGCCAAAGTCCTGGCCGGCAGGGCAGAAAACAAAACATTGATCGCAAAGCAATTGTTAATAAGCGTGGTGTCATGAATCTGGCAGAGTTTATCATTCATGTCGAGTCATACAACTCAAATCTAGATGTTGGTTTGATTCGTCGCGCTTTTGAGTATTCCGACAAAGCCCACGAAGGACAGAAGCGGCAATCTGGTGAGCCGTATGTCGAACATTGTCTAGAAGTCGCCTTTGTGCTTGCCGAATTGCATATGGATTCTGAAACAATTGTCGCCGGCATCGTGCACGATGTCGTTGAGGATACCAAATACACACTTGACGATATTCGCAAGGAATTCGGCGACGAAGTGGCCGAACTGGTTGACGGCGTGACTAAAATCGGCGCGGTGCATTTCAATTCATATGAAGAACAACAGGTCGATTACTTCCGCAAGATGCTGTTGTCAATGGCCAAAGATATAAGGGTTATCTTGATCAAACTCGCCGACCGAATGCATAACATGCGAACACTTGAAGCTTTGCCGCCTGAAAAGAGACAGCGCATCGCGCTTGAGACTCGCGATGTCTATTGTCCGCTGGCGCATCGACTGGGTATTCACAAGATCAAGGAAGAACTCGAAGATCTGGCGTTCAAGTATCTGGAACAGACTACCTACGATGACCTGGCACAGCGCGTCAAAGAAAAGAAAACAGAGCGGGAGGCGTATATCGCAGAAATCGTCGCCCCAATCAAGGATGCGCTCTCCAAGGATTCCATTTTCGCTACTGTGTACGGCCGAGCAAAACACCTAACGTCGATTTACCGCAAGATCAAATATCGAAAAGTTCCGTTTGATCAGATATATGACCTCATGGCGATTCGCGTTGTCGTCAATAGTGAGCGGGAATGTTATCACTCAATGGGCATTATTCACGCTATGTGGAAGCCCGTCCCTGATCGGTTTCATGATTACATCGCGGTTCCCAAACCGAACGGATACCGGTCGTTACACACCACGGTTTTCGGACCTCGCAACAAGATGGTGGAAATACAAATTCGCACCCACCAGATGCATCATGAATCTGAGAATGGAATCGCGGCGCACTGGCTTTACAAAGAAGGTCGGCAGATAATGAGCCGCGATGACCGCCAAATGGTCTGGCTTCGCGATGTCCTAGAATGGCAGAAAGATCTGACAAATCCCTCGGAATTTCTTGAGTATCTCAAGATGGATCTCTACTCAGAGGATATTTTCGTCTACACGCCCAATGGCAAGCTCATCCATCTGCCGAAAGGGTCGACATCGCTGGATTTCGCTTTTCTGGTGCATACTGAAGTAGGTGTGCATTGCGCCGGTGCAAAAATTAACGGCCGTCTACAGCCCCTGTCAACCCAATTGATGTCAGGAGATCAGGTGGAGGTGATCACCAATCCGAATCGCACTCCCTCGCATGACTGGCTGAAACTGGCAAAAACATCGTATGCCCGTACGAAAATCAGGCGGTGGCTCAAACAGGTAGGATTTGATCAGTCAGTCAAACTGGGTCGACAGATCGTTGAGCGGAAACTTAAGGAGACTAGAACCGAATTGCCTTCTGACGAGCAAATTCAGGAATTCGCTGAAAATTTGAACAAGAAATCGGCCGATGAATTATATGCCTCTATCGGCAACGGTTCATTCACCGCGGGCGCGCTTCTGAATCTTATCACTCCTGAAGAGAAAGCGGTTGTGCCCGGCTTTGTCGAGCGGGCGTTAGACCGTATTCGCGGTTCTAAAGGGGTTAAAGTTCAGGGGTTGGATAATATGATGTTCCGCTTTGCAGGATGTTGTCAACCGGTTCCGGGTGAAGATATCGTCGGATTCATCACGCGCGGGCGGGGAGTAACCATCCACCATGCCGACTGTCAACCCGCGATTGACTTGGGGAACAAATACCCCGAGCGAAAAATCGCTGTGAGCTGGGACACCGGACCGAAACAATCATTTGTCGTGCAACTGGAAATGGTCGTTGAAGACCGCAAGAACATGCTCCGTGACGTTACACAAGCGATCGCTGATTCGGATACAAATGTCCGTGGAGCCGAGATGACAACTCAGGACACAACCGCCAGGGGGAGGTTTGTTATCGAAGTGTCTAACCTTTCGCACCTAAATCGGGTCATCGATAAAGTGCGCAAAATCAAAGGTGTTGTCTCAGTCCATCGATCGCGCCGCGGGGAAGATAACGATATGGATCTTACCCCGCGGGCTTGATTCTATCGCTATTTGAAATGCACCATGAGCTGGAGTGTGTCTGCTCCTCGTTCAACTGAGACCTGACACGAGTCACCCTTACGGAATTTTCCTAATGCGCTCATATAGGCATAAATATCATCAATCTTGTACTGGCCCATTTGGACGACAATATCGCCCTTCAGTATCCCGGCTTTTTCAGCCGGACGATCGGGTGAGACGCCATCGACTCTCATCCCTTTTACTGTCGCCACATAATCAGGCATCACGCCAAGGGAAACCGAGAACGATTTCATGCGGCCACCTTCGGGATCCTTGGTTTTTAAAAACGCCAAGTGTCCGCCTGCCTGATCAAAGCGGTTCACGATTCGTTCCACGAGATTCGTCACCTGCACGACGCCATGGGTGTCAACCTTGTCGAGAACATCTTCCGGTGTGTGGTAGTCTTCATGCTGGCCGGTGAAAAAGAACAGAACCGGTATGCCGTTGTTGTAAAACGCGGTGACATCGGAGGGGGCTGTGCCGGATTCCTGGAAGTTAAGCTTCATCGTACTGTCGGTGAGGGTGCTGTCAAAATACTGCTTGAACTCGGCGCAGGTTCCAGTGCCGAAGATCGCCAGGCCCTTGTCCTGCGCTCTCAGGCGCCCCACCATATCGAGGTTTACCATCATCCGAATTTTGCTTGAATCTACTGTCCAGTGTCGGACATACCAAGCCGAACCGAGTATCCCAGCTTCTTCGCCGGAGAAGGCCATAAAAAGAATTGAGTAGTGCAACTGTGATTGTATCGATTTGAAATGTCGCGCCAGTTCCATGACGGCCGCTGTGCCGGAGGCGTTGTCGTCAGCGCCGTAGTGAATTTTCTTCTCCCTGCCCAGATATCTGGAACTGCCTTTGCCGCCCCAGCCGAGGTGATCGAAATGCGCTCCGATAATGACAGTCGTGTCGTTGCCTGTAGGCAGGTACCCGACTACGTTGTAACCGGTATCTTTGATCGGGATGAGTTCTGTCTGGCCAACGGCGCTGAAAGCCCCCGGCTCAGCAAGACTGAGACCAAGCTTCTCCAACCCCTTTCGTCGTAGGAACAAGATTGGGACATCTTTCACAGCCACATGCGCTCCACCCATGCTCATCAACGTATCATCCTGATCGGGGGGGGTGATAAGAAAAATTGCCGCTACCTTGTGAGCCAGCGCATTGGTGATTTTGTCAGTCAGGGAATTGTACTTGTTGAAATCGACATGGGGATTGCTCTCAGCTTTCGGGGCATCGCGCATAACAAGAACCGCTTTTCCCTCGACATTCAGTCCCTTGTAATCGTCGTATGCCGTATCCTCTGTGGTGATGCCATATCCGACCGGCACGACTTCCTTGAAATCAAAGCTCTGGCTGGCCGACTGATACATGGGGAGAAATTCTTCGCGAATAAGAAGTTCCGTACCGTTGACTACCAGCTTATTGTAGGGGCCAAAATCAATCTGCTTATTGAATCCAAACTCCTGAAGATACTTGCCCTTATCGCCCTTCGGTTCCAGTCCAATCTGTTTGAATATCTCCTGAATATACATGGCCGCCTTCCATTCGCCCGGCTCGCCTACCTCGCGGCCTTCGAGCGAGTCAGAAGCCAGTATGCCAATGTGCTTGTAAATGGAGTCGGCGGTGATGTCATACGCCGTACTTGAGGCAAACGGCACACACACCAACAGACACAGCAGAAGCAGAGTCGATGATCTCATATTGCTCTTTCCTTGAACATAAATTGTTTTTCTTTTCATAAGCGAATATAGAAGGGGATAGTCTTGGTGTCACCTGCTTTTTTACACGATTGCCGCCAAAAAGATTGCCCCCTGAGCGCTGAAATGACATATTGCGTAAGAGACTGTAGTTTGAATTCTAAAGGAGATGACAATACTATGACAACTATTTCTTGCCCGTCATGCGGGCATTCGGCCCCAGCGGCCTCAAAGTTCTGCCCCGAGTGTGGCGCCTCGTTCAAGCCCGGCAAAGGCAATACGACCAAGTCCACTGGAAAGCGCGACTCGCTGATCGTTGTGGCGGCCTTGTTAGTTGTAGCGGGCGGATACTTTGCACTCCGGAAACCCGCGCCAATGCCCGAGGCGCTGGAGCAACAGGCATCTTCGGGCGCGCAACATCCACCGATAACCGATGAGTCCGGTAAGTCTGTCGATATGCCGATGCTCAGCGATTTGCCAACCGACTACAAGGGACTCGTGAATGCCGGTAATCAAAATATGGATGGTGGGCAGTATCCGCTAGCCGCCGAGTGTTACCGTCGGGCGCTGGCTCTCGATGGCTCCTCGGCAGATGTTCGCTCCGACTATGGAGCCTGCCTTCATGGAATGGGTCTGCCGCAACGGGCTATCGATGAGTTCCGCAAGGTACTCGCGCAGGACAACAAACACACAATCTGCAATTTTAATCTCGGAATAGTTTTCAGGGAAACGCAACAGCTCGATTCGGCGCGATTCTACTGGAACAAATACATCGAGATGGAGCCGCAGGGGAAAGCCGTCGATGCCGCTCGTCAGTTCTTGAAAGAAATAGGCGAATGAGATAGGTCCTCGAATCTGGAGCCAACGATGCACACCGACACAGTGCGAGACTGGGCCGAAGCGACGCTTGAGTTCATCTATCCACCGCTGTGTCTGGGATGCGGCGCATTCCGCGACTCATCGCAGATGTTCTGCACCCTGTGTTCCAAAATTGTCTCCTTTCTTGAACATCCCATCTGTATCAACTGTAGTCGACCGATTGCCGAAGGCGTCGAATGCCCGGTCTGCAAGCCGGGTTTACCGCTTTTCGCGCTCGGTGATCATACCGGTCCGCTCCGGGAAGCGGTGATTGGGCTGAAATTTCGCAATATTCGCAAGGTGGCGCACTGGGCTAGTCAGGAATTGATTGCCCTCCAGAAAGACCGAATTCGGGAACTCACTCCCGTGGCACTTGTCCCGGTGCCGCTTCATTCGAGACGTGAATATTTTCGTGGATTCAATCAGGCTGAGCTTATGGCGGAATGTCTCGCCGCTGATCTGAATGTTGATATTCGGTGTGATCTGGTAGTTCGCAAAAAGCATCGACGAGCTCAGTCTCGCCTTTCAGGCGACAAACGATTTGAAAATGTTCACGGAGTATTCGAGGCGCTTCCAGTCAACGAAACTGTCGACGGGATTCTTATCGTCGACGATGTCGTAACCTCCGGGGCCACCGTTACTGAACTTTCTCGGATGCTGAGCGAAGCCGGACACCGGGTGGTCGGTGTCGTGGCAATCTCGCACGGGGGGTAACTTATGCCTCAGGCAAGGAAACAATCAATTACTGCGCAGGTTGCGGGAATCAACGATCTGCTGATAGAAGATTTTCTTCAGCATCTAAAGCTTGAACGCGGCCTATCGGCAAATACCCTCAGCGCCTATCGCATCGACCTCGCCGAATTTGTGCTGAAAGAAAAGATCACCGATTTGCGCAAAACCAGCCCCGCACAGGTGGCCGCGTATGTCTCCGGGCTGAGTCGCAAAGGTCGAAAACCAACGACCGTCGCACGCAAAGTTTCTGCTATGCGCCACCTGTTTGATTTTCTTAAAGAATCGGGCAAGATCAAGAATAACCCGATCGCAAGTTATCCTGCTCCAAAATTGGCGCGGTATCATCCCGATTATTTGTCCCCCTCTGAAATCGATTCCATCATCAAAGCAGTCGCTCCATCGCTATCCGATGAATGCCGCGATACGGCGATTATTGAAGTCCTCTATGGTTGTGGTCTGCGGATTTCGGAGCTGATTAATCTTAGTCCGCCCGATCTTGAAATGGAAGCAGGATTCATCAGGGTTCGTGGAAAAGGGAACAAACAACGGCTTGTTCCGCTCGGACAAATGGCACGTACTGCTGTGCAAAAATATATCGAAACTGCTCGGCCATCGCGCACAGATTTCACATCGCTGTTCCTTGCTCGAACAGGGAACAAATTCTCGCGGGTCGGAATGTGGAAACTCATAGGGAGAATGGTTCGTCGGGCGGGGATTACGAAAAAAGTCACCCCCCATACTTTTCGTCATTCCTTCGCCACCCATCTTCTTGAGGGCGGCGCCGACCTTCGGGTAGTACAAGAAATGCTCGGTCATGCCGATATAACAACCACGGAGATTTACACGCGGATTGACCGGGATTACATCATTGCAGAACATAGAAAGCATCACCCTCGAGAACTGGCAGGTTTCAAGCGACGCTGAAGCTGTCTTGAAACCAGTCTACCATTTTGCCATCAGGCAGACCGGGGGGAATCTTGATTTTCATATCGGGAAGTTCTTTAGGCACGAGCAGGTGTCGTTCCATTTCTTCGATGATTTTGAATCTCTGATTAAGATATCCCGTCGGTTTCCGGTTGCGGCCATTTTGATCAGCTCTCGCGTCGATCTGGTGTGCGATGTCGAACTGATTCACGCCATTAAGAGCAATGTGTTTCTTTCCATTGTGCCGGTGATTCTGTTCCATCCCGAACCAGAGATCGGTATGGTTGTCGCCGCGTATCAGAATGGCGCCGAGGAGTTCATTTACGGCGAGTGGGTTGAAAAGCTGGTCGAGGTACGTGTTCGGCGAGTCATTGACCGCAATCAGCGCGATCTGGCGGTGAATCCCTCAACCCGGCTTCCGGGGCCCGTGATGATCGAGGATGAGATCGAGCGACAGATCAGCCGCAAGGATGAGTTCGCGGTCTGCTACGCCGACCTCGACAATTTCAAAGCGTACAACGATTACTATGGCTATGCCTTTGGCGATAAGATCATCAAGTTAACCGCGCGTATTTTGCGCGACGTGGTGTTCGATTGCTGTCGGGAGGGGTTTGTGGGGCATATCGCGGGCGATGATTTCATCTTTATCGTGCCATGCGAACTGGTCGATAAAACTTGTGGCTGGGTGATCAAAACCTTTGACGCGGTCATTCCGTACCGATACGCAGAAAAAGATCGCAATCGCGGTTTTATTACGACCACCAGTCGCAGAGGTCAGATTGAAGACTACCCGATGCTGACAATCAGCATCGCGGTCGCCGTGAACGAAAACGGCAAGTTTCAGCATGTGGGAGAGATGTCCAAGATGCTTGCCGATCTTAAGAAAGCAGTCAAAGCCAAGCCCGGCTCGAACTATCTGATCGAGCGCCGGAAAAAATACTAGTGCGATTTCCAGTCGCAAGATGTCAGGTGGCCCACGATTTAGGGACTGTTGAAAAAGCCTGAATACTGTCATTGCGAGCCCTTCGGCTTCGCTCATGATAAACTACGCGAAGCAATCTCAACTCATTTCTTAAGTCAATATCAGAAAGAGAGAGTGGGGGTCGCTTTGTGGCTGGCGTACGTCCCCGCTTGGCCAGCTTTTCCGACCCTTCGTGGTGCCCGAGGACGTACACCACGCTCCAAAATATGTCTCTAAAGGTCACGTCTCAGTTGCCGATATTCTCAGGAGATAGTAGATATTAGAAAGCACACGTTTCAAATCGAAAGGATGGAAACCTATGGGCGTAATTCAATGGAATCCGATGATGAGCGTCAAGGTCGACGCGATGGATGATCAGCACAAGAAACTTTTCAATCTGATAAACCAGCTTGGTGACGCCATGCTAAGCGGGAAAGGCAAAGATGAAGTAGGTAAAGTGCTGGCCGGTCTTGCGTCTTACACCGTCACTCACTTTTCCGTGGAAGAGAAGCTGATGGCCTCATACAATTATCCCGAGTTGGATACTCACAAGGCCGAACATAAGAAGCTACTTGACAAGGTTACCGATTTTCAGAAAAAATTCAAAAGTGGCGAAGCTACTGTCACGACCGAATTGATGAAGTTTCTTACCGACTGGCTCACCAATCACATCCAAAAAGTCGATCAGAAATACGGTAAATTCATCGCCGCTAAGACTACCACAAAGACAGCGGCGGGTGTTTAATCGCTGAAGTTTACTCAGTTAGTGTTTTCATGTTGTAATGCCTCAGGTGTCCCACGATTTATCGTGGGGTTGTTCCGTGCGCGGCAGACGTCCCGTCTGCCCGTTACAAGGACTTCAGGCTCAGGGTGACGTAAAGTGTCAACCTCAAAGACGAGATTGACCTATGTCTCAAGTCGTATTATCCTTCACCCCCATGACCACTAAACGAACAGACTTTCTTAGCTGGGATGAATATTTTATGGCCGTTGCCCAGCTCTCGGCCCTGCGCTCCAAAGACCCAAGCACGCAGGTAGGGGCCTGTATTGTCAATAAGACCAAGCGGATAATCGGGATCGGGTATAACGGCTTTCCGGCCGGGTGCTCCGATGACCTCCTACCGTGGGCACGAGAAGGGGAGTATCTTGACACCAAATACCCCTATGTCTGCCATGCCGAAATGAACGCGATCACCAACGCCTCCAATAAGCCAGACCTAGACGGGGCATCCATTTATATCTCGCTTTATCCTTGCAATGAGTGTGCTAAACTCATTGTGCAGGTTGGTATTAAAGAAGTGGTCTATTTGAGCGACAAGTATGCTACTGAGGATAAATTCATCGCCGCACGGAGAATCTTTGAGATGGCCGGAGTCACTTGCAGGCAGTTTATGCCAGTCCGACCGACGGTCATTTTGCGTTTAACTGAATGTTAGGCGGCTTGGGGTGGAGTGCGGACAAAATATTGACTGGATTTGGCCAGTTTTTGCTTGTCCAACGCCCGTTCGCCGATACATTGTGGCCTTTCAAACCGGCCCGTAAACTAGTTGTCAGGAGCAGTACCAGTGACCAAGACCAAGGAAGATGTATTAAGACAGATTGACGAAGCTGGGGTTCGGTATGTGCGTATGTGCATGACCGATATTCTCGGAAGAGTCAAAGGAATGGATATTACCCGCTCCGAGATCGAGCAGGTGCTCGAAGAAGGACAGGGATTCGACGGTTCTTCTGTCGAAGGATTCGCCCGTATTGACGAGTCCGATCTGATGGCAATCCCCGACCCGCGGACTTTCCGCGTGATGCCGTGGGATATGGACGGGAAAAAAGTTGGTCTGATGTTCTGTGACATTCAGACCCCTGAGGGTAAGCCGTATGACGGCGACCCCCGCGCGGTGCTCCAGCGCAATCTGAAGAAACTGCACGAACGCGGCTGGACATTGTATGTAGGGCCGGAGCTTGAATATTTCTATTTCAAAGACAATAAGGGTCCATCGATTCTCGATCAGGACGGGTATTTCGATTATCAGTCGGTCGACGAGGGAACAAAGATTCGAACCAAGACGGTCAACGCGCTCGAGACACTCGGTATCCCGGTTGAGTGCGCGCACCACGAAGTTGCGCCTTCACAGCACGAGATCGACCTGAAATATCAGGAGGCACTGGTGATGGCCGATTTTGTTCAGATTTACCGAAGCATTGTCAAGGAAGTCGCAGTGGCGAACAATGTGTACGCGACGTTTATGCCGAAACCAATTTTCGGCCAGAACGGCTCCGGGATGCACTGTCATATGTCGCTTTTCAAAGACGGCAACAACCTGTTCTTTGATCCTAAAGCAGAGTTCTATTTGTCGAAAACTGCCCGCCAGTTCATGGCCGGTGTGCTAACTCATATTCGCGAAATTACGCTCGTGACCAATCAGTGGGTCAATTCGTATAAGCGGCTGGTGCCGGGGTACGAAGCGCCGGTGTATGTGGCGTGGGGACAGCGGAACCGCTCGAGCTTGGTCCGTGTGCCGCGCTACCGTGTCGGCAAAGAGAAGGCAACCCGGATGGAGCTTCGCTCGCCGGATCCGGCGGCTAATCCTTATCTGGCGTTTTCAGTGATGCTGGCGGCGGGACTGCGCGGTATCGACAAAGGGTACGAGTTGGGCGCGGCGGTGGAATCAAACATTTTCAAGATGTCCGACGAAGAGAAGGCCAAGAACAAGATCACGGCCTTGCCGGGATCGTTGCAAGAGGCGCTGGCCGAGTTTGAAAAATCGACCCTGGCCCGCGAGGCGCTTGGGGATCATGTGTACGAAAAGCTAATCCAGAACAAACGGAAAGAATGGGATCAGTTCCGGATACATGTGTCGCAATACGAGACCGAGACGTATTTGCCAATGTTGTAGATTCAATTCACCGAAGATCAAAGGCGTGCCAGAAGGTGCGCCTTTTTTTTGTCCATCCGTTGGGACTTGCTCTTGAATCACTCATTCCTATATTCCCCCCATGTCTGAATACAAAAAGCTAACGGCATCTCAAATTGCAGCCGAGGTCCGGCTGGGAAAATTGTCGGCAGTGGCGATGGCAGAAGAATCACTTCGTCTTGCTAAGACCGAAGGGAAGAAACTCAACGCCTTTATCACGGTCTGTGAAGAGAAGGCGCTCAAACAAGCAGAGGCGATTGACCTCGCGGTCAAAGAAGGAAAAGCCGATCGTCTCCCACTAGCCGGTGTGCCAGTGGCGATCAAAGACAATATTTCGTACACCGATTATTTGTGTTCGTGCGGGTCGCATATTCTCGACAAATATATCCCTCCGTATGACGCGACACTTGTCACTCGTCTGATCGACGCCGGTGCGATGATTGTCGGCAAGACCAATATGGATGAATTCGCGATGGGGTCCTCGACGGAGAATTCGTACTACGGACCCTCGAAAAATCCCCACGGCGAAAATCTTGTTCCGGGTGGATCATCGGGTGGTTCGGCGGCGGCGGTGGCGCAAGGAATTGTGCCGATTGCGTACGGTTCGGAAACAGGCGGGTCGGTGCGTCAGCCGGCCTCGTTCTGCGGCGTGTACGGAATGAAACCGTCGTACGGCGGAATCTCGCGGTACGGGCTGGTGGCGTTTGCGTCGTCGACTGATCAGATTTCTCCGTTTGCGAGGACGGCCGAAGATGTCGCGCTGGCCTATTCGGTGGCCTGCGGGCGTGATCCGAAAGATTCCACCTCGGTGGCGTTTGACCATCCGAATTATCCGGAGAAAATCAAAGTCGACAAGAAGTTCAAAATCGGTGTGCCTCATGAATATTTCGCTGAGGGGCTTGATCCGGAAGTTCGTCAAGTGGTAGAGAAATGCATCGTACAACTAAAGAAGGCAGGTCACACCTTTGTGGATATTTCGCTCCCGATGACTGACAAGGGAGTGGCAGTCTATTATATCGTCGCACCGGCGGAGGCCTCGGCCAATCTGGCGCGATTCGACGGTGTCAAGTTTGGACTTCGTAAAAGTGGCGACAAAGCATTGGCTGATATGTATGGCGACACGCGGGCGACTGGATTTGGCGCGGAAGTCAAACGAAGGATTATGTTAGGAACGTATGTTCTGTCTTCCGGGTATTACGATGCCTACTATATCAAAGCCTCCAAAGTGCGCGAGTTGATGCGCCGCGAGTTTGAAGAGGCATTCACCAAAGTTGATTTGATTATCTCACCCACTGCCCCTACTCCAGCGTTCAAAGTAGGCGAAAGAATGGCTGACCCGTTGGCGATGTATCTGAGCGATGCGTACACAATCCCGGCCTGCCTGGCTGGGATTCCGGCGATTTCGATTCCGTATGGGCAATCGTCCGATGGTAGACCGATAGGTGTGCAGTTTACAGCTGCGGGGTTTGATGATTTGGCGTTGTTTCAGGTGGCGCAGGTGGTGGAGGGATTACATTGATTTTGAAGTATAGCCCCCCTCATCTGGCCTTCGGCCACCTTCTCCCCGAGGGAGAAGGTGGCTAATTCGAGCGCTGATATGAATTCGAGATCCTCTCCCACGGGGAGAGGATGTCACGAAGTGACAGGTGAGGGGGTACAAATTATGCCATACACCATCGGAGTCGACAACGTCCGTCTCTACTACGAAGAACAAGGCACAGGTGTGCCGATTGTCTTTCTTCACGGGTTCACGCTCGATCATCGGATGTGGCGTACGCAGAAGGATTATTTCTCGAAAAGCTACCGCGTCATTGTCCACGACTCGCGCGGGCATGGCAAATCAGACGCCCCACCCACCAATTACAGCCGGGATACGCGCGTTGAAGATTTGCTCTTAACTCTCGATCAACTCGGCATCGACAAGTGCCATCTGGTCGGACTGTCTATGGGTGGCTCGACCGGAATTTTGTTTGCGCTGAAGTATCCGGAACGGCTTTTGTCACTCACGCTTGTCAGCACCGGTGCGGCCGGGTGGCATGTAGGGAAGAAAATATCCAGACTCGACGAGGTAGCGAAATCGCAGGGGAAGGAAGTCGCTCTTGAGCAGTGGCTTACATGGGCCTTGCAGTGGTACAAAGGAAAAGAGCAGTTTCGCGATGTCGCACAACTGCTTGAAGAAATCATGCGCGAGCATTCGGGGGCAATTTGGACTGATCCTCTGCGAGGCAAGTATCCGCGTATGACTGATCTTGAGCATGTGCATAAGATTACGATCCCCACGATGATCATGGCCGGCGAGTTGGACCGGGTGTTTGTGCCGCTGGCCAAGGAACTTCACAAGAAGATTGCTGGGAGTCGGTATATTATGTATCCGGGCGTGGGACATATGATAAATCTGGAGATTCCGGAGCGGTTTAATGTGGAGTTGGGGGAGTGGGTGGGGGGAACTTAACGTAGAACTTGGTGTCGGTGTGTTTAACGTTGCTACAAACATTGTCCGAGTTGAATACACATGGAAGTGATTCGCCTCAAGCAAAAAGCACTTGTAGGTTTTTCCTGCGAGTCTTATATAATCCGCAAGAAGGCTCTGCATGAAAATCGAAAGGTGTTTTTTGTATGTCGGAAATAGTATGTCCAATTTGTGGCAATAATCATTTGATGCGGAAGGTAAGCGCTATCGTCGGAGCTGGAAGTTACCGTGGACACTCTTCGGGGATGGGAACTGCTTATGACTTGTCCGGCGACGCCGCGATAACTTTTAATGAGTCTGATACTCATATGACGTCGAATTTGGCTACGAAGTTGGCCCCCCCACCCATGCCCATGTTAAGCGCAAAGGACGACCTAAGCGCTTTACCGTACGCATTGGGTTGTTTATTTGTAGTGTTCCTTCTGATTGCTATCGGAGTGTCATCCATGATGTTTGGACTCTTTAGCCTGATCATTGGCATAGTGATTGTATGGGGAATTAATAAGCAGTCATCTCAAAAGAAAGAAGTCGAATCACGAATCCCTCGGTGGCAAGAAGCGATGAACAGGTGGGATAGACTATACTACTGCTTAAGAGACGATTTGGTGATTGATCCTATGACAGGCAAGTCAGCACCCGCAGGCCGATTGGGGCAAATCCTGTACGACTGACAAACACACTTAGTAGCCCAAACCGAAAGATATTTCCCGTTGTCTAGTAGAAATCAAGCGGATCCAGCTACTCGCTATAGTCGAATCTTCCCTTTTTACAATCGGTACTCCCGTTTGACATTCCTCCCGCCAACCCCCATATTCGGCGGCTTAGAACGGAGAAGATGTCGGGTTTCTCAGTCGCGCCAATGGCGCTCGGTCGGAACCCGACCTACAATGAGATAGATGCCAGTCATCAACGGATTTGAACCTGTCATTGGACTCGAAGTCCACGCCCAACTCGCTACCGAGACAAAAATCTTTTGCTCGTGTCGTGTTAGCTATGGTGAGCCGCCCAACACCCTGACCTGTCCGGTTTGTCTCGGGTTGCCGGGGGCGTTGCCGGTACTCAATAAGCGGGCGGTTGAATACGCGATGCGGATGATCCTCGCCACAGGCGGCGAAATCCAGCACCGCTCTGTCTTTGCCCGTAAGAACTACTTCTATCCCGACCTGCCCAAAGGGTACCAGATTTCTCAGTTCGACAAGCCGATTGGACTGGATGGGGAGATCAGGTATCGGCAGGAATCTGGCGAAGAAATGGTTTGCCGTTTGATTCGAATCCATCTCGAAGAAGACGCCGGGAAGTCTCTCCACCCCGAATCCGGAGAGCCGTACACGCGGGTAGATCTGAACCGATGTGGCACGCCGCTGATTGAGATTGTCGGGCACGCCGATATTCGAAGTCCCCAAGAGGCATATGGTTATCTTGTGAAGTTAAAGCAAGTGTTGCAATATGCGGGGGTCTGTACGGGAGATATGGAAAAGGGGCATCTGCGGTGTGATGCCAATGTGTCGGTGCGACCGGAGGGTCAGGAAAAGTTTGGCACTCGGACTGAGCTAAAAAATATGAACTCGTTCAAAGGGGTTGAGCGGGCGATAAACTTCGAGATCAATCGACAAATTGAGCTGATCAGATCGGGCGGCTCGGTGATCCAGGCGACTTTGCTTTGGGATGAAAAGCGCGGGGTGGCCGAGATGATGCGGACAAAAGAAGAGTCGCACGACTACCGATATTTCCCCGAGCCGGACCTTGTGAATCTGGTGGTAACGAATGAGTGGATAGCCGAGACAAGGCGGAATCTACCGGAGCTTCCCGATGCGCGGGCCGCAAGATTTGTGAGTGAGTACGGCATTCGTGAATATGATGCTCAGGTATTGACTGCAACCCGCGATCTTGCTGATTTCTACGAAGAAGTAGCTAAATGCTCCGGAGATGCAAAAGCGGCATCGAATTGGGTGCAGACTGAACTTCTTGGTGTGATCAATGCGGCCGGGGAAGAAATCACGACCTACAAGATTCGCCCGAAGATGCTGGGTGAAGTTATCAAAAAGATTTCGTCGGGTGAATTGTCAGGCAAGATGGCCAAGATGGTTTTTGAAGAAATGACAATATCCGGCAAGTCGGCCGACGAGATTATTAAAGAAAAAGGTCTGGTACAGATTTCGGATGATACCGCAATACTGAAAGTGATCGATGAAATTATCGCCGGTAGCCCGGACAATGTCGCCAAATACAAATCAGGCAAAACAAATGTGTTCGGTTTTTTTGTCGGACAAGTAATGAAAGCAACCAAGGGTCAGGCCAATCCGGAAATGGTCAACAAACTGTTAAAAGAAAAGTTGGAAGGTTAGTCGATGTCCCATCGGGCGCGTCTTGCGGTATTTTTATCTGGTCGCGGGACCGGATTGCAGGCGTTGATAGATGCCTCCAAGGCAGGGAATCTGTCGGCCGACATTGTGCTCGTTGTTTCAAATAATTCCGATGCGTACGGACTGGAGCGGGCGAAAGCGGCAGGAATTGCGGCATTCGTTTACAATGCCAAATCATATCAGTCACCACTTCAGGCGGCCGAGGGCTTGTTGAGTCGGTTGCTTGAATCCCGTGTCGAGTACGTCGCACTGGCCGGTTATCTTAGGATGTTGCCGTTAGCGGTTCTCAAAGCGTTCTCGAACCGGGTGGTGAATATTCACCCGGCATTGTTGCCGCAATATAGCGGCAAGGGGATGTATGGCCACCATGTGCACGAGGCGGTGATTGCTGCGCGCGATAAAGAATCCGGAGCAACAGTGCATCTGGTTGACGAAATCTACGACCATGGAAAAATCCTCGAGCAGGTCCGGGTGCCGGTTCTTTCAAACGACACCCCCGACTCGCTTGCGGAGCGCATTCTGAAAGAAGAACACAAGCTGTATCCACTGGCTATACAGAAATTAATAGAAGGAAAGTACAAGTAGTGAATACGAGTGACTTGGTTCTTGCTACAGATATCAAAGAGTATCCGCTTATCAGGCGTGGAAAAGTCCGAGATATTTACGATCTTGGCGATACACTTTTATTTATCGCGAGCGACCGGATATCTGCGTTTGATGTCGTTATGCCGAACGGCATCCCTGACAAGGGACGGGTGCTTACTCAGATGTCGCTGTTTTGGTTTAATTTTCTCAAAGATGTAGTTGCAAATCATCTGGTTACGGCCAAAGTCGACGAGTATCCGATAAAGTTGCGGTCGTATAGAGATCAACTTGAGAGTCGCTCGATGATTGTGGTGAAAGCCGATCGAATAGATGCCGAGTGCATTGTGCGCGGCTATATTTCCGGTTCGATGTGGAAAGAACTGGTGGCGGTTCGCAAGGTCGGTTCGAACACTGTTCACGGATTTGACTTTCCTGCAACTCTTCAGGAATCCGAAAAATTGCCCCAGACGCTTTTCACGCCGTCATCGAAAAGCGACGACGGCCACGACGAGAATATCAGTTTCGAGCAGATGAAATCGTTGATTGGCAACGAGACGGCCGAATTGTGCCGTATTAAATCGCTGGCGGTGTATCAGAAGGCCGCCGACTATGCGTTGACTAAAGGGATTATCATAGCCGATACAAAATTCGAATTCGGATACAAGGACGGCAAGTTCATCCTGATCGACGAGGTCCTCTCGCCGGATTCAAGTCGTTTCTGGCCGGTGGCCGAATACAAGGTTGGCAAGAGCCAACCATCGTTCGACAAACAGCCGATTCGCGATTGGCTTGAATCGACCGGCTGGAACAAGAAACCGCCGGCGCCGAAGCTCCCCGATGAAGTAGTGGCGGCGTCGGCACAACGGTATGCTGAGGCGATGCGCCTCCTGACGGGACGGGGATAACGTGACAACGAGCACAAAGATCAAAAGAGCACTTATTTCTGTTTCCGATAAGACGGGTATAGTCGAATTGGGCAAGGCCCTTGATAAAATGGGTGTCGAGATTATTTCAACCGGCGGGACGATGAAATCGCTCCGCGAAGCCGATGTTCGTGTTGTGTCGGTATCGACCTTTACCGGTTCGCCGGAGGTGATGGACGGGCGAGTAAAAACACTTCATCCGAAAATTCACGGGGGGATATTGTATCGCCGCGGTAATCCGGTCGATGTCGAACAACTTGAACAGCTTGACAGCAAGCCGATAGATTTAATTGTGGTGAACCTATATCCGTTCAGGGAAACGCTGATAAAAACCGAGGCCGACGACCTCGAGATAATAGAAAATATTGATATTGGCGGGCCGTCGTTGTTAAGAGCGGGGGCGAAGAATTTCGAGAGCGTAACGGTCGTTGTTGATCCTGCTGATTACAAAGAACTGCTCGATCTGATGACAAGCCATGCCGGCAAGACGATGCTTGAATTCCGCAAGCGATGCGCCGGAAAAGTGTTTGCGCTGACATCGGAATACGACAGCGCCATTGCCGGCTTTTTTGCAACGGGCAAACCGCCGATCGACGATTTGTTCCCCGGCAATATCACTTTGAATTGTATCCTGAAGTCTCGCCTGCGGTATGGCGAAAATCCGCACCAACAAGCAGCAGTTTATGGACGAGATAATCATAGGAGCACAAGTCTTCTGGACGCGCAAATTCTGAGCGGGAAAGAGCTTTCGTACAACAACTATAACGATCTCGAAGCGTGTCTCGATATGTTGCTTGAGTTCGATGAGCCATTTTCGTGCGTACTTAAGCACACGAATCCGTGCGGGGCGGCGACAGCCGATTCGATTGACGAGGCATACCGTCAGGCGTACGAGAGTGATCCCCTGTCGGCTTTTGGCTCGATTATCGGTGTCAATCGGCCGGTGGATATTGTCTGTGCCAAGCTACTTCACGAAACGGAATTTGTGGAGTGCATACTGGCGCCGTCGTTTAGCTCAGAAGCGCTGGAACTTCTCAAGAAGAAAAAAGCGCGACGACTTTTGGCGCTACCGTCCATTACAGATTGTCCGCAACAAGAGCAATTTCAATTCCGGGCGATTCGGGGTGGAATGCTTGTGCAGAACGAGGATCGGGGAGTTATTTCAGAGGCAGAATTAAAAGTAGTCACGAAGCGCGCTCCCACTCAACAAGAGATCAAGTCCCTGTTGTTTGCGTGGAAAGTGGTCAAGCATACCAAATCAAATGCAATCGTAATTGCAAATGGTACTGCCACGGTTGGAATCGGTATGGGGCAGACCTCGCGGGTCGATTCGAGTTTCATGGCGGTCAAGCGGGCGGGAGAAAGAGCCAAGGGAGCCGTTTTGGCCTCGGATGCATTTTTCCCCATGCCGGATGGTGTAGAGGTTGCGACTTCCGCCGGAGTGACGGCAGTTATTCAGCCGGGCGGGTCAAAAGGCGACGATGAAGCGATTGCCGCGGCCGATAGGGCTGGGGCGGCGATGGTGTTTACCGGAATCAGGCATTTCAAGCATTAATTGTAGGGCGTGCCCGTAATAAGTTGTCTCCCATCGTTGCGCTGAGTGACTTCAGGCTGAGCCAGTCGAAGCCTCTATCAACTCAGCGTTATCTCCGTTTGTAATAATCGGGAACCTTTATAGTCTATTTACAATTTTAGTAATTATATGACTATGATCCACACCCCCCCTATCCGATTCACCGCGATTCTGATTCCGATCAGTGTCGTGGCACTATTAGTATCTGTGGCAGGCGTGTTTGCCCTTCCGCGGCTTTCGGCTGAGCATGCGGTGGCCTGCAAGCAGTGCCATGTGAACCCAAACGGCGGCGGCGCCCGAAATGAGTTCGGCAACCATGCCGTGGCGTTTCAGGAGTTGTGCATACCGCCAACGAAGAAACTGCTGGCGTCACACTATAAGAAACCGCGGATCAGCGAATCGCTGATGTTCGGATTCGACTCGCGGTGGCTTATTCTTGACGATTCTCGCGTGTTCCGGATGCAGTCCGATCTATATCTAACATTAACACCGTTCAAAAATTTCGACTATCATTTTCGTATTGGACCTGTGGGAGCCACTAACGTGCAGGTGTCGGAGCAATACGCGCTGTTTAGAGTGCACGATTTCAAGTATTGGGTAAAGGCGGGGACATTCTATCCGGCGTTTGGTCTCAGGCAGGATGATCATATCTCATACACGAGAAGCAAGACCGGGCATTTGCCGAATTCGTACTGGGATGGCGTTTCGATAGGCGCCGATTTTTATGACGTCAATATAACAGCTGAAGTGTTCAATATAGGAGGCCGCGGAATTTACAATTTCCATGCGTATCGTGCAGGGTTTATTGATCCAATTGGCTATTTGATCGGCGGCTCAATACAACAGTCAGAGAAGATCGTCGGTTCAACGGGAATATATCCTCGAGCAAAGGCGTTCTTTGCCGGACTTAATTGGGAGCGACTGACAGTGACTGGGGAGTTTGACTTAATCGGAGCAAGCAGTGATTCAATGGCGTTTTATGCCGCCGCAACGGCACGAGTAGTGTGGGGACTGTACCTGACAGGTGAATACAATTTCTTTGATCCGGACCGACACCTTCGCACCGGAGCCGAGAAATTCACACGATTTTCCGTGGATTTTTATCCGGCGCCGTTTGTCAAAATACGCCCGTCGTACACGCATTATATGCCCTCGTATCGAGGTGAAACCGATGATTTCTTTGTGCAACTCCATATCGGCTATTAGAGATATCTGGCTCGAAAGACGAAACCCGCAATATTTGATACATGGAAAGGAAAACGTATGCGCGCGAAACTTGCCATAGCGACCCCCCTGATTATCGCGGCTCTACTGACCTCGTGTTCGGACAAGGGCAGTGCTCCAACAGGTCCAGGCGGTGGCACGGTCGGCGAACTCAGTGTAGGCGCGGTGACAGTAGCTGAGGGTTCAACTGCCAATTTTAATGTGACACTAACGGCCTCGGTAACTACGACGGCAAAATTCAATTGGACCGTTACTATGCTGAGTGCGTCAGCTGGCGATTTCAGCGGAGCTTTGACCGGCACCGACTCTATTCTCGCCGGGGCTACTGTCAAAGCGGTGATAGTGCAGACTGCCGTGGACGCAACATCGGAGGGTTCCGAGTTATTCAAGTTCACTCTGAGCGCTCCCGTGAATGCCACGATAAAGAACGGGGTTGCGGGGGGTGTCATTTCTCCAAGCAATGACGGTGTGGATGTTAGCTGGGCTGGTGCGGTCCGTCCTGCTCTGAATGTTTGTGCCTCATGCCATCCATCAAACGGCGGTGGATTCAGTGTGGCATCGGTCACTGCCATTCAGACCACCGGAACACATTTGCCGAATGTGATTCCAGGAAATGGCGCCGGATCAAACTTGATTGATAAGTTGTCTTTAGCAACCCCGACAATCGGCGGCGTGCGGATGCCGCAGGGCGGCCCGTATCTTGACGCCAACACGATTAATACGATCAAGCTGTGGATTGACCAGGGTGCGCAGGACAATTAAGGAAGATATGATACGACGTGTGATGGTCGCGGCTCTGACCGCTCTTGTCTGTGTGTCGACTTCTGTGTGGGCTGAGACATACAGCATTGATCCTGCGGGAGTAACCGATACCGTCCATTTTCAGTCGTCAGCGAAGCTTGAGTTTGTTGAGGGAATGACCAACAATATTGCTGGGTCGATAACTGTCAATCCTGATAGCGTGTCTCTCGGCGCGAGCGGAAGTTTCCAAGTCGATTTGCGTGCGCTGAAAACCGGCATTGATCTTCGCGACGAGCATATGCGTGAACGACATTTACACACCGAGAAATATCCATTCGCGTTTTTCACAATAGATTTGGTTACCGGGTATCCGCCTGTACTGGTAGCTGACTCCATATTCCAAATACAGGCAACTGGTAAGTTCTATCTTCACGGTATCTGGCGACCGATCGCGGTGACAGCGGAGGTTAAACGAGCGAAGATAGTCCAAGGCGGTGAATCGCTGTCGGTGCGTGCCCGATTCGCCCTGAAGCTCGACAACTTCGGAGTGCCGCGTCCCAAAGCCCTGTTTCTTAAACTGGCAGAGACAATCAATATCGAGGTTATCTTCACCGCCGCCAACAACTTGGCATATCCTTTGATTACTTTACCGAACTGACCCCTTAAGAAGTGAGCTGGTAAATCGTTTTTCGCTGGCATCGATTCCCATTGCGACGTATAATCTATATAGAGGCGTCGGAATAGAGGAGTGACCATTGGACAGCCGCATTTGGGAAATAGTCTTTTATCTGATGGATAATCTCCGCACAACCACGGCGGAACCCTCAAGTTTGTCTGATATTTCCGGTGATCTCCGAAGTCTTGGATACTCAGAAGATGAAATTTCATCTGCTTACACTTGGATGCTTGACAATGTTTCCGGATCGCATGGCGTTGTGTTTGCAGACTTGTCGACTGTCAGCCCGTGGCATCGGATACTAAGTCCTGCTGAACGGGCAAGATTTACTTCCAAGGCCTACGCCTATCTTATGTCTCGTACACACTCTGGCGAAATGGACGGCCGGATGCTCGAAGAACTGCTGGATCGCGTCGAGTTTCTCGGATCAATGCCGGTAGATGTCGATCAGCTCGAATTGATCGCGCGAGCATTCGAAACCGAGCTCCCTGAGCAGTTTTACAGCGATACTACTTCTGACCTCGTGAACTGACATGTCACTTGCCGGGAAGAAAATCATCGTCGGTCTCACCGGCGGGATCGCCTGTTACAAAATCCCTAATCTGGTTCGACTACTAACCAAACAGAAGGTAGAAGTTCATGTCCTGATGACCGAAGCGGCGACCAAATTCATCACGCCATTGACACTTGAAACAGTCTCGAATCATCCTGTCGAATGGCAGATGTTTCCCGATAGGCAGTATGTGGCTACTCGCCATATCGATTTGTCCAGTTGGCCGGATTTGTTCGTGATTGCACCCGCGACTGCCAATTTTCTCGGAAAGGTTGCTAGCGGTGTGTCCGACGATTTGCTCACAACGATTATTTGTGCGACAACAAAGCCGGTACTCATCGCGCCCGCGATGAATCCGAATATGTGGCGGAATAAAGTAACCCAGCGCAATTTCAAATATCTATCAAGTGAGCTTGGTTTTGCCAATATCGGTCCTTCCGAGGGAGAGATGGCCTGCGAGGACTGGGGAGTAGGGCGGATGTCCGAGCCGGAAGAAATATTCGCGGCAATTGACGCTTTCTTTGCGATGGGGTCAAAAAAAAAAGTCCTGACCGGTAAGCGGATATTAGTCACCGCCGGTCCGTGTCGTGAGGCGATTGATCCGGTCCGGTATATTTCCAATAGGTCATCGGGGAAAATGGGGTATGCGTTGGCAAGAGCGGCGCGTGATTTTGGGGCTGAAGTAACTCTTGTTTCCGGCCCAACCAACCTGACTCCACCAGATGGGATCTCATATCTTGAAGTAGAAACGACCGACCAGATGGCCAAGGCAGTGCTTTCCCATTTTCCTAAGACTGACTGCCTGATCATGGCGGCGGCGCCATCGGATTTCTCACCAAGTAAGCCAGAGAAATCAAAAATCAAAAAAGATTCGGCGAATTTATCTCTTCAACTCCAACCGACTATAGATATTCTAAAAGAAGTGGCCAAAATTCGCCGAAAAGGGCAACGGGTAGTAGGGTTTGCTCTTGAAACCAGCAACGACATTGCAAATGCACGTCACAAGCTGATTGAGAAGAAGCTCGACCTCATAGTTTTGAATAACCCAACCCATCCCGGCGAGGGTTTTGCACATGATACCAACAGTGTCGTGTTGATAACTCCAGAGAAGAAAAATCGTCCTATCAAATTTCCTTTAGCATCAAAAGAGGAAATTGCGGTTCGTATCGTTGACGTTATCGCGTCCATTCTGTAGCTTGTCTCGCCCACTGATTGTGGAGCAACTGTATGAGATCAAAATCGGAAACCCTCGAAAGCGCGATTCGCCAAGCGTTGAAGTCGCAAATGGAAATGGGAGAGCACGAAGTGGTAGTTGAACGACGAAAGCGCGCGAAAACGGTTCAAGCGAAGACTCCCAATGTAGAATTGGAAACATCGGTGTCGTTGTCAGGCGTGATTGCTCCCACCCGGACGGTAGAACTAAATCGACTTCCTGAAGTCCAATCGCCGAGTTACGATTCGCTTGAGCAACATTCTAAAGCGATTTGCAATTGCCAATTATGTCCGCTCGGAAAGACACGCAACAAGTTTGTTTACGGCGTGGGAAATCCAGATGCCAAGCTCATGTTTATCGGTGAGGCTCCGGGTGCTGATGAAGACCGTTTGGGTGAGCCATTTGTGGGGCGGGCGGGGAAATTGTTAGACCAGATTATGGTCGCGATTAACTTTACTCGACAGGATATTTATATCGCGAACATTCTCAAATGTCGTCCACCGAACAACCGAGATCCTCAGCCAGATGAAATGAGCAAATGCACGCCCTATCTAAATGAACAGATTCGGATTATTCAGCCGAAACTGATTTGCCTTCTGGGTCGGATAGCGGCACAAGCGTTGTTACAAACAACCACACCTCTTGGCAAATTGCGCGGCCAGTGGCATGAACATCTTGGAGTACCGGTGATTGTAACCTATCACCCCGCGGCTTTGCTCCGGTTTCCCGGTTACAAAAAAGACACATGGGAAGACATGAAAACACTACGCGCTCGCTATGACGCTCTGTGATGAAAGACCGACTCTATGGCGATGAATTACAAGACTCGCTCTGATAAAGAAACAGCCAAACTCGAACCGCCGCATTCGACAGACGCCGAGCGATCGCTATTAGGAGCGATATTCAAAGACGCCGAGGCGATGAACGCGGTTGTCGACGTTATCGATGACGAGCGGCATTTCTATGTGCCAAGACATCGATCAATCTTCCGGGCCATGCTCACTCTCTACGAGCGAGGGGAACCGTGCGATATCACCACGGTCGCTAATGAAATGCTACGCGCCCAGACGCTTGAACAAAGTGGTGGTCGTGTCTATCTGGTGGAGTTGGCAGAGGATGTTGTGTCGTCGGCAAATGTCGCGCGGTATGCTTCAATCGTGCTTGAAACCGCTTTGATGCGGACGCTTATCACCACATCGACTGAGATTATCCGTAGTTGTGAATCATATGACCAGAATGTCGACACCCTATTAGACGAAGCCGAGCGGTCGATTTTTGATATTTCTGAGCGTCGGATTCGCAAGGGATTTGTGCCAATCAAGGGTTTGATCGCTGACACTCTTGAGCATATGGGTGACGAACACTTCATGTCTGGCACACGCACAGGATTTACTGAACTGGACAAAATGACTTTAGGGCTTCACCCTGGCGATCTGATTATCGTCGCGGGGAGGCCGTCAATGGGCAAAACAGCGCTGGCGATGAATATCGCTGAGTATGTGGCAACTGAACTCAAGAAGGCGGTCGGCATATTTTCGGTTGAAATGTCTAAAGAGCAGTTGGTTTTTCGTATGCTCTGCGGTCGGGCGGAAATAAATCAGCATAAACTTCGTTCGGGCATGTTATCCGAGAGGGAATGGCCAAAACTCACAATCGCGGGAAACCTTCTGTCACCGGCGCCGATCTTTATCGACGATTCAGCCTCTCTGTCGACACTAGAGATGCGGGCCAAAGCGCGGCGGTTGACCGCCCAGCACGACGTCGGCCTGATTGTGGTTGACTACATTCAGCTAATGCACCAGTCGGGGTTTTCAGAAAATCGCCAACAGGAAATCGCATTGATCTCGCGTGGTATGAAGGCGCTGGCCAAAGAAATCAATGTGCCGGTCATCGCTATCTCGCAATTATCGCGTCAGGTGGAACAGCGTGGCGGCGATAAACGCCCGCAGTTATCGGATCTTCGTGAATCGGGCGCTATCGAGCAGGATGCCGATCTCGTGATGTTTGTGTATCGACAGGAATTCTATATGTCGCATTTGGACCGTGATGACCCCAAATATCGCGAGGTTGAAGGCCGCGCAGAAATTATCGTCGCAAAACAGCGCAACGGCCCCACCGGGTCAGCACATTTGTCTTTCCGAAAAGAATTGGCGCGATTTGGTAATCTTGATCTTGCTCACCGCGGCCTTCCGCCAGGTGTGTCACCAGTATCAGGCCCCGACTCGCCATTTTAAGATATGGAGCCGATGGATTATCCGGTCGAGGCGGTCGGGCGACGGGGAATAAACCTCATCAATCGCTCAGGGGGGATGGCGATCATGCTTGGTCGCTTTGTCCTCACACTCAAAAATATCCCACGCTCCGGCCATATCATTCTCGAACAGTTCTACGCGATCGGTGTTAAGTCACTTCCGCTAATTATTGTAATTTCCATATTTGTAGGCGCTGTGTCGGCTTGGCAAGCGGCCTATCAGTTCAAATTCATAGGCGCACCATTGCGACTTTTGGGGAGTGCGGTGGGGAAAGCAGTTGTAATCGAGCTTGCTCCCGTGCTCTCAGCGCTGGTGTTTGCCGGACGGGTTGGTGCCGGGATTGCCGCCGAGCTCGGCACGATGCGGGTCACCGAGCAAATAGACGCTCTTGAATCGCTGGGAATCGATCCGGCGCGATATCTGATAATGCCGCGAATGCTTGCCTGTATCGTGATGGTTCCAATGCTCGTGATTTTCGCCAATTTCATTGCTGTCATGGGAGCGTTGGCTGTATCGACTTTTGGAGTTGATATTTCGTCTGAGACTTTTTTGAGCGGTTACCGAAGCTCGTTTCAGATGTCGGATTTCATCAACGGTATGATCAAGGCCGGCATTTTTGGCTTGCTCATTGGTTTGGTCGGATGCTATGAGGGATACACGACAACTGGAGGAGCCGCCGGAGTCGGGCGAAGTACCACTGTTGCGGTTGTAATTGCGTCGGTGTTGATTTTAATATCAAATTTCCTTTTTGCGGTCATACTGTTCAGGATTTGAGAAAACCGATGCCGATTATTCAGGTTGAACATCTTACCAAGCGATTTGGGACACAGACCGTTTTGGACGGAATCTCTCTCGAAATAGAGAAGGGTGATTCGCTGGTGATCATCGGGCAATCAGGCACGGGGAAATCGGTATTCCTGAGACACCTGAATCGACTTCTCGATCCCGATGACGGGCGAGTGCTGTTTGCCGGACGTGATATTGCCGAGCTCGACAGAGAAGAATTAACCGAAGTTCGTCAGCGGATGGGTATGGTGTTTCAGTCGGCGGCCCTTCTTGATTCGATGACGGTCGGGGAAAATGTAGGACTGGGACTGAAAGAAACGCGCCGGATGACGAATGCTGAACTTGAGCCGATAGTGGAAGAATCGCTTGATCTGGTCGGACTAGGTGGAGCGATTGACAAAGCGCCGTCGGAGTTGTCCGGCGGTATGCGCAAACGGGTCGGCCTGGCCCGTGCTATCGCCGGGAGGCCGGAGGTACTTCTGTATGATGAGCCAACCACCGGACTCGATCCGGTGACCGCCGACTCGATCAATGAACTGATTGTTCATCTGAATCAGCGCATGAACGCGACCTCGGTGGTGGTCACGCACGATATGGCGTCAGCGTTTCGAATCGCACAAAGAATTGTCATGTTGTTTAGGGGGAAGATTATATTCGATGGCACGCCGACTGAAATCCAAAATTCACACGACCCTATTGTTCGCCAATTTATAGCTGGACGGGCGAAAGGCCCGATGACCGACAACGTATGATCAGTTCCAAGAAAGACAAAACTGCGTATTTCTGCTCGCAGTGCGGGGCGGAACATCCGCGCTGGCAGGGGCAGTGTCGTGAGTGTAGCGCATGGAACGCGCTGGTTGAAGCGCGCGTGCCGGCTAAAGCCAAACACCGAAACCAGTCGGCGAAGAGCGAGCAGGTCAAGCTCTCGGAAATAGCCGAGAAACCGTCGCAAGGATTTTTCTCAGGTATAGCCGAATTCGATCGCGTGCTTGGTGGGCGTCTTTTGCCCGGTATGACTGTACTATTAGGCGGGGAACCGGGAATCGGAAAATCGACGTTACTTTTGCAGGCGGCTGAAGCGTATTCCAAACGGAACCTTTCGATTCTTTATGTTACCGGCGAGGAGTCTCTGCCGCAGATCAAGATGCGGGCGGATCGACTCAAAGTTGACGGTCGCGGAATCACCGTGCTCAACGCGACCGATATTGACGTAATTGTAGCGGCTGTCCAAAGCAGTTCGCCCGCTATCGTGCTGATCGACTCGATCCAAACGGTGTCGTGTTCGCAGTTCGATTCGCCACCCGGTACAGTCGCGCAGGTTCGCGAAGCGGCCCAACAGTTGATACGGCTTTCCAAGGAGGGAAATTGCGCGCTTATCATGGTTGGTCATGTTACCAAAGAAGGTTTAGTTGCCGGGCCAAAGGTGCTCGAACACATGGTCGATACGGTCGTCTATTTTGAGGGCGACTCGTCGCATTTATATCGACTGTTGCGGGCGACGAAAAATAGATTCGGGTCGGTAGACGAAATAGGGTTGTTTGAAATGGCGGCTCAGGGGCTTGTAGAGGTTTCCAATCCATCTTCGTTTTTCTTAAGCGGCGACACTGCTGGCGGAGAGCGGGTCGGCGCGGTAGTAACAAGTATTTGCGAAGGAAACCGTCCGCTGTTGATCGAAGTTCAGGCGCTGGTGGCGCCGGCTTCGTACGGAAGTCCACAGAGAGTGGCTGGCGGCATCGATCATCGCAAACTTGCCCTGCTGTTGGCGATTCTCGAAAAACGATGCGGATATCCGATGTCGTCGCACGATGTGTTTGTCTCGCTGGCGAGCGGGCTTAGAGTCAATGAACCGGCGCTTGACCTGCCGGTGATGGCGGCAATCGTGTCGTCGCTGTTGAACAAACCGGTCAACCGTCACAGTGTAGTGATCGGCGAGGTCGGCCTGTCGGGCGAAATTCGCGGCGTGACGCTCTGTGATCGAAGAGTGAGCGAGGCCGCCAAACTCGGTTTTCGGTCGGCGTTTGTGCCCGGTTCCAATCAAGGCCAGACTCATGCAGTCGGAATCAAAGTAACCGGCGTAACTGAAATTCAAAACGCGCTCGATGCAATTCTTGGATAATTCATGTTGAAAATCAAGACTACTGATAAACTTACTCGTCGAGGAATCCTCACCACCGCGCACGGGACTGCGCAAACGCCAGTTTTTATGCCGGTAGGAACTTCCGGCGCGGTGAAAGGGATGACCGCCGAAGACTTGGAAGAAATCGGCGCTGAGATTGTTCTGGGGAATACCTACCACTTGTACCTTCGGCCGGGAGTAGAGATTGTCCGCAAGATGGGCGGGATCGCGGCTTTCGCCGGATGGCCACGCTCCACTCTGACCGACAGCGGGGGGTTTCAGGTGTTCTCACTTCAGGATATTTCGCAGATCACAGATGAAGGTGTCGAATTTCAATCGCATCACGACGGCTCCCGCCACATGTTCTCTCCGGCGAAAGTTACTGATATTCAATTCTCACTCGGCGCAGATATCGCTATGGCGTTTGACCAGTGCGTGCCGTATCCGTGCGATCGCGAGACGGCGGCTATCGGAGTCAAGCGGACATTTGAGTGGGCGAAAATATGCCGAACGAGATTTGAAGAATTGAAACGCGACGGCGACGGTCCCAACCCAGGGCAGGTGATGTTTGGCATAGTCCAGGGTTCGGTGTACAACGAACTGCGCACGGAGTCGGCTGCACAGATCACGAGTTTGGATTTTCCCGGCTATGCTATCGGCGGGTTGTCGGTGGGGGAGGGTAAAGCCGAAATGGAAGATACCCTTGCGCACACGATTGAGTTCCTGCCGAAGGATCGTCCTCGATATTTGATGGGCGTCGGGTACCCTGAAGATATTCTGATGGCGGTATCTTATGGCATAGATATGTTTGACTGCGTGCTTCCTACGCGCAATGCCCGTACCGGTCAGGTGTTTACGTCGGAGGGGCCACTGGTTTATCGAAACGCCGAATATGCGAGCGATGAGCGGCCGCTCGATCCCAACTGCGACTGCCGCGTCTGCACACGATATAGCCGGGCTTATCTGCGACATATGTACAATCAGGGGGAAATTACCGGCATTGTTCTGGCGACTTATCATTCGTGCTTCTTCTATCAGAATCTTATGCGACAAATTCGACAGGCGATTGAGCAAAATCGGTTTGAGGAGTTTCGTAAATCGTTCTTGGAAAAATACAAGCCGCGCCGCGAGGATTCAAACGGCCGGAAGGAGTAGTTAACTCCTTTCGGGCTGTTGCAATACCCCGTCGTGTCGAGCGGAGCCGAGACATGACGCCTTGAGTATCATCGTGAACCGTCACCTCTCGTCTCCGCTCGAGGCGACGAAGACCACTTAAGTGGGGAGGTAGACATTTCCGTGGGCGGCAGACATCCTGTCTGCCCCAATGGCAAAACGGGCACATAGGATATGTGCCGCGCACGAGAATCCTAGAGTCCTTCTGGATTGGCTTTGATTGACAGCGACGAGATTGCCCACCCGCTGGGTGGGGTACAATGGTTTTGCGGTCTGCTGATGGTGTTCCATACAAATCGGGTCGGGCGCGGAATCAACAGCGAAGGTGTGGGGAATTTGAGGGGGAGCAATTTTGATTGATTAGCAAAGCTGCAGTTGTCCTGCTCCGCGTTGCATTCTCTCGATTTGCCTTGACATAAATGCCGTCTTCGTCTATATTGTACAAAGTACAATAGTTTCACCACAGTAGATCTATGGAAAGTAATAACCTATGAAAGATCGAACTAACCAATTACCATCATTGATTCAGGCTATATGCTTGCTGGTGCTTGTTGTCGGTTGCAATAAGCCCACCGATCCCCCAACGCCAAGTCCGATCATTCAGGACTCTATTAAGGCCAAGGCATTGGTTGCTACTGCAAATAATGAGCTAGCTCAGAAAATGGATGAAGCGATTAACCAGACACTGGTCGATCCCGATTCTTCGTTCCGGCCACGCGACATTGATTTTACTGGGATACACAAGCTGTACGATTCTGCCGCGCATACGGACACTACAAACAAGGATGCCAAGTTCGGTTCTGCCTTTACAGGTCTTCTTGTGTTTCTTGCCGACCCGGATTTTAATACGTTCGTAGACGACGTCAATAATCTAGTAGACACCACTGGAATGCTCAAAGCACCGGGAATGCCAAAGTTCGATATGGGAGGACCTGAGGTGATTACCGGCATCCCATTTTTCCCTGGCAAATTGGCTGGCATCCTGCCAAACCTCACGAAGTTAGATCGCACCACGCAATTGATAGCGACCTCTGTGAGTGCGGGTAGCCCGACGATCAGCCGTCTCCAAAATACCCTTGAGACGCAATTGGTGCCGAAACTCGAAACCGCACGCCAACTCCTGAACGATTTGATCAATGATCCGAACTATGTGTTTGTTGTTACACCTGCAATGCAGGGGAATCCCGGCGCGAATTCGATAGTTATCACTCATGCGGACTTTCAGGTGTTTTGTGCGACGATAGAGGCAATCGAGGCTTCGCTGTACGTGTTCTTTTCGCGAAATCTTGACCTTTCATCGTATACTAATGCAGGTGTGGTCGAAGCGCTGAACCAAGGTACAACCTTTCTCGACATCATTCCGGGCAAGATGGTAATGGCCAAAGCTCATCTGTTTAGTGCAATGGCCCTGGTCGATTCGGCGCTCACCGAGTATATGGCAAAGGCTAGCAATAGCGGCGATCACAGCCACGATCTGGTTAAAGTGTACACGAAAGACATCCCGAACATGCTGAAAGCGCGGGACTCCTTGCGTGTTGTCCGAGGTTGGTTCAATGGCCCGATAAGTCGATGGATCAAGTGGAGCACTGGCGGTGACTATGTGTGGGATACAATATGGTGGGGATCATGTAGCTCTTGCTGGTACATCGACTACCGCTGGCATGAAACATTTGATTCGACTTATATGAAGATTGACATTAGCAAGTTCTTTGATACACCGGTTGAGAACCCCAAACGGCTTCTGCCTGGGTACACGCTGACGAGGACGGAGTTGCCGGATTTCTACAAGCAGTTTGCCGCCAGCTATTTCGATCGGAACCAGTACTGGGATTTTTTGGCAAGTATTTACCAAGCTCAGCGCCCTAACGATACCAGTGCGGACTTGCTAAACTACGGCTTCAAGAATCATTTGCCCGAGACTGACAGCGATGCATTCTACAGCGTTCTCGCTGGAAATGGTTTCGACTACGACGCGCAGCAATTTGTCTTTGGATGGGATGATCTGAGTGGATACTACAACAGCCCTTACCTGTGGAATTGGTCATCAGAGCACCTTTGGAAGTATTTGGGTTATTACCACAGCCCGCTACAAGTCGAAACACGCTTCACTTGGACAGCTGACACTTACGCAATGTGGGAGTTTCCCAACCCTACGTTCAGCGGGTTGTTCCCGGACCTGACGTCATACGATATCAAGAGAATCCTGAAGGTATCGGACAGCTGGAGAAGGGTGAGTGGCGATACCACTGGATTTCGGGAGTAGTCTAGTTATGGGGATGTCCACCAGCTAGACGCCCCCTACTTTCATGAGCTACCTCATGACCATGTTTGGCCATTGTGCTTATCGACGACTAATCAACTTGCTGTGGATTTCGCTGTTAAGCGCTTCACCGTGCCTTGCGGAAATCAGTGGCCGAATTGGCTATCGTTCCGGCCTTGATCTTAGCGATGGTTCAGGATATGGCCTTCGATTTGGTCATACGGTTACCTGTATCTCGTACCTAAGTAACTCTTCCGGTGTTCGCTGGTCGTTGGATGCGGAATATTCCCGTCCCGACGAACGATTTGTCTACGAAGGGGGAGGATGGTCGATACGAGTACCTTCACGAACTGCTTCGATGTTGGTTCGAGCGAAAGCCGCATTTCTAAGAGAACAGGTTTGGCTTGGCTACGAGTGGGAGGGGGACCACGACCGCGGAATTTCGCATCGTCTCAAGCTAACCGTTCAACCCATGCGACAGATTGCCCTAATCTTCGAAAGAGAAAGACGGCAATTCATTCCGTGGTCGAGTGACGCACGGTACTTCTCTGGCGGGCAGTCTGAGGGGGGATTGATTCGCTGGAATGCGCTTGCCGATATGGCAACCTTTCGCTTTCGCACGCATCCAATTGACGCCATATCTATCAGCTCATTTGCCACCGAGGTCCGCTCTCCAGGACAGGCGGAAGAAAGAGAGGGGCAGATTGGTGGCGACTATGATTTTGTCATTGGTGGCGTGGCTCGCGACGGAGAGATGGCCGCCCAGGTGAATTTCACTCGCACACTGACTCTGAGTTGTCGGTATCACAGGCTCAGTATTAGGACGCAACTAATGGGATATGCGGAGAGGGATCAATTTGCTCATTTTGGGATTGTCAACGCCGACGCGGAGTGGTGGGGAGGAGACGTTCAGGGAGGATACGGGACGATTGGATTCAGTGTCGGTCAAGCTACAGCTAACATCGGGGGTGTGATTGAGGCTGGGCCATTTCTGCATGATCTCAGAGTGTTACTTGGGGTTCGACGGCAGATCATAGGCTGGGGAAGAATACACTGGGTAGAGGGGGGATACCGTGGTCAGATGTTGCGATCTGGTCGGTTCGCGTCTGATTGGCAACTCGTAGTAGTGAAAATCAGCCCCGAAGTAGTTTTGAAGTCATGGACATCTACATTTGGGTTCAACGTGAGCGACTTGCGACGAGACGAACTTGATATCATTCGAGCGACACTTGCGCGAATTGGTGTGGCTCCGGAATACAATTGGGGCGCGGTGAAATTCCGAGCGGCGTTGTCGCAGTGGATACCCCTTTCTGTATCACGACGAGCAAAATTGTCTGGCACTAATGGGTCAAGCGGGGTATCCGGCGGTTCGTCTTCTAATTCTCATCCTCTGACCGGCTTCAGTTTCAGTTGCTCTCTCAGTGTGCGGCTTTAGCTTAAACTGCGAAATGGGGCTGTAAGGGTCGCGTGTTGACCGTCAGGAATCCTTTTCCCTGCGTGATTACCAATACCGGAGGGCTGGAATTCACTTAGGACTCCCTCGCAACGACATTACGGCGGTAGACGACCTCGGTCGTAACTTGCTGTATTGGTTGCTGTTGCATCTGATGTCGGCTGGCTTGAAATCCATTGACACGGTACTTTAAGGCGGTATATTAACCAGCCAATCTGGTTCTCTGTGAATAAATTCACAAAAGAGGGCCGGGGTGATTATCAACAAAGCCGTTTGACGGCATGGAGTTAGATATGAGCGGTCCTGTTTTCAAAAATTTCATAAATGGTAAATGGGTTGATTCCGAATCCGGACAAACCTTTGAAAATCGCAACCCTGCGAATACGGATGAATTAGTTGGTCATTTCCAGAAATCGACGCCGAACGATGTCAAGAAGGCGATTGATGCCGCCGCCGAGGCCTACAAGAAATGGCGGCTCTATCCGGCGCCCAAGCGCGGGGAGCTATTGTTCAAACTCGCTGAAGATATTCTTGCGCACAAAGAAGAGTACTCCCGCGATATGACGCGCGAAATGGGAAAGGCGATTGCCGAGACGCGGGGCGATGTTCAGGAAGCAATCGACATGACATTTTATATGGCGGGTGAAGGTCGGCGTCTGTTCGGGATGACCACGCCGTCCGAACTGGCCAATAAATTCAATATGACTGTGCGCCAGCCATTGGGTGTTTGTTCGTTTATCACGCCCTGGAATTTTCCGATGGCGATACCGGCGTGGAAAATGATGCCGGCACTTATTTGTGGCAATACGGTAGTCATCAAGCCCGCTACTGACACGCCGCTTTCAGTTGTCAACCTGATGAAGTCGTGCGAGCGGGTCGGCATTCCGGCAGGTGTTGTCAATCTGGTAACCGGGCCGGGCGGGCGTTTGTCCGACGCGCTAATCGGTGATGATCGGGTGCGGGTTGTTTCGTTCACCGGCTCGACCGAGATAGGGCGCAAGGTATCGACCTCGTGCGCGGCGAAGTTCAAGCATGCCTGCCTCGAAATGGGGGGGAAGAATGTGCAAATTGTCATGGACGATGCTGATCTGGAGCTTGCGGTTGAAGGTGCGCTCTGGGGTGCATTCGGCACGACCGGCCAGCGGTGTACGGCGACAAGCCGTCTGATTTGCCACAAGAGTGTTGTCGACAAAGTTTCGGGGATGCTGGCGGAGCGGGCGTCGAAGATCAAAGTCGGCAATGGGCTTGATGATTCGACGCAGATGGGGCCATGTGTCAATAAGTCGCAACTTGATACGGTGCTCAGTTATATCGAGATCGGCAAGAACGAAGGGGCAAAGCTTTTGTCCGGTGGAAAACAGCTTACAGGTGGCGTGCATGACAAAGGGTATTTCGTCCAGCCGACAATTTTCGGCGGGGTAACGCAGTCGATGCGGCTGTGGCGGGAAGAGATTTTTGGTCCGGTGCTGAGTATCAGTTCGTTTGAAACGTTTGAACAGGCCATCGAAATGGCCAACGACTCGAACTACGGGCTCTCGGCCTCGCTGTACACGCGCGATATCAACAAGGCGTATATCGCCATGCGCGATGTGTACACCGGCATATTCTATGTGAACGCGCCGACAATCGGAGCCGAAACCCACCTTCCGTTCGGCGGCACGAAAGATACCGGTAATGGTCATCGCGAAGCATCGACGGCGGCCCTTGATGTGTTCAGCGAGTGGAAATCGATTTATGTCGATTTTAGCGGTAAGATTCAACGCGCCCAGATCGATAATCAGTGAGTAGGGAATAATTCAGGTGAATCGACCGACAGTACATGACGCGCCCCCAGACCGGATGGTTCAGTTCATCTGGCTTTCATCATCTATATAATTGACCAATGGCCATGCAGTAAAATAAACGAAAACAAAAGCATGAATTTGGCAGGAGAAAATGATGATGAACGTACGAAAGAAAATAATAGTCATGGGCGCGGCAGGGCGAGATTTTCATAATTTCAATACACTCTACCGCAATAACGCTCAAGTTGAAGTAGTGGCCTTTACGGCCACGCAGATTCCCGATATCGCCGGACGAAAATATCCGGCCCAGTTAGCGGGAAAGCTCTATCCGAAGGGGATCCCGATCTACCCCGAATCGGATTTGTTTGATCTTATCAAAAAACACGAAGCCGACGAAGTTGTCTTTTCGTATTCGGATGTTTCGTATCAGTATGTGATGGAAAAAGCGGCGCATGTAATGGCGGCCGGTGCGAGGTTCGCTTTTGAGGGCGGCCGTCCCACGATGATTAAATCGACCAAGCCGGTGGTGGCGGTTTGCGCCGTGCGAACGGGAAGCGGAAAATCGCAGACGACACGGAAAGTCGCGCAGACACTTATGGCGCTCGGCAAGAAAGTTGTTGCCATTCGGCACCCTATGCCGTATGGCGATTTGACCAAGCAAGTCTGTATGCGCTTTGCCACTCTTCGTGATTTGGACAAGCACAATTGTACGATCGAAGAGCGGGAGGAATACGAGCCGCATATCGTGAACGGCATCACGGTCTATGCGGGCGTTGATTACGAAGTCATAATCCGTCAGGCCGAGAAAGAGGCGGATGTGATTCTATGGGATGGCGGCAATAACGATATGCCGTTTTATGCCCCAGATCTGCATATCACGGTTGTCGATCCGCACCGTCCGGGGCACGAGCGGACATATTATCCGGGGCAGAACAATTTGATTATGGCCGATGTGATTGTCATCAATAAGATTGATTCGGCTGATCCGGAGTCGATTTCGGAAGTACGTAATAACATTAGTACATATAACCCGAACTCGATTGTCATTGATGCCGCCTCGCCGATTCAGGTGTCCGATGCGCTGGCAATGCGCGGCAAGAGAGTGCTTGTGGTCGAAGACGGCCCGACGCTCACTCACGGTGAAATGAAATACGGCGCCGGAGTGGTCGCGGCTGAACGATTTGGCGCGGCGGAACTGGTTGACCCGCGGCCCTATGCGGTTAGATCGATTGCGGCTACTTATGAGAAGTATCCTGATATAGGCATTCTGCTTCCGGCAATGGGTTACGGCGCTAAGCAGACAAAGGACCTTGAGGATACCATAAACAAAGCCAAGTGTGATTTGGTCGTGATCGCGACGCCGATTGATTTGGCGAAAATCGTGAAGATCAATAAGCCGACGGTGCGGGTGTACTACGATTTGCAGGAGCTTGGTGAGCCGAACCTGATGACGGTGCTCAGTGCAAAATTCGGCCCGAAGAAAAGCGACGCTAAGAAAGCGGTTGCGAAGAAAGTGTCTGCAAAGAAAGGGCGTCGCAAGTAGTGTCTCTCTGTCATTATTTCGAACAATAAAATGATGATGACACACCGGAAGACAGCCGTAGTGGCGCTTGGCGGAAACGCCATAACCCAACCCGGTCAGGAAGATACGATCGCGAACCAGTTTGCCAATACGCGCAAGTCACTCGATGGAATTATCGAACTGGCGCGCGATGGGTACAATCTGGTGGTGACACATGGAAATGGTCCGCAGGTGGGGAACGCCCTCCTGCGGATCGAACTGGCGCGAGGGAAAGCGCCGATTCTCCCGCTTGGTGTTTTGGTAGCCGACACCGAAGGCGGCATGGGATATATGATAGAGCAGTCGCTTCAAAATAGGTTGAAAGAAGAGCGGATTGACCGTCCGGTAGTGACTGTTATTACTCAGATGTTGGTTGATGAACATGATCCTGCGGTTGAGAATCCGACCAAGTTTATCGGCCAATTTTATTCCGAGGAAGAATCGCGTCTCTTGACACAATCACGCGGCTGGCAGATGAAAAAAGATGGCGATCGCGGTATGCGTCGGGTAGTTCCTTCGCCCAAACCGATTAAGGCGATCAATGCCGATGTTATTCGGAGATTGGTCGATTCGGGTGTGATTGTGGTTGCGTCGGGTGGTGGCGGTATTCCGGTGTATCTCGATAGTCATGGGATGCTCGAAGGGATGGACGCGGTCATAGATAAAGACTTGGGTTCGGCAGTGCTCGGGCGAGAGATCGGGGCGGAGGTGCTGTGTATTCTTACGTCGGTAGATAAAGTTGCGATCAATTTCGGAAAGCCGGAACAGAAGGAACTTGATTCCTGCCAGCTCTCGGAGATCAAACGTCATCGAGATCAGCAACATTTCCCGGCCGGATCGATGGGGCCGAAAATAGAAGCCGCCATCGAGTTTCTCCAGAGCGGTGGCCGAATGGTGACCATATCCTCATTTGCCAACGCCCGCAAAGCGCTGGTCGGCGAGGCGGGCACGCGAATAATGCCCGATTAAACATGAATCAATTGAGCGAGGAAGTCGTGCAGGCAATTTGCCAGTCAGGGAGAGTGTTCGAGGTCGGCGGAGCGGTTCGTGACCGCCTGCTTGGTCTTGATATTTCCTCGAAGGACCACGACTATCTTGTTACCGGAATCCCTTATGATGAATTGACCCGTCTGCTGAAACCGCATGGCCATGTGGAATTAGTCGGGCGAAGTTTTGGAGTCATCAAGTTCACGCAGTTTCGCGATGGTCAGCCCCACACGTTTGATATCGCACTACCGCGCAAGGAGCACTCGACGGGCGCTGGTCACAAAGATTTTGAAGTCAATTTTGATCCGAATCTACCTGTCGAAGACGATCTAACAAGACGTGATTTCACGATCAACTCAATAGCTATGGCGCTGGATGACCAGTTGATTGTCGATCCGTTGAATGGTCGAAAAGATCTGGCAGATAGAGTTCTCAGAATGACATCGGAGCGATCTTTTGAAGAAGACCCCCTCCGAATGATACGCGCCATTCAATTCGCCGCGCGGTTCCAATTTGTGATCGAGCCACAGACATTCGCGGCGATGACAAAACACGCGGAATTGATTAGAACCGTTTCGGCCGAGCGAATAGCAGAAGAATTAAACAAATTGCTGATATTGGCGGAGAAGCCGTCAACTGGGTTTCGCCTGATGCAAAAGTCCGGTCTGCTTAGGGAAATTCTCCCCGAATTAGATCTGTGTGTAGGGGTCGACCAACCCGGACCGTATCACGCGCACGATGTATTTGAGCATACATTGCATGTGGTAGACGCGGCTCCGCGAAGTTTGCGGGTTCGACTGGCGGCGGTGTTTCATGATATTCGCAAACCGCAAGCAAAACGTCCTGCCCCAGATAACCGCGCAACCTTTTATGGTCACGAAGTGACCGGAGCGCGCACAGCCGACGAGGTACTCAGGCGACTCCGCTATCCACACGATCTGACGGACGAAGTTTCGACACTGGTGGAACGTCATATGTTCACCACCGATGTTACCGACAAAGGGTTGCGTCGGCTGGTCAAGAAGGTCGGTGTCAATTTGATATTTGATCTGCTGGACCTTCGCCGTGCCGATGTCGTTGGGCAAGGAATGGGTGGGAATACTGATGATGTCGATCAGTTTGAAGCGGCGATTCGCGCCGAACTGGCTAATAAGCCGCCGTTTGGGTATTCCGATCTGGCGATCAACGGAAGCGATCTGATGAAGATGTTTTCGCTGGATCCCGGTCCGGTGATTGGAAAGCTACTCGCCTATCTGTTAGACAAGGCGCTGGATGACCCGCAAGTCAATACTGTTGAAAAGATGACAGAATTGGCGAATACTTATTTTGAAGAAATTCGAGAACGTAACGATAAAACAAACTGGAAGGGCACTGTGTAATGAAAGTGCATGAATATCAGGCGAAACAAATATTCGCCAAAGCCGGGATACCGGTTCCTCCGGGTGATGTGGCGACCACGCCGCATGACGCGGTAGAAATCGCCCGACGCGTAAACAAGCCGGTAATGGTGAAAGCGCAGGTCCATGTTGGTGGACGCGGTAAGGCCGGTGGTGTGCAATACGCCGAAAACGCTGAAGCCGCCCAAATATTGGCGACCAAGATTCTTGGCATGGAAATCAAGGGATTGAAGGTCAAGAAGGTGCTGGTGACAGCGGCAGAGGACATTCTCTCTGAGTCGTATGTCGGTATCATCGTCGACCGAGCTGTGCAAAAGCCGGTCATCATGGTGTCGTCGGCGGGAGGCGTGGATATTGAAGAGGTCGCCGCCAAGACTCCGCAGAAGATTCACAAATTATGGGTCGATCCGATTTTGGGTCTAAAGACCTATCAGGCGCGGAATCTTGCCTACAAACTCTATCGTGATCCGGGTCAGGTACGGCAGGCAACTGATATAATCATAAAATTGTACGATGTATTCTGGAAAACCGACGCCACGTTGGCAGAAATCAATCCGTTGGTAACAACACCCGGCGGCAATGTTATCGCGCTGGATGCGAAGTTAAACATTGATGATAACGCCCTGTACCGTCAGCCGGAAATCGCGGCGATGCGCGACAACGACGCCGAAGTTCCCGAGGAAGTTAAGGCCCGTGAGGCCGATCTTTCGTTTGTGAAGCTCGACGGAAATATCGGATGTGTGGTTAATGGAGCCGGACTGGCGATGGCTACAATGGATTTGGTAAAGCGTTATGGTGGAGAGCCGGCCAACTTTTTGGATATAGGAGGTTCGTCCAATCCGCGGAAAGTGGTTTCAGCTTTGGAAATCATTTTATCCGATCCAAATGTCAAAGCGATTTTGTTCAATATTTTCGGCGGGATTACGCGGCTGGATGATGTCGCCAACGGAATAGTCGCGGCGTATAACGAACTAAAGCCGACAGTGCCTGTGGTGATCCGACTGACCGGCACCAATGAAAAAGAGGCCACCAAAATTTTGGCCGGAATGAAGCTTCCCACCGCCCGCACGCTCGATGAAGCGGTGAAAATGGCAATTTCTATGGCAAAGGCGGAGGCGTAGGAGAACAACATGGCAATATTCATAGACAAAAAGACAAAGCTCGTGGTGCAGGGAATAACCGGCCGCGATGGCGCGTTTCACGCCGAACAGATGAAAAAATACGGCACAGATGTGGTCGCCGGAGTTACACCGGGGAAAGGTGGCTCCAAAGTCGCCGGGATTCCGGTGTACAATTCGGTGGAAGAAGCAGTGACGGCAACCGGCGCGAATTCATCGATCATATATGTCCCGCCGGCGTTTGCCGCTGACGCGATTTATGAAGCTGTAGATGCCGGAATCAAGATGATTATCTGTATCACTGAGGGTGTTCCGGTTAATGACATGCTCAAGGCGGTGCAGTATGTCAAATCCAAAGGAGCGCGCCTGATCGGCCCGAATTGTCCTGGACTTATTTCGCCAGAACTGGCAAAAGTTGGAATTATGCCCGGTACAATTGTTAAGAAGGGATCCGTCGGCGTTGTATCAAGATCCGGAACCCTGACGTATGAAGCGATCTGGGCGCTGACGCTGGCCGATATGGGACAGACTACCTGTATCGGTATCGGCGGTGACCCGATTATCGGGACGAACTTCATTGATTGCCTGGCCGCATTTCAAGCAGACCCCGCTACCAAGTCGATTGTGATGCTCGGTGAGATCGGTGGTTCTGATGAGGAGACCGCCGCCGCTTACATTCGAGAGCATGTGACCAAGCCGGTGGTGTCGTTTATTGCTGGACAGACTGCCCCCGCCGATAAACGTATGGGTCATGCCGGAGCGATAGTCTCCGGTGGAGCTGGGACAGCCAAAGGGAAGATAGAAGCGCTGAATGCGGTCGGTATTCCAGTTGCCGGATCACCAACCGAAATTCCGGAACTTCTCAAAGAACAGATCAAGAAATTTGCGAAAAAATCGGCGCTGGATAAAGTGTCGAAGCCAGTCACAAAGAAGAAAGTTACGTTAAAGAAGCCCGCGGCTAAAAAGAAAGTGGCGGGTAAGCGAAAATGAATGAGAGTATGAGATCGATATATCGCCGCCACCAGAAAGAGGCAGTATGACCACGCCGGGTAACGCGGGTGAGGCCGAGGCCAAACCCGCAGGAAAAAATAAACACAATTTCTCGAAAGACAACCTACCGCTCGCGATAAATCTCGGTTGGTGCAAGGCCTGCAATCTCTGTATTGCGCTTTGTCCCACGCAGGTGTTCGAACCCGATCGCGACGGCAAACCGATTCAGGCCAGACCCGATGCCTGTACCCAATGCACGATTTGCTGGGTGCACTGTCCGGATTTTGCCATTGTATCGACGGTGAAGTGAGGATGATGAGTATGTCCAAAGCACCACGAAAACTTATGCAGGGGAATATCGCCTGTGTCCAGGGCGCCCTGTACTCCGGAATGAAATTTTTCGCCGGTTATCCGATCACGCCTTCCACCGAATTAGCGGAAGGAAGCGCGCGAGAGTTGCCGAAAATCGGCGGCCGTTTCATTCAGATGGAAGATGAAATAGCTTCGATTGCGGCGGTGATTGGAGCGTCTGTCTCAGGTCTTAAATCGATGACCGCCACCTCCGGTCCCGGATACTCGCTGATGGTTGAGCTTATCGGGTACGCCTACATTACCGAAACGCCGCTGGTGATTGTAAACGTACAGCGCGGTGGGCCTTCGACAGGACTTCCCACTAAAGTCAGTCAATCCGACACGATGCAGGCGCGCTGGGGAACCCACGGTGATTACACCGCGATCGCGCTCGCACCGTCGACTGTGGCTGACGCATTGACTGAGACAATCCGCGCGTTTAATCTTGCGGAGCGGTTTCGCACGCCGGTGACCGTCCTAATGGATGAAGTCATCGGTCACATGCGGGAGTTGATCGCACTACCGCAACCGGGAGAGATTCCAGTGTTCAACCGGGTTAAGCCGACAGTACGACCTGAGGATTTTCAGCCGTTTGAGATGACACCTAATCTCGTGTCACCGATGGCGTCGTATGGCGAGGGGTATCGATTCAACGTGACCGGTCTTACGCATGACACGATGGGTTTTTCGACTAACCGGGCCGATGAAATTGTCCCCAAGTTGGATAAATTGCAGAATAAAATCCTGAACTACACGGATGAGATCACCAAGATTCGCGTCGAGATGATGGATGATGCTGAAATTGCGTTCATCGCCTATGGCTCGGTGGCGAGGGCGGCTCTACAGGCGGCGTCGTTGGCGCGGAAAGCCGGTGTCAAAGTTGGCGTGGTACAATTGTACACTATTTGGCCGTTCCCTGATAAACAGATTCAGCAATTGACTGAGCGCTGTAAGGCGGTCATTGTGGGAGAATTAAATATGGGGCAGATAGTAAATGAAATTCGGCGCGTTCTGCCGCGCGACTTGCCGATTCACCCGATCCAGCGATACGACGGCGATATTCTTACGCCGATGCAGTTGCTTGAGAAACTTCAGGAGGTGCTCTAATGTCGGTTGCGGAAAAACAGCGGTCCGATGTCATACTCTCGTACCTGCGTCCCAAGAAGAAATTCCCGTCAGTCTGGTGTCCCGGATGCGGTAACGGAATTGTGATGAGCGCCCTGATTCGGGCAATTGATAAGCTCGGATACAAACGTGACGAAGTCGCCTGCGTGTCAGGAATCGGATGCACAAGCCGTATGCCGGTGTATTTGGATTTTAATTCACTGCACACAGCCCATGGTCGGGCGCTACCTTTCGCAACGGGTGTGAAGTTCGCCCAGCCACACATGAAGGTGATTGTCATCACCGGCGATGGCGACGCGCTTGCGATCGGCGGCAACCATTTTATTCATGCCTGCCGTCGCAACATTGATATCACAACAATCCTGATCAATAACCATATCTACGGGATGACCGGCGGCCAGGGTTCGCCGACGACTCCTCCGGGGGCGTTTTCGACTACCACGCCGTATGGGAACACTGAAAAGCAGTTTGATCCGTGCGGTTTGGCGAAGGCGGCGGGGGCTTCATTTGTCGGACGCTCGACTGTTTTTCATACTCCGCAGATGGAGAAAATGATCATCGCGGCGCTCGAGCATAAGGGGTTCTCGTTGGTCGAAGTGATCTCGAACTGTCATACCTATTTCGGGCGACTGAACAAGTCGGGGGACGCAGTTACGATGATCAACTCATTCAAAGAAAACGCCGTGATGTTGGGCAAAGCTCAGACTATGACGCCTGAACAATTGAAGGGTAAATATGTAATTGGTACGCTCCATGAAGACAAACAGAACTCCGAGTTCTGCGACGAATACCAAAAAGTGGTTGATTCTAAAATGTCGGGCGGGAGGACATCATGAAAAACCTGATGGACAAGATCACGCTTCCGACTGATCGGTTTGAGTTGCGTCTCTCCGGTTCCGGAGGGCAGGGGATGATTTTGGCGGCGGTTATGCTGTGTGACGCAATCGGCGCCTCGAGCGATAAGAGTGTCGCGCAGACTCAATCATACGGCCCTGAAGCGCGTGGCGGTGCTTCGAAGGCCGATGTCGTTGTGGCCGACGGTGAAATCTATTATCCCAAGGCGATAAAGCTCGATGTTCTTCTGGCGATGACGCAGGAAGCGCTGGATAGCTATTTCTCCGGCCTTAAAGACCACGGAATATTGATTATTGACGATGTGCTGGTGACGCATGTCCCGACGGACGACTACTACGGTCTACCGTTCACCCGTCTGGCACGCGAGGAATGCGGGCATATCATGGTGGCGAACGTGATCGCGCTGGCAGCGATTGCGGAAATTACCGGTATTGTCTCACGAGAGGCGCTTGAACAGATTGTGTTATCGCGCGCGCCACGCGGCACTGAAGAAAAAAACAAGAAGGCGGTCGATATCGGATTTCGCGAGGCCGCAAAACTGAAAGCATTGAGGAAATAATGAGTCGTACTCTTCTAATTATCAAGCCGGATGCCACCGAACGTAATCTGATAGGTCATGTAGTCAATCGGCTTGAACGCGCCCGTTTTTCGGTCGTCGATATGCGCATGATTCAACTTAACAAAGATCAGGCACGGCGGTTCTATGCGGTGCACGAAGGGAAACCGTTTCTTGACAGCTTGGTCGCGTTTATGACCTCTGGGCCGGTCGTCCCGATTGTTCTTGAAAAAAGTAACGCGGTTGAAGATTTACGCGCTCTGGTGGGCGCGACCGATCCGAAGAAAGCGGCTTGCGGAACACTCAGAAATGAGATCGGCGTCGATATCGAAAAAAATTCGGTGCACGCCTCAGATTCTGACGAAAATGCCGCTAAAGAGATAGCATTCTTCTTTTCCTGAGATAGGCAAATGAAAACGTATGAATAAACGACTCGTTTCCGGCGGCAGAGTCGCCATAGGAAAAAATGCCGGACATACTGTATTGATTTGGAGGGTTTTATGAACCGTAAGATAGCCGTAGTAGGAGCCGGAAATGTTGGCGCCACGTGCGCCATGTATCTGGCTGAAGCCAACCTCGCCGACATCGTTTTGCTGGACATTATCGAAGGTGTTCCGCAGGGAAAGGCACTCGATCTCACCCAAGCCGGTCCGGTCCGCGGATATAACGCGAAAGTTACCGGTACGAATGATTACAAGGATTTCGAGGGTGCCGATATTGTCATTGTTACCGCAGGTTTGCCACGCAAGCCGGGTATGACGCGCGAAGATCTGCTCAATATGAACGCGAAAATTGTCGGAGAAGTGGCTGACAATATCAAGAAGTACTGCGCGAAGGCGTTTGTCATCGTGGTGTCCAATCCGCTCGATCTGATGACTTTCCATATGATGAAAAAAACCGGATTCCCGACCAACCGTGTGTTTGGTCAGGCCGGTGTGCTCGACTCTATCCGCTTTCGCGCTTTTGTTGCGATGGAACTCGGTGTGGCGATGTCTGACACGCAAGCGATGGTACTGGGTGGTCATGGCGACACGATGGTGCCGCTTCCACGTTACTCGACAGTCGCCGGCATTCCAATTGGCGAATTAATCTCAGCTGAACGAATCAAAGCAATCTGTGATCGCACCGGCGATGGGGGTGGTGAAATCGTTCGCTTACTGAAGACCGGCTCGGCCTATTATGCCCCGGCCGCGGCGAGTGTCGATATGTGCCGCGCGGTGCTGTTGGATGAAAAGAAAGTATTGCCGGCCTCAGCCTATTTGACCGGACAGTACGGCATAAAAGATATGTATATCGGCGTGCCGGTGGTGTTGGGAGCTACTGGCATCGAGAAGATTCTTGATTTGAAATTGGATGCCGCTGAACTCGGTTCACTGCAGAAATCGGCGTCAACCTACAAAGAACATCTCCAGATATTGGGGTACTAAGAGGAAATATCATGGCAAAATACAAACATATTATAGTGCCCAAAGATGGCGCGAGTATCACGGTCAAGAACAAGAAACTGGTTGTCCCTGATAATCCAATTATTCCGGTAATCGAAGGCGATGGGATTGGTCGTGATATTATGAAAGCCACCCGACGCGTAGTCGATGCGGCAGTGAACAAGTCATACAATGGGAAGAGTCAGATTCACTGGATGGATGTCTATGCCGGAGAGAAAGCCAACGAATTATATGGTGAATGGCTTCCGAAGGAGACTTTCACCGCAATCAAGGCGCAGATAGTTTCGCTCAAAGGCCCGCTCACGACACCAATCGGTGGCGGCTTTCGATCGCTTAATGTGACTCTCAGGCAAGTGATGAATCTGTATGCCTGTGTGCGTCCGGTGCGCTGGTTCACCGGAGTCGGGTCGCCGGTGGTGCATCCGGAAAACCTGAATGTCACGATCTTCCGCGAAAACACCGAAGACGTCTACGCCGGTATTGAATGGCAAAAGGGATCGAAAGAAGTAAAGAAGGTGATCAGTTTTCTTAACAAGACGATGAAAACGCAGATACGCCTTGATTCCGGTATCGGTGTCAAGCCGATGTCGGCTACCGGTTCAAAGCGGCTGGTGCGGAAGGCACTTCAATTTGCCATTGATAACAAACGCAAATCGGTCACGTTGGTGCATAAGGGGAATATCATGAAATTCACCGAAGGCGCTTTTCGTGATTGGGGTTATGAAGTGGCCTTGAAAGAGTTCCGCAACTTTATCGTTACTGAAGATGAAGTAGCCAACAAATTCGGCGGAAAGACGCCGGAAGGGAAAATCCTCGTCAACGATCGGATTGCCGACTCAATGTTTCAGCAGATATTGCTCCGTCCGAGCGACTATGATGTTCTGGCCACGCCGAATCTGAACGGCGATTATCTTTCCGATGCCTGCGCCGCTCAGGTTGGCGGACTCGGTATGGCGCCGGGCGCGAATATCGGAGATTTTATCGGTCTGTTCGAGGCGACTCACGGCACCGCGCCGAAGTATGCTGATAAGGATATGTCCAATCCGGGATCGCTCTTGCTGTCGGCGGTGCTCATGCTCCAATACATGGGATGGGACGAAGCCGCAAAGCTGATCGAAAACGGAATCGAAAAGACGATTGCCAAGAAGACAGTCACGTATGATCTGGAACGCCAGATGCAGGGCGCGACGAAAGTAAGCACCTCGCAGTACGCGACGAATATTATTGGGAATTTGTAGGTTATTGGCGTCAGGTCATGGAGGCCTGACGCCACTTTGCACCACCGCGTATTGCTTAGTGCCTCACAGCAAGGGGCCTGTTGAAAAACCCTCGCAATGACGTACTGCGAGGCTTTTTCAACAGGCCCCTTGCTGTGGGGTCCCTCAACCATGCTGACTCTAAACGCTTGTGTAAACTGCAAGAAGAGATTGCTTCGTTGCGCCGAAGACCCTTCTACTCCGCTCCTCGCAACGACTGAGAGGGGCGTCCTCACCCGACGGCTTTTCTATCTGGTCGGTCGATACACATACCACCGCTCATGAGCATCGCGCTCAAATGCGATGAATCGCCCACGTTCCTGCGGATTCAGGCCCGCCTCGCTCATATCATTAGCCAAAAATCGCAACCACCGGGGTGGCAGGTATTTTGACTCGTGAAAAATGTACAGGTCGGAGAGTCGTGTATGGAAAAGTGGATCAGAGAATTTCACCCGATCGGAACGGAGGTTGAGGTAGAATAGTGCTTCGGCGCGAGGGAAAAACTGGACGGATATCAGGTGAGAAACGCTTTCTTTCGCTATAATCTCCGATATCCGTTCTCTGTCATTCGCTGAAAGGTAATCAGTTCTGTCGGGTGTCGCTAACTCAAAGAATTTCATTTGAAACGGGTAGTTAAACGGAGATTCAAGATTACCACGGTAGAGGTGCCAGCCGACAACTACGCAGACCGGCAAACTGATGAGCGTGAAACGGGCGTAGCGATGTACTTTCGTCATACGCTCGTACACAAACTCGCGCAACGATTCTACAAAGAGAATCGAAATAATCAGCGCGGCCAACATCCAGAAAACCCGATACCACATCTCAAATCCGACAATCTGAATCGCCCAGCACGGGAATGCCAAAACAAGCAAGGTGAGTCGACGTCGGTTGCTACTACTACTCAGAGCAAGAGTGGCAATCAGCGTGATCAGCAAAGCGAGATTATCCAGAGTCAGAATCTGACCAAGAATGCTCCGCTCACCTTTTCGCGCGAATTGAAAGGTGAGGTCTTGCTTGACGAACGACCAATATTGCGAACAATAAACAGCGTACCCTACCCAGCATGCAATAGCGATTAGTAAAAACGCTAACCCAAGTTTGGTGAGCTGTGGCCTTGATTTGGTTCGCCAGCAGTCGATCGCCGTGTACACAATTGCCGCCGCCAGAAAATAGAATCCATTCGGATGAATCAACGGTGTGAGAGCAAGTAGTCCAAGAGCGGTCAGGGTTCTTTGTTCAAGCAGGAGAGCGAATCCGGAAATAACGAGAAGAAGTAACGGCGCTTCCATGCGGGCGATGTTACCACAGGCAATGAAATACGCGTTCAAGAAAAAACAGCCAGCGATGATAGATGACAGAATAGAGCAATTGTGTTTTCGCAGAACGCGCAGAAACAAAATCACAGATAACAGTACACAGATCAGCGAAAAAGCCCGTGCTACAACCAGCGATCCGCCGGTAACCGAGAATATTCCTCCAATAATCGCCGTGTACCCGTGAGGCATCCAAAATATGGGGCGTTCTGGATTAAGTTCGGGGCTGACAAGTGTTCCGTTCTCGGCAAGGGATATTGCAGGCCAAAGGAAGTGCGACTCATCCGGCCAGGGGAGAGGGCAGACATAGCCGAGGGACAAATGAGCGTACACAGAAATCACTACAACAAAGATTACGAGTGCGATTTCAAGCCAAGCGCGGGATGATATTCTAAACGCCACAGATTATTCGCCTTCTGCCGATTGCTCTTGAGCTCCGAGCAAAAAGTAACTTGCAGGGCGCTCTGAATATGAGCCAATATAGTCAGCGCTCTGTCAAGAGGCAAAAGAAGAGAACGAGAAGATCATTCTACCCGAGATTTGTTCACAATCCGCTCTGTGTCGTGGGCGATGACAAGTTCTTCGTTGGTTGGAATGGCCAATGTTTTGGCAGTTGCGCACGCGCCAGAAATGTCCATCTCTTTGCCGATGGCCGCCTTGTTAAGCGCGTTGTCGATGGTGATCCCCATAAAACCAAGTCCTTGACAGGTCAGATCGCGGACAACGGATGAATTTTCGCCAATGCCCCCAGTAAAAATAAGAGCATCCAGACCGCCCAGCGCCGCCATATATGAGCCGATGTATTTTTTCAGACGGTAGCAGAAAACATCAAGAGCCAGCTTCGCGTTAGCATTCCCGGTGTCAGCGGCGGCGATTATCTCGCGCATATCGGACGATACCCCGGAGATTCCTGCTAAACCGGAATGCTTGTTCAAAAGGGTATTTCCTTCATGAAGAGAAAGCTCCTCGCGCGACATAATGTGCAGAATGATCGCGGGGTCTATATCGCCCGAACGCGTGCCCATAAGGAGTCCTTCAAGAGGAGTAAAACCCATCGAAGTATCCACCGACACGCCGCCATTGACAGCGGCAACCGAAGCGCCGTTCCCCAAGTGGCAGGTGATCAGCTTGAGTTGGGAAAGCGGTTTGCCGAGCATTGCGGCGGCCCGGTCGCATACATATTGATGCGAAGTGCCGTGGAAACCGTAACGACGAATGCCGTACCGCTTGTAGAACACATACGGAATTCCATAAACAAAAGCGTACGGGGGCATAGAATGATGAAAGGCCGTGTCGAAGACCGCCACCTGCGGAACATGGGGAAGGGCTTTTTGACAGGCGTTTATCCCTCGGATGTTGTGTGGGTTGTGGAGCGGAGCCAGCTCTATCAGCCCTCGGAGACGGGACATCAGATCAGTCGTAATCAACACCGAGTCGGTGAACTCTTCACCGCCATGAACCACCCTGTGGCCGACCGCGTCGATTTCGTTTTTGTCTTTTATGACGCCATGATTTGGTGACATGAGCATGGTGATCACATACTCGACCGCGACGATATGATCCAGAATTTCGGCCGACACTTTTACTTCGGGCCGGTCAAACGGCTTATGGGTGAGCACCGCCTCGGCCATTCCGATTCGCGATACCAGCCCTTTAGCCAGCGGTGCGCCGTTTGTTGAATCGATAAATTGGTATTTGACCGACGAAGACCCGCAATTGAGCACTAATATTTTCATTTCTTGACTCCCACCAGAACACCAGCCAGATGACCGTTTAATTTGCTGGTAATTCGATTTCCCTCTTTGTCGTACTCGAAAAATCCTTTGCCAGTTTTTACGCCGAGGTGTCCGGCTCGGACCAGTTTGCGCAATATCGGACAGGGGTTATATTTGTGATCGGACAGTTCGCCCAAAAGATTCATCATCCACGACATCACAACATCAAGCCCCATTTGATCGGCCAGAGCAAGAGGGCCGACATTGAATCCAAATCCGAGTTTAAGGGCCTCGTCGATGTCCTCGGCGGTAGCGACACCTTCCATCAGAACATGCATTGCCTCGTTAAGCAACGGCACGATAATACGGGTGGTTACATATCCAGGGTACTCGATGACGGTGATCCATTTCTTGTCCAATAGTTCGGCAAACTGTACAGCTTTTTGGAAGGTATCAGAGTCAGTTTTTAGCCCCTTGACAATTTCCACCAACGGTATTCGAGTTACGGGATTGAGAAAGTGCATCCCGATGACCCGCTCGGGACGCTGGGTAACAGCGGCGATTTCCGAGATCGACAGGGTAGAGGTGTTGGTGATGAACATCGTATCGGGAGTGCATATCTGATCAAGCTTCTCAAGTAGAGCACGCTTTTTGGGAAGGTCTTCGGGTATCGCTTCGAGTATGATTTCGGCCTCTTCGGCTTCACTCAAATCTGAGGAGGGGTGGATTCTGGCAAGGATTGCCTTTTTCTCGCCACTAGTCAGGCCCCACCGTCCAATCTCTCGGTCTAACGACTCTCCGATCAAACGGGTAGCTTTTTCTGATATTTTAGTGGTTCGATCGATTAGCGTAACGTCTTGCCCCACAGCGGATACCGCCACCGAAAGTCCTTGTCCCATGACACCAGCTCCGATGATTACTATCTTTGTTCTGGCCATTTGCTATCCTATCGTTTTGGTCTCTACGCTTGTGAAACTATTAACAAACTTAGTCTGATGCAAATTGTTTCTGCTATTGTTTTTAGTTCGGCCTATTAGCCAAAAAGTTGAGGATGTATTTTTGTGGCTCGAAGGTCTACGAGTTGTTGTATAATAACAAGATGAGCATATTTGATTGTCCGGGTTGGAATGAGAAAGACCCCAGTTTCTCTTATGGTTTTCAAGAATCGAAAGGCCTATTTATGAAATTGCGTACAATACTTATGGCGGCGTTGCTAACGTGTGTTTTTGCGGTATCGCTATCCGCGGCTACGCGCACGGCGCGGTCGTTATATGTGTTTGATGTGAATGGTGGGTACAGCTCGGCATTTGGCAATTACAGCGGTATTGGGACGTTTACTTGGGACAGCGGTGGTTTGACCGCCTCGCAGGTTTTAGATCCGACCTATCATTTGGGTTTCACTTTGGGAAGATTGTACAACGACCATCTTCTTTTTGGACTGGGCTTTCGCTACACTAATATCAATATCGACGACCACATAGGCGATCTGCTCCAGCCCATTGACACCAGTTCGCTCCGCTTTCATCAATACGACCTGAGCTTTGATTTCAACTATTATCCCGTGAATATCGCTGAGGAATCGCTGGCCCCGTATTTCGGTGCTGGGGTCACGACTGGGTTAACCACATTTGCGCCGCCGGGGTACGCGTCTGAAAGTAAGTTGTCGGTTGCATTGGCGGTAAACTTTGGTGTTGATCTCAAGGTGTGGAAAGCCGCTGACAAACGGAGCTTCGTTACGCTTTCCTCACTGAATAGCTGGCAGGTTGTCGCGACCGGCGACCGTCCACGATATCTAAATCTTGGCGGAGCTGTCCGTTATTTTTTCAGACCGTGAAGATTTGATGTTTTCGGAGAACAATTTGAGCAAATTAGAGATTTTCTCTCGTGTGTCTGCGTATGTTGTTGTCATAGCTATTGCGGTCGTGACCGGATTATCTATTTCCTGTAAGAGTAAGAAACCAACCGAGCCGAATCTGGCCATCAGCGCGACTTCGGGAGCTCACGGCACAATCACTCCGGCGGGAACGGTAAGCGTCAAGCCGGGAACTGATCAGTCTTTTACTATGACTGCAGATTCTGGTTACGAACTTGTAACCCTTCGCATTGATGGTATTTCTGTTGGCCCTTCCACAACTTATGCGTTTGCGAATGTAACCGCGAATCACTACATATACGCCGGATTTTCTCATGTCTATTCGATTGTGGCGACAGCCGGACCGCATGGAACAATCACGCCTCAGGGAAACGTCAGTGTTACTGAAGGGGCTAGTCGGACTTTTACGATCACTCCTGATGTAGGGTATCGGATATCGGATGTTTTGGTAGACGGCGTCTCGGTAGGAGCTATCAGTTCATATAATTTTGTGAACGTAACTGTCGCTCATTCTATCAGCGCCACCTTTGGCTTTATCCCCTTTGTGCTTTCTGCGGATAACGGACTGTATTATCGCGGGACCATGAACAGTTCGGTGTTGTCACCACAATTAGTTCTTAGTGCGACTGATTCAGTCGGTGCAAGCGCCAATCAGTGGATTCAGTTCGGTTTGTTAAGCGGCGACGGAACTATCGGGGCCGATTCGGTACAGACCGATGCGCAGGGCAAGGTGCAACCCTCGTATTCATTTAGTGGCGCCAAAGGACATGCGGTTGTGCGGGTGTTGTGGCCTCAGAAAGACACTCTCGATCTCTTTTTACGCGCCAATACGCTGGTCTGGGGGGATTCTGCTCAGGGGCAGTATGTCCGGATTGGGGATACATATTCGTTTGTGAAGTCGTTTAACGGTCAGCCGGACTCAATTACGGCTGATCCTAACTTCTGGTTGATTTATGCTAATTATGAAACAGCTCTCGGCGTGGTAGTAATTCTCAATGATATTGATCCGGTTAACTTCGCGTCAGACTTTGAAACGGTGTATGGTATCATTGTCAATTCCGTGTACACAGGAAGATTTTCCAACGGGATCGGAATTGGCTCCGATTCAAGCGCTCTGGTGGCGGCGTTCGGTGCCCCGGACACCATGTATCTCGACCCGTTACCACCGGCGGCCTGGGTGTACGTTTACCGAACTAAGGGACTGACATTCTATCTCAATCAGGCACTGCCGTTGGTAGTCTCCGAAATTCATTTGGTGGCGCCATTTCTGGCGCTACCCTCGTTTCGGCGATTCAGCTTGCCGACAGAATCACAGTAAATAGCGAAATTGTCGATTCATGTACTGTTTGTTGACAGGATCGACTTCCACAGAATATATTAAGAGAATATGAAAAGATTTGAAATGCAGAAAGGGAATCCATGTTTCGCACCTTTACTCTCACCTGTTCAATCCTATTATTGGGAATGACCGTTATGTCAGCTGATGAAAAAAAGACTACGTCCGCTCCGGCGGCAAAAGTTGTGCCTGCCGACAACGCCGCGGCCAAGAAAGTTCCTGTCCGCAGTAAAACAAACAAATGTGTGGCCATTGAAACCTCGTATGGCAAGATGGTTCTTGAGTTGTTCCACGACGTGGCTCCGGGGCATGCCGATTCATTTGCGGTCCGGACTGGGGACGGATTTTACAACGGCACGATATTTCATCGCGTCATTGACGGGTTCATGATTCAGGGTGGCGACCCAACCGGCACAGGTACGGGGAATGCCAGCTACAAGCTCAAAGCGGAATTTAATGAGAATCCGCACATTGAAGGCACGTTGGCGATGGCTCGCACGCAGGACCCAAACTCGGCGTCCTGTCAGTTTTTCATCTGTTTGGCGAGAGCGGCGCATCTCGATAGGCAGTACACTGTATTTGGTCAGTTGCTGAAGGGGTACGATGTCCTTCACGCTATCGGGAAACTTCCGGTAGGTCAGCAGAGCCGGCCACTCAAAGATGTTGTGATGACCAAGGTATACCTCTCTGATTCTGATGGAAAGCCGTTGGTGGTCTCCGAAGAAAAGAAGGACAAATAGCAAACTGTCGCCGACTTTCTTTTCGTATAACGGGATGGAACATCGGGTGTAGCTGTTCGTTTATCCAGATATGAAACCACGCGGACTAGTGCTCCTCGGATCGACCGGCTCAATCGGCCGCTCTGTGCTTGATGTTGTCGACAATCACCCCGGCTCGTTCGAGGTTGTGGCACTGGCGGCCCGGTCGACTGTGGACCTGCTGGCCGAGCAGTATTTCAAATATCGCCCCAAATATGTCTGCGTGGTCGATGCCACTGTGGAGCAGGCGCTCAGGCAAAAGATTGGTCGTGAATCAGTAGAAATTCTCTCTGGCGAAGCGGATCTGCTCAAACTGACCGCGCTGACCGATGCTGAAATTGTTCTCAACGCCATTGTCGGATCAGCGGGATTGCGGGCATCGCTTGAGACACTCAAAAATGGAAAAAGACTCGCGCTTGCGAACAAAGAGTCGTTGGTAACTGGGGGGCCGCTTTTTGCTCCGTTTCTTGCCGAAAAATCTACGCGCATATTTCCTATCGACTCTGAGCATTCAGCTATCTGGCAGGCGATGATGGCGGGTCGAAAATCAGAAATCCGAAAAATCCTACTGACTTCGTCGGGGGGACCATTTCGGACTCTCCCTGCTGAAAAATTTGATTCTATCACAGTCGATCAGGCGCTCAATCATCCGACTTGGAAGATGGGCCCAAAAATTACGATAGATTCGGCGACTTTGGCTAACAAAGGACTTGAAATCATCGAGGCGGTTACACTTTTCAGCATACCGGCCGACCGGGTTGAAGTTGTGATTCACTCGCAGTCGATAGTTCACTCGATGGTGGAGTTTATCGATTCATCGGTCATGGCCCAGCTTTCGATGCCCGATATGCGCCTGCCTATCACCTACGCCCTTTTCTGGCCGGAGCGGGTAGAGTCGGAGTTTGGACGCATCGACTGGACACGCTCCCACACGCTACAGTTTGAACCGCCGGATTTTGAACGTTTTCCAATTTTAGAGATCGCCTTCGCGGTTGCCCGAATCGGCGGAACAGCCCCTGCGATTTTCAATGCCGCCAACGAAATCGCAGTCGAGGGATTTTTGCGCCATGCTCTCAAGTTTACTGAAATAGTCGATATTATACAAAGCACTCTCGACGCGGTGTCGCTGATCGGAAAGCCGGAGCTTGATGATATTCTTGCGGCAGATGTGATGGCGCGACAACTTGCCCGAAAGCAAATGGAGAAAATTGCATGTTGACGACAGTACTGTCTTTTATCTTTGTTCTTGGCCTTCTGGTGTTTATCCATGAGCTGGGTCATTTTTTAGTGGCTAAACGAGTCGGAATCAAAGTTCATCGCTTCGCGCTCGGATTCCCGCCGTATATATTCACCAAGACAGTCGGTGAAACCGCCTACTCGATCGGAATTATCCCGCTGGGTGGATTTGTCAAGATGGCAGGGGAGAACCCTGATGACCCGTCAACCGGCGACCCAACCGAATTCGCATCGAAGACCCTTCGCCAAAGAGCGGCGGTTATCTTTGCCGGACCTTTCATGAACTATGTGCTCGCTATCGTGCTGTTGATTGGTGTCCTCTACTTCGGCGGTCAACCAATTTACGACAAGGGAAAAGTGGTGGTCGGGCAGGTTACTTCCGGCGCCCCAGCTGAAGCCGCAGGGCTTAAAGAGGATGATATTATTATCGGAATCGACGGTATGGCTGTTGCCCAGTTTGATTCCGTACGCACCCGAATAAACAAGCACTTAAGCGAACCACTTGCTCTTACTTGGATTCGTGGCAATGATACTATGACTGCTTCTATCATGACTAAAATCGAAAAGACCCCTAATCTCGAAGGTGGATTCGATTCGGTCGGTGTAATAGGATTCGCCCAAAAACCAGTCGGGTACGATAAATATACACTCTGGGAAGCAACCTCGAACGGTTTTATCACAACCCATGTCATCGTTTGGGAGACTGTCAAGTTTGTCAAGAATTTGATTTCCGGTCAGGTTTCTTCCAAGCTCTTAGGCGGCCCGCTGTTTATTGCTCAGCAGTCGGGAAAAGAGGCCCGTAAAGGTGGCGCTTCGCTGTTTTTCTTTATGGCCCTCTTATCTGTGAATCTGGCGGTTCTAAATATACTACCAATACCGATTCTCGACGGTGGCCATCTGGTGTTTTTGGCGGTAGAAGCAATCAAGGGGTCACCCATTTCACAAAAGGCCCGCATGGTGTCTCAACAATTCGGACTTGTCGTTCTGTTGGGTCTAATTGTGTTTGTTACCTTTAACGATATCCGGAGATTTATTCAGGGCTAATAGCTCGATTTATGTCCGAACCGTCCAATCCGTTCCTGTGTACAAGTGGGGAACGAACGTAAGAAAGGATTTCTGATGTCAGGACGAACCAGTAGCCGCAACGACAAACCTGCCCCGGGAAGCGGCATGTGGGATAATGTTAAGCAAATACTGATAGCCATTTTTCTGGCGCTGGTCATTAAGACTTCGATCGTTGAGGCGTATAAGATTCCTTCGTCTTCAATGGAAGACACTTTGCTGATCGGCGACTTTCTTTTGGCAAATAAATTTGTCTATGGTTCACGGTTACCGCTGTTGGGCTGGCGATTTCCGGCTATTCATGATCCTCGCCCCGGTGACGTTGTTATTTTCACATGGCCCGGCGACGGAGTGACAAAATATATCAAGCGTTGTGTTGCGGGTCCGGGGGATACTATTGAAGTTCGCGACACGCTCGTGATTGTGAATAGTCATCCGCAAATCAGGCCGGCGGAAAGTAAATTCATCGATGTCGATGGCGCAGGAATGCATCAGGCACAACCGCAATCAGCTAACGGCAGGAACTCCAGGGATTTCTTCGGGCCTTATGTGGTGCCTGAAGATTGTTATTTTATGATGGGTGATAATCGGGACAATTCCTACGATTCTCGCTTCTGGGGGCCGGTCCGCAAAGACGCGATTTTGGGAGAGGCGATGATGGTGCACTGGTCATGGTGGGAACCGGAAAAAGATTCACCCGATTACCTGCGGCTGGTTTCGCCCGAAGTGTCGGTCACTGATCCGCTCTCGGTACCGCGACTGTTCATTTTTAACATCGTTCATTTTTTTGAGAAAGTCCGTTGGGAACGACTGTTTCGACCCATCGGATGACAATCACTATGTTGAGGATATGGCGGATGAATAAATTCCTGACAATCATTTTGGCACTGTTTCCGGTAGTGGCTTTTGGCGGGCCGGGTGTCAAAATAAAAAACGATACGTTCAATTTCGGTAAGGTGCTTCAAAACACGACTCTGACTCATGCCTACTGGATAAAATCGACCGGTGACGATACTCTTCGCATAACCGAAGTCGTCCCCGGTTGCGGTTGCACCCAAATGCCGCTCTTGGATTCAACTCTGGCGCCGGGGGACAGTACTCGACTGGATATCATCTTTACCACCCGATCTTTCATAGGCAATGTAAACAAGCGGCCATATATCATGACTAATGCCACGGCTGACAAAGTGGGGATGAGTATTTACGCTGAAGTTCTCGTCGATCCCGAGACGGGAACGCCTTTGGTATTGCGTCCAGCCCGATTAGATGTTTCTCAATTCACCGCTCAACCACGACGCCGGGCCACGTTTCAGATCGTTAACAAATCATCTGAGGATTTGGCGCTACGGGTAGTCGACACTTCTTTCAAGAGCTTTGAAATTGTCCTTCCAGCTAAAATAAAAGCGGGCGCGACTATTGAAGGCACCGTCATCGTGAAGAAAGCCGAGATCTCGAAGGCCTTCAAGCAGTCGTTTACCTTTGAGGCGGCCGGAGGCGAGACACGCGAACTGTTCACACTTCCGGTTGAGCGGATGTATAATGTCAAAGATACTACCGGTACGGCAGTGAGCGGGACTCGCTAAGGGCTCGTTGAAGCCACGCAACGACCGATTGTGGGCTTTCCCCACGTACTCCTAACTATCAATAGCTCTATCGGCCTATTTTTTGTTTTGTGTTCGGTCTCTGGTGCGGTTTATTCCTGTTGATGTATCAACTCACGGTCACCAATCTTGCCAAGCGGTTCGGACACCGAAAGGTGTTGACCAATGTTTCGTTTTCGCTCGCAACGGGCGAGTCGATTGCTATCACCGGTCACAACGGATCGGGTAAGACTACACTCTTGATGACGCTATTGGCCAGTCATCATCCCAGCGCAGGAACAATCGATTACGCATCCGACGGCACAAAGCTCGGGGGCGGCGATGTTCGCCGTTTGACCTCGCTGGTTGGTCCATACTTAAACCTGTATGACCAACTTACAGCCGAGGAGAATCTCCGTTTTTTCTCGACAGTGGCGGGTCTTTCTGTCACCGGTAAACAGATCAATCAATTACTTTCGAGGGTGGGGCTTGAAGGGCGAGGTGATGATCTGGTTGGCGCCTATTCATCAGGCATGAAGCAACGTCTTAAATACGCGGCGGCTATTCTCAAAGAACCCGCCTATTTGTTTCTTGATGAGCCAAGCTCGAATCTCGACGCGGCTGGGAAGAAAATGGTCGCCGAACTTATCGAAGAATATCGGTCCAAGAGCATCATCGTGATCGCGACCAATGAACAAGAGGAGTACGGCCTTGCCCGGTCAGTCTGCTCACTTTCTGAGTAAAGCATACGCGGTATTCGCAAAGGATCTCCGGTTGGAGCTTCGTTCGAAATACGCGCTGAATACTATTCTCATGTTCGGCGTGATTTCGTTGGTTGCAGTATCGTTTTCGCTGGGGCAGGGGAGTCTACCGACTCGTCTGCTGGCGGCGGTGTTCTGGATCATCATGTTTTTTGCGTCGATGGCCGGACTGGCGCATGTTTTCATTCGCGAAGAAGAAACGGGCACCGCGCTGGCGCTTCGTCTGACCGCCGATCCAAACGCCGTGTACCTTGGAAAACTCGTTTTCAATCTGACACTGTTGGGATTGATGGCGCTAATTATCACACCGTTGTTTTTTGTATTCACCGATGCACCCGGCGAGCACTGGTTTGCTTTTGCTCTGGTGCTTGCTTTGGGGGTGCTGGCTCTTTGCGCTGGAACGACTTTGGTTGCCGCTATCGTATCAAAGGCGAGCGCCAAAGGAGCGCTGTTCGCTGTTTTGAGTTTGCCCATTTTTCTGGTGCCTCTCTGGTGGCTGATTGCCGCGTCTGACAAAGCGCTGACCGGGGGAGGGCTGACGGCGATGTCCTCGGAGTTAATCGGGTTGGTATCCTATTGCGTCGTGATGCTCACGCTCTCGGTGTTGTTGTTTGAATTAGTCTGGCTGGAATAGCCGTCTCCCGAACTTTTTATATTCATGTAGTCTCGGCTCGTTCATTGCGCGGTGGGTGTCGATAATTCGCTGTTCTCACCGCGTAGCGGTGAGCTACTATTTTGTGCGCGGCCCCGCCATCGGCGGAGTCTGCCCGATCGTCAGTGCCCCACCCTCGTCGTTGCGAGCGAAGCGAAGCAATCTCCTCTTCTGCTTAAGTGTCGGATACAAGAGCAGATTGCTTCGTCGCACCAAAGTGCTAATAGTGGGGGTAAGAAAGAGCAGAACATTCTTGACAAGTATCGATTTTTGTATATTGTGTAGTACAGTCAAAGACAATCCAAGTGAGGATATCCTGATGTTCAACCACTCTATGCGTTACTTTGCGGTTGCGGCCTTTGTTGGTCTTGCCTTATCAGCGAGTTCAAGCAACAACCCCGAAGATCTAACTCAGCCCCAGCAGGCAAGTGTATCCAATAGTCTCGCAGGTATGCCGCTGGCCTTCACCAAGAATATGGGCCAATGGCCGGATTCGATTATGTTTCGAGCTTCTGCCAACGGCGCCACGATGTGGTTCACGAAGAACGGGATTTGGTACCAGTTCTTCCGGCGAGTAGATTCTGTCGTGGATCCTGTAGGTCGAAACCCCCGTGGTTTAGACTCTTCTCCCGTAGGTCAGGACCCTCGTGGTCCTGACAATTCCCCCGACAGCATCGAAACAACGATGATCAAAGCGGAGTTTATTGGAGCCAGCGAAGCGGTGGATGTTGTGGGAATGGAAGAGTTAGAATACAAATGCAACTACTTCTTAGGCAATGACCACTCGAAATGGCGCACCGATGTGCCCAATTTCAGCGCAGTTACTATGCGCGGTCTATATCCGGGAGTTGACGTTACTTTTTCCGCCAAAGACGGCCGTTTGCAGGAAGAACTGATTGCCTCGACCGAAAGCGACCTAGAACAGGTAAGAATTGAATATCGCGGAGAACGCGTTTCGACTCCGCTCAACGCGACGTCAACCCCGGAGACGGGATTGACCTACGAAGACCTGAGCCGACTTCACCCTGAGCTTGCCTGCCCCGTGCGAAGCGCGCGGGTCGAAGGGTCGAAGGGCGGTCCCGACTCTCCGTGGGCGGCAGACGTCCCGTCTGCCCCTTCTTCAGACGGACGACAAATTGCATCAGCAACTTCAAGCGCAAGCGGCGTGAATATTGTCTTTAGCACGTATCTTGGGGGAAGTATGGAAGAAAATTGTGCAGACATCGCGGTTGACGCCGAGGGAAATGCTTATGTGTCTGGTATAACCCATTCTGCGGATTTCCCCACCCTGAATCCACTCCAGCCGTCCTTTGGTCAGCCAGCCGTTTACGGTACAGATGCTTTTGTTACGAAACTGAGCCCGGAAGGCGGATTAGTTTATAGCACCTTTCTTGGAGGCAATTCCTCTGAAACGGGTAGTAACACATGCATCGCGGTGGACGGATCGGGGAGCGCGTATGTGGCGGGGTTCACTAATTCCCCCGATTTCCCGAGAGTCAATTCTTTTGACCCCATCTGGAAAGGACATACAGGTGACGCTTTCGTAGCCAAACTGAGCCCGGCTGGTAACAGTTTAACATACTGCACTTTTCTGGGCGGCAGTTATGACCCACAGGATCCAAACTTCATTAGCGGTAAAGATGATGCCCATTGCATTGCGGTGGACGAGACGGGGAGCGCGTATGTGGCGGGGGTTACTCATTGTTTGGATTTCCCGACAATCAATGCCTATGACGATACCAGGAACGGTGAATCTGATGGCTTTGTCGCAAAGTTTAGCCCAGCCGGTGACAGTCTGGTCTACAGCACATATCTGGGTGGAAGCTATGACCCATTCTATGGAGGTCGTGATGAGGTGGTCGATATTGCCGTGGATGCGGCAAAGTGCGTGTATGTGACTGGTATAACCTGGTGCCACGATTTCCCGACCCAGAATCCGTACGACAGTAGTTTGGGTGGAAGTATTGACTGTTTTGTGTCAAAACTGAGTCAGGCCGGCGACACCCTGGTATACAGCACATTTTTGGGTGGTAATATATCCTCATATTCGGGTAGGGATGTGGGCTATGGCATCGCAGTGGATGGAGCGGGGAGTGCCTATGTGGCGGGAATCACCTCATCTCCCGATTTTCCGACCCATAATCCTCTTCCTAATGGTGGCGGTATCTTGAAAGGAACGTTGGATGTCTTCGTGACGAAATTTAGTCCTGATGGCCATAGTTTGACCTACAGCACTTTTTTTGGAGGTAGTGGTGATGAGGCGTCAGTCTGTGATATTGCATTGGGCGAGTCGGGGAGCGTATATGTGATGGGTTTTACCCGTTCTATCGATTTCCCGACAGTTCATCCTTTTCAGGGCGCACCGGGTGGAGAGAGTGATGCCTTCGTGGCAAAACTATCGACTGATAACAACAGTCTGATCTACAGCAGTTATCTGGGCGGTAGTAATTCTGAGGTGGGGATTGGGCACATTGCACTTGACGGAGCGGGTAACGTGTACGTGACAGGACGTACTTTATCCTCTGATTTTCCGACTGTGAATCCTTTTGATGGTAGCTTGAGTAGCCCTTATAACGCTTTTGTGACAAAAGTGAGTCCTTTTGTCAGTTGCTGTGTCGGCTCCACTGGCAATATCGACTGCGATCCGGGCGACGGTGTTGATATCAGCGATCTCTCGGCGCTGATCGATCATTTGTACATCACATTTACACAGTTATGTTGTTCGTTCGAAGCCAATGTCGACGGACAGAATTGGATTGATATATCCGATCTGACAGCGCTGATCGATTATCTGTACATCAGTTTCACGCCTCCGGCAGCGTGTCAGTAATCTTGTGTCTGTGCGGTCAGGTGCCCTCACCTGACCGTCCGCACAATTGACAAGTGTCGGGTGGGGGCACCCGACACCACCGAATGACAATTTCACTACAAAGCTCGTGGTTCTTGCCACCTGGCCCTATGTATGAAGAGCCGAACTGAAGCAAACGATATCCGAACCGTAAATGAAACCGCGTGAAAAAGCAAAACTGGTGTGAAACAAAGCCAACCTCCCCGCGTCTTCGCGTGTGTCCCAACAACTTGTAGAGTCCATCGACAAAATAAAAAAGCGATGTGAAACGAACCCACTTCACCAGCCAAGTTTGAACGCGGTAGACGAGGACACCCATCGCGCACGAGAACGGACCCTTCAACCCGCGCGCTTCGCACGGGGCGGGCAGGCTCAGGGTGACATCATTCATAGATGCAATTTAAGAGTATGTCAGGCTGAGCTTGTCGAAGCCTCAATACCTACCTGGTCTGTTAGATCCTTCGAAACGCAGGGTGAATTGCTCATATTCATGTAATCTCGGCTCTGTCTGGTGTCGATAATCAGTCTATATGAATACTTTCAGATCAGTAGTTACAGTCTCGATAAAATGCATCATTCTGGCGGCTGGGCTGGCGGCTACCCCAATTCCTTTTGATCCCGAACGCGGGTTGGTGGAGGTCCAAGTACTGCTCGACGGACGGGTACAGGGGAAATTCGGTTTCGATACCGGCGCCGACCGACTCTACATTGATCGTGCTTTCGCGAAAAAGAACGGTCTGAGCTTTGCCGAAGGAGCGCCTTCTCATCAGGTCGCCGGAATCGACGGTGTCGCGCAATCCTCGGCGGTCAGTATCAGGTCTATGGAAATCGGTGATGAGCGGTTGTACAATCTGCCGGCTGTCGCCATTGACTTGAACGACCTAACACACGGCAAAACAGGGAATCATCCAGACGGACTGATCGGTTTTGATATCCTGCGACGGTTTTATTTAACAATCGACTATCCCAATCGCACAGCCGACATGTATATGGCTGAGCCGAAATTTCTCGCCGGACGCAATTTTGAAACCGTGCCGTTTAAGCAGTTCAATCATCTGATAATTGTCGAGGCGCGATTCACAAAGGACATTGTGCGCCCGATGGTTCTCGATTATTGCGCGTCAATTACTTCGATTTCGCAGAAACTCGCAAAAGAGCTTGAACTCGGTGTCGATTCGCGTGGAATCGGAGTAATTCCCTCAATCGCGCTCGATGGCGGTATACAAGTCGAAATGATACCAGCAACAGTAGCAAACATTGAGGCGTACCGCCGCAATTTCAGAGGGGCTGAGTTTGAAGGGATTATCGGCGCGACGTTTCTTCGCAATTTCAAAGTTACGGTGGACTACAAGCGAAACAGAGTCTACTTCCATCACAATTCGTAGTAATACAAACTTGCGGACGGCCCGGTGTCGGTGTACTATATCGGAAACAAAGGAGCCGTGATGAAATATGCCTGTCGTGTCGATATCGGAGCACATGTTACAGCTGATAGTATAGTCCATTTTGTTTCGCAGTCGGAACAAGTTGACAATCCCCGTCTCAAACAGATAGACAAATTGACTGGCGGGGCGGTGTCGACACTGGTTACTTCGGGCGAATTCCGCGGTAAGGACGGAGAGATTGCCGTCATCCACCATCCAAACGGCTATCGCGCAAAACGACTGATTTTGGCAGGCACTGGAACCAAGAAGAAGCTGAGCGCGGATTCGATTCGACGAGCGGCCGGAAATTTGTCACGACATAAGGCGGTAACATCGTCGTCGAAATTGGCGGTGGCCCTTGACGGTTTTGAGTCAGCTGGTTTTGCTCAGGCGGCCGTGGAAGGGTTCCTGCTCGGAGCGCACAAGCTACTTGACTATAAGACCGGCGAAGGCGCAAAAGACAACGGAAAACTGAGAGAGATTGAGTTTGTCGTTTCAAAACGTCCAGCGCTTGCCAATACTATCAAAGAAATAGAACGAGGCAGAATCATTGCCGAGGGGCAATTATTAGTAAGGCGCTTATCAGCCACGCCGTCAAATGATCTCACCCCTCAACTCTATGCACGGAAAATTCAGCAATTAGCCAAAGAGTACGGTGTTGCCTGTGAAGTTCTCGACGAAAAGGGTATTGCCAAAGAAAAAATGGGTGGCCTGTTGGGTGTTTCCAAGGGATCGGAAGAACCGCCACGATTTGTCATATTGAAATACTCTAAGACCTCTGCCAAGACCAAACCGATCGTGCTGGTAGGCAAGGGGGTAACGTTTGACTCTGGCGGTATTTCGATCAAATCTGCCGAAAATATGCACGAGATGAAACAGGATATGACCGGATCGGCGGTTATGCTTTCGACGATTCTGACGGCCGCGCGGTTGAAACTACCGCTCAATATAGTGGCACTGCTTCCCATCACCGAAAACATGCCGTCGGGACACGCGGTCAAACCGGGCGATATTCTCACCCTGCGAGGCGGCAAGACAGTTGAGATTATCAATACAGATGCTGAAGGTCGGTTGATTTTGGCTGACGCACTCGACTATGCCAAGAAGTTTGACCCACAGGCAGTGATTGATACAGCTACCTTGACAGGCGCGGCGCTTTATGTCCTCGGATACTCCGGTGCGCCGATTCTGGGCAATAGTCCGGAGTTAGTCAAACGCGCTGAGGTGGCCTCGAAAGCAACCAATGAGCGGGTCTGGCATCTGCCGATTTGGGATGATCATCGGGAGCAGATGAAGTCGTCAATTGCGGATTTGGTCAATTCAGGAGGGCGTTCTGCGGGGACAATCGCCGCTAGTGCATTTCTCGAAAACTTTATTGGCGAGTGGCCGTGGTTGCATATAGATATCGCTTGGATGGACATGGAGTATCAGGGGAAGCCGTACACGCCCAAAGG
>CXWL01001272.1_pt1 | contig 104518 bp, 92 predicted proteins | sample 590931 | NCBI WGS metagenome assembly CXWL01 (sample SAMEA3498368, study PRJEB10139) | groundwater metagenome | biome: water well; material: biofilm material | place: Germany | collected 2015-04-27 | reverse complement strand
ACATATAAGTTTACCGATTACTCTAATAATTTCCCCAGTTTCTGGCTCTGGGACTTTGGGGATGGGCTTACCTCAACAGAAAAAAATCCGAGACACAAGTTTTACGCCGGAAATTATACCGTCCGACTGACTGCGACGAACAGCTGTGGCTCCGACGATACGGTAATGGTTAGAGCTGTAAACGTACCTCCGTGTACGACTACCGACCCTGATTGGGATGGAGACGGCATTAGAAATCCGTGTGACAATTGTGCGCTTGTGTATAATCCGGGCCAGCAAGATGCTGACAAGAACGGGGTCGGTGATGTTTGTTGCTGTCAGGGTTTGACAGGGAACGTCGATGGCGATGCCAACAACAACGTAGATATTTCAGATTTGTCCGTACTAATCGACTACCTGTATATTTCGTTCACGCCTCCGCAGTGCATGGCGGAAGCAAACTGCGACGGTTCAACTGACGGGGGGGAATATGGAGAAGTAGACATCGCCGATCTATCGTGGCTCATCGGTTTCTTGTACATAACTTTCAGTCCGCTGTCTGCTTGTCGCTAATGAGAGTAGAGATGGAGCATGAGGGGATTGAGTGCAAATGGAATTAGAGGGAGTGACGCAGACGTACAAAGGGAGGCCTGACGGCACTACAACGCTCTGTTCAATTTCTGAACATGGTTGCACACTTTCACAAACGCAAACCTTGCTCTCTGATTTTGGCTTGCAACTTGTTGTGGGAAAGCATCTTAAGTTTTTACAAGAGATGCCTTAAGCAAGGCACATTTTTTGCTGAATATCTGTGTGACCATAATGCAGAACTGTAGTACCAGTTTTGTTAGACCTCCCCCCGACTAACCACCGGGGGACTTTTTTTTGTGTGGCCACGACTGGGGCCTTCGGCACTCATAGCGAACGTTTTCTGGAAAAACTGCAGATGTCGAAACCGCCCTTCGACTTCGCTCAGGACACGCAGGGTTTTCGACCTACATGACTAAAGAAATTCGTAAACGTAGGTTTTTCAACACCCCCTCAGCAATGGGTAGCCGGTCAGGTCTTCTCTGTTAAAGATTGATTAGCTACCTACACTCCGCTACCTTCTCCTCCCGACCATGGACCCGCGATTTAAGAAAGTGTTAGCCGTTGTCGGCGTGCTGTTGCTGGCCGCCGGCGTCTGGTTTTTTTGGTCTACGCTAAGACCGAAAACACGTGAAGAAAAGCTCGCGCAGATCATTCATCTTGAAGATAGCCGCGTTGCTTCCAAAGTTCTGCTCGAATACTTAGAAGACAATTCCCCCGAAATCCGCGCCCGCGCGGCGGTGGCAGTCGGTCGGATCGGCGCTCCCAAGACGGGAGAAAAACTCTATCAACTTCTGCGGGATCCGTCGCTCGATGTCGCCTCAAGCGCGGCATTTGCTCTCGGGTTGACGGACGATCACAGCTACGCCCGGAAGTTACTGGAAGTCGCCAATGACTTGCCATTCGCGGTTGCGGCGTGGGTTGTTCGTTCCGGCGGTCGCCTGGCCGATTCGACCATGACCGATATCGGCAACGAGATCGCCGGGTATCTTTTGCATCCAGCACCAGAGGTTCGCGAGGCGGCCTGTTACGCGCTGTTCTATGCCAAGACCAAAGATGCCGCCGAACAGCTTGTATCGTTTGTCAAAACGGAGCCGGATACAGCAGTAAAAGCGGCGGGCCTGTTTGCGTTGGCGCGGCTTGGGCTTGATGTCGGCACGCCGATTTATGTCGACTATCTGGCAGATCCCGATCCGTATCTTCGCGCTCTGGCTGTGCGCGGTCTGGCGGCATCCACCTCGCCTGAAGCCGAACATTATCTCGAAATCGCGCTTAATGACGGTGACAAGAATGTCGTCGCGCAGACGATCAACTCGCTTGGTGGCCGATCATCGCAATCGGCTGGTCAACGACTGGGCCAGCGACTTAATCGCGAGACCGACGAAAAACTGATTCTTGAACTTATCGCCGCTCTTCAAAAACAAAAGAGCGAGCAGGGTTTAACGGCGGTGAAGACGCATATGTCAACACAGACGACTGTCAACATCATGGCGGCCGCTCTGCCGTATCTCGCGACCATCGAACATGACCGAATTATACTACAGATCGATTCCTTGCTCAACGGCAAGCCAGATTCGAAAGTCCGATCAGCCGCCGCGACTGCCTATGGACTCTTGAACAAGACCAGCGTGGTTCCGAGGTTGGCCGGAATGTTTGCTGACGAAGACCCCGATGTCCGGATCGCGGTGTTTGAAGAACTCTACAAACTTGATACTGCCAATCGGCAATTCTACTTGAATAAGTTGTTCGTCGATCCGGATTATGTACTGACAGTTCTGGCTCTCGACAAAATCGGCTCGGATACTTTGCGGGCGTATCTACCGAAACTTCGCGAATTAATAAAATTGGGGACAAAGGTAGATATAGATGTCCGCCGGTCAATAGTCGATGCGCTCAAATCGTTTATGGTACCGGGTGTTCGGGATACGGTAACGATGGGCATTCTGATTGCCGCGGCGCTCGACCGCGAATATGTGGTGCGCCGCTCAGCGGCAGAAATCTACCTCAAATATTTCAACGAGGACCGGTACGCTATTGTACCGCCCACAGTCACACGCCTGACCGAACAACAGATCAAAGCGGCTCTTGATAAGTATGTCGAAAACCCGACGGCGACTATCGTTACTTCAAAAGGCGAAATCGAGATCGAATTGCTTTTTGATGTCGCGCCTGTGACGGTGCTCAATTTCATTGAGCTGGCAGGTAGCGGTTTTTATACGGGGTTGTCGTTTCACCGGGTGGTGCCGAATTTTGTAGTGCAGGGGGGAGACCCGCGCGGCGATGGTTGGGGTGGGCCTGATTGGTATATCAGATGCGAGTATTCAAATGAACGATATAAACGCGGCACAATCGGTATTGCCACCTCCGGCAAAGACACCGGCGGTTCACAGTTTTTTATCACACTGTCGCCGCAACCCCACCTTGATTCGAGGTACACAATTTTCGGACAGGTTACTAAAGGAATGGAGATTGCCGATTTGATTGTCAAAGGTGACTTGATCAAGACTATCACCATTCACGAGAGGAAATCATGAAATTCGCATCGCGCGCGATATGTATCTCCTTCATAGGCAATGCCACTTTATTTATCGGAGTAACATTCGGTGGAACGGAGTTTTTCCGGAATCCGGTCATCAACTCGGGCTTGAGCGATAAACTATTTGAGGTGGCCAATGGCGAGTGAAGGAATAGTCAAGACTCGGCTAGTTCGGGTTGTCATACCCGAAGGTGTGAACGTGATCTTCGGCCAATCACACTTCATCAAGACGGTCGAGGATTTGTACGAGACGCTGGTCACATCCTCTTCGGTGCTCAAATTCGGCCTCGCGTTCTGTGAGGCCTCGGGCAAGCGGCTGGTGCGTACCGACGGCAACGACCCGGCTCTGATTGAGTTGGCAAAGAGTGCGGCATTCGATGTCGCTTGTGGCCACACATTCTTCGTGTTTATCAAAGACGGTTTTCCGGTCAATATCTTGAACCGGATCAAGGTGGTTGACGAGGTCTGCCGGATATTCTGTGCCACGGCCAACCCGTTGCAAGTGATTGTGGCTGAAAGCGATCAAGGGCGGGGTGTGATGGGGGTCATCGACGGCGAGCCACCGGTGGGAATCGAGACCGAGCAGGACCGGGCCGAGAGACTTGACTTTTTGCGCAAAATCGGGTATAAGAGGGGCTGAATATTTCCCGTCCCCCTGAACTTCTGCGAGAGCAGAATGCGGGCGGGTAATCGCTATATTCACACAGTACTAGAACTGGAAGGAAATATGAAACGCATTACTCTCATTACGACGCTACTATCAGTTCTCTTGATCGGATCGGCGTTTGGCCTAACCCGCGAAGACGGTAGCAAATATTGGTTGGGCAAGGGATTCAGGCTCGGACTGAGTCACGCAAATCTGCACGGAACGGACGCCGGAGAGACACTGTGGAGAACCGGGTTGAACTTTGGGGGTGTTCTGCGCCTTGAACTTGACCGCACCAGCAGTCTTCAGTTGGAAGTCCTCTATTCAAGGAAAGGCACCCATGATTTCTTTTGGGTTGACCGAAATCTGGTAGAGGGAGACCTGACACTTGATTATGTCGAGGTGCCAATTTTGTGGGTGATTACTGTCCCTACTCGCTCGAATTTGACGCCAAATTTTCTGTTAGGACTTGCGCCAGGATTTATTACTTCCAGTAAATTTCGTAGCTCAATGAGCGATACATCAACCGAGACCGACGTGTTTGGCTTGCAACCTTATGATTTGGGTTTGGCCTTAGGAGGCGGGCTTACGAGTCAAGTTGGAGCAGGGAAAGTATTGCTTGAGATACGCTACACCTTTAGTATGTCAACATTTGATGGAGCCACTTCGCATAGCGACTTCAGAAATGGTGTTATTTCACTCAATACCGGTTATTTGTTCTAAGATACAAGAACTGTTTTCACTCAGGGCGGTGGTCATGTTCCCGACGTCTGGCCAACTAACTTCATAGTCACCGAGCTCCGCTATACTCATGCGCTTTGAACTAGAACGATCCAAAACCGAAAAATTGATCATCGAGGACTCCGAATTCAAGGGGCGACAGTTGATCAATATGCGGATTTTCTTTCTTGGTGATAACGACGAATGGTTACCGACGAAAAAAGGGATCACGTTCAAGCGCGAACAACTGGATGAAGTCCTCGGATTTCTCACTCAAATCAAAAACGGCTGACCTAAGACACTGAGCAGGCAGTCTCCGTGTTTGTATTTGCCAACGACAAGAACCGGCTCTGGAAGCATTTCCAGAAAGATCGGGCACTGTTTGCCTATCATATAGGCGATCTGGATGATTTCTTTTTCCCTAAATGCCAGTGGGCCGCAAGTTATTCGACCAAACGACACCCGACTGTCGAAAATGTCGTGTTGGTCTATCACGGCGGCCAACTACCCACAGTGTTGGCATTTGGTTTAGGACCGCGTTTTCCCGAACTCCTCGGAGAAACGTTCGATATTCTCCCTTCCCGATTTTTCTGTCACTACCAATCAGATTGCGGCGATCTTTTGCGTTCTCGCTATCACGAAGAGCCGCTCGGCGCCCACTACAAAATGTGTCTGCAGAAACTCGAAGAACCGCCGCCCTCAAGTGATGGTACAATCATTGGGCTTAACCAATCACACCTGAGCGCGGTCGCAAATCTGTACACCCGGGCTTATCCCGGCAACTACTTTATCCCCAGAATGCTTGATACCGGGAGATATTTCGGAATTGAATTTGAAAACCGGTTGGTTGCTATTGCCGGGGTACATGTTGTTTCGGACGAATACAAGATCTCTGTACTCGGGAATATAGCGACTGATCCGAATTTGCGCGGCCAGGGACTTGCGCGCCGTGTCACACACCACCTAACCCAAGAGCTTCATAATGAAGGCAAACTCGTTTGTCTGAATGTCAAAACCGACAACGACGCGGCAATCCGCTGTTATAGGAAAATCGGGTTTGAGATCACGCACACCTTCAATGAAGCGGTTTACGAATTGGCCCCTGATAATCGTTAAGTTGACATTTCGATTGCTGAACACGACATTTACATTGTAGTTTGAAAGCATAATGTCGTGTGCGCTTCAGGTGTAAGCGTGTTAGCGATGGGTCGGGAGTGGAATGTTTGGAAACAGCAAATTAGTCATTTCTCGGTGGTATCTTGACTGCATTGCCCCCGACGGCGAATTGTTTATAGGTCAGGCGGTATCAATCCGCTGGTCGAAACTTCATATTAACCTTGTCAGCAGTATCACCGGAGGAAACGGTCACATACAACGACGAGACACGATCGTGTTTCGTGAAGCATTCCCGCGAGAGACTGGGGCTGAACTAACCTGGGACTGTCGGTCGCTCTCGATACGGGGTACCTGGGTTTCGCTTGCCCCAAAGTTTGAGCAGACTCTTTACTCCGATAATAATCAACTCATACAATGGCAGTGTATAGCGCCGAAGGCCAGGGTGAGTTTGCAACTGGGCGACTCGCGCGCGTTGAGCGGTGTTGGATATGCCGACCACACTCAGATTACAGCCAATAAATGGACGCTACCAATTCGAGAAATTCGATTCGGTCGATACCTGACAGACCTCGAGTCATTTATCTGGATAGATATCGCTGGCGCGTTTGTGGGGCCGTGGGTCTGGCGCAATGGGGTCGAGCAACCGATCGCGTCTATTACCGATGATATAGTTGCAATTGAAGACAATCACACCCTCGTATTGGCGCACAAGAATATAGTACGAGAAGGGACACTTGGAGACACTATTCTGCAATCCCTGCCGGCTCTTCGCACGCTGATCCCCAAAGATATCGCAGGGTTGTTTGAGTGCACCTGGCGGACCCGCGCGGTATTGCTGAATTCGACCGAAGAAGTCGATTCTGGTTTGGCAATACATCAATTGATAAGATTCCCGAAATAGCGACGAGGTCGGGTTAGCTCGATTTCGTAGCTACTGTAGGTCGAAATTGATTTTGACCTACAGACCAGCTCAAAGAGGATGGCAGGTTTGAAGACAAACCCGCCAATCGTTTCACGCAAAAAAGAGGTGAGTTCGAATACGGACTCGCTCGCCGCCCTACTTTTTCATCAGGTACCCAAGCAAGAATCTGCCCATCACGAAAAATCCCGCCACTATCAGCAATGCCCCTAACGACAGCCGAACGTACGATGACCACTCCTCACGGGCATAGAGCATAGAATGACCCGGAGTAGCCGGGTTGTAGTACACCATCACTGTGTCGCCGACCCGATATTCGGCGGAGATTGTTTTTGATTCATTCATGCGGATCCGACGGTTACCGAAACTCGGCACACCGAGTGAACTTGAGTCGCGATAACTCATATCCCCAATCTGATACTGGTAGAATACGAGCGGGCGAATAGCGCGATCTCCCACGATTTTCGACTGTACGATTGTTCCCGCCACTGTCGGCCATTGCTTGATTAGACGCGCGCTCACTATCTGGCCGCTACTCCAAACCACGAGCCAAATGCCGAGCGAGACAGACACAACTGATAGCAATAATATCAGACGCGACTTAGGCCAGTTTCGTTTTCTCAGGAGAACGGCAAGGAGTGTAGCCATCAACAAACTTACGCTGATGACTATAAAGGGAATGTTCATGACTTTCCGGTCTTTCTCATGGGACACAACATAGGATGAGGAAAGGGTCCGACAAAACCGTTTTTTTGGTTGTTTTTCTCGCTGTCCCACTGCAACTTAGGTGGTCTTTGGGCGTATTGAACAGAAGGAAGAGTGCCCATGAAATCCAAATCGAGCCAATTCAAATTGTTTTTTCTGACGATCCCCGTAAATTCGCTAATCACCTGCCTTGCGATTCTTCTTGTCGCCGTGCCCACTTTTGGTTCTGTATTTGAGCGTGGCGAAAATGTAGTGATCTCAAATGTGCATGTCATAGATGACGACCTGTATGTCTCCGCGAGCGATTTCAAGATGGAGGGCACGATCAATGGCGATCTTTCGGTTTTCGCCTACGATAGCAAGATTCAGGGGCAAGTCAGTCGGGCGGTAAATGTGTTTTCCCGGTCTATTGTTCTCTCAGGACGATGTGAGGGGCCGTTTCGGTCGTTCTCCGATGTCCTCACTATGGACGGCACTGTCGGCGGCTCCGCGACCCTCTTAGGCAGAAAGATATCGTTCAACAAAGGTTCAGTTGTCGAACGCGACATGGTGATCAGGGGCGCTGTCGCTAATATCGACGGCATCATCAAGGGAAAACTGAATGCCAAAGGCGATAAAATCACCATCACCGGCCAGATCGGCGGCGATGTCGTTGTCAATTGCAAACAACTGCACATCAGACCACCGGCGGTGATTTCGGGAAACCTTACATTTAACTGTGAAGGTGAACCGCAGATTGATTCTTCGGGCGTCACAATTGTAGGCACAGTGAAACGGTCCGCCGCTACACCTGCCGATGAGGATGACAGCACCTCAGTGCTTCGCACAATCGCCATGAAAATTTCAGGGTTGTGTGCGGCCTTTCTATTCGGTTTGATCATTGTGCGACTTTTTCCGACGTACGCTGAGGCATCATATCGTCAGCTTACGTCAAGGTTTACCACCAGTCTCGCCGCTGGCTTGCTGGTGCTGGCGGTCATAGCTGGTTGCCTAATCATGCTGGTCATGACAGTACTCACAGGGATTGCCGGACAGATTCTCTTATCCGCCGGTCAGACCGGGGCAGTATTCGGCATGATACTGACGGTGTTCTCGATTCTGATGCTCCCCCTCTCAAGTTTTTCCGCGCTCACCGGCACTATACTTTTTTACGCCGGACGGGTCTTTGTCGCGCTGTTTCTTGGAGCGTTTATTCTCCGAAAATCATCGAGCAACCGTGCGATTCCAGGAAGCGGCCCGATGTTTGTAGGTCTCTTATTATTAAGCGCTCTCTTCTGGATTCCAGTGGCGGGCGTTCTGCTGTATTTGTTTGTGGCGGCCTTAGGCGCGGGTGCGATTGCGCTCGGGGTGAAAGACCGTCGCAAAGTAATGGCTGATAATTCCGCCGAAGCACCGATTCAGTAACCGCCGGCCTTGCCACCACGTCGCCAGTCAGCGACCGGGCACATCAGACCCGACGTCCCAATCGCTATTAGATGAAGATCAGTAGACGGAGGTTTTTCGACGAGCGTGTGCTCCATCCGCTCAAGCGTCAGTCGAGTATCACTTGAAAACTGGGGGGAGTTTTGCTCAAGTGTGATGAGATCAGGTTGCCACTGATGATGGAAACGCGGCGCCCGGACGATCTCTTCGGGAGAAAGTCCAAATCTGCTATAATCGATAATTGCCTGAGCGACGGCCGTGATGATTTTTGATCCCCCCGGCGAACCGAGCACCAGTACTGGCCTCCCCTGATTCAGAACAATAGTTGGTGACATGGATGACAACATCCGTTTGCGCGGAGCAATTTTATTTGCCTCGCCTCCTACTAAGCCATAGAGATTGGCCGTTCCCGGTTTGATACTGAAATCATCCATTTCGTTGTTGAGCAAAAACCCGGCTCCCCCGACAACCTGAAACGAGCCGAAACCATCATTGAGCGTATAGGTGAGGGAAACGATATTCCCCTTTGCGTCGGCTACTGAAAAGTGAGTGGTGTTGGATGACTCATGCGAGGGCGGCTTGCCTGCGGCGATTTCGTCCGAAACACCGGCGCGGTCACGGTTGATGAGCAATCGACGCCCGGCGAGATAAGCGCTATCAAGCAGACCGGACGGAACTTGATAAAAAGCCGGATCACCCAAATGTGTTGCCCGGTCAGCATAGGCAAGTCGTGCGGCTTCGCAAAACAAATGTATATATTCCTCTGAAAATGGTGATAATTCCGAAAAATCGTACGGCTCCAAAAGTTTCAGAATTTCCCCCATCACGATTCCGCCAGAGCTTGGCGGAGCCATTGTGACGATCTCAAGAGAATCGAACGTAAACCTCTGTGGGGCCCGCCATAGGGGCGTGTACGAAGCTAAATCATCAGCCGAGATAAGTCCGTTATGCCGCTCCATACACTCAACAATGTGGGCGGCTATTTCTCCTTCATAGAATGCTGAAGGGCCATCTTTGGCAATCATCCGGAGAGTTCGGGCAAGATCCCGCTGAACGAGTGTATCGCCTCTCTGCGGTACGCGACCGCCACGAGCGAAAATCGATTCAGTTTCTGGGAATAAGATCAAATCAGAGGCGTTGTCGGCAAACTCTTCCGCCAATGCGGAATCAACGACAAAACCGCTGTCGGCAAGCGCAATCGCCGGAGCTAACAAATCAGCCCAGGGAAGTGAGCCATATTTTTTCCAGAGGGTATGCAATCCGGCAACTGTACCAGGCACGCCAGCCGAACGCGCGCCACGAGTGGAGGCGTCGGGAATGACTTGACCAGCTGAGTCGAGATACATTGTTTCAGAAGAACCGGACGGAGCCGTCTCACGAAAATCAAGCGAGGTGATTTCTTTGCTAATGCCGTCTCTGACTAATACAAATCCGCCGCCGCCAAGATTTCCTGCCGGTGGATACACCACCGCCAGAGCAAATCCGATCGCCACCGCGACATCAACGGCGTTCCCGCTACTGCTAATAATCTTTTCACCGACCGAGGTTGCCAGCGGCGACACGGTCGATAACGCCCCGCGCGTGTAACATTTTCTGGCCTGTATTCCCGAACAGGCCGACCAGACAAAGAAAAGCGTGGCACCGATACATATCGATGCCACGCCAAACATGATTGACCGCCGACTGTGACGGGCTGTCATCACTCTCTTACCGCTTTTCTACAAGAAACGCCAGTCCGTCGGGGAAGTTGACAGTCAACGGTATCCCGATTTTTAGATCTTTAGCCGTTGTCTTGATCGGCTCGGCCGTCTCTCCCGCAAACAGATCAGTCAACTTGATAGTGGCGGCGCTGAATCCTGCCTGCTTGAGATCGGCCTGCACGATGATTTCTTTACGGCGAGCTTCCATACCGTCAGACAATTCTCCCGGCGGCGGGACAACCACGAAGATCACGCCCTTCTTATCGCCGCTATAGAAGCTGACGTCGACCGACGGATCTGAGCATCGCAACCAAGAGCTAATCTTTTCGCCCTCAAGCATTGATTCTATAAAGGCAAGTTTGCGATGATCTCCGCCCGAAGCGATATCAAACGTAAAGAAATACAGCGCGCCTTTGAATCGGTTGGAGCAGACACCGACAATTTTTTGGTCCCACTTCGCGATTTTTTTCACTTTGCCGTCATCGGTCGTCTTGATCGAAGCGAAAACGTGGCTGGTGAAAGTTCCGGATTTTTGTTCGATTTCACCAATGCCGTTTTCGTTGGTGGTCTTAATCCTGAAATGGTTCGACAGGACAGTGCACGGCTTTAATTCTTCGTCGTATTTCGGCATGTGCCCAACCAATATCAGCGTAACACCGGCTTTGGCCAGTTCCACCAGAGCTTCCTGATCACGTTCGGACATGACTTCAGCAGACGGCGCGAACAACAGCTTATACTGTTTCATCGATTCCCAGTCGCGGTTTTCTCGAATGCCGTAGGCGAGTTTCAATCGCATCATATCGCGGCAAAAACCGACTGTCGTGTCATCAAGCAACCGTGGTATATACGTGAACTCTTCTTTGCTGTTCACCATGCGGAGCCATGAAAGAAACCGGTTGCCCAGCACGGCAATCGACGGTTTGAATTCCATTTCTTCAAATCCGATGGTAGAAATCGCCGTAGTGAAATTCCTGACAACATCGAAACCCTCGGCCACAGTACCGTCGTGATGCAGGGGCGCACCGTACCAGTGGTCACGGTCGACAAACATATAGTGGTTGAGTCCCTTGAATCCGGCCGAAGAGGCCGCCGCGAGGTAGAAGCGACGCGTGGCTTCGCCAACCGGTGACAATTTTGATTCTCTATCCGGATCGGTCGCGGCTCGCCCTGAAGTAAAACTGCTGGCAAAGGCAAACCCGAACTCGGCTCGCAAAAAACGCCCCTTGTTTACCAAATCAAAGTAGCTTCCCTCTGGAAATACATTGGTTCCCAAGAACGGCGAGCGGTCTTCCGGAACCAGATTAAACGCCGGCAATAAATCTCCCGACCTGAAATACAACGACCGGAACATCAGCGGTTCCACCGTGTACGAAGTGAAAACATCCTCGACCGTCGACAGATATGTGTTGAGCAGATACTGGCGGAATTTCATCCAGTCGATAACTTTGGCGTAATCCTCGAATTTCAGATCGTCGAATCGGCGTGGCGGTTCGACTTTTTCAAAGCTCTCGTTTTTTTCTTTGTAGCGGCTGTTGAGCTTCTTGAGATCATCATATTGTGAATTCAAAAACTCCGGGTAATACCGGCTGATTATTTCTGTGTTGTAATCGGCGCTGGCGGGATCAAGCAGGCGGGCAAACGAGGTCTCATGATCCAGTTCTACCATAAAAATCGGGCCACGCGGATGAATATAATTTTTGGTTATTTCTATAAATGACTTGAAATAGTTTTTCAGGTGAAACTGAAAATTGGGGTGCAGAAAGCTCGGCAGATAGCCGCCGTCGACACCATACGCGTCAGTCATGCGAACTTCGTACCCCGAGGCATTGCGCGCCAGTAGTTTTGAATCGGAGAACAGATATTTGGGCAGTCCGCCGTTGGGAAGCTGTCCCGCGACCCAGGGACCGGGGCGCAGAATCACTTTGAAACTGAACTCACGCGCCAATTCCAAAAAGACAACAAGGTCCTTGCGAGGATCGTCATACCCATTGAAATCAATGTGCTTCTGGTTGTCCTGATGGATTCCCCACGGTACAGCGGAGGTTATGATCCGAAACCCAGCCCGCTTGATCCGTTCGAAACAGATCGACCAGTATTTCTTTTCAACTCTAAAATAGTGCATTTCGGCTGAGTAGGCGTGGTATGTCTCCTTGCCGATCGAGAACTTGTTTCCGATAATTCCGAGCATATAATGCCTTATCTGATAATAACTTAACTTATATTCTGTTTCCTGACCGAATGATTAGCATACCAAATTGGGTATTAGATGTCAACATAATTCGTGTAATCACATGTCATTCAACAGGTTTAGTTTGCGATAGTGCCAAATTCACACAAATAGTTCGTTAAGATTAGCCAAAAAAGGGTATTTGAGCTATGGAATCTATTTTTGAGTTTGGTGATAATAATAAAGGCGCCGGATGGGGTTGGACCGGCGCCTATCGAGTGATGCAATGTCAGAGGTGCTTATCTATCAGCTACATCCGCTGGTTGAGCCGCAGGTGTCGCATTTGAGGCAGGTGCCGTTGCGTACCATCGTGAACGATCCGCACTCTCGGCAACAATCCCCTTCGTATCCACTCATTCGCGCCCGTCGGATTTGACTGGCAAAACGGTGATCGGTTGCGATCGCGGTGTCGGCGACTGCGGTTGTCGCTGTACCTGCGCCGGTTGAGGCATGCTTAAGCATCGACGTTTCGCCTGAAGAACGCGGTGTTGCAACCGCATGGTCCATCGGTGAGTCATGGCCGTTTCCTCCTGAGTGGTGTCCATTCCCGTTATATCCATCTTGTCCATTGTCCTTGGAAAAGTTCAGATGCGAGGTATGAATGTCGTTGTCCAAACGACTGGCGCGCGAAAGCTGGCCTGAGAACGAAACTGATGCAGGTTCTTCGGCTTCAAATTCCGTAGTTTCCTCTGAAGGAGTGCCGATGGTGTCGGAGCGCAGATCTTCATCCGAAATGTGCGCCAGATCATTCCGTCCGAGATATGAAATAGCCAGCTCGCGGAAAATGTAATCGATAATCGAGGTCGACATCTTGATCGACTTGTTGCCGTCGACCATCCCGTTCGGCTCAAAGCGGGCAAACAGGAAGGCCTCGACAAACTCTTCGAGCGGCACACCGTGTTGCAATCCAAGCGATACGGCGATAGCGAAACAGTTCATGAGCGATCGGAAAGCGGCCCCTTCACGATGCATGTCCAGAAATATTTCGCCAAGTGTGCCGTCTGAGTACTCCCCGGTCCGCAGGTAAATCTTGTGACCTCCGACCACGGCTTTCTGAGTGTATCCGCCGCGACGGTTGGGGAGTTTTCTTCGTTTGGCGATATACCGGAATACCAGCCGCTCTGCCATTTTTTGCGAAACAGTCTCGATCGACATCGGCATATCGTGATCCTGCTCGTCGTCATCGAAAAGAGCCGCTGACAACGGCTGTGACAACTTGGAACCGTCGCGATACAAGGCGACTGCTTTGTTCATTGTCTCCCAAGACAGGCGATACGCCTTTTTGACATCGTCGATGGTCGCCTCGGCCGACATATTGATCGTCTTTGAAATCGCGCCGGAAACAAACGGCTGAGCGGCCGCGATCATCCGGATATGCGCCTCGTATGAAATAAACCGCACGCCCTTCTTGCCGCACCGGTTGGCGCAGTCAAAAATGGAAAGGTCTTTCTCTTTGAGATGCGGCGCGCCTTCAACAGTCATGTTTCCGCAACAATATTCATTGGCCAGATCGATCTGTTCTCGGGTGAATCCGAGAGCGCGCAGAAGATTGAAATCCCAGCTGTCGACGATATCGTCGGAGAAACCCAGCGTGTCGTGGATGAACTCCTTGCCGAGCGTGTACTTATTGAAAGCGAACCCGATATCAAAAACATTGGGCAGGGAAGCCTCAACTTTTTCAATCTCATCGTCACCGAATCCCTTGGCGCGAAGTGACTCATGATTGATGTACGGCGCGCCTTTGAGAGTCTTGTGCCCAGTGGCGAAAGTGATGATTTCGTGAACTTCCGTTTCAGTGTACCCAAGCCGGTTAAGAGCCGAGGGAACAGAGTTGTTGATGATCTTGAAATATCCGCCGCCGGCCAGCTTCTTAAACTTCACGAGTGCAAAATCCGGCTCGATACCGGTGGTGTCGCAGTCCATCAGTAGTCCGATAGTGCCGGTTGGTGCGATGACCGAGACCTGTGCGTTGCGGAAACCGTGTACTTCGCCCAGTTCAAGCGCTTTGTCCCAAACTTTGCGGGCGCGTTGGACGATATCGTCAGGCAAATAAGCGGCATTGATACCGGTCGGCTTGATGGTCAGCGCTTCATATTCAGACTTTTCGGCATTCCATGCGGCGCGTCGGTGGTTGCGGATAACCCTGAGCATGTGGTCGCGATTGCGATAATACCCCGGGAAAGCGCCGTGCTGTTTCGCCATTTCGGCGGAGGTTACATACGATTGTCCGGTCAACAGCGCTGTCAGCGCGCCGCACCAAGCATACCCACGGGCGGAGTCATACGGAATTCCCATGCGCATCAGCACAGTGCCAAGATTGGCATATCCCAAGCCGAGAGTGCGGAATTCATAACTTTTCTGTGCGATCGACCGTGAAGGAAAAGCGGCCATCAGAACTGAAACTTCCAGCACAACTGTCCAGACCCGGGCTGAATGCAGATACCCGTCAGTGTCGAAATTGCCGTCGTCGTCGACGAATGTCGCCAGATTTATCGAGGCGAGATTGCAGGCGGTGTCATCCAGAAACATATATTCGGAGCAGGGGTTGGAGGCGTTGATCCGGCCGTCTTCGGGGCAGGTATGCCACTCGTTGATAGTCGTGTCATACTGCACACCGGGATCAGCGCAGGCCCAAGCCGCGTAGCATATTTTGTCCCATAAATCTTTGGCGGGAATTTTGTTAAACGGGCGGCCTCCGGTGCGATCACGAAGAATCCAGTCTTCACGGGCCTGAAGTTTTTCAAAGAACTCATTGGGAATTCGCACCGAATTATTTGAGTTCTGACCCGAAACTGTCAGATAGGCGTCGGAATCCCAGTTGGTATCCAGGTCAATGAAACTGATATCGCTGATTCCCTGCACTGCCAGTTCGAGGACTTTCTTGATATACTGAGCCGGAACCGCGAACCGCTTAGCGGTTCGGAGCGCCTTTTTGAGTTTATCGTTCTTGCTCGGATCTGCTTGGATAACCTGCTGACCATCGTCGTCAGTCACATGGGTGGCTGAGAAGATTTCCTTGAGCTGGGCCTTGATGATTTTGGAGCCGGCAACCAGTGCGGCTACTTTTTGCTCTTCGACGACTTTCCAATCGATAAAATTCAGCACGTCGGGGTGATCCAGATCGAGGCAGACCATTTTGGCCGCCCGCCGTGTTGTGCCTCCCGATTTGATGGCGCCAGCCGCCCGGTCACCGATTTTCAGAAACGACATCAACCCTGACGACTGTCCGCCTCCCGAGAGATGTTCACCTTCGCCACGAATGGTCGAAAAATTGGTGCCTGTCCCAGAACCATATTTGAACAGGCGGGCTTCGCGCAACCAAAGATCCATGATGCCGCCCTCGTTCACCAGATCATCATTGACCGACTGGATAAAACAGGCGTGTGGTTGTGGATGCTCATAGGCGTTTTTGGCTTCGGTCAGCACGTGGGTGGTTGGATCGACATAGTAATGCCCCTGCGGCACACCGGAGATACCGTAGGCGAAATGAAGCCCGGTATTGAACCACTGTGGCGAATTGGGCGCGGCGATCTGAGCGGCGAGCATAAAACAAAGCTCGTCGTAGAATGCCTGAGCGTCGGCTGGAGCGTCGAAGTAGTTATGTTTCTCTCCCCAGTGTCGCCAGCATCCAGCTAGACGATGAAAAACCTGGCGGGCATCTGTCTCGCAACCGGTCCTGGGATTGCCCTCAGCATCGAGCTGGGGCTTTCCGAAATCATCGACAATCGGAACGCCGGCTTTGCGAAAATACTTTTGCGCCAAAATATCAACCGCCACCTGCGACCAGGATTCCGGCACATTGATATTGTCGAGCTTGAATACCGTGGAGCCGTCAGGATTGCGAATTTCTGATGATCTGACGGCAAACCGAATCTTGCTGTAGGGAGATTCTCCCTCTTTGGTGAAGTACCTTGGTATCTTCACATGTCCTCCCATCCTGCCCGTGGCTGTGGCTCACTAGCACACAGTCCATGTGTGAGGGGGCAGGCCTATCTAAACAGTTTTGTAAAACTCCGTGTACCTTTTGTCGCGCTCGACAGGGCGAATTTTCTTCGGCTTACACTTCAAGCCAGTGGCTTTGGTGTCGCCTGAAAACAGGCCATTTCGAGCGAGGGCCACAAGATATAGTGGGTCAGATTTGACCAACCACAAAAAATTGTGTTTTCGCCTGATTTTTCGTAGGTGGTTGAAATATATGAGGGTACGTAAATTTGAAGAATAGCGTGCCTTGTGTCCGCCATTTCACGTTCAGCTAAACGTGATAATTAGAGTTTTGTAATGATATGGCTTGCAATTGGTTATGGATGTTTTGATTGCGTAGCAATCAAGATGGGGAATATGTTAAGAATATATTGATTGTTAATTCATTGTGGTGTAACATTATAGGAGTGCCTCGTTAGTTTGTCCACCACAATCCACATAAAATGTTGATATGTCATTATAAAATAAGAGCGTGATGTGGTGGTAGTAGGGGGCAACTCATGACCACATAATTTGGTCTGAGGTGATGATTTCACTGAATATTCTGACTAGCTGGTTACGACTTCCATTGAAATTTTGATAGTGGATTCATGTTTGTGAGATTTGTGAAAATTGTCATGACTCGATATCGATAGCAATCATCGCTCTGCTTACTTCTGCTTACTAATGTGTGCGTTGCGCTTCTGTTTGCTCTTTTCAACTACAGGCGTATATTGGTTCGCTTCGAAAACGATTATAGAAAAAATATGTGGACACTACCGTCAGACTATATTCAGCTTACTAAGCCGACCATCATGTTGCTGGTGATTTTTACCGGGGGCACAGCTTTGGTGGCCGAAGGAAGTTTGCTTGCCCAGCCGGGGAGATTCGCGCTTGTGCTTTTGGCGCTCTATCTGACAGGCGGGTGCGCCAACGCGCTGAACCAATATTTTGAGCGTGAGATCGACGCCAAAATGACCCGGACCGCCAATCGGCGGCCGTTGCCGATGGAACGGATGTCTCCCGGTCATGCGCTGGCATTTTCGATCATTATAGGGCTTTTGGGTGTGGGGATTTTCGCTTATTTCTTTAATTGGTTGTCGGCGGCGATGTCAGTTGGAACGATTTTGTTCTACAGTTTTTTTTATACTCTATGGCTCAAACCGAATACGGTGCAGAATATCGTGATCGGCGGAGTGGCCGGAGCTATGGCGCCGGTTGGCGCTTGGGCCGCCGCGACTGGAGGAACCGCAGTCCTTCCCTGGCTTATGTTCCTCATTGTCTTTCTGTGGACGCCGCCGCATTTTTGGGCGCTGGCTCTGTTTTGCAAAGATGATTATGTTCGCGCCCAGCTTCCTATGATGCCGATAGTAAAGGGGGACGCCTCGACGCTGAGGCAAATTGTCGTCTATTCAATAATAGTCGTGGTAGCCAGTCTGATGCTGATATTTTTCGGTGGCGGATGGTTGTATACTATTGCGGCGGCTATTTTGGGGGTCTGGTTTTTGGTCAAGAGCATCGATGCCCTGCGACAGAAGAATGAAAAAACCGCCCGCAGTCTGTTCGGATGCTCCATAGTGTATTTGTTTGCGCTGTTCACGGCGATGATTATCGATAGTTTAATCATATAAAAGGTGAGGCCATCTGATTGCTAATATGCGACAAAACCAATCCATTATTGATTATAGTCATTACAGGCCTACGCTTTGGTGAAAAGATTGTATTTAATAATTGACATCAATTCACCCCGGCTATATTTTCGGCGTTCAATGTATTCGTATTCAAAGATTGAAAGCACAACACCTGATCTGTCGCTGACTATGAATAACGTGTGGTCCGCGACGATCTCGTAGTAATAGAGACGATTGGTATTCTGAGTGGCGCAGATATTTCCCAAGTGGACCAACTGTTTACCGATGATCATTGTCAATGTCGGCGGTGTGGTGTCGGTGCTTGCCATAGCGGGAATTTGGTATTACTGGACTCCAAAATACACCGACGTCGGCTATCGTCCGAAACAGCCGGTGGCCTACAGTCACAAGGTTCACGCCGGTGATTTGGGTATCGACTGCCGCTATTGTCATTTTAGCATTGAGAAATCGGACAAAGCCAATGTGCCCCCGACGAGTGTATGTATGAACTGCCATAAGCTAGTCAAGCCCGATACCGAGAAAATGTTGCTGGTTCGCGCCAGCTGGCAGACCCAGACGCCAATTCAATGGACGAGGGTGCATGACTTGGCTGGATATGTCTATTTCAATCATCAGGCGCACCTTCGCGCCGGAGTCGGATGCCTGAGTTGTCATGGTAATGTGGCTCAGATGGAGGAAGTTACCCAATCTCAACCCCTTTCTATGGGTTGGTGTTTGGATTGCCATCGCAATCCGGGGCCGAGTTTGCGCCCGGTGGCCGAGGTAACCAATATGAAATGGACCGCGCCGGAGAATCAGTCCGAAGTGGGCGCGCAGATGGTAGCGGAGCGTAACATTAAAGCCCCGGTTGATTGTTCAGGGTGTCATCGATGAGTGAACAGCAAAACGACATGGCAGGAAAAAAATATTGGCGAAGTCTTGACGAGCTGAAAGACACCCCGCAGTTCCACGAGTTCCTCGAGCGGGAGTTTCCGCAGGGAGCCGAGGAGATGGGGAACGAGTGGTCACGCCGCAGTTTCCTGACTCTCATGGGCGCTTCAGCCGCGCTGGCCGGGCTCGCCGGATGTCGGCGACCTGTTGATAAAATTGTCCCGTATGTGACTCAGCCCGAAGAAGTCACCATTGGCAAGCCGACACATTACGCCACAACTATGCCGCTTGGTCTCTCGGCCTATGGTCTGCTCGTTACCACCCGCGATGGTCGCCCCACCAAAATTCACGGTAACCCCGATCATCCGTCATCGTTGGGATCATCGAATATATTCACCGAGGCCTCGATTCTCGGTCTATACGATCCAGACCGATCTCGAAATGTGCGATTGAAAAATCAGGAATCGACATGGGCTGCGTTTGGTTCGTTCTGGACCGAACTATACAAGAAATTTACCACGGTGCAGGGTGAGGGATTGGGTCTGCTGATTGAAGAGTTTTCGTCTCCCACTCTTTGGCGACTCGTAGAAGAATTCAAAAAGGCATTCCCAAAGGCAACAGTTGCCGTGTGGAGTCCAGTTTCAGATGAAAATATCTATCGCGGTATAGGGGCGGCGACCGGCAAAATGTATCGGCCGGCGTATGATTATAGCAAAGCTGATGTGATTTTGTCGCTCGATTCAGATTTTTTGAGAGAAGAATCCGAGAATATCACAGCCACGCGCGGATTCGCCGATGGCCGCCGGGTGATGTCGCAAACCGACAAGATGAACCGGCTCTATGTGGCCGAGAGTATGTACACGATTACGGGAACGCTGGCCGATCATCGGTTGCGCATGAAAGCATCGCAAATTCCGGCGTTTGCGGCGGCGATCGCCAGAGAATTGGCGAATTATGGGATTAGCACGGAAGGAGTCGGCGCAATCTCGGCCTCAGCAAGCGGTGTTGATCAAAAATTTGTTAAGGCCATTGCCGCTGATTTGTCCAATAACCGGGGGAAATCGCTTGTGGTCGCGGGACGTCGCCAGTCGCCGGCGATACACGCTCTTGTTTATGCCATAAATAGCGCCCTGGGTAACATTGGTGTCACCGCGAATTATCGTGAGATGACCGATGCGGCGGTTTCCAGCAGACAAGACCTGTCGACGCTCGTTTCAAAGCTGAAATCCGGCGAGGTGAAGTCGCTGGCTATTCTCGGCGGCAATCCGGTGCAGACAGCGCCGGTCGATCTCGGTTTTGCCGCCGCAATATCGAAGGCAGAGCACACTATTCACCTGTCAGAATATTTCGATGAAACCTCAGCCAAATGCGAGTGGCATCTGCCGCAATCGCACAACCTTGAAAGCTGGGGGGATGCGCGCTCAGTCGACGGAACTATAAGTGTCATCCAACCGATGATAGAGCCGTTGTTTGGCGGAAAGTCATCAGTCGAATTTCTTGGTCTGTGTGTGTTGGGATTGGAAAAGAAGGGGTACGACTCAGTTCGTGAGACCTGGCAGGCATTTCTACCGGCACTCGATTTTGAAAAGCAATGGCGACGCGCTCTGCACGACGGACTTCTGAAAAAATCAAATCTCCCGACTGTCGCACCTGTAATCGAAGCCGGTTCGCTTGCGACGGCTTTGGCCGCTTACAAGTTTGATTCAGCGTCCAACGGCCTGGAAATAGTCTTTTACACCGGCAATTTATTCGACGGCCGGTTTGGCAATATCGGATGGTTGCAGGAACTTCCCGATCCGATTACAAAAATAACCTGGGACAACGCCGCCCTCATGAGTCAGAAGACTGCCGACAATTTGGGTGTGAAGAACAGCCAGATGGTAGAGTTGCAATTTGAAGGTCGACGTTTGGATATCCCTGTTTGGATTTGTCCCGGACACGCGGACAATTCGGTGGCGGTCGCACTTGGGTATGGTCGCCGCAATGGCGGACGAGTAGCCGAAGGAGTTGGATTCAATACCTATGGTATCAGGTCGATGTCCGATGCTGATTATGGGTTGGGCTTGGCGGTGGTGCGAACCTCTGGCGAGCATGTGCTGGCGCAGACACAGGAACACTGGAGTATGGAAGGTCGGCCGCTTGTGCGTGAGTCGACCCATGAAGAATATCAGAAAAAGCCGGAATTCAAACCCGAACAAACCGAACATCCGCCGCTTGTTTCCATGTGGGATGAGCATACCTATACCGAGGGGTATCAGTGGGGGATGGTGATCGATCTGAATGTCTGCACCGGGTGTAATGCCTGTTCTATTGCCTGCCAGAGCGAAAACAATGTCCCGATTGTAGGCAAAGAGCAGGTCGATAAGGGTCGTGAAATGCACTGGATTCGGCTTGACCGATATTTTGTCGGCAACAACGCCGATGAACCCGAAGTGGTGCATCAGCCACTGGCTTGCCAGCACTGCGAAATGGCCCCCTGCGAAACAGTTTGCCCAGTGGCGGCGACAACCCATGACGTAGAAGGTCTTAATGTCATGGTGTATAACCGGTGCATTGGCACACGGTATTGTTCGAATAACTGCCCCTTCAAAGTCCGCAGATTCAATTTCTTTAATTATACCAAAGACCTGCCGGAAACTGTTCGCATGGCGCAGAACCCGGAAGTTACCGTTCGCTCGCGCGGCGTAATGGAAAAATGCACCTATTGCATTCAGCGTATCAATGATGTCAAATTTACGGCCAAAGCCGATGGGCGAAAAGTGGCTGACGGTGAATTAGTAACTGCCTGTCAGCAGTCCTGTCCGGCCAAGGCGATTAGCTTTGGAAATATCAATGATCCCAAAAGTCGCGTAGCCGAATTGAATCAGAACAACCGTAAATACAAGTTGTTTGAAGAACTTAATATCAGACCCAGAACAACCTATCTGGCAAAACTCCGCAACCCAAACCCGGAATTGACCTGAACGCGCAGGTTCAAGCAAGGATTGATATAAACGAGTGAGCAGTCCGGAAAACAGAGATCAGACCTTTTCGAGGCCGCCTCTTATTGAAGGCAACCCGACGTTTGCCTCGATAACTGAAAAAGTCAGCGCCTTAGCCGAACGGAAAATCACTCCCCTTTGGGTGGGTGTGACTGGAGCCGCGTTTTCTATTGTGCTCGTTCTGCTCGGCTCAGTTGGATGGCTTCTGTGGGAAGGCGTCGGTGTCTGGGGACTTATGATCCCGGTTGCTTGGGGATTTGATATTGTCAATTTCGTTTTCTGGGTCGGTATCGGTCACGCCGGTACGCTGATTTCGGCCATTCTGTTTTTGTTCCGCCAGAAGTGGCGAACTTCTATTAACCGATTTGCCGAAGCGATGACCATTTTCGCTGTCATCTGCGCCTTGTTGTTTCCGACTATCCATGTCGGCCGTATCTGGGTGATTTGGTGGGTGTTCCCGCTTCCCAATCAAATGTCGATGTGGCCCAATTTCCGGTCTCCTCTCTTGTGGGACGTTTTCGCGGTCAGTATCTACTTTACCTGTTCCGCCCTTTTCTGGTATGTAGGGCTTATTCCCGATTTGGCGACACTTCGCGATCGCGCCAAAACGAAGTTCCGTCAGATTTCGCTGGGTATTCTGTCGCTCGGCTGGCGCGGTGGTAATCGCCAATGGAAAAATTATGAACTGGCCTATCTGATCCTGGCTGGTGTGTCTACTCCGCTTGTGCTTTCGGTGCACTCGGTCGTGTCGACCGACTTCGCCGTCTCGCTGATTCCTGGATGGCACACGACGATTTTCCCGCCATATTTTGTGGCGGGCGCTATTTTCTCCGGTTTTGCCATGGTGATGACGCTTGGAATTATCATGCGCCGAATGTTTCATCTGGAAGAGATCATCACCATCAAGCATTTCGAGAACATGAACCTGATCATGATGGTGACCGGCATGATGGTAGGATATTCCTACGCCTGCGAATTTTTTATCGCATGGTATTCGGGGAACACCTACGAAACATTCGCCTTCATCAATCGCGCATTCGGCCCCTATGCCTGGGCATACTGGACGATGATATTCTGCAACGTGGTGGTGCCGCAGATTTTCTGGAAGAAGAGCTGGCGGCGTTCGATACCGATTATGTTTGTCGCGTCGATTTTCATCAATATAGGTATGTGGTTTGAACGATTTGTGATCGTGATGACTCTGTCGCGTGATTTCACTCCGTCGGCGTGGGATTACTATCGACCGAGCATTTTTGATATAAGCACATTTATCGGCTCCTTTGGATTGTTCTTTTTCCTCTTCCTGATATTCGCCAAATATCTCCCGGTGATCGCCATGTCTGAAGTGAAAAACGTGTTGCCGCAAGCCGACCCGCATCACGGCCACAAGAGAGGTCACTGATGAACGCTCCCGCGAAAAAGACGTACGGCATGATTGCCGAATTTGAGTCGCCGGGCGCCCTGGTGACAGCGGCGGAAAAAATGCGCGATGCCGGCTATACTACGTTCGACTGTCACTCGCCGTTTCCTATTCACGGAATGGACGCCGCGATGGGGTTGAAGCGCTCCATTGTAGGATATATCGCGGGGATTTCCGGTTTGTGTGGCGGCATTTGCGCTATGTGGTTGCAGTGGTGGACCAGCGCTGTGGATTATCCGATTGTCATTTCCGGTAAACCGTTTTTCAGCTATGTGGCGTTTATCCCTGTGACATTTGGTCTGACCGTTCTCTTCGCGGCCCTTGGGGCGGTGATCGGCATGCTAATCACTAACCGCCTGCCGCAACTGTTTCATGGCTGGTTCTATTCAAATCGATTTGCCAAATTCAGCGATGATGGTTTCTTTGTTTCGGTCGAAGCGCATGATAAGCAATATGATCAACAGAGGACCAAATCGCTTTTGGAATCTATCGGTGGCAGGCATATTGAGGTGGTCGAAGGCGAATGAAAAAGATTATTCTCATACTCATAATATTTGCGGCCACCGGGTGTATGCGCGATCTGCCGAAGGACAAACCGCCGCTCAAGTTACATACGAATATGTACAAGCAAGAGCGCTATGAGACACAGAGCGAGAGTCAATTCTTTGCCGATGGCGCCACCATGCGGACTGCGCCTGCGGGAACAGTCGCCCGTGGATTTCTAAACGAAGATGCAATCTATTTTACCGGCAAGGTAGACACAGGAAAACTGGTTGCGCAGATTCCGGTTCCGATAACGATGGAGCTTCTTAAGCGCGGTCAGGAACGGTTCAATATTTATTGTTCCCCCTGCCATAGCCGGTTAGGCGACGGTCAGGGGATGGTGGTCAAGCGCGGGATGGTCCCACCGCCGACTTTCCACGATGACCGGCTTCGTACTATCGCGGACGGCCATATTTTCGACGTAATAACCAACGGCATACGCAACATGCCCCCATATAAATATCAGGTTCCGGTGTCGGACCGCTGGGCGATTGTCGCCTATTTCCGGGCGCTCCAGCGTTCACACAACGCCACAGCCAACGATCTAACGACCGAAGAGCGGGCACGGCTCCAGTAGGATTGCCAGATGAAATTTGACGCAAAAACATATCGAATAACCGATGGCGGCAAGGTCGGGCGTGTTGCGCTAACAGTCGGCATTGTTGGTCTGGCTTTGGCGGCACTCGGATATTTTACCGACCGCGAGCATTTCTTCTTCGCCTATCTCACCGCTTTTACTTTCTGGGTGACCATTTCGCTGGGGGCATTGTTCTTTACCATGCTCCAGCATTTGACCGGCGCGACGTGGAGTCTTGTCCTTCGTCGCATTGCCGAAAATCTGATGGCGCCATTGCCGTGGATGTTCCTGTTGTTCCTCCCAATTCTATTTGGACTGCACGAACTCTATCACTGGTCGCACGCCGATGTGGTCGCCAACGACGCTTTGCTTCAAAAGAAAGCCGGGTATCTCAACCCCACATTCTTCAGCATTCGGGCGGTTGCCTATTTTGCCATTTGGTCGGGGCTTGCGCATTTGCTCCATAAGACTTCAGTTTCGCAGGATAGCGGCCATCGCGAAGAGCATTGGAAAAAACTCAAAGCCATCAGCGCGCCGGGTATGATCATCTTTGCAATCACAACAACTTTTGCAGGGTTCGACTGGCTGATGTCGCTTGAACCGCACTGGTATTCAACGATTTTCGGCGTCTATTTCTTCTGTGGCGGCCTTTGGACAGTACTTGCAGTCATCGCGCTTATATCGAATCTACTTCAGAAACACGGAGCGCTCAAAAGCGAAATAACAGTTGAGCATTATCACGATGTCGGTAAGCTGATGTTCGCCTTCACGATCTTCTGGACCTACATAGGATTCTCGCAGTATTTCCTCCAATGGTACGCCAACATTCCCGAAGAGACCATTTGGTATCTGGCGCGATGGGTGGGATCATGGAAAGCGGTCAGCATGATCATTCTGTTCGGACACTTTGCTGTGCCGTTCGTGGTGCTCATGTTCAGAGGAGTAAAGCGCTCGCCCAAAGCCCTGTATTTCATGGCGATATATTTCCTCGTCATGCACTGGGTTGATCACTATTGGATGGCATTCCCGACTTTGTATGCCGACGGCGCACATTTTTCATGGATAGATATTGCTTCCGTGGCTGGTATCGGTGGCATTTTTGTCTGGGCGTTCTGGAGCAAGTTTACGAAGAACGCGATTCTTCCGCTGGCTGATCCAAAACTCGACGAGTCCCTGAATTTCAAGAATATGTAGGCGACACCAATGTCACACGAAACCCATAACAATCACGGCTCAACAGGATACGAAAAGAAGGACGTCAATGTCCCAATGCTTCTTTGGATAAGCGCGACCATTGCACTTATTATCTTTGCGTCGGTACTATGGGTCGGCCAGTTTGTGACGATGCAGACCGAAAAGGCCGCATTCGAGCTTCGGCTTAAGCCAGAAAACCCTCAGCTACTCGAATTACGAGCGCTTGAGGAACGTGAGTTGACCGCCGTCAAAGTCGTGGATTCAACCAAAGGGATTTATAAAATCTCGATAGACCGGGCTATGCAACTCGTAGTTGAACAATATAAAGACAACCAAATAACTCCAGTATCCGACGAGGGTACAGCGAGATAAATTGATAGGTCGGTGAACTTTTGCCGACAGCTTCTGTTTGAATAGACCGTATGATTAGATTGAGCAAATCAAGACTTTATCGGCCCATTGTAGCGATGCTGGTCGTGCTATGGTCTATTCCTGCTGTCGCGCAAAAAGTTACCGAACCAACCGGCGATCTGGCTAAAATTGATATTGTAGAACACCTCGGATCGACTATTCCGCTCGACCTTCGCTTCACCGAACAGACAGGCCGCTCGGTTACACTCCGCGAGTATTTTGGGCAGGGCAAGCCGGTGATTTTGATGCTTGGCTATTATGATTGCCCGATGCTCTGCAATATGGTGTTCAATGGTGTTGCCGATGGCGTCAAGGGGCTACAGTGGACGCCGGGAACCGAATTTACGATGCTAACAATCAGCATCAATCCAAAAGAAACCGCCCCACTGGCGTTCGCCAAAAAACAGAACTACCTGAAATATATGGGCCGCCCCGATGCCGAAAACGGCTGGTCTTTTTTTGTGGGCGAGGAATCGCAATCAAAAGCTCTGGCCGAGGCGATCGGTTTCAAATATGTATATGATAGCGTCTCCGGCGAATACGGACACGCGGCCTGCGCCTATGTGCTGACCGAAGATGGCACAATATCTCGGTATTTGTATGGCATTGAATTCCCTTCCCGTGATCTGAAATTTGCGCTTCTCGAGGCGTCGCAGGGGAAAATCGGCACGACTATCGACCGCCTGCTTTTGTTTTGTTATCATTATGATCCGGCGGCTAAAGGGTATGTGCTGTTTGCGCAAAATGTGATGAAAATCGGCGGTGGATTGACTGTTCTTTTCTTGGGCACACTCCTGACAGGGCTTTTCATTCGCGAACGTCGCGCTCGTCGCAAATCCTTTGAGATCGTGCCTCACTCAACGACAGGACGGGTTTAGTAAGATATGAACGCTATTGATACAACTGCGGGATTTTGGTTACCCGGTAAATTTTCGACAATGGCCCCGGACATTGACGGGCTGTTTTATTTTATTTATTACTGCTCTGTTTTTTTCTTTGTGCTGGTAGTCGCGGCGATGACCTTCTTTGTTATTCGATATCGCAGGCGTGGCAAAGTCGGGCTGACCTCCGATTTTACGCACAACACGCCGCTGGAAATTCTTTGGAGCGTGATTCCGACCATTCCGATTGTAGTAGTATTCCTTTGGAGTTCAAGAGATTTTGTGCGACTGCGCACCATGCCGGCGAATGCCATCGAGGTAAAAGTCACCGCGCAAAAATGGTTCTGGACATTCGACTATCCTGATGGAGCCAATAGTTTCAACGAATTGGTAGTTCCGGTAAATAAACCAATCAAAATGACAATGTCATCGCAGGATGTCATTCACAGCTTTTTTGTGCCGCAATTCCGGGTGAAACAGGACGTGCTCCCCAATCGCTATACTCAACTCTGGTTCGAGCCCGTTGCTATCGGCACGTTCGACTTGTACTGCGCCGAATTCTGCGGTAAGGGACACTCCGAAATGCTGGCCAAAGTGCGGGTGGTTTCAGATTCGGAATTTGTTAAATGGCAGGATGCCCAGAGTAAACCACCGGAAGGAATGGGGCTTGAGGATTACGGCGCGCTTCTGCTCAAACAGAAGGGATGCGCCACCTGTCACAGTGTCGATGGTGCCAAAAACACCTGTCCGACGCTCAAAGGAATTTTCGGGCATGAAGTACTCCTGGCCGACGGCCAGCGAGTTGTTGTCGACGAAAATTACATCAGAGAATCGATATTAGATCCCAGAGCGAAAATTGTTAACGGTTTTCAGCCGATCATGCCTACGTATCAGGGTGTGATCAAGGATCGTCACATTGACGCGATCATTGCGTATATGAAGACGCTGGCGAAGTAGGAGGATACGATGCAAACAGCACCAGCGACAAATTATCTCAACGCTACCAAAGGGCTTAAATCGTGGTTGTTGACGAAGGATCACAAGCGGATAGGCATTATGTACTTCGTCGCCATCATGACGATGTTCCTAATCGGTGGAGCGTTGGCTCTGATTGTGCGTACCGAATTGTTGAACCCCGGACGCGATATTATGGGCGCGGACACGTACAACAAGATGTTCACGCTTCACGGCGCGATCATGATTTTTCTGTTTATCATTCCGTCAATCCCGGCGGCTATCGGCAACTTCATCTTACCCATTATGATCGGAGCAAAGGACGTGGCTTTTCCGCGTCTTAATCTGCTTTCTTGGTACCTGTATGTAATCGGCGCGGTCTTTGCTATCTATTCGATTATCACGGGCGCCGTTGATACCGGCTGGACATTTTATACCCCATACAGTACAACAACCAGCACCGCGGTACTCTCTATTGCGACGGGAGTTTTCATCCTCGGGTTTTCATCGATCTTCACAGGCCTGAATTTTATTGTCACTGTGCACAAACTCCGCGCTCCGGGGATGAGTTGGTTTAGGATGCCGCTCATGATCTGGGGACTCTATGCCACAGCTATCGTGCAGGTGTTGGCCACGCCTGTGCTTGGAATTACAGTGGTGTTGCTGATGCTTGAAAAAGTATTCGGTATCGGAATCTTCGATCCTGCGATGGGCGGCGATCCGGTGCTCTTCCAGCATTTCTTCTGGTTCTACTCGCACCCCGCGGTGTATATCATGATTCTCCCCGGTATGGCGATCATATCCGAAATAATCGCTACTTTCTCGCACCGTCATATTTTCGGCTACAAGGCGATAGCGTTTTCATCGCTCGGAATAGCGTTTCTTGGATTTTTAGTCTGGGGACACCACATGTTCACCAGTGGCCAGTCGGAAACCGCTTCAATCGTATTTTCATTTCTGACTTTCTTTATTGGCATTCCATCCGGTGTGAAAATCTTCAACTGGCTGACCACGATGTACAAGGGGCAGATCAGTCTTGAGACGCCAATGCTCTACGCGCTTAGTTTTCTGTTTTTGTTTACCATCGGTGGATTGACGGGGATTTTCTTAGGCGCGATGTCAGTCGACGTGCACTTGCACGACACGTACTTTGTTGTAGCGCACTTTCACTATGTCATGATGGGTGGCGCGGTGATGGGTCTGCTTGGCGGTATCCATTACTGGTGGCCGAAAATGTTCGGAAAAATGTACAGCGAATTTTGGGGACGGATTGCCGCGATCATCATTTTTGTCGGCTTCAACATGACATTCTTCACCCAGTTTGTTATGGGCACACAAGGAATGCCGCGCCGGTACTTCGATTATCCCGAGAGGTTCACGCGGCTACATGGATTTTCTTCGATAGGATCGTATGTTCTGGGATTCGGATTTTTGATTATGATTTGCTACTTGATTCATTCCCTGTTTAAAGGGAAAACGGCGCCCGCCAATCCATGGGGAGGTTTGACTCTCGAATGGCAGACCAGTTCGCCGCCGCCTACCGCGAATTTCGACAAGGATCCGGTCGTGGAACACGGGCCGTATGACTATGACAAAATACACGTCGAGCCGATGAAGTGAGCGCCAATATGACATCACACGATTCATCCAGCCATACGTCGCCGCTCCAGCATCACTTTACCGACATGGAGCAACAGCGGGAATCCGCTAAGCTTGGGATGTGGGTATTCCTGCTCACAGAAATTCTTCTGTTCGGTGGCCTCTTCTGTGCCTATGCCATCTATCGCGCCTGGCACCCGGAGATGTTTTCGAACGCGCATCAATTCCTCAATGTAGGGATGGGTGCTACCAATACGATTGTCCTCATCACAAGTTCGGTGACTATGGCGCTTGCGATCCGAAGCATGCAATTGAACCAACGCAAACACGCGGTATGGCTTATCTATAGCACCATTGCGCTGGCGGGAATATTTCTCGTTATCAAATACTTTGAATACTCACACAAGATTCATCTGGGTCAACTTCCAGGCAAGTACTACACTTTCCAGGGACTCGAGGGCACCAATCCCCACGTCTTTTTCTCGGTCTATTTCATGATGACCGGTCTCCACGGATTCCACGTCTTGTGCGGGATGGGCGCGATGGTCTGGCTGTTGCGTAGAATTAAAAAAGGCGAGTTCTCCTCGGAATACTACACGCCGATCGAGATGACGGGACTATACTGGCACTTGGTCGACCTTATCTGGATTTTCCTCTTTCCGCTGTTTTATCTGATAGGTTAGGAGCGACGTATGAGCGAAACGAAACAACATCATCATGTCCTCCCGCTGTCAACTTACCTGACGGTCGGCTCGATCCTCTTGCTTCTGACCTTTGTTACAGTTTGGGTGTCGCAGTATCAATTCGGCGAATGGAATCTCATTGTCGCGATGGCGGTGGCCGCGGTGAAAGCAACGCTCGTGCTTTTATTCTTCATGCACCTGAAGTATGACAACAAGCTCTACACTTTTTCTTTTTTGATCGCGATCGCGTTTTTGGCGGTGTTCATTATTTTTACTATGATAGATACGATGACACGCGACGAATTCGGTCGCGGCTCTATCGACAAGCAGGTGCTGTACAAGGGAGCTCCCGTTCATCCGGGCGGCGTGCCTGATGCGAAAACGGCTATTCCGATTGATTCATCAGCGAAGACCGGCACACAAGCTGTCGATTCGGTCAAAACTGAATCCCACAAATAAACCGGTTGCCCGGTTTTCTCAAACGACCTATGTTGGCCGCGTAATAGCATTGCCGAAAAATATTCCGGTGAGTGTGCTGGAGGTTCCTATATGATTGCTTTTCGTCGTCTGGCGTTTGTTTCGACTATCGCCACATTCGTTCTCATTTTTGTCGGTGGCTTGGTTAGGGTCGCCGGAGCGGGTCTGGGGTGTCCCGACTGGCCACGATGTTTTGGCCGGTGGATTCCGCCGCTCTCTGAATCTGACATTCCAGCTGGAATATCTACTGCCGGTTTCAACGTCACACTAACCTGGATCGAATATGTAAACCGATTGATGGGAGTATCGCTCGGACTGTTGCTACTGGCGACGGCGATTCTGGCGATAGCATTTTATCGCCATACACCACGAGTTCTGTATCCCACACTCGCCTCAGTGGTTTTGGTCATATTTCAGGGATGGCTGGGGTCGGTGGTTGTATCGACCAACTTGAAACCGATCATCATCACATTGCACATGGTGCTGGCTCTTGTCATCGTTAGTTTGCTTATCTATGCCACGCTTGAGTCCTACTATCTGACAAATCGCGCCGTATCAGGCCAAGGGGCATATCCGGCCAAAGCATCGCGCTGGGTCGGCGGGCTTTGGATTTTGGCAATTGTGCAAGTAATCTTAGGCACCGAAGTAAGGTCCGGCGCCGAAACAGCGGCGCGTTCGTTTCCGCTTTGGTCGAGCTTGAAATGGCTCGGAGAGGTGGGGGCGGCATACCATTTACATATGACAATTGGCGTGCTACTGTGTGTCGCGACTCTATTCGTGGCTTATAGCATTTTCAAACTAAGTGAGAAACCGACACTCATGGTTCGGTGGTGCCTCTGGAGCTTGATTATTCTCGTTATTTTTCAGGTTATTTTCGGAATCACCTTCATGGTGTCTGGACTCACCGCCCTGTTGCAGTTGTTTCACCTCTGGGGAGCATCATTGTACATCGGGTTTACGCTGGTTCTGGTCTCGGCTCTCAGCAAAACTGGCGAGCAATTGGTGCAGTCATCCAAAGGCATCCGTCCTGCGATAGCCCTGACTGCTTTGGCTGTCGTACTCATGGCCGTTGGTGCGCAGGGGGTGATCGGTAAGGCGGAGAAATCGCGTCAGGTGCCGGTGTTGTATGATCTGCCGTATTTTTCGTTTGTTGATCAGAACGGAACCGCGTTTGGGTTTGAAGAGATGAAGGGCAAAATTAATATCGTCGATTTCTTTTTCACCAGTTGTCACGGTCCCTGCCCAGTGATGGTCGTGCGATTTGAGGAGTTTTATCGGAAATTTTCGCATTCGGACAAAGTGCGGCTTGTGTCTATCACCGTTGATCCAGATGTCGATTCACTGCCACGGCTGAGCGAGTACGCCTCCAAGCACGGCGTGACAGACGACCGCTGGGTTTTCATAAAAGGGTACAAGACGCAGACTCGCGACTTATGCGAAAGCGGTTTCAAAGTATCCTCAGATTTGCCCGGAATGCATTGCACCAAATTTATTTTAGTGGACACAATGGGGCGGATTCGCGGGTATTACGACTACGACGATCAGGCGGCATTAGATCGGCTTGAACAGGATGTCGCGCAATTAGTTTCGGAGCTGGAATGAGCATCCCATTTCTACCCACACTCAACGCCTCGCTCAACCTGATCAGCGCTTTCCTACTACTGAAAGCGTATATTCATATCAAAAAAGGGGACAGGCAGGGCCATCGGCGTTATATGATCGCCGCTCTTATTTCTTCGACCTTATTTCTGCTCAGTTATGTGATCTACCATCTGCGGGCTGGCTCGGTGCCGTATCCGTATTACGACTGGACCCGGACTCTCTATTTTATCATTCTGATTCCGCACATAATTCTCGCGGCGGTGATGACTCCGTTTGTTCTCTTGGCGGTCTACTTTGCGGTAAAGGAAAAATTCGATAGCCACACTCGTATAACACGTTGGCTGTGGCCGGTCTGGATGTTCGTATCGATCAGCGGCGTGGTGATCTATTTGATGCTGTATCATCTCTGAGCGGTTAATTGTTATCTAATCCTATCAACATAAGTAATTAAAAAACGCCCGACTTCTGCCAGGCGTTTGCAATGTCTATAGTTAAGCCGAGTTACTGGCGGTTTTTTTGCGAGTATTTGCGATACAACTGCGTCTGCCTGTTATCTAAATCGATCTGCCGTCCGCCGATCCACATCTTTGTCACTTGCGCGGTGAGCGGATCCAAGATATCGCCGTCCGATACAATCAGCGTCGCCTTCTTGCCAACATCGAGTGAGCCAAGATCGTTGTCCACGCCGAGAATCTTCGCCGGGGAGAGCGTAATACCCCGAAGAGCATTTTCACGGCTTAGGCCAAAGGCCGAGGCGAATCCCATGTAGAAGGGGAGATTGCGGGCATTCCACGAAGCCCCGCCTGGAGACATACACCACTGAACCCCTGAATCCTCAAGTTGCTTTGACAGCTTGTAGGGTTGGTCATAGTCGTCGTCGGATCGAAACGGCATGGCGGCAGTTGGTCCGAGAATGACAGGGATATTGCTTTCTTTCAGTAGTCGCGTCGTTTTCCATGACTCCGCTCCGCCGACCAGAATCATTCTGATATTCTGTTCGCGCGCGAAATGCACCGCCTGTTCTATCTGTCGATAGTCGTTGGCTGTGATGAAAACCGGCAGTTCACGAGTGAAAACCGTCAGCATCGCCTCCCAGCGCGAATCGATTTTCAACTTTGGGTCGGCTTTTTTGGCCACAGAGTAGGCGCGAGCATTGCTGAATATATCGAGTAGATTCTTGCGCCCTTCTTCCATCTCCTTTTTTTGGTCTTCAGCCGATTTTTCCATCCACCAGGCAGTGATAATCGCCGCCTGTGGCCAATTCAGATGCAAACCTACAATAAGCTTTTCAGCGGCGTCCTCTTTGGTCCAACCGTCGAGATTGAGCAGACAGGATCGTCCCGTCAATAGCCCCCCTTGCGGCACAATCAGAGCCGTCGTAATGCCAAGAGTCCGTATCGTGGGTAGTATTTCGGAATCGGGGTTGTAGGCAATGTGCGAAGCGACATCCGGATTGTTTGAACCGACTTCCGCCATATCATTAGTAGCGCGGGCGGCGTCGAGTTCAATGAGACCAAGCGTAGTATTGGCGGCGATTATCCCCGGATAGACATTCATCCCGGTAACATCTACCACCTGCGCTCCAGCCGGAGCCGCAATACCTTTGCCTATATTGGTGATCCGTCCGTTGTCGAACAGCAGATCAGTCGCCGGAAGTACACCGTGCGAGACCGTGTACAGATTACCGCCTCTTAAGAGCACGGGCGCAGTTTGTTTTTTGCCCGGCACAATGTTGTGAGCCGCAATCCCGGAGGAAAGCAGAAGAACAGCGAGCGCCGTAATAAATTTAGTGTTTTTCATGTAGTCTCTCCCATACATCGAATACGTCTTCGCAATTCCACCGTGGTTCACCTCGACGACGGCCCATCGCGGGATCGCCGCCCTTTTCGCCGCTTGAAAGTACTTTCTGAATCAGTTTGGCTCGCTCCGTATCGTTATGCTCGCGAACCGTTGAATCAGATGCGAGGGTAAAGTACGGTACGCCCTCGATCCAAGTCTCTATCGGTTTGGCGTAGACCGATAACGGGTCATCGGTCCAAATGACGAAATCTGCCTCTTTGCCGACTTTGATACTTCCGGTTCGGTTCTCAACTTTGAGCTGTTTGGCCGGGTTGATAGTAACCATCTTGAGCGCGTCTTCTTTGCTCATGTCGCAGTACATGATCGACTTGGCCGCTTCCTGATTGAGTCGCCGTCCCATTTCCGGGGAGTCCGAATTGATTCCCGTCAGCACACCGCGATCGTGCATGAGGCAAGGGTTCTGCGGGATGGCATCGTACACTTCGAATTTGTATGCCCACCAGTCAGAAAACGAGTTCGCGCTTGAACCGTGAGCGGCCATTTCATCGGCGACTTTGTATCCATCGAGAATATGAGTAAATGTCCCAATGGTGAATCCGAACTGCTCAGCCAGACGGATCAGCATCAAGATTTCAGGCGCCATGTATGAATGGCAATGAATGAGCCGCTGAGACCTGAGAATCTCCAGCAACGCCTCAATCTGAATGTCTTTTCTTGGGGGAATCACACGAGCGCGATCTCTTACAGGCAGTGCGTTGTAGGCATCCCACTCAGCGCCATATTCCTTCGCCGCCTGAAAAGCATCCTTCATGATAGTCTCCACACCCATGCGCGACTGCGGATAGCGAATCACATTCTTATCCCCCCAGTTGGACTGCTTGACGTTTTCACCAAGGGCAAACTTGATTGTCGGCGGGGCCGCGGCGTATTTCAGCTCCTCGGAACCAGCTCCCCATTTCAATTTGATCACCTGACATTGTCCCCCGATTGGATTGGCGGAGCCGTGCAGATTGTGCGTAATCGTAACGCCACCGGCCAGGGCGCGATAGATATCGTTATCATACGGATCAATCACATCGCCGATACGCACTTCGGCGCTGATGGCCGCGGCCCCTTCATTGACTCCTTTGGAAATAGCTATGTGCGAGTGCTCGTCGATAATTCCGGGCGTCAGATGGCGACCAGAAGCATCAATCACTCGAACCCCCGATGGCGTCGCAAGGTTCTTACCGATTTTAGCGAACTTGCCATTTTGTACGAGAACATCTGCGTTTTCCAAAGTCCCGTCGTTCTCGCAGGTCCAGACAGTTGCGTTCTTGATGAGCACATTTTCCTGATTGGAAATGCGGGCGAACCCGAATGCCGTGTTCGGAAAAGTGAGAGTAGAGAGCGTCGTGGTATCGGTTGGCTTCTTGGCGGCCTTGCCCGTGTCTGGTTCGGCAGAAAACGGCGCAGTTAGCGAGCCGGACCAATCAAAGAAAGAACCGTCGGCACGCTCGCACCGCCCAATAATCGCCGCATCGGATCGTCGCGCTGAAAAACGAACAGTGCCAAAAAGACCGATAGAATCCAATGAAGCCGAAAAGAAAATTTTATGTTTCTCAGTCTGTACTCCGGACAAGGTGGCTTTCGATTCTCCGGATTTGAATTCGCCGGTCGGCTGGGCAATTTCCCCTTTTATCGAGAGGGTAACATCCTTGTCGCCGAGTTTGGCTGAGTACTCGCCTCGAAAATCGGTTTGGTCAATCGACTTAAATACATTTTCAACGCCAGCAACCCAGACCGAATGCATATTTGTGCCATCGATGAACAGGTCCCCATCGGTGATTATGAAATTAGCGAATTTGCCTTTTTCGAGGGTGCCAACCTGACCAGAGACACCGCATAGTTCAGCAGGCACGGTAGTAACTGCGGCTAGCGCGGCAGTTATCGGAAGACCGTGCGCTACCGCCTCGCGGATATTCTTCAAAAAATCTCCGCGATCTTTGAGACCCTTGGAGGTAAACGCAAAGGTAGCACCGGCGCGAAACAAACGAGCCGCATTGGACTTGGCCATTTCCCAGTGGCGAAGTTGCTCAAGGGAAACATCAAGCTCGTCTTCAATTGTCTTAACTTCCGGCGTCTTCGGGTAGCTTACCGGCAGGATGATCGGCAGTGCTGTCGCCGCGATTTGCGCGGCTTGACGATATTCATACCCGCTTCCGATCATCACAAACGGTGTCGCGAATTCTTTGGAGATTCGAGCCGCGCGAAGCAATGTCAGCTCATCGTCGGTTTCCATTACTATTCTCTCGCCGGGGGCGCTGACAAGAGCTGAAAGGGCGGTATTAAATTCGGGCATCTTAAGCGATGGATTGGCGGCATACGCCGAGCGGGCCTTGCGGTACCAGTCGGCATCAAGAAACATCTGCCGCACAAGCGCCATTGAACCCATCAGTGAGCTGGGATAATCCTGAGTCGAGGTCCCCTTGTCAAACGACGCCACCTGCCAAGAGTAGGGGCGGATAACCAAATCATTTGGCAGGCCTGCTCCGAGAAGGGTTACGAACGACCGTCCACGGAAAATGCCGTCCATCTTGACTGATTGAGCCACCGTAATTCCCTGTTTCAAGTACTCAGTGGCAATTTTCTGATCCGGCTGAAACTTATCAACCCAGTTTTGCTCAGCATGGATGGCATCGTTCCAGGCGTTACATCCGATCCGTTTTCCTTCAAGTTGCGGGCCGCGATCTCCACCCCACCGCGATCCGGGTTTCGACGGCTCCGAAGGCAAGCCGTAGTCGGTGTAGGGATCTATCAATCCCGGGTAAATGGTTTTTCCTTTGAGGTCGACAACAGTCGCTCCCTCTGGAATTGCAATTCCTACGCCGACATTCTGCACTTTGCCGTCTTTAATGACGAGCGTGCCATCCTCGATTGTGCTGGTGGGCGACACTACGATTTTCGCGTGAGTGAAAATCTTAAGTGAAGGTGTCTTTGTGCGAATGCCGTTAGGCGGTGTGGTCTGCGCCGGGACAGTTGCCGCCATAATCATGATTAAGAAGATTTGGAGTGTTTTCATACTGTTATAGATAATGCCGACGGGCTTGAAAAGCAACGGGGACAAGAGGAAAATCATCGGGTTTACCAGTCTATTTTAACCCCTCCGGGCGTCGGGCATGTTGAAAAATCCCCAGAAAAGTCGCTACGAGGAGCGATGTCACACTAAGCTTCGCAGTCTTCACCCTGAGCTTGCCTGCCCTGAGCGAAGCTCATGGGTCGCAGAGTCCATTGTCCGCAAAGTGAATAGAGGGCTTCGACCCTTCGAAGCTCAGGACTACGCAGGCTCAGCCCGAAGTCAAATGAGCGTATTTGACAATCTACAGATGCTTTGCACTAAGCCCCGGCAACAGACCTCAACCAAACGGGTCATATTACCGATAACAAGTAGAATAGCCCGATAACGGCGGGTAATAAACAATCGATTCTCTAAGAAAGGGCTCAGCTATGAAGCCAGCGCGGTTTACGACAATGACATCATCGCTGATTTTCGTTGGTACATTTCTATTATCAATATTGTCTTTCGTTACAACCTATGCGGGGATGGCAATCCTATTGCATCCAGTGTTGGCGGCTATCGGCGCGCTCGGCCTGCAAGCCAGTATGCTCGGCATCGCCTGGAATATCCTGCGTATCAGGGGGCGTCGGCTGGCTTTTGTGAGCGCGTTTACCGCGGCTGGCTTGTTCTCGGTCTTTTTTTCCTATGCCAATTTCAATATCGCCCTCAAACAAGCAACTCGGGGTCAGGAAGTCCGCGACACATACAGCACACTTGCTATCCCGGTGCTTCGCCAATACGGCGATATCGCCAAGGGAGCGCTTAATTCTGTAGATTATCAGTCCCGACGAATCGATGATCTGGTTGAACTTGAAGAAACCAAGGGGTGGGCAACTGTTGTGGACGAGGGCTCCGGAGATCCGGTCGTTCAGCGAATTCTGGATGGAGCACGCAAGACAGTCACCTCATGGCGACAAATTCAAGGAGAAGATTATCGTCAAGGGGCCGGTAAGGGAATCATCGCCAATTATCTGGGATCATGGCAGGATTTGACTCTTCAGAATAAAGCTGTGTTGACCGCCTATGTCCACCAGATAGATTCACTGAGCGCCGCGCTTACCACCGCCGTTTCAGTAGATCAGCAATACCAAATGGTCAACAGTGCGCGTATGAGTTTCCCGCAGTCAGAATACGCGGCGATTACCGCGGGTGCAGTCCCATCTTTACCCGATCCGCCATTCACCGCCGGATATATGGAAACTCCTCTCAACGGGCAACAGGCATTTGCGCTGGTCATTGAAGATTTGTATCCGATGGACCTGCTGACCCTGTTTGCCATTTTATTGGCTATTGCTGTCGATTTTATTGTGATCATACTGGCGCTTGCGGCGGGGCGATTAAGCCACGATTCTAATATGGCTTTCGAACGAGCCGAGAAAGACGCCCTCAAACGGATTCGACGGGCATCGCTTGATAATCCGAAGAGCTATCAGGGCGTGCTTGATCAGAATATCGCGAGACTTCGCGCCGCCACTCAATACTCGCAACTATTCGGGCAGGTGTTATCGGAAAACGTCAAAGCGCATACCCGAATCAAACTAATCAGGGGAGAAGAAATCGCCGAGAAAACGCCCTTGAATACTGTCTCAGATTTGCGCGCCAATATCGGCGAGTTGTCGAGCACGGATCGTTTGCGACGGATGACTCCGCGATCTAATTCGCAAGTGGAACAGGAAGAGTTCGACTCAGCCCTGTAATTCCGGAATATCTGTAAATTGATCGAGCACGGTTGGATTGGCAAGAGCGTCGCGGTTGGGAACATCTTTGCCATGTATCAGGCGGGACACCGCGACCTCGATTTTCTTCCCATTTATCGTCCGTGGTATTTCCTGTATCGCGAGAATAATCGCCGGAACATGGCGGGGAGTCGCCGCGCTTAAAATTGTCTGGCGAATTTTATCCCGAAGCGGGTCATCGAGCGTTACCCCCGCTTTGGTCACCACAAACAAGACAACCCGAATATCGTTGTTCCATTGTTGGCCAATAACCAGCGAATCATCGATTTCTTCCATCGCTTCGACGGGATTATAAATTTCCGCCGTACCGATTCGCACACCTCCCGGATTAAGCGTGGCGTCGGACCGGCCGTAGACTATGACACCCCCATGATCGGTCAATTTCACCAAATCGCCATGCCGCCAAACACCGGGGTAATCTTCGAAATAGGCGGTCTTGTACTTTGTTGAATCGGGATCATTCCAGAATCCGACCGGCATCGACGGAAACGGCGCCGTGCAAACCAATTCGCCGACTTCGTTGATGATTGAGCGTCCAGCCGTATCAAATACTTCCACTTTCATTCCCAGCCCTCGACACTGAATTTCTTCGGAACGCACCGGCAACAGCGGATTCCCCAGCATAAAACACGAAATTATGTCGGTGCCGCCGGAGATCGATGAAAGCTGAAAGTCTGCCTTAACCTTCTTGTATACCCATGAAAAATTTTCGGCCGATAGTGGCGAGCCGGTAGCGAGCATCGTCCGAAGAGTGCTGAGTTGAAATTGTTTTTTCGGATTCAAACCGGCCTGCTGACATGCCGCCAAGTATCGAGGGCTGGTACCAAAAATGCTGATGCGCTCCTCATCGACGGCGCGCCAGAGCACTTTGAGATCGGGATAACCGGGTGAACCGTCGTACAGGAACACCGTCGAGCCGACCATCAGAGAGCTTACCAGCCAGTTCCACATCATCCAGCCGCACGTTGTGTAATAGGCAATAACATCTTCGCGGCAAAGGTCGGTGTGGAGCACCAGTTCCTTGTAATGTTGCAGGAGCGTGCCTCCAGCGCCATGGACTATACACTTAGGCACTCCGGTTGTCCCCGATGAATACATGATGTACACCGGGTGATCAAAGGAAAGATCGACAAATTCAATTTCTGTGGCAGATGATTCCATAAACGCCGCCCAGCTCGTGGACTTGGGAGCAAAAGCGGCTCGCCCGTCGGCCAAATGCGATATGATGACCACATTCTCAATTGATGAAATCTGATCAATCATATGCTTTACGCGATCGATACAGTCGAATTCCTTTCCATTGTATCGGTAGCCGTCAACCGCGAAAAGAACTTTTGGCTCTATCTGCCCGAATCGGTCGAGCACTCCCTGCGCGCCGAAATCGGGCGAGCATGACGACCAAAGAGCGCCCAAACTTGTTGTGGCGAGCATGGCGATGACCGTTTCGGGGATATTCGGCATAAACGCCGCTACACGATCCCCGGTGGTAACTCCGAGCTTCTTCAGTCCATCGGCGCAAGCGGCAACCTGTTGATAAAGTTGAGCGTAAGTCAGACGGTTCGGCAGGCGATCTTCGCCCCATGAAACAATCGCCAGTTTGTCATCGCGATACCGCAGAAGATTGCGGGCGAAATTCAACCGCGCACCTTCAAACCACCGCGCACCTGGCATGGTTGGGTTGGTCAGAACAGATTCGAACGGTTCAGAATGGACGACCCCTGAAATTTTCCAGATCAATTCCCAAAAACCGGAAATATCGTGAATCGACCAATCGTACAGGTCGTCGTAATTGCGGATTTCTTTTCCGGTAGCATTTTTCACCAACTCGATGAATTTAGTCATGTTGGCGTGAGCCATTCGCTCTTCGGTCGGCGACCAGAGCGGGCGTTTGCGAGAACGCGAAGGCGCGGGCTGTTTGCGGCGAGGCGGCATAATTACCAGCCAAACTGCTGAGCGATCAGTGCGGCTTTCCAACCGAAGACGACATCGCCGCGATCAAGCGCGCACTTTGCGGCGATCATCGCCTGCCGCGCCGCTAAATCGTGATCAATCTCTGCCGTTTGAATGGCCACACCGAGCATCTTGTTGTATTCGTATTGCCGTTCAAAACGGTCGAAAGCGTCCGAGCCGCCATCCTGCGGTACTATCGATGCCCGAAAAACCGCGACTTCTTGCGATGTAGGAATCGCTTCGCTATTACCGAGTTGGCCAAGATTATTACCTGTCAAAATGTCTGAAGTGCGAATGAATTCAGGGAGCGCGTCAACGCCGATGCCACGAGTCTGTAGCGGTTTCTTCACCAAGAAAACTGCGTCGCCACTGGCGCGACAGTAGAAATCTCCGCCCAATCGGCCAACCAAATCGATTCTATCGGGTACAATACTGCCGTCGGCAAACAGATTCTCGGCAACATGAAACTTGAGCACTTCACAGATTGCCAGATTCCCTGATCCACCGGAATCTCCAAGCGGAATAATCTGTTTGAGGCGGCACTCCATCTGAAACGGCGATTCCGCCACTCGCGGAGGACGAATAATATCCGATGCTATCGGAGTAAGTCCCGCCTTTATGAATTCATCGATATCGCTTGGGTATTCGCTCGAAGCTAAACTCACTTGCTGAACCATAGAGTAGGTAACCGCCTGTATCACACACTCGCCGGTTGCGGCTAAATTATCGTAGGTGTCCTTGGTCGAGCCGTCCCGCATTCGTCGAGAAGGTGAAAACGCCACAGTCGGCGGATTTGCACCAAAGGCATTGAAAAATGAAAAAGGAGATAAGTTACAAATGCCATCCGGCGAAACAGTCGAAACCAACGCAATCGGCCGCGGTCCGATTCCGCCTAATAGCAACTGCTGAATGTCATTGACAGAAACTGTGCCGGGTGTGATGTGACGCATGATCCATCACCCTTTACTCTGTTTCTTTTTCGCCAAGATAGAATAGTCACGGTCGGCTTTCACTATTTTGTTGGTCAATCGACCAAGCCCCGCAATTTCAAGTGCTATTGTATCCCCGCTATTCAGCCAAATCGGAGTATGAGATTCGCCGCGGGATTTTGCCTCGATCGCCCAAGTCCCGTTCAGTTCAAGATAGCACCCAGTACCGACCGTCCCCGACCCAATTATATCCCCCGGATACAACTGAACGCCATAGCTGGCCCGTTCAATCAATTCGGCGAATGTCCAGTTCATGTCTTTCACATTCCCGTCAGAAATCTGTTTTCCGTTGTGATAAGCGGTCATGCGAAGATCATAGGTGTTGCCAAAAGGGGTGGCGACACTATACGGCTCCAACTCATCTGGTGTGACCAACCAGGGGCCAACCGCTGTTGCGAAATCTTTCCCCTTGGCCGGGCCAAGACTGAGTAGCATCTCTTCCATCTGAAGAACCCGGGCCGAAAGATCATTCATCACCATAAAACCGGCGATATGCGCGTCGGCATCTTTCGATTGAATATTCTTTCCCGACTGGCCGATGACAATCGCGCACTCCAGTTCAAAGTCGAGCTTTTGCAGATGGTCGGATTCAACTACCACGTCGCCTTCACCGCAAATTGAATTGTGATTGGTAAAGTAAAACACCGGGTACTGATCAAATTCTGCGATCATCTCCACCCCCCGGTTGCGCCGCGCGGTCGCGACATGTTGCCGAAACGCGTACCCATCGCGGCAGGAAGTCGGGTGCGGCAACGGCGCCAGCGGGTGCGCTCCGCTCACTATGGCCTTGATCTTATTCCGGCGAAATTCAGATTCAACTTGTCGGGCGATTCTTGTGGAATGCGTCCATTGTTCAAGCAGGCCGGACATCGTCGACGGAATCTTGAGACCCATAGCCGATGTGGCATGCGCAAGGTCGATAGTGGCGCCGTCAATAAACAGCCCCACCCGTTCTTCTCCGGAAACGGTACGAAACGAAACAAATTTCATACGTTATGATTTGGCGACCGACGTGGCCACTCCTGTGGCGTCTGACAATCGCGTATAGACTTTTTCGATGACATCGAGCGCGAAATTGGTTTCATCTTCGGTACCTGTATTAATTCGGATGCCGTTCGGAATGCCGAAACCGGCCACATGGCGGATGATCAGCCCGTGATCAAGACAGGCGGCGTTGAATTCTTCAGCGAATGCGCCATCGGGAAACAGCATGAGGATGAAATTCGCGGTAGTCGGTATATGCTTGATTCCGAGTCGATCAAGCGTTGTGTGCATTTTGGCAAGCATGCGTCGATTGAGGTCAACTGTTTTATGTAGAAAATCGTCGTCGCCCAGTGCCGCCGTTGCGCCTACCTGCGCCGGATAACTCGGCTCAAACGACGGCCGGACCTTATAGATTTCTTTGATAAGATATTCGGGAGCGTAGGCAAATCCAACACGAAGACCGGCCAGGCCATAATCTTTCGAAAAGGTGCGAGTGACAATCAGATTTTCGAATTCGTAGTTAAGTCCGTTGGGGTAGCCGGGAAAGCTTTCAGCATAAGAGAAATATGCCTCATCCAGCACCACCAGCACAGTTCTCGGCACTGCCAACATGAATGCCTCAAACTGGCGAATCGTGAATATGGTTCCGGTCGGATTATTCGGATTTGCCAAATAGATAATTTTTGTCTTGGGGGTGATTCCCGCCACGAGCGCGTCAAGATCGAATTTATAATCGTTCAGAGGCGTTTGAACAAGTGTCCGGTTGTGTTTTCGGACGCTGACATAGATGCCAATAAATGTGCCATCGGCAGTAAGAACCTCGTCACCTTCAGCGGTGAAGGCCTTGACAATGTATGACAACAGGGCATCGGTGCCTGCACCGCAAACGAAACGCGAGGCCGATTTATTGTACTTCGCGCCAATTGCGCGCACCAAATCATACGCCCCCGGATCGACATAGCGAAATGACTTTTCGAGTGATTGTCTGATCGCCTCTACTGCTTTGGGTGACGGTCCTGAAGGGTTCTCATTGGAAGCCAATTTGACGATGCGGTTCAGATTCCGTTCGCGGGCGAACTCTTCGATCATTTTGCCAGCGATATACGGCTTTAGATTTTCAATATGTCCGGGTATTTTAATCATAGTATTTCCGTCCCACGAAGATAGCAAAATTGAGGGCCAGCGACAAGAGGATAATCAGTGGGTAGCAGAATCGAATTACCGTGGTCGGCGGCCGTCCCCGTCCGCCGACTCTCCTGACAAGACTATCCTTAAGCGACGAACGTGGCGGACGAGGGCGGCGGCCACGCACGGAAGACGAAGTGCCCGCGCCTCAGCTCAATCCCCACCAAGCCAGGACTTGGCATACTCCGAATCGAGGGTATCTTTAACGTGAATCGTGGGCTTAAGCGGCTCGAAGGTGTCGATCATCAGCGCGTATTCCTTGGTCTCTTTGGCGCCGACCGAACCCTCGTATTTTCCCGGCTGAGGACCATGTGGCATTCCCCCCGGGTGAAGCGTAATAGAACCGGGGACCACTCCCGTGCGAGACATGAACTCGCCGTCGACATAATACAACACCTCGTCGCTATCAATATTGGAATGAAAATAGGGAGCCGGAATCGCAGATGGATAAAAATCAAACAAGCGGGGGACAAAATTGCAGACAATAAAATGCCCGGTCTTAAACGCTAGATGCACCGGCGGAGGAAGGTGAATCCGTCCAACCTTGGGATGATAACTCTTGATATTGAACGCGAACGGATACAAAAACCCGTCCCAGCCGACCACATTAAACGGATGATACGGTAGAATATGCTCGAAATATCGATCCCCTGCCTTGAGTACCACCGTGAAATCACCGGCCTGATCAATCGCGGGCGCGAATTCGGGAACTTTGAAATCACGCTCACAATACGGGGCGTCCTCAAGCATTTGACCGTAATCATTGCGGAACTCGCGCGGAATCTCAAACGCCGTGGTTGCCTCAATAATCATCAACTTGTTATCGGTATAGTCGTCAAACTTGAACTGGTAGGTGACCGCCCTCGGAATGATAATCTGATCGCCCGCTTGGAACGGAATGACACCGTATTCGCTTACGAATTTCCCTTTCCCGCGATGCACAAATACCAACTCAGCGTGGTAGGCGTTACGGAAAAAACGGTCGGTGTCTTTGCTTGGGTGGGCGGTAGATATCCGACACTGACCATTTTTCAGGAAAACATTCCGTGAGGTGATAAAATCGCCGGGCGTTACTTTCTTGTCGGTGAAAAAATGAAAATACAACACCGGCGCTTCGGGCCACTCATCGCCGCCGAATAGCTTGATCTCTCGCACCGATTTGACACTGGTCGGCATATGGGTGTAGTACTTATTCGAGTAGACACCCGAAAACCCCTTGCTCGAAAAAAGCTCCTCGCGGTAAAGCGACTTGCCGTCCTTTTTGTAAAAGGTCGTATGCTTGACCCGGGGAATCTCGCCGACTTTATGATAAAATGGCATGTAAATTACTCCTCAACATTGCGGCATCACGACACTCGGGTCGCGATCTAAATTGCCGCGAAGTTTCTGATCTAACTCTATCGACTCAAACAACGCCTGGAAATTTCCTTTGCCGAATCCCTGACTGTTGCCGCGACGCTGAATAATCTCAAAGAAAAATGTCGGGCGATCGCAGACTGGCTTTGTGAAAAGCTGAAGCAGATAACCCTCGGCTTCGTTGTCATACAATATCCCCAGCCGCTGGAGATCGTCAACATTCTCAGTCATGCGCAGATCAGGCCTACTCCGCATCCGATCATAGTAAGTATCCGGCACCGCAAGAAACTCCATGCCGTTCTTGCGAAGCGCGCTGATCGTGGCCACAATATCCTCAGTAGCGATCGCGATGTGCTGAATCCCCGATCCCTGATACTGCTCGATATATTCTTCAATCTGTGATTTCTTTAAACCCGTATACGGCTCATTGATCGGGTTACGTATCACGCTGTCCTTGCTTCGTACAACTTTGGATAACAGCGCCGAATATTTGGTGCCGATATCACCGGCCTTGAAATCTACAAACGTCTCAAACCCCATCGTCTGGTTAAAATAATCCGCCCATAGATTCATCTCGTTTTCACGGACATTTCCCACAATATGATCAACCCACATCAGGCCGGTGTCGTGCGTTTCGATTTCATATTTGTGAATGGGCTCGCAGAAATTAGGGCGGAAAATGTGTTTGTAGTGATCGCGGTTGACAAACACCAGCTCGGAATCATCGTAAATACGAATGGCCGCCTCTTCTACATAACCGTGATGATTCTCTATCTTCTCCGGCCGACGGACCATCACCGCGCCGTGCTTTCCTGCATAATTGAACGCCGCCGCTACATCGTCAACTTCCACCGACCAACGCTTAACACCGTCGCCGTGCTTATTGACAAAACTCCAGATATCATAAGATGATGGTTGTAGCCCAGAGGTGACGACAATCTTGAGATCGTTCTTGGTCATGTAAAACGACATTCGGTCGCGCACCCCGGTTTCCGGACCGCAGTATCCGGTGAACTGAAGCCCAAGCGCCTTGGCAAACCACCAGGCCGTCGCCTTGGCCGACCCGACATAGAACTCTACATAGTCATACTTGCGTATACCAATGGGATTGTCCATACTTTGCTCCTTCGTGTAAACTCAATGCGCGTCTCAGTCAACGCCCTGACCAAACATAGCCGGATACCGCTTCGCGGGCAAGTGGATTGTCTGGGGGTCGAAGGCCCACCAAGTCCTCTTTTGGGCCGCTTTCGTACTTCTTAAACGTCTGAGCTGACCATTCGGTTTCAACTTGCCAACGTGGCTGGGTCGTGATATATTCGGTCTATAAAGACCACGACACCCCGGTCACGGAGTGCCGTAAGACCGAGCCGTCGACTTCGAAGAAGAAAGGGTGTATGATGTATGAGTAATACGGCCAGCGCCACCCTGACGGGGTTCGATATCAATCGGTATCCCCAACTGGTAAAACTCCCCAATCATCTCAAACAGTTCATCATCAAACAGGACTGGGAGCACTATACCCCGATCGATCACGCGGTGTGGCGGTATGTCATGCGTCAGGCGATTCGAATTCTCAAAGTCAATGCTCATCGAGTCTATTTCGAAGGTCTCCTAAATACCGGCATCAACACCGAAGCAATTCCGCGCATCGAAGACATGAACGACATTCTTGGCCGGATCGGCTGGGGATGTGTGGCGGTCGACGGTTTCATTCCGCCGGCGGCCTTTATGGAATATCAGGCGTACAAAGTTTTGGTAATCGCCTGCGATATGCGGCAGATCAATCATATCGAATACACGCCCGCGCCGGATATCGTTCACGAGGCGGCCGGACACGCACCGATCATCGTCGACGGCCCCTATGCCGCCTATCTCCAAAGGTTCGGCGAGGTAGGCACCAAAGCGATGTCCTCGCGCAAAGACTTCGAATTGTACGAAGCTATCCGTCGACTCTCGATTCTGAAAGAAGCCCCTGGCACACCGCAGAGCGAAATCGATTCCGCCGAAAAACTCGTGCTGGATCGTCAGGCCAATTTAGGCGCGCCATCTGAAATGGCCCGGCTTTCGCGACTGCACTGGTGGACTGTCGAGTACGGCCTGATTGGGGAAATGGACTCTCCGAAAATCTATGGCGCGGGTCTGCTGTCCTCGATTGGCGAGGCCGTTTCGTGCCTTGAAGAGAATGTCAAAAAATTACCGTATGATTTCCATGCCGCCGATTTCGCTTTTGATATCACCACCAAACAGCCGCAACTATTCGTAACGCCGAATTTCGAAAAGCTCATGGAAGTACTCGAACAATTCGCCGACACGATGGCATTCCGACTCGGCGGGACCTATGGTCTGGAGCAGGCGATTGAATGCAACAACACCGCGACCGTTGAATATTCGTCGGGACTTCAAGTGTCCGGCATCGTTGTCAGTATGATCCAAGACGAAAACAGCCAGCCCGCGTATATTCAAACGACAGGCCCAACGGCGCTCGCGTTCAACTACAAAGAACTCCCCGGCCACGACAAGGGGTATCACCGTGACGGTTTCGGTTCGCCCGTCGGCAAACTGAAAGGCATCGCCAAACTGCTTGAAGATCACACCGACAGCGACTTGGCGAATTTGAAAATCAAACTCGCATCGACCACAAAGCTTGAATTTGAATCGGGTGTGAATATTACGGGTCAACTTGATCGAATCGAACGACGCAATGGTAAAATAATTCTCTTGGCTTTCTCCAACTGTACGGTCGTTCATGATAGCTATACACTCTTCAAACCCGAATGGGGAACCTATGACATGGCAGTGGGAGCGACGATCGTATCGGTCTTCAACGCCGCCGCCGACAAAGACGCCTACGAGCAAATCGCGCTGGTGAGCAAGAATCGCACTATCAGGGTCAACTATTCGGACAGAGACTATCGTTTGCAGGCGATCTATCAGCATATTCGTGATATCCGCGAAAATAAGAACGGATACGAAGGACTTCCGTCGATCTGGCAAAATCTCAAACGCGATTTTCCAGAGGACTGGCTCGGCTCGCTGGACATTCTGGAACTGCTACTGCAGAAGAAACAAAATCCCGAAGTCGTCTCTGAAATTCGCTCGTCGCTTGAACAGAAAGCAATAGCGAACAACGATCTTTCGAAAGTAATTAGCGACGGCTTGTCGATATTGGAGTAGTCTTATCGCTTCTTGTCTACCAAGAAGTTAGGACTGGACCCCGTCCTTGGGGACTGTTGAAAAAGTCCCAAAGGCCGTCGTTGAGAGGAGCTACTTCACCCTGAGCCTGCCTGCCCTGAGCGAAGACGAAGGGTCGAAGGGTTCGGCGAGACCGAAGCAATCTCTCCTTGTGGTCTACACTTAGACAGAGGACGAGATTGCTTCGCGTAGTTTATCCTGAGCGAAGCCGAAGGGCTCGCAATGACTAGTTTAGGACTTTTTCTACGCGCCCTAAATCGTGGGCAACCAAGGCAACACAAGCGCGGTAGGTAGGGACACCCACCGTGCATAAAACCAATTGTCTTGCCCCACGGCGGTCGACCAGTCCGCAGTGGTATCCCTACCCCAAATATCTCAACTTACAATTCGACGATGTCAATATTTCCCCATCGCCCACCGAATGCCCACCCACTACTTCACCGATAAAAATCGTGTGATTTCCAGCCGCCACTCGGTTGGTGATCTTGCACTCAATATACGCCGACGCGCCGTTGATAATCGGATTGCTGGTCATTGGAGAGTTTGAAATATTCGATGCCTTCAACTTCTCGTACCCGGATTCCGCCGGACCATAATATGTCCGCGCCACCGCCTCGCCTTCAGTCGGTATCAGGTTGACCAAAAACGATTGCTCATCATGTAAGATTCGCGCCGATTGATGTTTGCTATGTATTGCAACTGCGATCATCGGCGGCTCCGACGATACCTGCGCCACCCAGCTTGCCGTGAACGCGTTCCCCGCCTCACCTTTTCCCATCGTCACGATATAGACACCGTATTCGAATCGCTTCAACACCGCCAGCACATTTTTGTCAATCGACATGCAATAGTCCTTTCAGTCGGACCCGAGATTTTCCTCAAGTCACGCTTAGATTATAGACTATTTGAGTCGATGTGTCAAACCGACAGCTTGAACCGCATGTGGGCAACTTATCTTATTGTCGTATAGCGCATTACGGGATGTTTTGTGGCGCCTTTTTTATTGCCTTCACCATGGTATTTGCGTACCTTGCTGATTGGATTTACATACGGGAAAAATGTTCTCTGCATAAAGGATTTTGTTCATGACTTTAGATCGCCAGCGTATCGAGACGATTCTCTTAGAAGAGGAAATGAAATCATCGTATCTCGATTATTCGATGTCGGTTATTACTAATCGCGCTCTGCCGGATATTCGCGACGGTCTTAAACCATCCAACCGGCGCATCATGGTCGCGATGCACGATCTAAATCTCTCGCCCGGACGACCGCATCGTAAATGCGCGAAAATCTGCGGCGATACTTCGGGAAATTATCACCCTCACGGTGAGCAGGTGGTCTATCCGACACTGGTCCGCATGGCGCAGGATTTCAACATGCGCTATCCGCTCATCGAGGGACAGGGGAACTTCGGCTCAATCGATGGCGACGACGCCGCGGCGATGCGATACACCGAGGCACGTTTGTCGCCGGTCGCGATGGAATTGTTGGCCGATATCGACAAAGAGACAGTCGATTTCATGCCGAACTACGACGGCACTTTGCAGGAACCAAAAGTACTCCCCGGCAAATTTCCAAATCTGATCTGCAATGGCACTAGCGGAATCGCGGTCGGTATGGCGACCAGTCTTCCGCCGCATAATCTCAAAGAAGTTACCGGCGCTATTCTGCGAGTCATCGATGATGCCGAATGCACCAATCAGGACTTGCTCGAGTATGTCCCCGGCCCCGATTTCCCAACCGGCGGTATCATCAATGGACGCGCTGGAATTATGCAGGCCTACACCACCGGGCGCGGACACATTCTCGTGCGCGCCAAAGCAAGTATCGAGCACATGCGCAACGGCAAAGAAGCGATCATCGTTAACGAACTTCCCTTTCAGGTGAACAAATCTAATCTGATCGAAAAAATCGCCGATCTCGTGCGAGACAAACGAATAGAAGGGATATCCGACCTGCGCGACGAATCCGACCGCGACGGCATGCGGATAGTGATCGAACTCAAACGCGACGCCCAGACCGATATTGTCCTCAATCAGCTCTTCGCCCACACCACGATGCAGGTTACTTTCTCGGTCATCATGCTCGGTTTGGATAAGGGCGTGCCGAAACTAATGACGCTCAAACAGCTTATCGTGGCCTTTATCGACCACCGCCACGAAGTTATCGTTCGCCGCACCCAGTTCGAACTGCGCAAAGCCGAGGAGCGCGCGCATATTCTCGAGGGGTACAAAATCGCGCTCGACAATATCGACGCTGTCATCGCGCTGATCAAAAAATCGAAAGACACTCCTTCGGCCCGCGAAGGGTTGATGACCACCTTCAAACTCTCCGAACGTCAGGCCACCGCCATTCTCGAAATGCGCCTCCAGCGTCTGACCGGCCTGGAACGTCAGAAAATCGAAGAAGAATACCGCGAACTTATCCGCAAGATCGAAGAATACAAGTCAATTCTCGCGTCGAAGCCGCTGAGAATGCAAATCATCAAAGACGAAACCAACGAACTCGCGAAAAAATATGGCGACGACCGTCGCACCGAAATTCAGGACGCCGCCGAAGAACTAACTATCGAAGACTTGATCGCCGAAGAGGAAATGGTCATCACCATTTCGCACCTCGGATATGTCAAAAGATTGTCGGTGTCGATGTATCGCAAACAACAGCGCGGCGGCAAGGGTGTGATCGGCATCGAAACCAAAGAGGAAGATTTCGCCGAGCATCTGTTTGTCGCTTCGACCCACGATTACATTCTGTTCTTCAGCAATCTGGGCCGTTGCCACTGGGTGAAAGTCCACGCAATTCCGGTCGGCGGCAAACTCGCCAAGGGAAAACCGATTGTCAATCTCTGCCAGGTAGAGAAGGAAGAACGCATGACCGCCTTTGTACGGGCGCGCGAATTCCCTGCCGACAAATTTATTGTGATGGCCACTCGCAAGGGAATTATTAAGAAAACCGCGCTTGATGCGTTCTCAAACCCGCGCAAAGCTGGCGTCAACGCCATGGATATTTCCGAGAAAGGACGATGAACTGATCGAAGCGCAGATCACCGACGGCACCTACGAGATTGTGCTGGCCACAAGGCAAGGGATGGCGATCCGATTCCCCGAAGAAAAAGTCCGCGCTATGGGCCGCACTGCGTACGGTGTAAAGGGAATTGAACTCGACGACAAAGATTATGTCATCGGCATGGTTGTGGTCAAACGCGACAGCACGCTTTTGGTCGTTACTGAAAACGGGTACGGCAAGCGGACCTCTATTGAAGATTACCGGATGACCAACCGCGGCGGTAAGGGCGTGATCAATGTCAAGACTACCGATCGCAACGGCGAGGTTGTCTCGATCAAAGAAGTCATGGATCAGGATGAATTGATTTTGATCACCAAGAATGGCATCGCCAATCGCCAGGCGGTGAAAGATATCTCCGTGATCGGCCGCAATACGCAGGGTGTTCGCCTGATCCACCTGAAAGCCGGCGACCTCGTGACCGATGTGGCAAGAGTGGTGTCGGAAGAATAGGACATATTTCGTGCGCGGCGGCCGTCCTCGTCCGCCGCGTGGTTCATGGTGGCCCACCGCTTGGGAAGTTTTGAAAAAGTCACAAAGGCCGTCGTTGCGAGTTCTTGTAGGTCGAAATCCCCTGCCCCGAAGGGGTCTCGCGAAGCGAGAGGTTTCGACATCCTCGTATTTCGGCAGGCCATAATTGGGTGACAGTGGATTGTCGCAAATAGGAAATAGAGAACCCACCATAAAGGGACTGTTGAAAAAGCCTGAATACTGCCATTGCGAGCTCAGCGAAGCAATCTCAACTCATTCTTAAGTCAATATCAGAAGGAGAGATTGCTTCGGCCACCCCGCCAAGGCGGGAGGGACACTCGCAATGACACGCTGGTTGCCTTTTTCAACAGACTCCTTGCGGTGGGTTCGTGCGAACAGTTCCCGTAGGTCAATCCCGTCTTCGGGGTTGACGTCTTCAAATCCTTGCATTCATTGTAACCGTTATGTCAAACCTTCGTCGGCTCAAGGATATTCGCACCAGATATTTCATCACCTGTGTAACATTCAATCGAAAGCCGATCTTGGGCGAATTCGGATCGCTTTGTCTCGACTGCCTCCAAAATATCTCCCGGGATAAATCTGCAGAATTGATTGCTTGGGTGATCTTGCCGGACCATTTTCATTTGATCGTCAATTGTGAGAATGTTCCAGTTTCGTCATATGTGCAATCCGTAAAGCAGTCCTTTTCGGCAAAATATCGAGTGCAAACTGCTTACCGGGGCAGGGTCTGGCAACTTCGCTTCTGGGACCACATAATCCGCGACGAGCGGGATTTCCGCCGTCATTTGGATTATATCCACTACAATCCGGTCAAACATAGTCTGGTGACAGATCCCTTTTTATACACCCTTTCGTCGGCTTCTCTCTACTTGGAAAGCGGTCAGTATGAATGTGATTGGGGTGTGGTAAGTGTGCCCGAAATCGAAGGTGCGTTTGGCGAATGAAGATGTCACCCGCGAAGACGCGAGTGACCTACGACCGAAGTGTCGGGATTGGCTGTCTTTCGTAGGTCAATCCCGTCCTCGAGGTTGACGCCTGAAGCACAGGGATGTCACCCGCGCGGACGCGAGTGACCTACGCAGCCCCCCTCATCCCCCTCCGGGGATTCAGAGGCCTCATCCGGCCTTCGGCCACCTTCTCCCAGTGGGAGAAGGAGACACTCTGGAGATTACGATTAAGTCGAATGATGCTTCCTCTCCTCGGGGAGAGGATGTCACGAAGTGACAGGTGAGGGGGTGAAACTCCCATCCTCCCTTGTAATTCCCCCTGCTTCCCATCATATTCCCCCTCATCATGTTCGATACAATTCCCCATCTCGGCGAAATCTCCGCGCTTGCCGCCGCGTTCTTTTGGTCGTTTACGGCCATCTTTTTCTCCGAGGCCGGGCGGATCATCGGCTCTTATCGTGTCAACAAACTTCGTCTGTTGTTCGCGATCGTTATCTACATGGCGATTCTGACTATCACCACCGGCTCGCCAGTTCCCATTGGATTAAACATGAGTCAAATTGGATGGCTGTCGATCTCCGGCATCATCGGGCTGGCCATCGGCGATGCCGCCGGATTCAAAGCCCTCGTCATGATCGGCCCACGATTGACCACCCTGACATTTTGCGCCGTGCCGGTTGTAACCACACTGGTTGCCTGGATATTTCTTGGCGAAAAACTGCACATTGTCGATCTTCTCGGAATAATTGTCACCGTCGGCGGAGTCGCATGGGTGGTGATGGAGCGACAGTTCAAGGCCGACAACAGGTTTGCCTTGCACGATGATCACCCCGACCGCGGATCACAGGCCAGAGGTCTGGCGCTGGCGATCTTCGCATCGGTCTGTCAGGCGCTGGGGCTGATTCTCTCGAAACAAGGTATGATGTACGCCGGATCAACTGTTGATCCGATGCAGGCCTCGCTTGTACGAATGTTCGCCGGTGCGGCCGGCCTGTGGGGATATGCGATTGTCCGCGGCGAAGCGGTCGATACGCTCAAATCCCTGCGGCATGGCAAGGCGATGCTCCTCACAACAGGCGGCGCGGTCTTCGGCCCGTTTCTTGGTGTCTGGTCATCGCTGGTTGCGTTGGCGCATACTTCGGCGGGAATTGCCGCCACGCTTAATTCCACCGCGCCTATTTTGATTCTTCCAACAGTCATCCTATATTACAAAGAACATGTCTCACTCCGGGCTGTTATCGGTGCAATTATCGCTGTGATCGGCGTAACGATATTATTCTTAGGCGATGAGATATTTGGACTACGATAAGCACGACCAGATCGTGCAGAAGTATTTCGGCGAGGACTTTTCGGCCCGCGCTGTCGGTAGAAAGAGAACAATCGACTCCGGCTATATTGATATCGTAAGGTTCTTCGGTCGTAATGCCTTAGACATTTCTTGTGTCTCAGTAAACTACGATCAGACACCACTTCAATTTTCCGACCCGATCATTGCGCAATATGCGAGCGAGATCGAACACGCCATGCGCGCCGAGGGCCGCCTGTATGATGGCCCCCGTGTCACAAAACTCAAGTCAGTTGATTTCAATGCAACTTCGCCGTCCATCACCGTTCAACCCGTCGCCTACGGCCAGCAAGCTGGAAGCTGTCTAGCTCTCGATTTGCCGCACTCTCTCTTTCACAATCGAGGGGAAACTCTTCGCGCCTATTGGAAAGAATATTACCCGGATATTTCTGTCGAGTCTAATCCGCTGGCAATCTGCATTGGTGTTTGCGGGTTTCTGATAATTCGTGAACCTGACAAACTGCCCCGCATTCTCTGTCAGCATCGCACCGCCAAGCTCAGTTCGCTTGAATCGAGTATCGGACCGTCGGTCGCCGGTTTAGTCGATTGGTTCGACGAATACCAAACACTTGACGAACTAATTCGTGACGCGATGGGTGTAGAAATAATCGAAGAAACTGGACTAAACCCGGATGAATATAAAATCATACCGCTTGCCTACGCGCGTGAAATATTCCGGGGCGAAAAACCACAGATATTCTGCGCCATTGAAACGCCGTTGACAGAGCGCGACATTGTCGCCCGTCTTGCCAATCTTTCGCCTGTTCACGCCGAGCACGATTCGTTTGAATTTATTCCCGCGCCGATTTCTGAAACTATCGCGCCGTCAGGATTCAATCACGAAACCCGCATGAACTATTATCTGCTGGAAGAGTTTCTTGAGCGTTAAGTGTTTTGCCAGAGTCCTACTGACACTGCACGATCGGACGGAACGAGATATAGAGATTGTCAATTAGCGCGGATAAATCGGAAATGTCAGTTCCAGTAACACCGTCAATATTCGCCTCAGCGATACAGCAAAGCGGCTGGAACGACACATACAGGTAATCGATCAATCGACTCAGGTCGGAAATGTCAACTTGTTCAAACTGGTCGCAATCCACATTGCCGGCAGTTCCGTTACAACAGGGCGCGTTAACGCAGGTTGGTGAGTTGGTCTCGCCGTCAACCCAGATGATGATATTTCCCGGAACAGGTGGATTCCAAAAATGCCACCAGTTTTCCCAAAAAGTCGTCGGGCCATATCCCCAATTCACGCACGAGTCGGCGGGCATTCGGCTGTCAAACAGTATCGAGGGATATGGGGCAGGAGTTTGTCCCGTATATCTGATCGCTACAAAAAACGGACCATCGACACACACTGGTTGTGCCAGTGTAAATCTACCAAGACTCGGCAAGGAATACGTTGACTGATCGAGTATTCGCGCTTCGGAATACAACATCCCACCCGGTCCCTGGCAGGGGATGCCTCCTTTGGCGCTCCAGATTTCCAAATCAATATTAACCGGCCATTTCGAACCAAGGAAAGTAAAGAACGTCAGCCAGACTGTCTTAATATTCCACGGAAACTGCGGCGAGGTCGCGCATTTTGCCGGATCGATGAGTACAGCGTATCGTTCTCCTGCTACTATCCGACTATAATACGCCGCAATCGTGTCGCCGTGATTCCACAGTTCACAGAATCCAGAAGGAGTCCGGTTTAATGGCAAACTTATCCGATTCAATATTGGCTCGACTTTCGCCGTGCGAGCCGACACTGTCGAAGCGAGACAAATAATTGCCACCAGGGCAATTCGAAAAATTTCGCGCATAACGCACCGCATGCTCTTCTGTTGTCACTTAACCGAAACTCCCAGTTCGACCCAAATGACGCCTAATAAGTGCCACCTGTCCGGCGTGGTAGAAATCGTGCGACAAGAAAAAAGTAATATAATGATACGCCCGATCTTTCCAAGCAGGGAATATTGCTATTTCGCTGTCCAAATACTCATCGGTAGTTTTAGCTACCGCTTGATCGGCCTGAGTATAGGCGGCGAACAAGGTCGAACGGAGTTCGTCAAACGGAGGAAACACCGACCTATCCCCGGGGTGCTCGGCCCCCCGTCCGAACATCAGAACCCACTCACGCGGGATATCCGCCTTTTCACCCATCGCCTGAATTCGTAATGCGCTAGTGAACAACAGGTGCCCGGTCTGCCAGCAGATATGGTTGGGGCAATTGCCTAATTCGACAAACGACTCATCTTCAGTAACATCCTCAAGCAGTTTGCGAATAGCTCCCTGCACCCGCGAGGTATGCCAAGCCATATTTTCGCGCTTACTTACGGACACATTCACTCGCCATTGGCAGGTAATCCTGAGGGTCGCCGGCTAGCCATCGGACTAGCCATAGGTCTGCCGCCCACAGAAATGGGTTCGTTTTGTAACATTTTAAAATTCGGGGAAAATGGCGTGTTTCTGGGATTAGGACGGGTGTACTTCTGATGGTACTTCATACCTATTGGGACGGGTGGGGATTCAACAGCGAAGGGGTGGGGAATTTGTGGGGGGCATGGCCCTAATGAACGTCTGGATCACAAAGATCCCTGCCAACAAAACTAATAACACGATTCGGATTATCTTTTATCTCGTGTTCCCAAAATCGCAACACTTTCCAGCGCTCGCGAACGAGTTGTTTTTTGACCTCTTTGTCACGTCTTTGATTGTTTGCGATTTTTGTTTTCCAATACTTAGCATTCGTTTTGGGGCGTGTTTTGCATTTGGGACATCCGTGCCAAAAACATCCGTCAATAAAAATTGCCACCTTGCTTTTGGGAAAAATAAAATCTGGCGTGCCTACAAGGCAGCGACTTTGTCTGCGCCACCCCGTAATTCTATTCATTCGAAGCAACTTTGAAAAGGCAACCTCCGTTGTCTGATTGCCTTTGCTCCGAATAGCAGCCATATTTCTGCTCCTTTGTTCTTTTGTTATTTTGTCCATAAATCCCACTATTCATCGTCATCAGAAACGCTCACGTCTTCGACGGTCTCACCGTTTTCAAAAAGGAATTGTTCATACGAACCAATACGTGTAAAATCAATATCGTAAGTGTCGTTGTCAATTTTGTAGATAACGACAGAATCAAGACCGATTGCCTGCAATTTAACGTATGACAGCAGTTCACGCTCAGGCAGGTTTAGGACATCGCGCAAGAGCCAATTTCCAAGCGCTGAGTTTGGGTTACTCATAAGTGCCTTGTTGCTGTCTTGACATACTTTTGCGCTCATTGTTGCTCTGTCTGGTAATGAAAGCTCAAAAGTATGTTCGCGCGAAGGAAAGAAATGTGGGTATTTCCGGTGTATCCATACAGGTATCGGTATATAGATTTCATTAGGATCGCGCGGACGACCGCTAGCGTTCCATTGATTAAGCCCGCTTTTCTCCGGTACTCGCTTATTTCCTCTGCACATAGAATACAGCGGAAGAAACACATGGGGCTGAATTTTGATAGGCGCAAATATCAAACCGACCTCGGTTATGAGTTGTTCTAACTGGTCAAACGGGTCTTCAAGAATTCGTACTGGAACTTTTAGTAATACATCATCAGGAGTTATAAATCTCTTGTATAGGGTGCTTTTAGCGAGATTGAAAGAGTATTCGGCCGATGGATCTGAAAACTGAATCGTGTTGCCGTTTACTTTGAGATTCGTAATCTCACCAATATCAATCAGAGGGGCGGTAGTTTCGTAAACGAGTATTTTGCCTACTTGACGAGTTATGCAATGGTAAATAATGTCCTCAAGGCCGAATATGCGCTTTGTCGTTTCTATTCGCTTATTTCTTAATTCGGCAATGACCCTTATTTGCTTCTCCGCATCTAACGCGCGAAGAAAAGCATGATCACTGTTAAACTCAGCTATTTTCTCAAAAGACTTTCCGTTTTTATGTAAAAAGGTTTTAATGCCGATCCCAATACGATTTTTCGACGCGTCCGCAGAAGCATCCTTGCGCGAAAGGTTTTCCGCTTCAAATGCTTTACAGAATAAATTTTCAGCAGCACGATATGCAATATAAGGTTCCGGGGAGTCGGAGAATAGTTTTGACAGAGAGCCGACGGCTTTAAGCAATCGTTCATAGTATTCACGCTGATCATTTGTTTGATTCTCTATAAACATTGCTTCTTACTGCAAGGCTTTCATCATCTTCCGTGCGACCCTTTCTATCACGGTTGTCGTAACAGAATTACCAAACTGTTTATACAATTTGGTATCAGGTAAATCTTTTGGCAGTTTATAGCTTTCGGGAAAGCCCTGCAGGCGGGCGCACTCCCTTGGTGTAAGTTTCCGAATTCCCCTTTTATCTTTGACCAGCGGAACATTATGCCCTCCCATTCCCATATTCGCTGTAAGCGTTGGACAAACCCCACTCTTGTTTTCGCGAACATAGGCACGTCTCCACTGATAAACAATTCCCTGCGATTTCATTTCTTCATCGAGCTGTTTATAAAGCGGACTATCGTTGTAATAATATTTGTTCTCTACGGTAACTTCCAAAATGTCGGCTACTGTTTTTGAAAGAGCTATTTCATCGGGAAAATCAAAAGTGTCGTGGGCTATTGTTGATTTGAAACCTGCGATGTACACACGCTCGCGATTTTGTGGCACATTGCCGTATTCCATGCTGTTCAGAACCTTAACTTTTACATGATAACCAAGATCGGCGAGCGCATCCGAAATGATTTTGAATGTTTTGCATTTATCGTGCGATTTGAGATTTTTTACATTTTCAAGCAAGAAAGCCGCTGGTTTTTTATCCCGCAAAATCCTCACTATTTCAAAAAATAAATTGCCTCGTCCATTGTCAAGAAATCCTCGTCTATAACCTGCGATTGAGAACGGCTGGCATGGAAACCCGCCAAGCAAAACATCAAAATCAGGAAGCGATGCACTTTTTATAAGTTGTATATCGCCTACAGTCAGCTGTGCCGTTTTATAATTCAGATCGTAGGTCGGTTTGCAGTAGGGGTCGAAATCGTTAGAGAAAACTGTTTCAAACCCCGCACGCTCAAACCCCAATCGGATTCCTCCTATACCAGCGAACAAATCTAAGGTTTTGTATGCTTTGTTGCTCATAATTCTGTACTTTATTTATATATGATTACCAGAAAAAAAGCTAGTATTTGACCTGTGGATACTCTGATAGTTGTATTCTTATAAACCTTCTCAAATGGCAAAAAAATCCCGGGGGTCGCCGGCTAGCCGTAGGACTAGCCATAGGACTAGCCAAAGGACTAGTCGTCTGAATCCGCCGAGTCTCCGTTGGCTTTCACCGGCGCACTCCCAAGATTTGCTTTCACTTTTTGCATGATATCCGCCGTTACTTCGGGATGGTCCTCTAAGAATTTCTTCGCCGCTTCCCGTCCCTGGCCCAAGCGATCATTCCCGTAGCTGAACCAAGAGCCGGATTTTTCGATGATGTTATAATTGGACGCAATATCAACCAGTTCGCCGGAGCGGGAGATTCCCTTGCCATAAATAATGTCGAATTCCGCCTCGCGGAATGGCGGCGCCACTTTGTTTTTCACCACCCGTACACGGGTGCGCGATCCGATAACTTCCTGATTGTCTTTGATTGTCGCAATCTTCCGAATATCGATACGCACCGATGAATAAAACTTCAGCGCGTTGCCGCCGGTCGTTGTTTCGGGATTGCCGAACATCACCCCAATCTTCATTCGAATCTGATTGATAAAAATAATCGCCGTGTGCGATTTGGAGGTGATCCCGGTCAGCTTACGAAGCGCCTGCGACATGAGTCGCGCCTGCAACCCCATATGCGCATCGCCCATATCACCTTCGATTTCAGACTTCGGCGTAAGAGCCGCGACCGAGTCTATCACAATAATATCCACCGCGCCGGAGCGAACCAGCGTTTCGGTGATATCCAGCGCCTGCTCGCCATTATCTGGCTGAGAGATGATGAGATTTTGCAGGTCGATTCCGAGTGACTGAGCGTAGTTGGCATCAAGCGCATGCTCAGCGTCGATAAACGCCGCCACCCCACCGAGCTTCTGCGCCTCGGCAATGATATGAAGCGTCAGCGTCGTCTTGCCCGATGATTCCGGACCAAAAATCTCCGTTATTCGTCCGCGCGGGATTCCCCAGACTCCGAGCGCATGATCCAGCCCGAGCGACCCGGACGGGATTACTTCGATGTCGGCAATTGTTCCATCCCCGAGACGCATGATCGAACCTTTGCCGAAGGTCTTCTCAATTTGAACAAGCGCGGCGTCGAGCGCTTTCCGTCGATCCGGAGCCAGCATCGAACTGGCGGAGGATGAGGATACTGCGGCCGTTTCCGGCCGGCTTTTCTTGATTTCGATTTTTTTGTCTGACATAGTTCCTGAACTTACAATTGTGTTTTGCATAAGTATATCACTTTCTCCTTTCTAAACCAACGTAGTTGACTCCAGTGTCAGAATATGTCAGTCAATTATTTAGGGTGAGTTGAAATACTATGATTGTTTAGAAAGTGTTGAAAACCTCTTCATTCAGCGAAGCCCGTTGAATGTTACGTAGGCGAAGGGGCCTGTTGAAAAAGTCCCCCACTACGTCATTGCGAGGAGCGACTTCACCCTGAGCCTGCGAAGTCCTGAGGCGGAGCCGCAGGGTCGAAGGGTTCGGCGCGACGAAGCAATCTCTGCTTCTTACTTTGACTTAAGAGAGAGGCGAGATTGCTTCGCGTAGTTTATCCTGAGCGAAGCCGAAGGGCTCGCGATGACAGTATCTAAGGGTTTTTCAACAAGCCCGATGGCCGAAGTCCAGGCCTAAAAGCTGGCTTCCCGCATTCGCGGGAATGACGTTGGGGGAGGAATGACAAGTAGAGGCAAATCACCTTTGTGGCTTTCCCAGCATTTCCCTCAAAAATGATGACCTGTTTGCCTGACAATCTGCAATAATTGTGCATCATATTTCAGGTGATTATATTGGTCAGACTAAGTCTACGTTATTGCCACACGTTAAACTGTGTTAATTTGTTGTGTTGCAACAGCATAGTATGTACCAGAAAACGGCATCATCAAACTACCTTCCGGCATTATATTTGCTTCGTAGTGCTTGGAAAAGTGTACCTATTGAAAAAAACAAACCTCACTATACAGAAAATGAACATGAAAAAACTCCTTTTGGGATCAGTGCTTACGGTGATGTTGACACTCGCCTCTTCGGCTTTTGCCATTCCTGGGCTTCAACTTTATATCGCTGGCGCGACTTACGACGATGTAACCGAGACCTGGGTCACTAATGCCGCGAGCTTTGACTTGTATGTAGTTGGTCAGGCCGGGAACAACAATGTCCACGTGAGCATGGCGCTCGACCACCCGGCTAATAGCACCCCGGGCTGTTCGATTGGTGTCAACGGCACGAATTATGGAAGTTTTAGCTACGGATACGCTCCGCTTGACTACTATGCGTCGCAGTGGAATGGTGGTAAAGATCTGCCGAAGCACGGCATTTACCCTGCTTGGTATACAGAGTTTATGGCTGGTAGTTTTGGCCAGGCCGGTTACATTGGCAATACCAACCCGGATTTTGCTTGGGCGTACGGTGATCCGTATTGGGTCCCTACTGATGGATATCTTGCCACAGGCAACACCTTAGGCGAATACAAAAAGTTCACCATCAATGTCAACGGCAACTGCGGCGTTCATTTTGATGCCTATACGCTGAATGCCGACGGCTCAGTCAATCGGTTCGCTCCGTTCTCGCACGATGCCGAGAAGGGTCATACTCCAGTTCCTGAACCGGCCAGCATGCTTCTGTTCGGACTTGGCCTTGTTGGCGCTGGCTTGACCCGTCGATTCAAAAAGTAATCCCCCTTCTGAGTGATACCCTAAAGGGCGGCTCGTTTGAGCCGCCCTTTTTTTGTGCCTGACCGCCCCTCACCCGTCACAAATTAACATTGACAACACTGCCGTCGGTACCTATTTTGAAAGTAAACGCCCTTTGTATCAATTGATAGTTGTGGAGGGTAATCATGAAACTGGCTTGCTGGTTGACATTCGTAATCGTAGTTGCGATTGTAGTCTCAGTGCCAGCCCAACCGCCCGGCAACATTTTTGTCCGCCTTGAAAAGATCGAGGGGCTTCGTGGCGCCGACACTCTAAACGCTGGCGATACTATCCGATTTCATATTATGTACGGCAACCGTGATGAATGCCGATACAACCTGAGCAACGCATTCAGGATATACAGCAGAGCTTCGACTACTTCCGGCGGAGTCGGCTCAGGTACCGCGACTTGGGTGACTGTACCACCAGTAAACCGTCCGTTTGGAGTGAATCTAATCTCCCCTTCAACGAGCCACGGAATACAAGTGGATACAACCGGGTATCTTCACAAGTCGGAATTCGGAGGAATATTCAATTTCGGCTGTTTTAGCTGTGATGGCTCCGGCGCTGATACAGTTTCATTGTCTGCGGCGCGTAGCAACGCATTACAAAAAGCTCTTGGTCCTTATGATTCCGGTATCGTCTTTGTGATTTGGATCGTGACAAACGCGGCTGACACCGGTAAAACGATCTGCATTGATTCGTCCAGCAACTACCCGCCGACCAATACGTGGAAATGGCCGAATTTGGGACCGCCGTCATGGTGCTGGACGGGGTTTGCAGGATTTCCTACCTGGAGTGGTGCCCGTTGCTTTACACTCGCGCCTTACGATTGTTGTCTCGGCAAGACCGGCAATCTCGACTGCGATGCCGCCGATTTGGTTGACATCTCCGATCTAACCACAATTATCGATTTCCTATACCTCTCGCACACCCTGCTCTGCTGTAATGAGCAAGCTAATTGCGACGGCCAGCCCGGAATCGACATCGGCGACCTCACCGCGCTTATTGACCATCTCTATATTTCATTCTCACCGCTGACGGATTGCCAATAATCTGGCCCCCAGCAAAATCCCCACTAATTCACCGCTTTTTCTGGTTCCATACCCAATATGTGAGGAGTCACACATGCAACTATGCCACACATTGTCGAAATTGTACCCCACCCAGCGGGTGGGTTCTTATTTTACCTGCCCCCGTCTGCCCTTTTATATACTCCAGTGTGAAACAAAGCCAATCCCCTGATTTGGTCCAACAACTTACAGCCGCGATCCTCGAAAAAAATAACCGATGTGAAACAAAGCCAGATGGCTACGCAAAAAAACCATTAATCGAAAGGGTCCTTTGATGTGACCTGTGTTTTACTCAAACCGCTCAGATGACCCCAGCGCCCGCTCGTGCAACTGCTCATAGATCGACCCCTGCGGTGTGAGCGTCGATTTGTACAGTGCCAGTCGATCAAAGACAAACGAAACTGGCGTCACGCGGAATTGCTGTATAGCCAACATCAACGCTTCGGTGCTATTCGGCTCGCGCACCCGCCCAAGTGTTAAATGCGGCTTGAACTTCTTTGTTTCAGGAGCGAATCCCATTTCACACACACCGTGCTCTATCAGATCAACGGTCGATTGTAGGGGAGTAATATCGCCACCGAGTCCGACCCAGATCACCCGCGGCCGCTTCATATCCGGAAACGCGCTGAGTTTATCGATGGTCATGGATATGGCGTGGGAACCAGCGGCAACCGAATCTATCAACCGGCTCAGTTCAGGGACATGACGTTGATCGGTATCACCAAGAAAACGCGCGGTCAAATGGATGTTCTTAGGCGGCACCCAGCCGACCCGTCCACCCTTTTGTTTGAGGAGAAAAGATATTCGCCCAAGTTCCTGCTCGACCTCATGCGAGAGCGGCCAGGCGATAAAAAGCCGGATCATACAATTTCCAGTAATTCCCGCCTCAAGAGTTCCATCGCGGCATATACCGCCCGTGTCCGATTATTTTGTCTCTCAACGCCAAACCGGAAACTTCGGGCGATCACAAGTTCCGGTGTCGCAAGCCCGATACAGGTCGTGCCAACCGGTTTATCTGCTGTTCCGCCGTCGGGTCCGGCTATTCCGGTAATTGAGAGCGCGAAATCCGCCCCGAAAAGTTTCTTCGCGCCGGTGGCCATCGCTTTAGCGCACTCTTCGGACACCGCGCCGTGCGAGTTCAGTATCTCGTCGGAAACGCATAGGAGAGATTTTTTAACTTCGTTGTTATATGCCTGCACGCCGCCAAGAAAATACTCTGATGATCCGGCCACCGAAGTTATCACCATCCCGAGTTGCCCGCCGGTGCAGGATTCTGCGACCGCCAGCTTCGCGTGGCGATCTATGAGCAGGCAACCAATAACACCTTCGAGGGTATCGTCATTGCGACCATAGATATATTTCTCGCAGGTTCGTTCGATAATCGAGCCAAGTGTGTTTGCTTTCTGATCGGCCTCAATCTTTGTTGAGCCGCTTGCGAGAATACGGAGATCGACACCGCTATAGCTAGGCAGATACCCCAAGCGCACACCCGGCTCGAGTTTTAGTTCTTGCTGAATAAGCTCCGCCAGTTTCGACTCAACAATTCCGGTAGTGCGCAGTTTGAGGACAGTTATTGCTTGTGCGGAATGGAGCGATTTGAGATAGGGAATGATTTCATCGATGACAATCTGTTTCATCTCCTTTGGCACACCCGGCAGAGCAATAAAATGATGGTCATGTTCCGCGATACAGATTCCCACCGCCGAGCCGAATTTGTTCGGGAAGAACTTTGCTCCCTGCGGCAAAAGCGCCTGATTCTGATTGATCGCGGGCATGACAACTCCGCGCGCCGCGTATCGCTGTTTGATATTCTCGAGAATATCCTCGTGAAATATCAGATTTCGTTTGAACACTTTGACAATGGCCCGCTTGGTCAGATCGTCGTCGGTCGGTCCAAGCCCACCGGTGACAACGACAATATGGGTTCGCTTGAGCGCCAGGCGCATCGCAGCTTCCATAGTTTCCATATCATCACCGACCGAGGTTTGGTAAAGTACTGTAAACCCGATAGCGGTAAGTTCAGCCGCCAGCCAGCAGGCGTTGGTGTCAACGGTGTGTCCGGTGAGAATCTCGTCGCCGATTGTCAGTATTTCGACACTCAGAGGCATTGTGATTCCTCAGGCAACCAGAGTTCGCAAGAAGAGATACAGGTGAACACTTATACACGCGTATACACCGGCGGCGATATCGTCCATTGTAACCCCCCAGCCACCGGGAAGTTGTTCCAATTTCCAAGCCGGCCAAAGTTTGACCACATCAAAAAACCGAAACGCCGCGAACGCGATCAGGTAGTTCACGAAAGTGACTGGTACAAACAACACTGTCACAAACATCCCGGCCCACTCATCGATGACGATCGGCCGGGCGTCATGACCGAACCATTTTTCGGCCTCGCCCGCCGACCCGACAGAAATCAGGGTCAGGGCAACAGTCATAACGATATGAATAGGTTGGTTGCTTCCCGTAAGAAAAAATGCGATTGCCCATGCGGGCATTGTGCCCCACGTACCGGGGATAAGGGGAAGGAACCCGCTCCCCATACCGGTAGCGACAAATGTCACAATTTTTTGCCGCATACGACTTGCTATTTCAATACGCTTCGCACAATCGAGTAGTATTTGATGACGTAGTCAGTTCCTGTCCAGACTGTCACCACGGCGGTAATCCACATCATCCAATTCGTGTAGAACACGGCATCGAATCCGGCAAGGGGCGAGGGGCTTATGTGGTAGTGTTCAAAGGCGCTGGTGGCACAGACAAACGCCAGCACCAGTCCGACCACCCACATTTGCATTAAGGTCTTGATTTTGGCGCCGGGTGACGCCGAGATAATCACTCCTTTGTACGCCGCAACCAAACGGAGACCGGTAACCAAAAACTCGCGCGCGATAATCAATCCAACCGGAACGGCGGAAACATAGTCAAGAGATATGAAACTAATCAACGCCGAAGAAACCAGAATCTTGTCCGCAAGTGGATCCATAAACGTGCCGAACCCGGTGATTACCCCCCACTTGCGGGCGAAATGACCGTCGAATGCGTCGGTAAGCGCCGCGAACGCAAACAGGCCCAACCCAGTCGCCTTCATGGGGAAAGAATCCAATAGAAAAAAGAACATGAATGCCGGTGCGAGGGCAATCCTAAGAAGGGTCAAAAAGTTTGGAATATTCATGCGCCGACAAGCTACGTCATAGACGGGTCGCCGTCAACCGGTGAGCGATGAGCCACTGGCGGCCTCAATTGTGGAGGGTAAGATACAGGGTGATCTGAGCGATCGCGGAATCGGATAATTTGGCCCGCGCACCATACCGCTCTACCAGCGGAGGCCACTGCGCATCGGTGTATTTTGCCGGTTTCGGCAGAGAGTGACAGGTTTGACACCGTGATCGAAATGCTATCTCTCCGGTAGTGCGAATCTCCTTGCCGGAACCGGCGGAACTTCCACTACAACCGAGCGCAATGGCCGCTAATACGGACGCGCTTGCAATCTCCCAAATGACGGATTTCACAAATGCGCTCCGAGAATAAAGCGGACACGGGCGTCGTTGGAATCACCGGTCAACCCCCACGCATACCCGACCGTGTAATAGACTGAGCCGGTCGCGAAGGACAGTGTCGGCCCAGCATACGAGCTGGTCTTATTTTCGAGATGTTTCAGCAATTCGTAGCGCGAAGTGGATTCGATCGCAACAGTAAACTTGTACGACAACTCATAGGCGAGACCAACATCCAGCCCAACTTCGTGCACCGGGTCGCCGGGCGCCCAGAAAAATTCGTAGACCGGATTGATCGCGAGATTGACTTTATCGAAATCTTTCGTCAGTAGCAGCTTCCCTTCAAGCTTATTCTGTTTCTTTAGATCAAGCTTGCGATTGTACTCGAGATAGAGGACCGTGTTGAATGCGACATTGCCGGCTTGGGCCAGGCGGTAACGTGTCCGAATCTGAAAAGCATCCCATTTGAGCGAACCGCCGTCGGCCTGAGTGAATATCTGGTAGATCGACATATCCGCGCGGGATGATATCCCGTGTTCCAGCTCAATCCGGTACTCCCATGAGTTGGCATTGTCGATTCGAGTCGTCTGATAGAATTCCAGTTCGGACTCGTCCGATGACATAATACCGGTGCCGTAGGTCCAAACATATTTGCGGCGATCGGCGGAGGCCGAGCCGGCAATGGCGATGGCCACTATACAGGTAAGTAGCAGTTTTATTCGCATTGGTGACCGTGCTTTCATCAAGAATGATTAAGTGAAATTGATTTTCATTTCCATGTAGTCTGATTTTATTGCATGAAAGGAGGCCTGTCAAGTTGGATTTTGTTGAAATTAGATCGATCGTCAATATGGCAAGAGATTCAAAGATGACAAAAACTTGCAGTTGAGCGGAATCGTTTTTAAGCGAAGGGAAATCGATTTTCAGAGGGAAAAAGAAAACCCAGGCAGGTGGTCATCCTACCTGGGTGGACGATAATAGGTAATCCACAGAAAGAGTAACACTTTCCGATTGCACGACTAAGATAACATATCCTTTAATACTGTCAAGGGTATTTTTTCGGAAGAACAAAAGATTTTTTAGCAGGGTAACGCCCTGTCAGATACTTTCTGAAGCCCAGTGGACAGGACGATTGAAAGCTTTAACCAATTGAATCTCAATTAGTTACGAGATGGTTGCATCGTTGGATTCGTCAGGAGAGCGTAGCATGGTCAATTGTCTTTGGGCGGTGTCAAGCGGCTCAAGCAGGGGAATGTCGGCGCCAGCCGCCGCCCCAAGTTCTTTGAACTTGCGGGCCGAAGGAAGGACACGAGACTCAAGCGAGGCGACTGCATCGTTGTACGACGACGATGCCCGCTCCAGTCCTTTACCAATTCCGGCCAGATGTTCGGTAAGAATTCGCATTCGATCGTGAAGAGTGCGGCCAAGTTCGCTTATGGCTTTGGCATTCTCCGCAATTAGTTCCTGACGCCACCCAAAGGCGACCGCGCGCATGAGCGCGATCAACGTGGTCGGTGTCGCGATCACTACTTTGTTTTGCATGCCGTCTTCGATCAAGCTGAGATCGCGATGCGCCGCCTCGGCAAAAAATGATTCACCGGGAATAAACATGACAACAAACTCAGGAGTCTGTGAGAACTGCTCCCAATATGACTTAGCGGCAAGCCCTTTCATGTGCGTGCGAACCTGCCCGGCGTGGATCCTCAGCAGTTCCTCGCGCTCTGCATCGGTTCCGGCTTCGACTGCTCTTTGGTACGCTTCGAGCGAAACTTTGGAATCGACAACGATATCACGATTCGACGGTAGATGCACGACCAGATCGGGGCGCAACCGTCCTCCATCGGTTTCAGTGGAAACCTGTTTTGTGAAATCACAATGTTCCGACATCCCGGCCAGTTCGACCACCCGCTCCAAAATCATTTCACCCCATCGTCCGCGAACCTGCGGCGCGCGAAGTGCGGTAGCAAGATTTCCAGTTTCCCGCTGGAGAGCAAGTTGCGAGATAGTCAGCGATTTGAGATGCTCTTCAAGGGAGGTGTATGCCTGTTGACGGGTTGACTCTAAACTGCGCACATGTTCTTCGAATACTTTCAGAGAATCGGCAATAGGCGTGACCAAACCTTTGATAGCTTCTTCTTTTGCTCCGAGATCGCCCTTGGCTTCGGTCAGAGCTTTATCGAAAGTCGTGCGGGCGAGATTCATGAAGGCATCGTTGTTGGCGCTCAGACTGGTGGCGGCGAGAGCTTTGAAAGTATCGCTAAGTTTTTTTTGGGCGTCGTCGATGAGGGCTCGTTCTTCGGCGAGGCGTTGTGAGGCTTCCTTAAGTTCGGTTTCGGCTTTTACCCTCGTGGCCTGTTCGCTGGAGAGCTTTTCACGAAGCGCTTTGAAATCCTCGTCGGCTTTGGCGCTCATTTTGTCGGTGTCAGCCCGAAGCTGAGTATTGGCGGACTCCAGCACGGTAACTTTTCCCTCGGCGACACTAACCTGTTTCTGAGATTCTACAAGTTGACTGGAGAATCGCGCTCGCCCGATAGCAGAGCCGATCAGCCAGCCGATGACAGCCGCCGCTAAGATGAAAATTAAAACAATAGATATGGACATATTGGGGTCGCCTCTTTGCCGTGAAGATACGGAACTCGGAGCGTGACGCAAGAGATGGAGGGGAGGATGTGATGAGATTGTCAAAGTGTGTTGGGCCACAAGGCTGGCCTTTTCGTGCGCGGCCCGGCAGTTGTCGTGCCCGTCTTGAAAGGTGCAGATAATTTATATAGACAGTGCCCTTGCGGTCCTGACAATTTTCCAATCCAACTGTATACTACCTGCGTGACCACCCTGACGCCTGAGAAAATCCAACAGGTTCGGCGACAAATCCTCGGCTATTACCGCCGAGAAGGACGCAATCTGCCGTTTCGTAATACTACCGACCCGTACAAAATAGCAGTCGCTGAGATCATGCTCCAGCAAACGCAGGTCGACCGTGTGGTTCCCAAGTATGCGACGTGGGTGAAGAAATGGCCAAGCTGGCGGGCTCTCGCCAAAGCCACCAACCGTGAACTGCTCACCATGTGGAGCGGATTGGGGTACAATCGGCGGGCTTTGTATCTGGGGCAGATGGCGAGAACTATTATCGAACAACATAGTGGCGTACTTCCGCAAGACCCCGATATCCTGCGCACGTTGCCGGGTATCGGGCCGTACACTTCACGAGCGATACTTATCTTCGCATTCAATCAACCATTGGTAACAATTGATACAAATATCCGGCGGGTGCTGATTACTAAAATTGGCTTGCCGCATTCGATCTCGGTGATCGCGCTTGAAAAAATCGCGCAACAGATTCTGCCGCCTCACCGCTCCCGCGACTGGCACAATGCGCTGATGGACTACGGCGCGGTGGTGCTCACTGCGCGCAAATCGGGGGTAAAACCACTCTCCCGCCAATCGAAATTCGCGGGATCACAACGGCAGATACGGGGGGAGATAATTCGCCAATTGACGACTAAGAAGCGGATAAACTTGGCGAGTGTGTCGAAAAAGCTGGGGCGGTCGGTGGATGATGTGAGAACGGCGGCGAAGGGATTGGCGGACGATAGAATGATTTGCGTAGATGGTGATCAAGTGGAAATGATGTCGCGCTGAGCAGGGTCTAAGAGAACAACCAACCCCATTATCGGCCGAACATTACCCAACGTGTCTTGCGTGGGAGGTCGCTGATTCGTGATATTCCGCCTTAAGCGTCGACATGAGCTCGGCTACTGACACAATCTCCGTAATACGGTGCGCATTGCTACCGGCAAAGGCAAAGCCGCTTTTAAACCGGCCTTTTTGGGCACTTATCAGGGCATGGGCGATACAGTAGGGAGTATTCTTGTAATCGCAGGTCAAAATACAATGATACGCGCACTTGTAGGGTTGTTTTTCCCCAGCTTCGATATCAGTAATATATTTATTCCGAATTGCCCGTCCCGGCATACCAACCGGACTATCGATGATGACAATGTCATCAGGAGTAGCGTCAACATATAGTTGTTTAAACGACTGGTCGGCGTCGCACTCGTGGGTCGCGACAAATCGTGTCCCCATCTGAACGCCACCTGCGCCCATATCCAGAAACGCCTTGATGTCCTGTCCGGTGTAAATACCACCTCCGGCTATGACCGGGATTTTCTTGCCATAGCGAGCGGAGAAATTGTCAACCTCTTCGAGCACCGAAGGGATGAGTTTTTCAAGCGCAAAAGCGGGATCGAATAACTGATTGCGGGAAAACCCAAGATGCCCGCCCGCCTTGGGACCTTCGACCACAATCGCGTCGGGGAGATAATCGTATTTGGTGAGCCATCGCTTGCAGAGCAAAGCAGTCGCTCGTCCCGAAGATACAATCGGAACCAGCTTTGTCTTTGACTGGGGGGTGAGAAACTGCGGCATATTGAGCGGTAGACCAGCGCCGGAAAATACAATGTCGATTTCTTCTTCGATGGCCGTGGAAATAAGACGGCCGTAGTTGGTAAACGCCACCATGATATTAAGGCCGATGATACCGGCGGTCAGCGTTTTGGCTTTGCGGATTTCGCGCCTGAGAGCGCGATCGTTGGCTTCGAGGAAATTTGAGAAGAAATCCGGCTCATTCATGCCGACACCAGCCGAGGCAATAACCCCGATTCCCCCTTGATTGGCCACCGCTGATGCCAGTCCGGCAAGCGAGACACCGACACCCATTCCTCCCTGAATGACTGGAAGAGGGGCGACTTTATCACCTATGATAAGGGGATTCATCATTGATTTGGTCGGATCGGTTCTTTCGGGACCTTAAGGATCGACGACCTTTGGGCTTTCGGCCGAATAGTTTTCAAGTACCCAGAATACTTCCGTAAACCCTTATTGTCCAGTTATTAGTTTGCACAGTTCATACAAGGGCGGATCCGTCCTCGAACCCGCTATCCTTGTTTAACTTATGGGGCCTTGTAAGACATAAAAAAATGCGCCATCAGGGACTCGAACCCCGGACCCACTGATTAAGAGTCAGTTGCTCTACCAGCTGAGCTAATGGCGCATTCCAATACTCCCAAATCAAATTATGAGGGTGGAAGGGATCGAACCTTCGACTCCCTGCTTAAAAGGCAGGTGCTCTACCACTGAGCTACACCCCCATACATCAATGGGGATAAATTTGAGACCCCAAAAATAGGTCTGTACGGGCCAAAGTCAACCCCTCAGCGACAGATTGTGTAGCTTGATTGAAACAGACCATATCCTCGAAAACCCCAAATAGCAACGTCGCCTTCGGCGCAAAGCGGGGAATACTTTGGTCCCGACATGTCTTTGATCGAAAACCTTTGCCTCGAAAAGATTGCGCAGGTTTCGACACTCATCGTTCAGTCGCCTCTGTCTCCACTGTTTACTCGCCTAAACTCTTGGCAAGCAAAGCCGATATTCAATACAATAAATGACATCTACGCTCGTCTCGAAATATAGTTGGACGAAATCTATACCGCTGGGCTGGCAGGTGGGCACTCATAATCGGCTCGCAATTTGTAATCGTGCGTTTGAATTGATGGTTTGATGAAGAAAATAAAGCAACTGTGGAATTGGTTGATTCAGCCGCACCCGCGTCTTACCGAGATTGAGGATCGTCGCGGCGCTCAGTTGTTTTCAGTCTTGATTTTCGTGCATTTTGTCTTGGTGTTTGTTTCCTTCAACGCGATCAACCTATTTTACTCTCAAACAACAGGTCACACGATATGGAATGCTTCTGATGAGCTGGTGATCCATATCGGTCTGATCGCCATGCCCGTAGCAATTATACTTCTGCGACTGGGGTTCTATAGACCCGCGGTGTTGATTTACATCATCGATACTGCCGCCGTGGCGTTGTGCGCCCCATTTTTGCCGAGTCCAAACTCCGGGATCGCTCTCTTGGCCACAGCGACTATTCCAATACTGTTATCGGCCATGGTATTCTCATACCGCTGGGTATCAGGTATTCTCATTGGTATAGTAGCAGTTGGCGCTATCCTGTTTTCATTCGCCCCAGCGCCACTTCGCGAAGACGGAACTTGGGTGGGGCTACTGCTGGTGGTAGCCATAACCGGTAGCTTGATTCTGGTGTTGAGACATCATTTGGATTCCATAGAGGAAGAGCGCCTTTCCCAAATCCGAAAAGTAGCGCTGAAGTATCGCAATCTTTTTGATAACATCGCCGACGGAATATTCATAGTTGATCTCAATGGTCGCATAGTTGAGGCAAACTCGGCGGCAAGTAAGCAACTCGATTATACGCGTGATAAACTCATTGGCTCATTGTTCGCGGAAATATCTGCCCGCCCGGGATTCGACATCAAGTCGTTAACATCCGAGCTCCGGAATACCGGCAGTCTTTCTTATGGGACTGAGAATAAACGGAAAGACGGATCGATCTTTCCCGTTGCACTTCGTCTTACTCTCATAGAACATCAGGGCGATACAAGCATTCTCGCGGTGGCACAAGACGTTACCGAAAGAAAGCAGTTCGAGGAAAAACTTGCCAGCTCGGAGAAACAGTACCGAGAGCTGTTTGATTCTGTCATGGAGGGCATCGGCTTGGTGGACAAGGATGAGGTCGTTGTCTTTGCCAATCCCGCGTACGCGCAGATATTCGAATTTGACACCACCGAGGAAATTGTCGGGAAATCATTATTAGATTATGTCGCTCCTGAATCAAGAGATATCTTGCTTGCTCAAAGCGCATTGCGTGCGAATGGAATAAATTCACAGTATGAATTGTCTATCGTGACCGCCAAGGGCAATCTGCGATGGGTGTATATGTCAGTTACTCCGCAATTTGCCGCCGATGGTTCCTACGCAGGCGCTCTTGGCGCCGTGCTAGATATTACAGAAAAAAAGAACTCTGAGAGAGTGCGAGCGAAAATCCAACAGAAGCTCGAACGGGCTGAACGCATGGAATCGCTTGGGCTTTTGGCGGGTGGTGTCGCGCACGATCTAAATAATATGCTTGGTCCGGTCGCCGGATACTCCGAGTTACTGCTTCGCGAAGTCGAGCCAGATTCAAAGATCGCGGGCCGCATCAAAAAAATCGTAAGTTCGGCTCACGATGCCGCTGATGTCATTCAGGATTTGCTAACTCTCGCCCGACGCGGACGATATGAGATGAAGCCTCTATTGCTGAACGACGTGATCACCTCATATCTCGAATCACCCGGATGCGAGGCATTGCAACGACGCTACCCGAGTATTGTCGTCGAACTCAACCTTTGTCCGGATATTGGCATGATGAGTGGCTCCTCGTCGCACCTGTCTAAGGTGATCATGAACCTGATTTCGAACGCGTTTGAGGCCTCGACAGAAGGCGGCTCATTAGTCATCCAAACTGAACAGAAACATCTTAACTCGCTGATCAGCGGATATTCTCAGATCCCCCCGGGTGAATATGTTATAGTCCGCGTCAAGGACTCTGGCGTCGGTATTCCTAAGGAAAATATCAAGAAAATCTTTGAACCGTACTTTTCAAATAAGAAAATGGGCAAAAGCGGTAGTGGCTTGGGTCTGGCGGTCGTGTACGGTGTGGTTAAGGATCACTATGGTTACTTTGATGTGTTCTCCGAACTCAATAAGGGAACCGAGTTCGTGCTATACTTCTCCGTTTGTTCCGTTTGCGACTCAGACAAACGTGAGCAAACATCATTGATTGGCGGCACTGAGTCGATACTGGTTGTTGATGATCTTCTCGAGCAGAGGGAGCTATTCAAAGACGTGCTATGCAACCTCGGATACACGGTCAGTTTAGCCGAAAACGGGCAAGAAGCTATTGCGTTTCTTAAACAGCAGTCGGTGGATATTGTTCTATTGGATATGATTTTAGAACCCGACTTTGACGGACTGGACACCTACCGGGAGATTCTAAAAGTTAATCCGAACCAGACCTGTATAGTTGTCAGCGGATATGCTGAAACCGATCGAGTCGCTGAGATGCTACAACTTGGGGCAGGGTCGTATGTTCGGAAGCCAATTAGTATAGATGCGGTAGGCCGGGCGGTTCGCGAGGCCTTGTCTAGTCGAAGTTATTCTCTATCAGAATGAGCTCGTAGATCACGAATTCGAATCCAATCTCGAAGACAATTCCAAGTTCAAATACGCATCATTACTTCGGCCACAGCCAACCGAAAGTTCCGGCCGTCACCAAAGCGTAAATAAGTCCGTCGAACATGGATCGCATCGTTGCGCACCAGTTGCGCCCAAACCATATCGAATTCTGCAGTAGCGCCAGCGCATATCCCATAAAGGCTGTACATCCGACAAAGCGAAATACTTTGAGGTAATGCGCCCCCGGGCCTTCGGCCATGGCGCGATCGCAGATGTACGCGGCAAAGACGCTGACTATCACACTATAGAGAAACCACAACAGGAGACTCTTCCCCATATTGATCTTTCCGCTTGGTAGGATCGTCATCAGGAAGACCGGCCCTTTTTCCATTTTCTCCAGAAACTCCGGTGACTTCATCGCTTTGGCGCTTTCGCAATGTGGGACGTGATAATCCCCTGCGGGGATATTGAACTTGCGGAGCGCGTCCATAACCGCGCCTTCGTTCGGAAGTTTCTTGAAATCACCTTTGTGGTAGGTGAGTAGCATGTGGATCAGTGAACTAACCACAAATACCAACACTGCCGATAGCAGAATCGGCATCCATAAAGTGCCAAGAAAATCCATGAGTCATACCTCCTGTACAGGTTGCATACAAATTGTCACTCGAAAATCAAGCGAAACTAAACCTACGACTTATCATAGAGCAAAATAGTCCATTGCGCAATGTCGAATTTTGGTAATCTTCCAAGACTGATCACCAACGTGTCGAATTGGCAACCTCATGCACCCCCTAACAGCACAAAAGTGGCAAACCAATTCGCCCCTCATAAGCAGGTAATGGCTTGAATCAGTGCGACTTACCTCAATCGACTAAACCAGCCCATATTTGGCCCAATTATTGCACATACCTCTCTGAAAAACGATCCTTCTTACAATGGAGAAAACGGTATGAAAGCTATCATGGGATTTGGAGCGGCCCTTTTGCTCCTTTCGCTTGTTCTCTCGTCCAGCGGTTGCGACAAAGAGCGAATCGTAACCTCAACCCAAACAGTCCACGACACCAAGTACATCCAACTCCCCCCCGACACGGTCTTTCGAGTTGATACTGTCTCCGGGGTGGATACGATGATCATCCGCAAAACCGACACTCTGCGCGTAAACACTATAATCCATGACACCGTGATAAGAACAGTGAATCAATACGACACTATTCGGCGGGTCGATACCGTGACAATTACTCAGTTCCAGCCAAGCGCTACGTCCGCGGTCGCCGCCATGCAGGCAAAGACCGATCCGATGGTGCTTAAGTTTGCCGCTGACTCGTTGGGATCAACCGGCGGATGGGTATTCTATCTGACGCCGGGTCAGATGACAGTCGCACAATCCACGGCAAAAGCCTGGGATCTTTTTGCATATGTTGACTATTGGTCTCAAGATTGGTCGGGATATTATCCGCTCGAAGTCCGCTGGCGAATGACCTACATAAGCGGTGATCCGAATATCGCAACCAACTGGACTATGGCCGATCCGCCAGTGGCGGTATCGGGTCGTCCGGGCGGAGTTAGCTCGCCGGTAAGCGCACCTTCAGCGCTCCAGGCAATGCCACCGATTAGAGAATTTAATATCCTGAAATAGTTGCCCAGAGTTCTTAGATATAAAGGCCGGTGATCTTGTTGGTCATCGGCCTTTTTCGTTTACGCTAAGTTCGCAGGCTTTTGGAATCAGCCAGCTTCAAGAGCCACACGAATCATCTGTTCAGGCGACATCTGCTCGTTGTAGACGCGGGAATACAATTCCAGATGCCAGCGGTCGTCGAACTGTGGAATGTTGTCACACCCTTCACAAATAAGACTATTATTGCACACATTGTCTGCAATGGGTTGCAGAAAATAATGGGTGAAGCTATCTGTCACACACTCGACATCATTTGTAACTATCTGGAATGGGCCTGTTGAAAAAGTCCTCCTGCGGAGTAAATCCACTGAAATGTCACCCCGACGAAGGTCGGGGCCCAGTCCTAACTTGTTGGAATACAAGACTGGATTCCGGCCTTCGCCGGAATGACAAACTAAAGAAATTCCTAAACATAGGTTTTTCAACAAACCCGAATGAGTGCGTTACGCCCGTGCGTCAGCAAACTCCGCCATTCTGGTACTCTTTTTGCTTACTTGATACTGGAAGCCCCATCTGAGTGGAGGTTTCGATATTTTGGTCTATTTGGCAATATAGCCAGATGGCAGAGAAGTTTGAAAATAGATGGTCGTTAATATTTCATCCCGATGAAAGGAACCGGGTTATGCGGAAATTGATCTTGGCCACTGGGCTTGCAATGGGGCTTTTGGCAATGGTAACGCCTCGTGCGAGTGCGTTTCAATTCCATACCCTTGATTTCGAGGGGTTTGCTAACGGGACGGCTCTTACTAATCAGTATGCCGCCCAGCACGCCACTTTCGAATTTTACAACTTCGCTGGGATGAGTAATGGTATAATTGGCGCCACTCCCGCGGGCATTTCTCCACGGTCCGGAGTGAATACGGTCAGCTTAGGTGGTTCTGCGAAGATACTCTTTGATGTAGATGTATTTCAATGGGGGGCATATTTCACGATGCCGACGTCACTTATTGATTCGCGCATAGATGTTGTAGCATTTGACGCCGGCGGTAACCAGGTGGCGGGTAGCTCGATTTTGGGATATGGTTCTAACAATCGATATCTTAATTTAGAAAGCCCGACCGCTGGCATTCGGTCACTAGCTCTGTATTCGAAGGAATACACTTATGCGCCAGAACAATCTTGGATGGATGATATGTCCTATACAACCGCCGGCAATGCCCCCGGCAATCCTGTTCCGGAGCCGGCGAGTCTCTTGCTTTTTGGCACCGGTTTGGTCGGGGCTTTTGCGGCCCGCAAGAGACTGAGAAAATAGTAGCACACTGAAATAGATCGATGAAAGGACACAGGTTATGCGAAAACTGATTTTGGGAGCAGGGCTTGCAATAGGGATGGTGGCAATCATCGCGATTCCGGCGAGCGCCTTTCAATTCTACACCCTTGATTTCGAGGGGTTTGCTAACGGGACGACTCTGACTAATCAGTATGCTTCCCAACATGTTACTTTTGATTTTCTCGGCGCGGGATTTTGGAGGAGTAGTGGTATAATTGGCACCCCGCCCGCCGGCATTCCACCGCGATCAGGAGTGAATACGGTCAGTTTAGCGGGTTGGAGTAGGATAAACTTTGATGTAGATGTCTTCCATTGGGAGGGCTATTTTACGATGCAGGGATTCTGGAATTCATACATAGGTGTGGCAGGATATGACGCCGCTGGTAACGCAATAGGAGATAACGGCCTATTTGGGTTTGGTCCGACCAATCGGTATCTTAGTTTAAGCTCGACCACTGGCATTCGGTCACTTTTGCTTTTTTCGGAAGAACCCAATACTTCACCTGTACAATCTTGGATGGACGATATGTCCTATACAACCGCAGGCAATGCCCCCGGCAATCCTGTTCCGGAGCCGGCGAGTCTCTTGCTTTTTGGCACCGGTTTGGTCGGGGCTTTTGCGGCCCGCAAGCGACTGAGAAAATAGAAAATCCGTCAGCCTCACAAGGAGGTTGACCTACTTTGACATTTCGAGATTTAACCGGCGATTCAAAGTGGATCGCCGGTTTTTTTTGTTCGCGGCACACGCCCTCGTTTGCCCGCTCGCCAAAAGGGGCAGACCGGGAGGTCTGCCGCCCACGGAAAATCGGGCTGTCTGTGCTCATCAGGGAACCCACAGCAAGCTGTGGGACACCGGACACCACCCGCCGAATTTGTCGCCACTTGATCACAGTCATTCGACTGCCGATATTAGAGTTCATGCGCACCATCACCGCCCGGATCATCCGGTTCGTCACCCATGACATGTGGGCAATTCCGGTCGATAATCTGACCCGGGGGCGGGCCTTTGCCCTGCGGCAGTTGCGGGTACTCTACCTCGCTTGGCGGGGGTTTCGCGAAGATAATCTGTCGCTTAGGGCATCGGCTCTTACCTTTTACTCGATCCTGTCGTCGGTACCGGTGTTCGCGATTCTGTTCGGATTGGCCCGTGGCTTCAATTTTGAGGAAAGTCTGCAAGCGCAGTTGTTTGAGAAATTTCCCGAACACAAAGAAGCTCTTACCACAATATTCAAGTTCGCCACTGCCGCTTTGGACGAGACCCAAAAGGGCTGGGTCGCGGGTATCGGTTTGATCATCCTTTTCTGGTCGGTGCTCAAAGTACTCGCCAGTATCGAGGCCTCGTTTAACGATATCTGGAAAATCTCCCGCGGCCGTTCGCTCTTCCGAAAATTCGCCGACTATATCGCCATTGTGCTGATCTGCCCACTGACCTTGATCGTCTCCGGTTCGCTGACCCTGTTTATCACCACGCAAATCAGCGACTACTCCGCGCGGATCGCTGTGGTCGGCGCGATAAGTCCGGCGCTTTTGCTGGCGCTCAAAGGTGTATCCCTATTGCTCGTGCTGGTCATGTTCACTTTTCTCTATGTCGTCATGCCCAACACCCGGGTGCGCCTCAAACCTGCGATCATCGGCGGCATTGTCGCCGGAACGGCTTTTCAACTGATGCAGGTCGGGTATGTTCATTTGCAAGTTGGCGTATCGAAATACAACGCGGTGTATGGAAGTTTCGCGGCATTGCCTCTTTTGCTCATCTGGCTTCAGTTGAGTTGGTTTATTGTTTTACTCGGCGCTGAGCTGGCCTATGCTGTACAGAATGTCGATACCTTCGACTACACCACTGAAAACTATCGGCTCTCCACTCGAACCCGACGATTATTGTCGCTCTTGCTGGCGCGGAAAGTTGTCAAGTCGTTTACATCCAATCAACCGGCTCCTTCGACCCACGACTTAGCCAAACTAACCGGTATGCCATACGGATTGGTTGCGCGGATATGTAATGACTTTGTCGATTCAGGCATTTTCGCGCGTGTGGTCCAATCAGATTCCGAAGACCCTGGCTATCAACCGGCGCGAGACATCAATGTACTGACCGTGCAAACGGTGATTGAGTCAATCGAAGGGCTTGGCAGTGACAGTTTGCCTGCCGCACCATCTGCTGATATTGATCAACTGGCCGGCACATTATCCGAATTCGAATCAGCGTTTGCTAAACACCCCTCGAACCAATTGTTAAAGGACTTGTAGTTTCGTAGATAACTTTTGTCTTTGAGGATGACGAATACAAGAAGAGATGGCATACGAGGACGCACGCCACGCACGGCATTAAGCGAAGATGTCGAAACCTCTTATTCTCTACCCGCGAGTTCAGCCAATCGGTCGGGGGCGAGAATCTCGATAGTTTTGCCGTCAACTTTGATCACGCCTTCTTTTGTCAATTTCGCCAGTGAGCGGGAAAGCGTTTCGGGAATAGTCCCCAATTGCGAAGCCAGCGTGGTTTTTTTTTCTGAGAGCGTGATTGTGCGCTGAACTTTGCCGGTTTTCGGATCGACCATGCCACACAGATGGTGCGCAAGTCGGGTGGTGACATCGGTTAGCGACAGTTCCTCGACAAGCCCGGTGAGTTTTCTTAAGAGTTGCGATAATCGAGCGATGAGGGTCAACGACAGATCGGGGGAGTTTTTCACGAGCGTCACGAATTTCTCGCGGCTGATGGCGATTAATTCTGAATCAACCAACGCCTGCGCCGAGGCGGGAAATTCCCCCCCGGCGAACATCGCGGCCTCGGCAAATGAATCACCGGGGTTGGCGATCATTAAGATTTGTTCTTTTCCATCGGGGGAGAGTTTGAAAACTTTGACTCTGCCAGTACCGACAACAAAAAACGAATGGGCAATTTCGCCGTCTAAGAAGAGTAGTTCGTCTTTTGCGGCTTCTATAAGTGACGCGGCCAAGGCAATCTGATCGAGAAGCTTATCGGGAAGTTCGGCGAAGAGGTAGCACCGTTTGAGAAGTGATTTGGTGGGAGTGGTAGGCATTTGCAGATCGAGTATACACAAAGTCGGGTGATAAGAACAAGCGGTAAACGAGAAAGTATCAGACAGGGAAGTCTGACGGCATAGAAAATTCTCGCGTTGCGTCAGGTCCTCGGCCCGGCGCATAGCGTGTCGGACCTGACGGAACTGGCGAAATCATGATGTGAGGAGAGATTGCTTCGACGTGTCGAAGACGCCACGTCCGCAATGACTAATAGTGGAATAGTCTTAGTGTGTTGGGTATAGCGGATTGGTCGCCAGCTTACAACAGGCTGTTGAGCATTCGCTCGATATCGGACATCATCAGGGGCTTGCCTAAGATACCGTCGGGTTGCAAATCCCCCGCCTGATGCTCGATCTCGGAGACCGGGTAACCGGAAATCAGCACTACCGGAACTTTGGGGAAATTGTCTTTGACTTTTCTGAGAAGTTCAAGGCCGGTCATATTAGGCATTCGCATATCGGTGATAACCATCGAGAATCCGCCCTTGTCCAATTCAACTAACGCCTCGGGGCCATCACCGGCGCGGACCGATTCGTAGTCAAAGACCTCAAGCATCTCGGAGAGAAGCGAGGACATATTGGGGTTGTCATCAACAATGAGAATTCGTTTACCCATATATACTCCTACACCTGATTGTATCGGCAGATAGGCGAAGAAGTTAAGGTAGATTTGGTATCCAAGTGACGGCTGAGGCGCGGGCGACGATTTCGGCTTGAAGGGCGGCGATTCCGGTTCGTTTCAAAGCGGAAATGCCAAATGAGGTGGAGCTGTTGGACTGAGGCGGTACAAATTCCGGGTTGGCGTCTATCTTGTTGTAAATTAACAGGTAGGGGATCGAGCCGGCTCCAATTTCATCGAGGACCTTACGGGTCTGAGTCATGCCTTTGTCCATGAGAGGATCGGAGCAATCGACAACTTGTAAGAGCAGATCGGCTTGGGCGACCTCTTCGAGCGTCGACTTGAACGACTCAACCAATTGATGCGGGAGTTTGCGGATGAAGCCAACAGTGTCGGAGAAAATAACACGACAAGGGTACCCGGCCGACATCATGCGGGTGGTGGAATCAAGGGTGGTGAATAATTGATTGGCGGCAGTAACATCGGATTTAGTGAGAATATTAAAGAGTGTCGATTTGCCGGCGTTTGTATAGCCGACCAGCGCTATTTTGAACATATCGCGACGGGCTTTGCGTTGGGTTTCCCGCTGGACGCCAAGTTTTTTCAGTTTTCCTTTTAGATGTTCGATTTTGATGCGAACCCGACGTCGGTCTATTTCGAGTTGAGTTTCGCCGGGGCCTTTGGCCCCCAGGCCGCCGTACTGTTTTGAAAAATGCACCCAGGCGCCTGTAAGGCGGGGAAGCGTGTACTCAAGTTGTGCCAACTCTACTTGAAGTCGAGCGGCGGCGGTACGAGCACGAGTGGCGAAAATATCCAGAATCAGAATGTTCCGGTCGATTACTTTGGCGCCGATAGCTTCTTCGAGATTGCGCTGTTGGGCCGCCGAAAGGGGATCGTCAAAAATGACGCAGTTGCCGTTGTTTTCTGTCAATGCCGATTTGATTTCATCAACTAATCCGCGACCAATATAGAGGGCCGCATCGGGGGCGGGACGGGTTTGAATACGCCGACCGATCACAGTGGCTCCGGCGGAAAGAGTCAGTTGCGCTAGTTCATCGAGTGACTCGGCGACTTCGGAGCGACGGACTTTGCCGTGCGCCAACCCGATGAGAAATGCCTTTTCGGTTTCCGATTTGCCGGTTAAGAGGACCATAGGTTACGTCGAATATACACTATTCATAGCGAATTACTTAATTGGGCATCCAAATAGCGCGGGCGGCGACTACCTCGGCTTTGTTCGGAAGCGACAATGGCGTGGGGGACTGGGTGTAGAATGCCAGACCCTTATAGCTGGTCAGATATTTGATATGTTTGCGGAAGCACCCACCCGGTGCTGTAACTACAAGAGGGGCTTCGCTCTTATTTATTAGTTTCAAAAAAACTTCCGGTTCAAGTCGCACGATCGTTCCGGATGCCTTGAGCGCTTGTACATTTGCGGCATGCGCCGCCGCGGCTGACGTGGCCATAGTTTTCTCCTTTCAATTTGTTAGGTATTGATAATACACTGGCTGACGGGCGGCAATATTCATTTAGACTACATTTATCTATTAGTATGCGAATTAGTTATTTCTTACGGTTATTTGAATAATCGAAACAGAGGATTAAGTAAAAAACTTGACTGACCGATACCTGTTGAGTAGGTTTTAAATAGCAGAAGTAGTCTCTAATCGGATTGAGGGATAATTGAATCGGTTAGTCCTGGACATGGGTGGGGTAAACGACCTCATCTTGGCGTTGAAAGCTGACGGGTACCGCACAATCGGCCCGGTCGTCAGAAGCAACGCGCTTATGTATGACGAGATAGAATCCGGAGCCGACCTGCCGCGCGGATACGCCGACGAACAAAAGCCCGGTCACTACAGACTCCAGAAGACAGATGATGCCGGGTATTTTGATTATGTCGTCGGCTCGCAATCACTCAAGACTATCTTTCATCCGCCGCGCACCACCCTCCTTGAAGTGAAACAAGAGAACGGGAAACTGACCTTTGTGTCAAATGTGCCCGCGCCTGAGAAGATCGCCGTGATAGGCGTGCGGCCGTGCGAAGTGGCGGCAATGTTGGTTCAGGACAAAGTTCTCACCGGAGGAGAGCATCGCGATACTCGGTATCTTGCGCGCCGAGAAAAGGCGTTCATCGTGGCGGTCAACTGCACGAGTCCCGGAGGGAACTGTTTCTGTGTTTCAATGCAGACCGGTCCCCGAGTTAAAACGGGATTTGATTTATCGCTGACAGAAATCAAGAAAGGCGCCGTTTCTGAGTTCATTGTTGAGATCGGAAGCGAACGTGGGCAGGAGTTTTTGAACAAAATAGCTCATCACGATGCGTCGGCTGAACAATCTGAACTCGCCGACCAGCTCGTTGCCTCTGCCGCAGTCCGTATGGGGCAAGCACTCGACACCACCAATATCAAGTCGCTGTTGCAGGACAACCATGATCACGCCCACTGGAAAAATGTCGATTCCCGATGTTTGGCTTGCGGTAACTGCACTTCAGTTTGTCCGACTTGTTTCTGTTCGGTGGTGGAGGATACTTCTGATCTTACCGGGCTGAACGCGACCCGAGAACGACGCTGGGAATCCTGTTTCACCCGCGATTTCACTTATATACACGGTGGGTATGTGCGGCAGTCGGGCGCGTCTCGGTACCGTCACTGGCTGACTCACAAACTCGCTTCCTGGCACGATCAATTCGGAAGTTCAGGGTGTGTGGGATGCGGGCGATGCATTACTTGGTGTCCAGTGGGAATCAATATCATAGATGAAGTGCGGGCGATGAGAGAAGCCCAAAAGGAAAACGCACGACTGGCTGAGGAGGTGGTGGCATAATGGATTCATTGGAACGGTATCTGCGCGAACATCCCTTTTGCAAGGGCATGCAACCCGAACACGTTGCCCTTATAGTCGGGTGCGCCTCAAATGTTCGGTTTAACGAAGGAGAATACCTCGCCCGTGAAGGCGACCAAGCCAACAAATTCTGGATCCTGCGCCACGGCAAGGTAGCAATTGAGATTTATAATCCGGCAAGCGGGTCGATTTGCATTCAGACGGTCAACGAAGGAGAAGTGGTTGGCTGGTCGTGGTTATTCCCGCCTTATTTGGGGCATTTCGATGCTCGTGCTCTGGAAGTTACCCGTGCGATCGCGCTTGATGGAGTCTGTCTTCGTAAAAAGTGTGAACAGGATCATGAACTGGCGCTCGACCTGTATAAACGGATTGCTGGTGTGATGGAACAGCTTCTTCAAGGCTCACGCATACAACTGTTGGACCTCTATGCAAACCGTCCTTGAACAATCAGCAGTCAATCCGATCGACCCGATGCTACCCGTCCCATTTCGGGTCAAGCGGTACCGCAAAGAAACGCGCGACACCTACACACTTGAGTTACTGCCTGTCGATGATCAAACTGAGTTTCGATTTTCTCCGGGGCAATTCAACATGCTGTACAAATTTGGCGTTGGTGAAGTGCCTATTTCGATCAGTGGCGACCCAACCAGTGGGCTACCTCTGGTTCACACTATTCGCGCTGTCGGTAGTGTTACCCGTGTCATGCAGTCGCTTAAGTCCGGCGATATTGTCGGAGTGCGCGGACCATACGGAGTGCCCTGGCCGATGGAAATGGCCGATGAGCGCGATGTAATCATTGTGGCGGGTGGTATCGGCCTCGCGCCGGTGCGACCGGTGCTGTATCAATTGATGGCGAACCGAAGCCGCTACGGCAAGGTGATTTTGCTCTATGGCACACGAACTCCTGATGACATCATTTATCGACAAGAACTTGAACTTTGGCGGTCACGCTTCGATCTGGAAGTTCATGTGACGGTTGACCGGGGGACAAGCGGCTGGCGCGGGAATGTTGGTGTGGTAACCACGCTTATGCCCAAGCTGTCATTTGATCCCGGACACACGCTTGCGATTATATGCGGGCCGGAAATCATGATGCGTTTTGCGGCGCTTGAATTACTCAAACGTGAGGTCTGGGCCAACAAGATTTATATCTCGATGGAACGAAACATGAAATGCGGCGTCGGCCTGTGTGGCATCTGCCAATGCGGGCGGTATTTTATTTGTAAAGACGGCCCGGTCTTTCCGTACGATCGAGTCAAGAACCTCCTGCTCATGAGGGAAATCTGACATGGCGACGCCTCGCAAACCAAAACTGGCGGTCTGGAAATTTGCTTCCTGCGATGGATGTCAGTTGTCTTTGCTTGATTGTGAAGACGAATTGCTGGCAGTGGCCGGCGCGGTTGACATTGCTTATTTCCCCGAAGCCACTCGTGCGGTGATGCCCGGACCGTATGATATTTCACTCGTAGAGGGATCGATCACGACTCCAGACGACGACGAGCGTATCCAGAAAGTGCGGAAGGCCTCAAAGTTTCTTATCACGATCGGCGCGTGCGCCACCACCGGCGGCATACAGGCGCTGAGAAATTTCAAAGACGTAAGAGAATTCACGCGCATCGTGTATGCTACACCAGAATACATTAACACGCTGTCCAAATCAACGCCCATTCGCGATCATGTAAAAGTCGATCTGGAGTTGAACGGTTGTCCAATCAGCAAAACGCAACTGCTTGATGTAGTCGTGTCGCTTTTGAACGGACGCAAACCGAATATCCCGGTTCACTCCGTTTGCGCTGAGTGCAAACTGGCGGGCCATGTCTGTGTGATGGTCGCCCACGGCACTCCATGTATTGGCCCTGTGACAAGCGCGGGATGCGGCGCGATCTGCCCCGGATATCACCGTGGATGTTATGGCTGTTTCGGTCCTAAGGAATTGCCGAATACGTCCGCGCTGGCATCCCAATTGGAAAGTAACGGCATGAATAAAGGCGAGCTGGTTCGGGCATTCCGGCAGATCAACGGATACAGCGACGTGTTCCGTAAAGAGAGCGAGTCTCATGAACGGTAAGACAATTAAAGTACACGGTCTTGCCCGGGTCGAGGGCGAAGGATCGATTAATATCAAATTTAAGGGGAACGAAGTTTCCGACGTCAAATTTATCATTTTTGAACCCCCGCGTTTCTTTGAAGCGTTCCTGCGAGGCCGTCATTTCACCGAGGTTCCTGATATCACCGCCCGCATCTGTGGAATTTGCCCGATTGCCTATCAAATGAGCTCAGTTCACGCCATGGAAGATGCTATCGGCGTGAAAGTTACCGGGCAACTTCGCGAACTGCGCCGTCTGATCTATTGTGGCGAATGGATCGAAAGCCACGTCTTGCATATGTATATGCTCCACGCTCCCGATTTTTTGGGGTACGAGGACGCCATCCGTATGGCTAAGGATCATCCCGACGCGGTCCTTCGCGGTTTGAGAATGAAAAAAATCGGCAACGAAATAGTCCGGCTACTCGGCGGTCGCGAGATTCATCCGGTGAATGTCAAAGTCGGCGGATTTTATCGCGTGCCAACCAAAAAAGAATTCGCTCCACTGAAGGAAGAACTAAAATGGGCGCGTGACGCCGCCGTTGAAACTGTCAGGTGGGTGTCGCAATTTACGTTTCCGGACTTTGAGCAGGATTACGAATTTGTGTCGGTGAAACATCCGGATGAATATCCGTTCAACGAAGGAGTAATCGCGTCTAATCGAGGGATAGAGATTCCGGCAGATCAGTATGAACGGGAGTTTGTCGAAGAGCATGTCGCGCACTCGACAGCCCTGCAGTCATACATTCGTCGTCGCGGCAATTATTTCACCGGGCCAATGGCGCGCTACGCTCTCTGTTACGATCAATTGTCGCCTCTCTCCAAGGAGATCGCGCGCGAAGTGCATCTTGAATCGTCGTGTCGCAATCCTTTCAGAAGTATAATTGTACGCGCGGTGGAAACTGTGTACGCGTTCGATGAAGCGATTCGCATCATTGAACAGTACGAGCAACCCGATAAACCTGCGATCGACTGCCCTCCCAAATCCGGTATCGGTCACTCCGCTACCGAAGCGCCGCGCGGATTGTTGTATCACCGATACAGAATCGATGATGCTGGCTTGATTCTTGAAGCCAAGATTGTTCCACCGACCTCGCAAAATCAAAAGACGATTGAGAGTGACCTCAAACTCTTCATTCCGCCGCGTATGCATCTGACACACGAAGAGCTTACCTGGCAATGCGAACAGGCAGTTCGTAACTACGATCCCTGCATTTCCTGCTCTTGCCACTATCTGAAATTACACATAGAACGGGAGTAGCGGCCGATGCCCAGCGTCCCACGCCCCGCTAATTCGCGTCGCCGGGTCATCGTTGGTGTCGGTAACGAGTTCAGGCAGGATGATGGCGCCGGAATCGCGGTAGCCCGCCGACTGAAATCGCTCGACATCGCTTCGCTCCGAATCGTTGAACAAAACGGAGAGGGGACAGAACTTCTTGAATTGTTTCAGGAAGCTGAATCTGTCGTCATTATAGACGCCACAACTTCCGGATCTGAACCGGGAAGAGTTCATCGGTTTGATACCCAGACCGACGCTTTGCCGCACGGCCTCGCCCGCAGTTCAAGTCATTCTTTTGGCGTAGCCGAGGCGATTGAAATGGCCCGCGCTCTTGGTCGTCTTCCGGAAACCTGCTTGGTGTACGGGATCGAAGGCAAATCATTTGACTATGGAGACGAGCTGTCACCTGAAGTCACATCGGCTGTTGAACGGGTTAGCCGTGAGTTGGCAGATGGCTTTGTTTGACATCGCTTTTCATATTGGAAACCCTCTATCAGTCAAGAATTGGGTTCGTTTGGTCACAATTACTGATGTTATATAAACAGTTTCGCATAGTGTGGTGCGTGTTCATCTACTAAACTGGGCGAAATTGCTTTCACCATTGATTTGATGCGGATTTTGTTTGTGGCGGCGGCCGTCTGCCGCCCACGGAGCAAAATCAAGTCCCTGATGACTCCAAAATCCGACACGCTTTATCCGCTTTGCGCTCGCTGGTACACTGAATGCTCAGAGGTTGGACAGTTTTGCGAGTGCAAACCGTTTATAAAGTGAATGGATGTTCAATTCGCGGACAATTTCACCGTCCCTGCCGAATGCACGAGGGCTACAGGTTAAGTGAGAAGATGAGTCCCCGATACATAAGAGAAGAAATATCATTGAATAATTGGTCATGGTGGACATGCCCATACAATGAAACTAATAAACCCAAATTTAGGAGCATCTATGCGCAACAAAATGTTCTCAGCGGTAATGTGTCTGGCGATCAGTCTGCTCGCCTGGCCGGCTCTCGCCGAAACTACGGCGTCAAGCGGCATCGGTGATCAATATCTCATGGCGGTCGCCGACTATTTCGAAGTAAGTTATGAGGCCGCGCTATCGCAGACCTCGACTTTTGCCCCGGAAGAAATTCCGGTTCTATTCTATATGGCGCAATGTGCTAATGTGCCAGTTGCCCGTGTCATTGAGTTGAAAGGAAAGGACCAAAGTTGGGCAGAGACAGCGTCTCGTCTTGAACTGAATGCCGCTCATTTCCATGTTATCGTGACCGGAGAGATCAAGAGCGCGACCTTTGCTCCCATTTTCGAAAAATATCGCGTAACTCCGGATCAGAACTGGCGGAAACTGGTGCTTTCGGATGAAGAGATTGTAAGTCTCGTCAATCTCCGAGTCATGTACAGCCAGTATGACTATTCAGCTTATGAGGTTATGGCATTTCGCGATACCAATAAATCATGGGCTAATGTGAATAAGCTGGTTGCCGAAGCCAAGAGCGAGTATCTCAAGAACGAGATGGCTAAGCAAGACTAAGCTCCAAAGTCAATCAAGCCCTTGATGGCTTATAGATAGAGGAAACCGCCTTTTGGGTGGTTTCCTCTTTTTATATTAATGTGTAAGTAAACAACACTGAAGAGTGTAGAATTGTCAAAAACAGCCGAACAATTTATGTAAATCGACGAATATGGCGATTATGCACTTGACGAACGGCGCCAAATTGTTAGTTTGTGATGTATGGTAACAAGTCTTTTTTGTGATATGGTTGCTGTCGAAGAGGCCGCAATGGTCGAGTCGACTGCTACTGCTTGAGTATAGTCCGGGAGGTATTATGATTGGCGTGCGTTTCATGATCGGGATCATAGCGGGATCGGTGCTTGGGTTAACGAGTACACCACAGGCGTCTGTCGATGAAGGATGCGTGACCTCCAAGTGCCACGCGGAAATGGGAACCAAGCCGTTTGTTCACGGCCCGGTCGGCGCTAAATTGTGCACCGTGTGCCACAAAACAGTGCCTGAAAAGAAACATCAATTTGTATTAGCCGCGCAGAAGCAGGAATTGTGCTTTTCGTGCCACGAAACCAGCAGAGACATGATGCTAAAGGATCATCAGCACAAGCCGGTGGCCGAGGGCAACTGCGTTGCATGCCATGATCCGCACCAGTCGGATTATCGATATACGCTGAAGGGGCGTGCCGCCGATCTGTGTTACAAGTGCCATGATCGCCAGGAGTTCTCCCAAGCATTTGTGCATGGCCCGGTCGGCGCGGGTGATTGTAACGTCTGCCATAACCCGCACGCCTCCGACAATGTTGCCCAACTCCAGTCGCCACCGGAGCAGATTTGTTTCAATTGTCACAAAGATCAGGCCGGCATGCTTTCCAAACGACATGTTCATCCGCCGGTAAAGGAAGCGTGTACGAAATGTCACAGTCCTCATTCAAACGCGAAGAAGTTTCTGCTGTCTGACGCTGTTCCTCAATTATGTATTGGTTGCCACGATGAATACGGTCAGCTAAGCAGTTTATCGCATCAGCACAAACCGGCTTCCGATGGAGAGTGTCTTAAATGCCACAACGTGCATGCCAGCGATAACCCCCGCATGTTTCCAATGCCTCAAGGCGAATTGTGTTTTTCTTGTCATAGCGAAACAAGCGAACTTGTGGCCGCAAAGACCAACAAGCATGGTCCGGTGAAACAAGGTGACTGCAATGCTTGTCATAATCCACACGGGTCGGAAAACTTTCGGGTGCTGAGGCAGGCATTCCCAAGCCAGTTTTATATGCCGTATGCCTCTGAAAACTACAGTCTCTGTTTCAATTGCCATAACAAGACTGTCGCGGTGGATTCCCTTACTACTACCCTAACTGATTTTCGCGATGGTGATAGGAACCTTCATTTCACCCACGTCAACAAAAGCCCCAAGGGTCGTAGTTGCAAGGCCTGCCATCAGGTTCACGCTTCGGACCAGGCCAAGCATGTGCGGGAGTCGGTTCCGTTTGGTACGATGAACTGGGAGTTGCCGGTTACGTTTACAAAGCTTGCTGACGGTGGCAGTTGTGTTGTTGGATGTCATGCTCCCAAGGAGTATCATCGTAAATGAGGTTGCTTCGTGTCGTTTTGTCAGTAATTATCTTAGCGATGTGCGGTGTCTCTGGTTTGGTTGCCCAGCCGCCGGTTGACTCGGCGGGGAAAAAAATCGCGCAACAGCGACAGTGTCGTGCCTGGCTCCGTTCTGCTCTGGAATCCCGAAAGCAGGGGAAACCTGCTGATGCACTATTGGCGCTTGATTCTGTGCTGTTATGCGATGAGAAAAATCCCGACGCCTATTATCTAAAATCTCAGCTTCTGACTCAGACCGTAGATACGACCGGCGCTATTGCCGTCCTCCGTATGGGTGTTGCCTCAGCGCCTTTGTCGGCGCGTATCAGGCTATACCTAGCACGATTGCTCATGGCTCGAAATGAACTTGCAGAAGCCGCATCGCTGGTTGACGCCGTATTGGTTTTCAAACCGCACGAGGGTGAGGCGCTGTATCTTCGGGGACTTCTGGATATGAGGTCGGGAGATGAACAGGCGGCTTTGGATCATTTTGAACAGGCGCTGAAATACGGACTGGAGTCGCATGCCCGGTAGGAGCACAACAACCCTACGTCGCTTGTTATTGGTCGCCATAGTAATATTGGGGGCGCTTGCTGTTCCAGAGGTCAGCGCGGCGTTTAAGTATCTCCATGAAGGCATGAAGGCCCCGCAGATCGCCGGGGTTGATCTTGTCAGCGGTAATGAAGTTTCCCTGGAAAAAATTAACGCGGGCAAGGTGGTGGTGGTCGTGTTTTGGGCCACGTGGTCGGAGCGCTCCCTCGAACAACTGCAAGCTCTTCGAGACATGGCGACAACATACGCCGGCAAACCGGTTCAATTTGTTGCGGTCAATGTCGATGCCGAAGAAATATCCGCCGTCACGGAGAAACAGATCAGGCGAATTATTGGAGATTTGCAAGTCACGTTTCCCGTCATCATAGATCAGGGATTGAAGAACTTTCAGGAGTATGGTGTCATCGCGGTTCCCTCCACAGCCATCCTCGATACTGCCGGCATTTTGCGCTATGGACCGGCAGGTTACTCGCTGACAACGCGCGATTTGATCGTTGATTCCATTGAAGTCTTGCTAGGGCTTAAGGAACGGTCGGCAATCACATCGATTGATAGAGGATACCACCCCGATAAGGTGGCGTCGCGGTATTACTACCTTGGGGTCGGCCTGATGAGTCAGCGCCTGTACGAAAAGGTATTGGAACATGCTAACCATGCGATTGAGATCGATTCTTTATTCCCGGCTCCGTACTGTCTGCGCGGGGAAGCACTATTGCAACTGGACAGTATTGAGTCCGCTTTAATTTCGTACCGTCGTGCGGTGGTTCTTGATTCATTGTCGATACAGTCACGATCAGGATTGGGCGAGGCGTTCCTGAGAGCAGAAAAGCTGGATTCTGCTCTATTTGTGTTGCAGGCCGCATTAGCGATGGACAGTACCTTTACCCCGGCGGTTGTTCAATTGAGCATTTGTCTGTTCAAACTGAATCGGGTAGCCGAGGCGGTGCAACTGCTACAACACGCCGACTCACTGAACCCTCGCGCCCCGCTTGTTCTCTACCATCTTGGTTTTATTCAGCGAAAGAGCGGCGATTCCGCGCAGGCAATGGAATCATATCGCAAGGCGCTGGAATTGCTTTATCCCGGACCTTGATCTCGGGGCCGGATCGGCCTTGCATCCACTCGCTTTACGCTATACATTTGAACCCCGAATATGTGAATTGAAGGATATATATGACACGTACGCTTATCATCGCGCTTGGACTTGTAGGCGGTCTATTGACGACTGCAATTGCGCAGACTATGGATGGCTTTCATCATCCGGCGGTTTCCAATAAACTAAATTACGATTCGCTATTTATGGCGGCCGTCGATCTTGCCGGGTCTCCGCGAGGGCAGGAAGTGATGCAACGGTGCCTCGAGCGCTATGGGGGCCAAAAGAAACTCGATCAGTTGCGATCAGTTCGTTTGACATACTCGATGTTGTTCATGATGTCTAAGGACAGCACAACGGTAGTTAAGTCATTTACTGATGATCGACGGTACAAGATTTCGCGCCAGAAAGTCGACGCGGAGGAACAACGCATCCTGAATCACGATTCTGCCTGGTTCGTGGCACTGGATACCATAGACGCGATGAATAAGACACGCTATTGCGCAGAGCTTTTTAGCTATCTGACACTGACCTTGCCGAAGGCGCTGTACGCGGAACCATTTTCGACTGTGCGGTACGCGATCCGCGCTCAAGATTCTCTGGAGTACATATATTGTCGCAAGAATGACAGTTTGACACTGGTAGTGGGAATAGATCCGGATGATTTCAGTATTGTTAGTTCCGAGGGGATCATTCATGTAGATTCGATTCAGACAGTATTTGTCAATAAGTTCTCTGACTTCGGATTGTACGAGGGTTTTTTGTTTCCACGCCAACTGGTCAATATATCTATGGGGTTAGAAGTGGGCCGTTCACGCCTGACTTCGGTTGCCGTGAATCCGGTTTTTGATGTGAACGAGTTCAGCCCGATCCGGCAAGTGAAATCGCAGACCCCACGTTGATTAGTCTCCCCGAATATATGTCCCAACTCCTTCGGTCTTGCTGGTCGTACTTATTGCTGACGCTTGCTTTGGTGATCCTATTGCCCGTTGTGGGGGTGGGGGGCGACGATCCGGAGTCGGAGAAAAAGTGTATTCAATGTCATCCCAAATTTCAATCCCGACTAAAGGGCAAGGTTAATCATAAACCGTTTATTGAGGGCAACTGTGAAAGCTGTCACAAGTTTCACGGTTTTCGTAATCGCCCGGAACTGGTCGGCACGATTCAGGAAGTTTGTTCTCAGTGCCACGATGTTACTAAAGATCTCTCCGAAGAGAGCATCCATTTTCCCGTTGTTAACGATAGCAGTTGTCTGACATGCCACGCCCAGCATTCCAGTGAGGAGCCGAAATTACTGATCAGTCCCGATTCGTTGCTGTGCGTCAAATGTCACGATTATTCGGCGGACACCACTCAGAGAAAGCATAAGCCATACGCCGAAAAAAAATGTCGCGCCTGTCATAACCCTCACGGTTCCTCTTTTGGCAATTTTCTACAGACACCGGTAGGGTATGTTTGTCTTGGCTGTCATACTAAAGTAGTGAGCGGGTATTCGCCCGAGGAAATGCATGCCGCGGACAGTACCGGTTCCTGCAACCTGTGCCACCGGGGGCACGAGTCACACAACTCAAAACTGCTGAAAAGACCCTCCAATGATTTGTGTCTTGGTTGCCACGAAAAAATTGCCACACAACTTTCTTCCAAACCAGCGCATGGGGCTATTCGGGATGGGTTGTGTACCTCGTGCCATTCCCCGCACTTCAAAAAAGGAACACCGAGTCTTAAGTCGGGAGTCCCTGCCCTCTGTTACCAGTGCCATGAAAATATCAAAAAACAGGTGCAATTGGCCGTCCCTCACCCACCCGCAAGTGATGGGGAGTGCATCAGTTGCCATTCGCCTCATACCGGTACCCGGCCTGAGAATCAGGCAGAATTATGTGGTTCCTGTCACGATCCTGACGAAGCGACCTTCAAATCCAGCCATTTTGACATATCGCCTTCAACCTGTTCATCCTGTCACGATCCGCATGGGAGCAACTCGAGTAAACTCATCAAGCCGATAGTGCATCAACCGTTTGCGGATAAAGATTGTCTATCATGCCATGACCAATCCAATGGCAATAAGGTAGTTAGAGGCAACGACATATGCCTATCGTGTCATGAGCGTCCAAAATCGGCTGGGAGTCACGACCAAGCAACAATTAGTGATAAATTTTGTCTTGATTGCCATTCTCCTCATGCAGGCGATAAGCCAGCTCTGGTTCGGCCATAGAAACACACCAATTAGGTATTGTTTTGTAGGCAATTTCCGATAAAAAAGGTGGTGCAAGATATGGATATCTTCTTGACAATTCTGTGACAAAGCAGTAGACTGTCCTCATGATAAATGTCGTAATTGTCCCGATTGCTTTCCGGAAACTGGTGCAAAATGAGGTCTGATATTCGCGATATTCGTCTATCCAACTTTGTGATACGCTTCGCCAAATCAGGAGTTATGAATATAGGTTCAACTCGTGATGCTCTAGTAGAACAGATTATCAAGGGCATTTTTATTACACGTATCTTTGTGAAAAAAGTAGCATTCTCTAGTCTTTTTTTTATCCCGGGCCTTGTGAAATTAGTAACAGAGCTGGTGTTTACCAGTTCAGTCAAAGTCTGTCCGGTTCCGATTACTCGGATCAGGGTGGAGAATCGAAAAGGATGAACAAATGAAACAAGGTGTTCTGCGAACAGCGGTATTGGCTATCACTTTTGTCATGTATTTGACTTTGTTAGCCACATCGTTGCAAGCTCAATCCGGGCCAGAGTGGATCGGAGCGTTCTTTGTAAAAGACAAAGTTGGCCTCAAGTGGCAACCTATCGAGGGGGCCGCGAAGTACAATATTCTCCGGTCGGAAACTGGTGGAGCGTTCAAGGTGGTGGCCAGTGAGGACAAGACTCACTATTTCGACGCGGCCATTACGCCTGGAATAGTCTATGGCTATAAAGTCGTAGCAGTGATGTCTGATGGTACCGAGCGGACGTCAACTGAAAAATCCGTCACAATTCCCGGACAGGTGGGAGGGGCGTTCGTTCCGCCAGTTTGGGTTGGTCTGCGAGTAGATCGTGATAAGATTTTCGCCAACTGGGACAATGCCGCCGGAGCCATGGCTTATAACATTCATCGTTCTGCTACACCAGGCGGCCCGTATGAAATTGTCGGGAATGTTACGACATCCAAATTCGCCGACAATAAAGGGCTTGAGGTTGGCAAGACATACTACTATGTCCTAACCGCGCTTAACGACCAGTTCGAAGAGACAGAAAAATCGGAAGAGAGAAGCGTCAAGTTCGGTATTAGCGCGAGCGAACGAACGGCCGCCGATACTTTGAAGCAGAACATAAAGTTGGAAGAAATCAAGCTCAGCTTTTTGTTTGAACTAACGGACGCCGGGGCGCTTGGAGCTATGAATCAGCCGGCCGATGTGGCGGTGAATTCGAAGGGGGACATTTACGTTAACGACGTACTCAATTACCGGGTGAACGTGTATGGCAATAACGGCGGGTACAAATACTCATTTGGGAAACAGACACCGCCCGCTGATAAATCCAATCCACCGGAAGGTTCGTTCTCTTTGCCGCTTTCGATGGCTCTGGACAAACAGGATCGTGTGTATATCGGAGACGTTGACCAAAATGACATCCAGATATTTACACCGGACGGTAAGTTTGTAAAGCGGATAACCGTTGCGGTCAAAGAAGATATGAAACCCTTCCGTCCGAACGGCCTGTTTGTTACGGGTAGCGGACAAATCTTGGCTACTGATGCGGCCAATCATCGGTTTCTCGTGCTTGATCCGGACGGCAAGGTGGTGCGGACTGTTGGGAGCGGCGGCGAGGGTCCGGGAAATTTTCTGTTTATTGACGGGATCCTTATGACACCGGACAGTACGATCTGTGTGGTAGATGTCATGAATTGTCGCATACAGGAGTTCGATATACAGGGGAAATTCATTCGCTCGTTCGGAGAAGCGGGTCAAACAGTTGGGACGTTTGCTCGGCCAAAGGCGCTGGCAGTGGATGGACAGAAGCGGATATGGGTCAGCGATGGGATGGGGAACTCAGTGCAGGTGTTTACGCTCGACGGACAGGTGAAAGCCGCGTTTACGGATCCGGTCAAGGATAAACCGATGGCAGGACCTCGGGGCATGTTCATCGGGAATGGCCGTTTTTATTTAGTCAACCGCCTGCTCAATTCCGTGTGGGTTTTCAAGATGGACTGAAGGAAATTATGAATACAGCAATAACCCCTACTATTTATACAATCCCTATAATACTCGATGGAGGTATTCGATGAAAAAACTGATGGTGGTTCTGTGGGGAATCGTCCTGCTGGTGCCGGGAGTGGCATTTGCGGGAATCACAGGATCGGATCACGACATGCGCACGTATGCAGGCGCCGGCACAGTAACAAAAGAACTGTGCTTCGCTTGCCACACTCCGCACAACGCCGCTGGCTCCAAACTTTGGGCCCGTGTAGTTGGCGGACCATTTACTGGCGTGCAAAACCTTTGCTACACCTGCCATGATGGTACTATTACCACGGCCGGAACGACCACCGCATTCAACGCGGCGAAAGAACAGCACAAAAATGTAGGCGGCGAATGTTCGATTGACGGCGCCTGTCATGATGTGCACAATCAAAACCCGAATGGATCAGGCGCCTTCCTTGCGGTAACCGATGGCAACGCCAACGGCACGTACTGTGATGATTGTCACGATGCCACCCCATTCGTGGGAGCCGAGGCATTGGGCGACCACACGACGGTCGGCAACAACCACAAGGTAGGTGTTGCCGGGACAGGCGGAACGCTGACTTGCAACGGATGCCACACTCCACATGGAGCGACGGCTCAGGCCGCACAAATTGGCGGGTTGACCAAGCCGGTTCTGCTTGCCAGCAATAACACGGCGACAGTCTATGGCCAGTTCTGCGTCAGTTGCCATAACGGCACCGCTGCGACTCCGGCGATTGGCGGTACCGGTGGCGTATCCGCGGTGGATGTTTGGAACTACTCTGAGACCGCAATCGACGGCACCGAAACCAAGCACCCGTCCATGGTGGCCGCAGGCGATGACGGGTTCACGATCGGTGGTTGCAGTCTGTGTCACGACGTGCATAACCCCGGTGGCCCTGCTACTAATGGTTATGTATTGAAAGCTTCCAACGCCAATTCGGCCTACTGCGTATCGTGTCATAACGGTACCACTGGACAGCCCGTCGGCGCTAATAGCCACCCTGTCAACGCTGTTCCGAGCAACACGGCTATGAACGCTGGTGCTCCGGCGTTACCGTGGGCGCATCAGATCGATGAAGACGGTACTGCGGGCGCGGATTGGGCAGGCGCAACCACGAACTTTATCGTGTGCGAATCCTGTCACTCAGCCCATAAGCAGGGATTCACCGGCGCCGGTCACGAATTTTTCCTGCGCAACGCCAATTCAACGGCGAACGAACTCTGCGTTCGTTGCCACTCGGCGAATTAGGAAGGCGCGTAGTGTAAGTTCGTTGACATAGAGATTGATATCTTTAGAGGGCAGGGTCCGGCTGATTCGCTAAGGGACTCTGCCCTTATTGTATGGAGAACAGATGGTCTTGCAAGTTATAGCGTTGATGTTGACAAGTTTAGGCTTGATGGCCAACGCTTCTACTATCAGGATACTGACCCCCCCCGAGCATTCAATGATCGGGGTAGGATCGGTATATGTAGTGGGGACAACGTCGGCTCCACGCGTACAGTTGCTGTTAAACGGTGTCAAAGTTGCGGATTGTACTACGAAAGACACGGTGTTTCACGCACGCATTAATTTTGGCTACGGCATCAACGAAATCACGGCGGTGCCGTTGGATTCGATGGGTCAAAGCGCGATTGAGTTTGCCGAGCAGGTGGAAATTCTGTGCACACCGAAGTCCAATCCCAAATACCAGCGAATTTTTTCTGAGTATTCATTTCACGGATCGTCGATTGAGTCGGGATGCCGAAGCTGTCACAAGACTGAAGAAAAACTAGGGGTAGCTGGCGACACTTCGATTACCTGTCTGGAGTGCCATACCGAGATGAAGGAACAATTTCGAAGTCACACCAAAACCGACAGTCTCGCCTGTATGATCTGTCACCAACGCCAGAGCGACGCCACCTTTGCCCGGAGCGGGACGGAAAGTTCGTGCTTTGTTTGCCACGAAAATCGTCGCGGAATGTTTTCGCAGGAATTCGTGCATGGCCCGGTTGCCAGTGGCAGTTGCGGTATCTGTCATGATCCCCACGGTTCGCGGTATGAGAAGAGCTTAAATCACCCGACCCAGATACTCTGCTTTTCTTGCCACCAAGAGGTTGAAGAACAGCTGAGCATGACAGAAGTCCATGAGCCGTTTCTTGAAGGACACTGTACGGCCTGCCATGACCCGCATTCCACCGGTAACCGGTGGGTACTTGTCAAGAACTCTCAGGAAGTCTGTTTCACGTGTCATAAAATCGGAACCAGTTTTGACCGACACAACCACCCGTACAATGTCAAACCACGCAATAAACTCCGTGTCCCTCTGAAACTGTCGGTTAATGGCCAGCTCGAATGCTTATCCTGCCACAATCCCCACGCCAGCGAAGGCAAACACTTGTTGCGAGTTTCTCAGAATCATTTATGTTTGAGCTGTCACGAGGAGAAACAATGAAGGTCCGTAGGATTAGTGTAATGATGGCATCGGCGCTCGCTCTTGTGGCGCTCAATTGTGGTAGGGTTCCCAAGCCCGGTCCGGACATTTATTGGCCCCAACCTCCAAAACCGGCCGTAATCAAGTATGAGGGGAATTTTCACGGGAGTCGAGACCTTGAACGCGGCTTCTTCGGAAAGGTCAAGGATTTCCTGTTCGGCCGGAAACCCGGTTTAGATATCGGTAAGCCCTACGGAATCACGGTTGATCACAAGTCGAAGCTATATATAGTAGATACAGCGCATAAAGGCGTGCTCGTTTATGATCGAGTAGCTGGCACGGCGAAGTTCATTAATTCTTTGGGTCGGTTCGGAACATTGCTCGAGCCAGTGTACCTGGTGTTGGACCACAATGGCAATATGTATGTATCAGATACGAAACTCCAGCGCGTGGCAGTTTTCACTACCAAAGGCAAATTCTCTCATTTTATTGGTTCGGATTCATTGCTGGCGGCTCCAGTCGGCATGGCATTCGATGAGCGGGGTGAGCGCCTCTATGTCGTTGATACCCGCAATCATGATGTCAAGGTGTTCGGCCTTGATGGCAAGCTCATTCGTGTTATTGGAAGAAAAGGTGATGATAGAGGCGAGTTTCATTATCCGGTGACAGTTGCGGTAAGTCCGGGGGATACAGTCTATGTAGTAGACGCGTTCCATTTCGCCGTACAGGCCTTTGATTCGGGGGGGCAATTTCTTTTCAGTTTCGGACACAGCAAAGTCGGAGTCGGCGAACTGGCCCGACCCCGAGACATTGCCATCGACTCAAAGGGCCATCTGTTCATAACAGACGCAATGCGCAATAACGTGCAGATGTACCAAAGTGACGGGGCATTTCTGATATCATTTGGCGATATAGGAACCGGGCCGGGTGAATTTCAGTTACCGGCCGGAATCTGCATTTCAGATAATGATACTGTTTATGTCGTAGATTCCATCAACAAACGTATTCAGATGTTCTCCCTTGCATTATCTGAATCGTCCGAGAGGAGCAAGAATGAATAAGCACACAATGGGCGTCTGTCTGGCACTTGTGGCGATCTCGTTTTCGGTGGTTATTGCCGGGGTCAGCCAGACCAAGCACAATTTTACATCGGCGACAAGCAGTCCGAATGCCTACTTCTTTGGGACCACTCAGGTGTGTGTGTTTTGTCATACGCCGCACAATGGAAGTCTGACGATGGGAGCGCTGTTTAACCACGAGACCAATCCGAGCCAGACGTATCAAATGTACAGCTCCAGCACTATGGATATGACGATTTCAGCCGCGCCGCATAAAGGGTCGCTGGTTTGTTTGTCGTGTCACGATGGAACAATCGCGGTAAATTCGCTTAGCAATCTTCCCGGACCTCAAGGAGCGGGGAAATATGGCTCTCCGGGGGGGAGCGCTCTGGATGCCAGTGGTCGTCTCACTGCCTCTTCTGATGCCTTTGTCGGGACGGACCTTCGCGACGATCATCCTGTCGGTGTGTTATATGACGCTTCACTAGATCCCACGGGGTTTGTCGCTAAGACCGGTTTTTCTACTTCGTATCCGGACAAGCTTCTTTCCGATGGGTTGTATGTGGAATGTAACTCCTGCCACAACCCGCATGACAACACCTACTCTAATTTTCTGGTGGAATCGAACGTAAGTTCCCAGCTTTGCATGAGGTGCCATACGAAATGAAGTTGACTGCCGGAAAATGGGCCGCGCAGATACTTTGGGCGATGCTCGGAGTAGTGTTTGCCATTGGTACGGCTCGTGCTGAGGTCGAACTCGCGGGTGATTTGGGAGTCGATCTTCAGAATTATAACTACTCGGCATCGCTTCGGGATACTTCGTTGAAGTTCTTAGTCGATAGAACACGCACCAGCCACACGCTGAATCTGCGCTTCTCCAGTCCGTTGATTAGCGATAGCTTGGGGACTATCTCCCTGAATACCCGCCTCTTCGGCACATATTTCTTCAGTAAAGTGGATGCGAAAAGTATCGGAATGTACGTCCGACCGAATACGGAAACCTACGGCGGTCAGTTGTCGTTATTCCCGCATCGCCGATACCCTCTCCAGCTCTATCACTCCAAAGTGCGCGATTTGGCGTTGCGGTATGAACCGAATAACCGCTCCGAGGTCGAGATTGTTCAACCACAATTGGCTGTTATCCGCCGTTACAACAGTCTGAGTAAAACAACGGGGGGACTTTGGCGGTACTCGTTTAGTGACCAGACGGCGCTCTTGGCGGAACTGAGAGACTCCAAACAGTCCACCCTTCGCGAGTATGACTTTGCGGAGGAACGCAATTTATTGGCGACCTTTACTCCCTTAACTATTAATCCTCTTAATCTTGTTGATACAATCACAATCGTCAACAAGCTTACCGACGCCGACCTGCTTGTCTTAGTGGATAACATTGTTAGAGACACGGTCATGGCGAAGTCACAGTCTGTCCTCGTGATTGATTCCGGTAAACGCGAGTGCGAATTTATTCCGATGAGAATTTACAATGCCTATCGTTTCCGGCTCGTGGCTCGTGGCGCGATGGTGTGGCAGGTCGAATTCAAGCCACCGGCCACTCCGATGGACCAGGAACAACGCAATAAATCGGCTACCGCGAGTTTCACGTATGGCGATCCAGGACGATTGTATTCCCGAACATTTGTTGAACGCACCGAACAGGCGGAGTCATTTCAGGGACTTTCAGCAAAGTTAACCAGCTTGTCAAACGCCGCCGCTTATAAATTCAGTAAGATTGTCAATCTCGATCTTCTTACTACATACACAAATAACAATTCCGATATCGGCACTACCAGCTCTCAGGAAGCCAAATCGTTTCTGCATTCAACAACAGTGCGTTACGGCGGAGATAATCGATTCCAGACGTCATTGGCGCACAGCTTCAACAGGAATCAATCCAACAGCATTACACGTTTCCCCGCCCCGGGCGATACAACCCAGCTAATCGAGAATCAGTTCAATGTGTCGAGCAATCTGAACTCGATTGTCAACCAGATGAGTTTGACGTCGCGCCGTTTTGGGCATCGCTTAAACGTCAAGAACACGCTGTCTTTCCTCGGTGATAATACGGGCTACGGAAGTGATCAGTATTCGTCGACCATCAGCAACAGTGTGCAATTTCAATTTCAACGCATTACGATAACGCCCCAACATGACTTCCGTTACGCCTACGACGTGCGGCGTCATCCGGATCAGAAAGCATCGGAGTTGGAATCGAAGATCGGCTTTCGAGGGGAGACTTCCCGACGAAGGTTGTTAGGAGACGTACAATTCCGAGGCGAGTACACGTATCGCCGCCGATCGGATTCAAGGCAAGTGGATACAAAGGGACTTTACTCATTCGAGACGATGATGAGTCGCAAATTCGGCAAGAACTATCGTCTGGCGCTCTTGATGTCACAGCAACTTGAGACTTTTAACACCAAAGTATCGATCGATGGCTCCCAATCAGAATTAAATACATCGACGCGACCGAATGAGCACCGTGCCTCTTACAAAATGGATTTACAGACTACTCCGGCGAAGGATATACTGCTTGGTGGGAGCATTATGCTGATCACGCAGCCCGGCACAATGGTATCCCGATGGAATCTGAATTTTCAAGCGACTGTGCCATTCATCAAGATGCCGTTTCAATCGACATTGTCCAATGATCAACGAAATATCGACGGTCTGCCCGGACAGGCCATTCTGTTACTGGAGAACAAGCTGTCTTACCAGATACGACACATCGTCCTTGTGCTCAAGCACTCCTATTCTCGTGAAAAATTGGTTAATGTAACGTATGCCATGAACACAATTGACGCCAAGATCACCAGGCAATTTGAGGTGTTTTAGTGATGAGCGGATGTAAAATGATATACGTCCAGATTTGCGCGATCGCATTGAGCGCCGGGATTGCCGCCGCAGATGAGTCGTATGTGTGGCCGCCTCCGCCGGATGTCGCGCGATTCGCATTTGTGCAGTCAATCGAGTGCAAGGATCTGTCTCCGAAAGTTGGCGTGTTGGGCAAAGTGGCGCGGTTGTTGGGTGGTTCTGGGGAGCAGGACCAAATATCACTTCCTTTTGACCTCGCAGTTCTCGGAGCCGACATGTTCCTGGTGTGTCAGAATATACCTGCCCTCGTGCAAGTGGATTTGGCGTCCGCAACCTTCCGACGGATTGTCGATGATGACAAGACCATTAAGTATCCCATTTCACTGGCGGCAACCGACGATGGGACTATATTTTTCACCGACAGTGAATCACGTCGTGTTTACCGTTATCAGCGCGGGGAAGTAGCGCCATTTATTACCGATGGATTGAGCCGACCAACGGGTATCGCCGTACTATCGACGCAACAACGTTTGTTCGTGGTGGACACTGAAGTTCACAGTCTGTTGGTGTTTGATTTAGAAGGCCGGTTGGTGCGTCGCGTACCCGAGGAGGGAGACAGTGTTTCCTTTCATTATCCGACCTTTGCGGCGGTGACACCGTCCGGACAGGTGTTGGTGAACGACGCTTTGAATTATCAGATTAAGCGCTTTGACGCCGAAGGCAATTTTCTTGGAGCGTTTGGAAAAGAAGGGGACGCGCCTGGCTCGTTTGCCCGACCCAAAGGAATAGACGTTGATAGTGAAGGACACATATACGTTGTGGATAATCTTTTTGACAATTTTCAGGTATTCGATCAACCCGGTCGTGTGTTACTGACCCTTGGCTCGGCCGGGCAGGAGCCAGGCCAATTTTGGTCACCGGCCGGGATTGATATTGTTGGCGATACTATATATATCGCCGATACTTTCAATAATCGCGTTCAAGTGTTTCGCTATCTTGGAGCAGGCAAATGAACAAACATAAACTGGCCACGAAAATTTTCATTGTCATCATATGTGTTTTGTCCTGCGGCGGGGTGTTTGGTTCGGGTAGCATTGTGACCACGAAACACAACCTGTCGACCTCGGGAAAGGGAGAGATAAAGTCGGCGACAGAAAGTGAGGTCTGCATTTTCTGTCATAGTAGCCACAATACGTCCGGAGAGGGCCCGCTGTGGAACCATGAAACGACGAGTCCGGTGAGGTTCAAAACCTATGACCGGACGACGATGAGTAGTCGGGCGGAACAACCAAACGGTTCCACCAAACTTTGTTTGTCATGCCACGATGGAACGATCGCAGTCGGCGCGATCCGTGGTCTCAGCCGACCGATCCCGATGCGCAACGTGGGAAACGAGGGAGAGATTCCTTTGTCACGGACGAGCCATATTGGAACCGATCTCTCCGGTACTCATCCGGTATCAG